>Ga0136616_10002003_pt1 | contig 10733 bp, 10 predicted proteins | sample AntDrymUQ2992106_2_FD_106648 | JGI IMG/M metagenome (GOLD analysis project Ga0136616, IMG submission 106648) | Polar desert sand microbial communities from Dry Valleys, Antarctica - metaG UQ299 (21.06) | ecosystem: Environmental > Terrestrial > Soil > Desert | place: Antarctica: Dry Valley... | reverse complement strand
GGGGGACTGGTGTGGGCGCCCGAGATCGTCCCCGGCCTGGTGGTCTACAACGCGCTGGCCGGGCTGGTGCTCGCCCAGCTCATGCTGCCCCAGCCCCAGACGCCCGCTCCAGCAGCAGGGTGACGGGGCCGTCGAGCACGGCGTCGATGATCATGTGTGCGCCGAAGACGCCACGGCCCACCGGCACGGCCAGCGCGTCGCAGTAGACCTCGTAGAGCCGCCGCGCCCGCTCGGGTTCGGCTGCGCCGAGGAAGCTGGGGCGCCGTCCCCTGCTGGTATCCGCGTGCAGCGTGAACTGGCTAACGGCCAGGACCCCGCCGCCTGCCTCCTCCACTGACCGGTTCATCAGGCCCCGAGCGTCGGAGAAGACCCGCAGGGCCTGCGTCTTCGCCGCCAGCCAGCGAGCGTCGTCCTCGGTGGAGGCGCGCCCGACACCGACCAGGGCGTACAGGCCGACGGCGATCGCGCCCGTCACCGCCCCGTCCACGGCCACGCTGGCCGACGACACCCTTTGCAGCACCACCCGCACCCGCCCACCCCCGTCACCTGCTGGTCATCGCAACGACGCCGTATCATGGCGGCGCCGCTGGACCCGTTGCGCGCCGGGCGGAACACCGCCGGGCCGGGCCGGCAGGTCAGGAGTGGCCCCATGAGTGTGCACACCGCCACCCGGTCCGTCTCCGTTCACGACCTACGACGCCACAAGGAACGCGGCGAGCGCTTCGTGATGCTCACCGCCTACGACTACCTGACCGCCCAGATCCTGGACTCCGCGGGGGTCGAGGTCCTGCTGGTGGGCGACTCCCTCGGCAACGTGATCCTCGGCTACGACACCACCGTGCCGGTCACCGTCGAGGACATCCTCCACCACACCAGGGCGGTCGCGCGCGGCGCGAGCCGGGCGCTGGTGGTCGCCGACCTGCCGTTCATGAGCTACCAGATCACCGTCGAGGACGGCATGCGCACCGCCGCGCGCATGCTGGCCGAGGGCGGCGCCCGCGCGGTGAAGCTGGAGGGCGCCGGACCGGCCACCGAGCTCACCGCCCGCCTGGCCGCCGCCGGCGTGCCCGTCATGGCCCACCTTGGCCTGACCCCGCAGTCGGTGAACCAGATCGGCGGGTTCCGGGTGCAGGGCCGTGACGAGTCGGGCGCCGAGCGACTGGTCGCCGACGCGCGTGCGGCGCAGGACGCGGGCGCCTTCGCACTGGTGCTGGAGACGGTCCCGTCCGAGGTCGGCCGGCGCGTGACCGAGGCGCTGGCCATTCCCGTCATCGGGATCGGCGCCGGACGGCACACCGACGCCCAGGTCATGGTGGTGTCGGACCTGCTCGGGCTCACCAGCGGCCGGCTCCCGCGCTTCGTCAAGCCCTACGCCGACCTCCGCGGCCTCATCACCGACGCGGCCAAGGCCTTCAGCGCCGAGGTCGCCAGCGGCGACTACCCCGACCCCGACCACTCCTACTAGCGCGGCCACACCGCACTGGGCATCGCGATCTCCACCCGCCCAGACAGCCGCACAAGCGAGCTGGTCGAGCGCCCGTGCGAGCCGGTCACCCCCACCCGGGCAGGGACGGGTCGCCTGGGCCGCCACCGGCCGGACGGACGGGAGACCCGAGGGCGAGCTGAGCGTCACAGCGTGGCGTGGAAGTGCTCCGCGACCGCCTGGACCGCCATCGTTACCTGCGGCTGCTGGTCGTAGAAGTCGAGTTGCGTGCCGCTGGTCCACCGGAACTCCTCTGGGCCGGCGAGGCCCTCGGCGAAGGCGCGGGCACCGTCCGCCAGGGCCGCGTCCTCGCCGTGCACCAGAGACCGCCGGGCTCGCCGCCGAGGAGGCGGACATCGCGATCGTGTGGCTGCCGGTGCCCGGGCCGGAGAGCGCTTCCGCTGGCGCACGCTGCTCACCGAGCCCATGTACGTCGCGCTGCCGGCTGCCCACCCGCTCGCCGGGGGACCGTCGTGTCGGCGTAGCCGTTGCCTGATTGGACCAGTCGGTGCTGCGGAAGTCGATCACCGCCTGCGCGGCATGGTTTCGAGTGTCACGGGTTCGGGGTCAGGGGGCCTGGGATTCCTCGAAGGAACTCGCCCTACCCTGCGGCTCCACCGACAGCGCCGAGCAGGCGCAGCACCAGGTAGAAGGGCAGGGCGAGCAGTGCGAGCTGCCAGAACGACCGGGTCGTCACACGGCGGGCGACCCGCCAGGTGATCAGCGCGGCCAGCAGGGAGGAGAGCAGCAGTGAACCGGTGATCTCGCCGCCCGCCCGCGGCGAGCCCGGAGCTCCGAGCAGGGCGAACAGCGCCACCAGGTTCAGCGCCGGCCAGACCAGCGTGGCGAGAAGGGCACGGCCGTAGGACGGACCACTGCGGCCCGCCGCGGCGGGCCCGGAACCGCCAGGCACGCGACCGTCGGCGGGGCCGGTGGGGGGCGGGAACGCGCTCATGCCGGGCAATGCTATCCCCGCACGCCAGGCCAATGATCGAGGTCAGCGCGAGCGGGAGCGGTCCACGTTCGTAAAGGCGATGCCCGCGCTGGTGCGGTACTGACGGTTCACCGAGATGATCAGCGCCGCGAGCGCCTCCAGCGTGCCGCTGTGGTGCAGCGGGCCGGCGGCAACCCCGCGCATGCCCAGCGCGTCGGCAAGGGCGACGGTGGCCAGGCGGGCGTCGGCGTCGTCGCCGCACACCGGAACGTCACCCTCCAGCGTGGCGCCGGGATCGAGCAGCTTCGCTGCGGACACCGTGTGGAACGCGGCGGTGACGCGGGCGCCCGGCAGCAGCTCGGCGCACTCCTGCGCCGCCGAACCCGCCGCAACCTCGAGGCGGTGCGGGCCGCCGGTGAGGTCCAACGCGTTGACGCAGTTCACCACGAGCTTGCCGCGCAGGTGCTCACCCACCTCCGTCAGCGTCGCCCGCTGGCCCGCGTAGGGCACGGCGACGATGCACAGGTCGCAGCCCGCGGCCACCTCGGCATTGCCGGCGCCGCGTACGTCGCCGTCCGGCGCGAGTTCGCGCACGGCGCCGGCGGCATCCTTGGCCCGCCCGGCGTCGCGCGAACCGAGCACCACCGGATACCCGGCGAGCGCGAAGCGCAGGCCCAACCCGCGGCCCTGGTCGCCCGTCCCGCCGAGCACGCCGATCAGTTCGCCCACCATCAGGCGACCCCCACGCGCTTCTCCGCCTCGTGGACCTGGTCGACCACCGTCTTCGGCATGTCCACCACGCTGGCCCGGCCGCGCAGCAGCGCACGCTGCTCCGGCGCCAGCGCGCCACGGACCGCCGCGAGCGCCTCCTCGCCGGTCAGCGACTCGCGCTCCACGAGCTGTTCGGCCATCGCGTCGAGGCCCGCGCGCAGCTGGGTGAACAGCACGATGGTCTCGTCGAGCGCGGTCGACAGGATGGCCTTGACCTCCTGGTCGATGAGCTGGGCGGTCCACTCGGAGTACTCGTGGCCCCGACCCAGCTCCTCGCCCAGGAACACCTGCTGGTTGTCGGCGTAGCCCACCGGCCCCAGCTCGCCCATGCCGAACTCGCGCACGATCGCGCGGGCCAGCTTCGTGGCCTGGACGAGGTCGTGCTGGCCGCCGGTGGTCGGCTGGCCCAGCACCACCATCTCCGCGGCCCGGCCGCCCAACATCACCTTGAGCCGCGCGTCCAGCCAGCTGCGCAGGTAGATGTGACGTTCGTCGATGGGCAGCTGGGTGGTCACGCCCAGCGCCATGCCGATCGGCAGCACGGTGACCTTGTAGACCGGGTCGGCCTCCTCCTCGCAGAACGCGGCGAGCGCGTGACCGCCCTCGTGGTATGCGACAGCCCGCTTCTCCTCCTCGTCCAGACGCAGCGACGCGCGCTCGCGGCCGATCGTGTGACGCTCGCGCGCCTGCTCGATGTCGCGCATCCTGACCTCGTCGGAACCCCCACGCACGGCGATCAGGGCCGCTTCATTGATGAGGTTCTTGAGGTCCGCCCCGGCCATGCCGGGCGTGCCGCGCGCCAGGGTGCGCAGGTCGACGTCGGGCCCGATGGGCTTGCCCTTCACGTGCACGCCGAGGATCTCCTCGCGCTCCTCCAGCGTGGGCAGCGGGACCACGATCTGACGGTCGAAGCGGCCGGGCCGCTGGAGCGCGGGGTCGAGGACGTCGGGGCGGTTGGTGGCGGCCATGATCACCACGCCCTCGGAGCCCTCGAAGCCGTCGATCTCGCCCAGCAGCTGGTTCAGCGTCTGCTCGCGCTCGTCGTGGCCGCCGCCCAGCCCGGCGCCGCGCTTGCGCCCGATGGAGTCGAGCTCGTCGATGAAGATGATGCACGGCGCGTTCGCGCGGGCGGTCTTGAACAGGTCGCGGACGCGGCTCGCGCCAACGCCGACGAACATCTCCATGAAATCCGAGCCGGTGACGGTGATGAATGGCACCCCGGCCTCGCCCGCCGTCGCCCGGGCCAGCAGGGTCTTGCCCGTCCCCGGGGGGCCCACGAGCAGCATGCCCTTCGGCACTTCCGCGCCGGCCTTACGGAAGCGGTCGGGTTCGCGCAGGAAGGAGACGACCTCGGCGACCTCCTCCTTCACCTCCCGATAGCCGGCCACGTCGGCAAAGCGGGTGGTCGGCTCGTGGGGCTTGTGCAGCTTCGCGGTCGACTTGCCGATCTGCCCGAGCGGGCCGCCCATCTGCCCGCGCGCTTGGCGGTTGAGGAACCAGAAGAAGCCGACGAAGACCAGCAGCGGCAGCGCGAGCGTGGCGAGCAGGCCGAGGATGCCGCCGCCCTCGGGCCGGTAGGTCTGCTGCACGTCGTGCTCGGCGAGCAGCTCCAGCAGGGCGCCGCGGGAGTCGGCGACGTTGAGGCCCGGCAGGATGGTGGAGAACGGCTCGCCGCCGGCGCGCACACCGTCGACCCCTTGGCCGTCGATGGTGACCGAGCGCACCTCCCCCGCCTCCACGGCCGCGGTGAACTCGTCGTAGCGGATCCGGTTCGCGTTCGCACCGAGGCTGGAGAACAGCCAGAACAGCAGCAGGACGACGAGCAGTGAGGTGAGGATGCGGGACCGGGTGTTCACACGCTCCACCAGCGGGGTCCTTCGGGCTCGGCACGCGGCAGCGTGCGCCGCCGTCGAACCGTTGTACCCTCGCCGATCCCCCCTCACCCGAAGGAGCGTGCGTGACCGGACCCGCCGCCGCCCCCGGGAGGACGTCGATCTTCGACGTGGTGGTGCTGGGCTCGGGGGTGGCGGGGCTCGTCGCCGCGCTCGACCTGCTCGACGCCCGGGGAGACCTGCGCGTCGCTGTGGTGGACAAGGGCGCGCTGGGGACAATCGGGTCGACCCCGCTGGCCCAGGGCGGGTTCGCCGCGGCGGTCGGGCCCGACGACTCCCCCGTGCTGCACGCGGCGGACACGCTGCGCGCCGGCGACGGCCTCGGCGACCGGCAGGCGGTGCGGGTCATGAGCGAGCAGGGTCCCGCGCGCGTCGCCGACCTCGTGCGCCGCGGCGCGGCGTTCGATCGGCGCGACGCGCCGGGCGCGCCATTCGCCCTGGCACGCGAGGGCGGGCAGAGCGTGGCGCGCAGCGTGCGTGCGGTGGACGCCACGGGGGCCGAGATCTTCCGTGCCCTGTCGGCGGCGGCGGCGGGCCGCATCACCCGCGTGCAGGGCATGGGCTGCGCCTTCGTGCAGCCCATGCCCTGCGGGCCGGTGCGCGGCGTGTGGATCCTGCTCGACGACGTGGACGACGCACCCGGCGCACCCGCGCAGTCCGCGGGCCTGGCCTGCCTGCGGGCGGGTGCGGTGGTGCTCGCCTCCGGGGGCTGCGGCGGGCTGTACGCCGCCACCACGAACCGCGAGGGCTCCACCGCCGACGGCGTGGCGCTCGCGGCGGCGGCCGGCGGGGCGCTCATCGACTGCGAGTTCGTGCAGTTCCATCCCACCGGCCTGCGGGTCGAGCGCGCCGCCGGCGCGCAGCGCCTGCTGCTCACCGAGGCCCTGCGCGGCGCCGGCGCGGTGTTGCGCGACGCCGACGGGCGACGCTTCATGGTCGGCCGGCACCCCGACGCCGAGCTCGCGCCACGCTTCGTGGTGACGCGTGGGATCCTCGACCAGCCGGGCGGCGCCTGGCTGGACGCCACCGCCCTGGACCCTGCGCTGCTGGCCGCCGAGTTCCCCACTGTCCTCGCGGGCGCCCGCGAGACCGGCTACGACCTCACCCGCCAGCCGGTCCCCGTGGAGCCGACCCAGCACTACTTCGTGGGCGGCGTCGCCACCGACCTCGACGGCCGGACCACCCTGCCCGGGCTGTTCGCGGCCGGGGAGGCTGCCTGCACGGGAGTGCACGGCGCGAACCGCATGGCCGGCAACTCCCTGCTGCAGTCGGCGGTGTTCGCCCACCGTGCGGCGCTGGCGCTGGCCACCGACCTGCCCGCCCCCGAGCACGGCCGTCGCGAGCTCGCGGCCGAGGCCGACCCGTCACCGCCCCCGCTGTCACCCGCCGGCAGCGTCACCGGCGCTGCCGCGCTGCGCGCAGAACTGCGTGCCGCGATGTCCGCGGGCGCCGGCGCGATCCGCACCGCCGATGGCCTCGATGGCGTGGCGAAGGCGATCGACACGGTGGCGCACGCGCTCGGCCCGTTACCCGCCGCCGACCGCGACGGCCTCGAGCTGGCGAGCCTGGTGCGGGTGGGACGGTTGATCGTGCGCAGCGCGACGCTGCGGCAGGAGTCGCGCGGCGTGCACTGGCGCGCCGATGCACCCTTGCGGGAGCCCGCCTGGGACGGGGTCCGTCTGCGGGTCGGCGAAGCCGCGCACGTTCCGCGGCCTACCGGTGGCGTATGGTGAGGTTGATAACCACCCATAGGCTGCGAATAGGACGAGGGACCATGCTGTCGGTCGTCACCCTGGATCACCGGCGTTCCACGGAGCACCAGCTGTGCGAGGCGCTCGCCGCGGGCGACCCGCTCGCGCTCGCCGAGGCCTACCACCGCACCTCGGGGGCCGCCCACGCCGCGGCCCGCCGGCTGCTGGGGCAGGCCGACGAGGTCGAGGCGCTGCTGCGGCGCACCTACAGCGCCCTGTGGAGCGCCCCGCCCGCCGACGCCGGTCTGGAAGGCTGGGTGCGCCGCACCGGCTTCGCCCTGGCCGCCGAGCACCTCAGCGACCAGGGCCGCGCCCCCGCAGCGCCGTCCTCCGCGGTGCTGCTGGCCGACGTGACCGCTGGCGCTGCCCCGCCGCGCAGCGACCCGATCGAGGGCACGCTGGCTGGGCTGGACCAGCGTGCGCGCTGTGCGCTCGTGCGCGCGCACGACGCGGGGGTCGCCAGCCTCCAGCAGCCGGATCCCGAGGCCGCCGCAGCTCTGGAGCAGGCGCTCGAGGCGCTTGCCGGGCCACCGCTGCCCGACGAGGAGGGCGCGGCCGGCGTGCCCGGCCTCGCTGACTGGGTCCTGGGCCTGGCGGAACCGGCGCCGGCCGCCGCGCTCGCCGCCGGGGTGACCGAGCGGCGGGAGTGGGCCGCGCGGGCCCGCCTGCTGCGTCGCGGCCGGCGGCGATTGGAGGGTCTTCCCCCGCACCCGGACCTCGGCCACCGCGTGCTCGTGGCCGTGCTCACCGACGTCCCCGCGGGCTTGCGCGAGCCCCTGACCCCCGTCGATCCGGACCCGACCCCGGCGACGAAGAAGGGTAGGAGGCGACGCGGCCCGGGCGGCGCCTTTCGCCGCGGCTGAGCGGCATGGGGCGCTGGTACCCTTCGCACTCCCCGAAACCAGGAGTCGCGCCGTGAGGGCCGAGGACGAAGACGCACCGCAGCCGTACAACCCGCTGGAGCAGATGGTCGAGGCCAACGTCTGGCGCAAGCTGTACGAGAACCGCACGCTGTACCTGCGCGGGGCCATCGAGGACACCGTCGCCGACACCCTCGTGGCCCAGCTCATGTCGCTGGACGCCGACAGCGACAAGGACGTCACGCTCTACATCAACTCCCCCGGCGGGCTCGTCAGCGGCATGTTCGCCGTCTACGACGTCATGAACCTCATGCGGGCGAAGGTCAACACCGTTTGCGTCGGCGTGGCGGCGTCAGCCGCGGCATTCCTGCTGGGCACCGCGTCGGGGACCCGTTCGGCCACCGAGAACGCACGGATCATGATCCACCAGCCACTCGGCGGCGCCCGCGGCCAGGCAGTCGACATCCAGATCCAGGCCCGCCAGATCGCCTTTCTGCGCGAGCGCCTCAACGAGATCCTCGCCGAGCGCACCGGCAAGTCGGTGGAGCAGATCACCCGCGACACCGACCGCGACTTCTGGCTGTCCGCGCCGGACGCGGTGGCCTACGGTCTGATCGACGAGGTGCGCGCGAAGGACCGCGGCATCTAGGGCGCCGGGGCCGGCGCGGCGGGGGCCGCCCAGGTCGACAGCACCACCTCCTGGCCCCGCACCACCTCGCTGCCCGCCGCCGGGGACTGGCGCTCCACCAGCCCCGGGGTGCCCCACACGAACGGGCCGAACTGCGGTGGCGGCTCCTCGGACACCCGCACGCTGAGGTCCAGCGCGGCCAGCGCCGCGCGGGCCTCCTCGATCGGGCGCAGCCGCAGGTCGGGCAGGACCAGCGTCCGCGGCCCGCGTGACACCACCACCTCCACCGGCGAGGTCCCCGCCACCTGCTCGCCCGCCGCCGGCGACTGGGCGATCACCCGGCCGGGCACCGGCTGCAGGTCGCTGTACTCCTCGCGGAACACCGCGCCCAGGCCGGCCCCTGTGAGCCGCCGCTGCGCCGCGTCCCTTTCCGTCCCGGCGAGCTCAGGCACCGTGACCGGCGGGGCGCCGAGCGAGACGTTCACCACGACCGCGGCGCCGGTGTCCACGGACTCACCCGCCGCCGGCGCCTGCGCCTGCACCGTGCCCGCAGGCGCCCCGGTCGCCGAGTGCGCTTCCTCGACCCGCACCCGGAAGCCGTAGGGCGGTCCCTGGAGCCGGGCGACGGCGTCGTCACGGTCGCTGGCCAGCACCGACGGCACCGTCACCTCCTGCGGCCCGCTCGACAGGGTCAGCGACACCGCGGCACCGTTGCGCAGGCGGGCGCCGGCGCCTGGCCGGGTCCCGAGGACGAGCCCCTCGGGCACCGCAGTGGACGCGACCGGCGCGCCGATCACCGGCCGCAGGCCGGCCGCCACCAGTGCGGCCTCGGCCTCGCCCGAGGTCGTGGCGGCCACGGCCGGCACGGTCCGCACCGGCAGGACCACGCTGACGAGGCCGGCCAGCGTCAGCAGGACCGCCGTGCACGACAGGACAAGGGTGCGCGATGGGCGGCGCCGATCCCCCGCCCCGGCGGTCTCGGCGGCCGCACCCGGCTCGGCGGGGTCGCGCAGCGGCGCGGATGGGCGGGACGCACCGATGATCGCGGTCTCCAGCGCGTCGTAGGGGATGATGAGCGTGCCGTCGGTGGCGTCGCGACCGGGGACGAGGACCGCCTCGGGCCCCTGCGGCACCGCGTCGCGCAGGGCCCGCGCAAAGGCCAGCAAGTCGGGGTAGCGCGCCTTCGGGTCGAGTGCCGTGGCCACGGCGACGACCGCGTCCAGCCGCAGCCCGACGCCGGTCACGAAGCGGCTCGGTAGCGGGACGGGCTCGCGGGACCGCCGCAGCGCCACCGCCTGACGCGACCCGCCGGAGAAGGGCTTGCGGCCGGTCAGCAGCTCGAACAGCACCAGGCCGACCGCGTACTGGTCGCTGGCCGGGCTCGCCTCGCCGCCCAGGACGACCTCGGGGGCCAGGTAGTGGACGCTGCCGACCAGCATGTCGCTGTCGGTGATCCGCGCCGCCGCGAGCACGCGGGCGATGCCGAAGTCGGCCACCTTGACCGTCCCGTCCTCGGACGCGACCAAGACGTTCTCCGGCTTCACGTCGCGGTGCACCAGCCCGGCGTCGTGCGCGCGCGCCAGGGCGGCGCACACCGGCTCCAGGATCGCCAGCGCCTCCCCCGGAGGGAGGCGGTGGCGCAGCGCGAGGACGTCGCGCAGCGACGGCCCGTCCACATACTCCATCACGATGAACGGCAGGCCCTCCACGCCCTGGTCGAACACGCTCACCACGTGCGGCGAGGACAGCCCGGCGGCCGCGCGCGCCTCCACCTGGAAGCGCTGGAACGCCGACGGCTCCTCGGCGAGGTGGGGGTGCAGGACCTTCACCGCCACGTCGCGGTCGAGCAGCTCGTCGCGTGCCCGGTAGATCGTGGCCATGCCGCCAGCCGCGACCCGCGCGGCCAGCCGGTAGCGGTCGGCGAGGACGGTGCCCACGGAGATGGGGGCGAGCGGGGGCGTGGCACGCTCGCCGACGGCGGGGTCCATCCCGTCGATGCTACGCGGGGCTGTCGTTGCGTCCGGGGGCCGATCAGGCGCCCACGAGCACCTCCGCCGCGCCGGGGCCGCGGCCGATGGCGGAAGGCCACAATCTGGCCATAGTCAGTTCAACGTGCTGGCGACCCTACGCCGGGCGGGCGATCCCTACCGGCTGACCCCCGGGGGGGCTCGTCGAGTCGATGATGGTGACCTCGGCCGCAGTGACGAAGCGCGTCGACCGCCTCGAGGTGCCCGGCCTCGTGGTTCGAGAACCCGACCCACGGGATCGACGCGGCGTGCTCGTCGGCCTGACCCCCGAGGGTCTCAGGCTGGTAGACCACGTCGTCGAAGAGCACCTCGCCAACGAGGAGCGCCTCCTCGCGCGCCTTACCCGCAGAGAGCGCGAGCAGCTCGCCCGGCTGCTCCGCAAGCTAG
>Ga0136616_10002002_pt1 | contig 10736 bp, 10 predicted proteins | sample AntDrymUQ2992106_2_FD_106648 | JGI IMG/M metagenome (GOLD analysis project Ga0136616, IMG submission 106648) | Polar desert sand microbial communities from Dry Valleys, Antarctica - metaG UQ299 (21.06) | ecosystem: Environmental > Terrestrial > Soil > Desert | place: Antarctica: Dry Valley... | reverse complement strand
CAGGGCTATTACTTCGCTCAGCCTGGCCCGGCCTCTGACATCGCGCGGCTGGTGGCCCCGGCCACCACCCCGCTCGAGCCCGCGACGCCGGCCGCGCAGATGCACGGCGCCTAGGCCGTGAGCAGGTCGCCCAGGACACCGTCGCGGTCGGCCTCGACCAGCTCGCGAAAGCCGCCGATCGAGCGCCGCCCGATCAGCACCTGGGGGAACGTCATCTGGCCGGTGATGGCCACGAGGTCGGCCCGGCCGGAGGGGTCCTTGGAGAGGTTGACCTCGTCGAAGTCGATGCCGCGGGCCTCGAGCAGGGCCTTTGCCTGGCGGCAGAAGCCGCACGGCTCGGTGGTGTAGACGATGACCCTGTCCGTGTCCGCCATGTCGTCCAGACTCTAGGTGGTGGGCGGCACGTTCAAGACCGAGGCGGTGGTGCTCCGCTCGATCCGATTCGGCGAGGCCGATCGCGTCCTGCACCTCTACAGCCCCGATCGCGGGCGGGTGGGTGCGGTGGCCAAGGGCGTGCGCCGGGTGAAGTCGCGCCTAGGGGGCCGGCTCGAGCCGCTCGCGCGGGTGAACCTGGTCCTTCACGAGGGCCGCGGGGACCTGTGCACGGTCAGTGCGGCCGACACCGTGCACGCCCATCCGGCTTTGCGCGAGCGCCGCGGGTCGCTCGAGCGTGCCACCCAGGCGTGCGAGGCCGTGCTGCGCCTGCTGGACACGGCCGAGGCCAACCGCCCGGCCTTCAACCTCCTGGCCAACGAGCTGGCGCTGCTCGACTCCGAGCCCGGCGCGTCCACCCGCAACCAGGCGCTGGCCTTCCGGGCCAAGCTCCTGCTGGCGGCGGGCTTTGCCCCCGAGCTGGCGGCCTGCGCGTCCTGCGGTGAGCGCGAGCACCTCGGGGCGTTCTCGCCCAGCGCCGGCGGCGTGGTCTGCTCGGGCTGCGAGGCGGGCTCCTTCGCCCTCGACGAGACGGCCCACCGCTTCCTGGTCGAGGCCCTGGCCAAGCCGCTGGCCGAGGCACCCGCGGCGCCCGAGGGCGCCCTGGGTCAGGCTGACCGCGCCCTTGCCGAGACCGCGGAGTATCACGCTCACGTGAGGCTCCGAAGGCTCCCGGCCTAGCCTTCTGCCTTGGAACCCATGCTCGTCCTCCGGGTGCCGGTCGCCCGGGTGGGCGCCCCGCGCAGGTCGCAATCAGCGAGGTTTCCGCGTCAGGAGACGCCCCCGGGGCCTGACAAGATCGACCGATGGCCTCCGTGAGCATCCCGCCCAGCTTCGCCGAGCGCTGGAAGCGCATGGAGGACGACCGCCTGGCGCCCGAGGCCACCCGCTCGTACCCGGCCCTGCGCGCGCGGATGGAGCCCGACTCGCCCCACCGCACGCCGTTCGGGCGCGACCGCGACCGCATCGTGCACTCGAAGGCCTTCCGCCGCTTAAAGCACAAGACCCAGGTGTTCATCGCCCCCGAGGGCGACCACTACCGCACGCGCCTCACCCACACCCTCGAGGCCTGCGGAATCGCACGCAACGTGGCGCGGGCACTGGAGCTAAACGAGGACCTGACCGAGGCGATCTCGCTTGGCCACGACCTCGGCCACCCTCCGTTCGGCCACATCGGCGAGAACGTGCTCGACGACTGCGTGCAAGCGCGCTACAGCCGGCGCTTTCGCCACAACGAGCACTCGCTGCGGGTCGTTGAGGTGCTGGAGGACCTCAACCTGACCGCTCAGGTGCGGGAGGGCATCCTGCGCCACACGGGCCCCGACCCATCGGCTACGCAAGAAGGACGGGTAGTGCGCGTTGTAGATCGCATCGCCTACATCAACCACGACATCGATGACGCCTTACGGGCGGGCGTGCTGGCCTTCGATGACCTCCCGGGCGAGGAGATCGCGGTGCTGGGCGATACGGGGTCGCGGCGCATCGAGACGCTGGTGGCCGACCTGCTCGAGCGCTCGGCCGAGGCCGGAGACATCGTGCAGGGCGACGACGTGGGCGGCGCGATGCTGCGGCTGCGCGATTTCATGTTCGAGCGGGTCTACCTCGGGCCCACAGCCCAGCGCGAGAAGGAGCGGGTCGAGCGGATGCTGCGCGCGCTGTTCGCGCACTACTCCGAGCGCGCCGAGGACCCTCAACAGGTGATCGACTGGCTGGCGGGAATGACCGACCGCTTCGCCGTGCGCACCTTCTCGGAGCTGTCCGTGCCCCAGGGGTTCTGAGGTGTACACGCGCGACAGCGTCGAGCGCGTGAAGGAGGCGGTCGACATGCCCGACCTGGTGGGCGCCAAGACCGAGCTGCGGCGAGCCGGGGTCAACCTCGTCGGCCTATGTCCGTTCCACGACGAGCGCACGCCGTCCTTCTCGATCAACGCGGAGAAGAAGGTCTACTACTGCTTTGGCTGCGAGTCCTCGGGCGACGCGATCGGCTTCGTGATGGAGACCGAGGCCCTGGACTTCGCCGGAGCGCTCGAGCTGATGGCCGATCGCTACGGCGTGGACCTGCAGCGCGAGAGCGAGGACCCCGAGGCCGAGCGCCGGCGCCGGCGGCGAGAGCGCCTGCTTGCTCTGCTCGAGCGCGCCTCGCATTTCTACGCCAGCTACCTGTGGAAGGCCGACGAGGCCGCGGCGTCCCGCGAGTACCTGCTGGGCCGCGGGCTGCGCGAGCAGACGCTGCGGGAGTTCGGCGTGGGCTACGCACCCGGCGCGTGGGACCGCCTGACCTCGGCAGCAGTGCGCGACGGCTTCACCGAAGACGAGCTCGTGGCCACCGGGCTCTCGCAGCGCCGCCGCGAGGGCGGTGGGCTGATCGATCGCTTCCGAGGTCGCATCACCTTCCCACTCAACGACCGTCGCGGCAGGCCGCGGGGCTTCGGCGCCCGCGCCACCCAGGAGGGCCAGCAGCCGAAGTACCTGAACACGTCGGAGGGCGAGGTCTTCCACAAGGGCAGTCAGCTCTTCGGGCTCGACCTGGCCCGCGTGGCGGCGGCCAAGGCGGGCCGCGTGGTGGTGGCCGAGGGCTACACCGACGTGCTGGCGCTGCGCCAAGCGGGCGTCCCCGAGACCGTGGCGATCATGGGCACAGCGCTCACCGACGAGCAGCTCGAAGAGCTCACCCGGGCCGCCCCCCGGGTCCTGATGGCGCTCGACGCCGATCGCTCGGGTCAGGAGGCGATGGTCCGCGCCGCCCGGGTGGCCGAAGTCCGCGACGTCGAGCTGGCGGTGGTTGAGCTCCCGGCGGGCCGGGACCCCGCCGACCTGCTCGAGCAGGAGGGCGCCGCGGCTCTGCTCGCGCGACTCGAGGACGCCATTCCCGCGCTTGAGTTCGAGGTGCGTCGGGTAATCTCCGGCGAGCAGCTCGGGACCCCGGCAGGGGTGGATCGTGCGCTTGAACTTGTGCGGCCGCTGGTGGCGGCCACGCCGAGACAGAGCAAGACGCGTGACCATCTCGTCAGATACGTATCCGACCGCCTGGACGTGCCCGAGCAGTACGTGACGGCCCAGCTCAAAGCGCGACCCGCAGCCAACCGTTCGCCCTCCGGGGTCGCCCCCGCGCGGGCTCCAGGCGACCTTGCGCCGACGGCCGAGCGGGCTCTGCTGTCGATGTGCGCCGGGGGTGGCGAAGCTGGACGGCTGCACCTCGAGCGTCTGCGCGATGGCCACCTGAGCTCCGAGGTCGCCCGCCGAGCGCGCGATCACCTGATCGCCCACTTCGCCGACCCGCTTGCCTTCCTGCCCGACGACGACCCGGACGTGGCCGCGCTCGTCACGCGGGCGGTCATGGCCGCTCAGGCCGCCGATCCGACGCCCGAGGCGGCGCTGCGGATGGGCTTCCTGCAGCTCGAGCTCCGTCGGGTCGAGCGCGACATGAGGGGCGCGCGCCAGGACCGCGACCTGGCGCGCCAGGACGAGCTGGCCCGGGCCAAGCAGGCCGTCCGGCTCGAGTTGGACTCGGTGGCGGGGGAGGCCACGTGAGCCGGGACGAGCCCGCTCAGGAACTTCCCCCCGACGAGTCCGAGCCGGAGGTGCTGGAGGCCTCGGAGGAGGACATCGAGGCGGCCGAGGGCGAAGAGCCCGCAGCGGCCCCGCCCACCGGCGTGACCCGCGACGCCTACGACCTGTTCAACGAGGGCGGGATCGTCACCGCGGGCCTCGCCGCGCCTGCGCCCGAGCAGGGGCCCGAAGACGCCGTGCGCCTCTACCTCAAGAACATCGGCCAGGTCCGCCTGCTCACGCGCGAGGACGAGGTCCGCCTCTCCCGGCGCGTCGAGCAGAACGACATGGCGGCCAAGAACGCGATGATCGAGGCCAACCTGCGGCTCGTCGTGTCGATTGCCAAGCGCTATTCGAACCGGGGGCTGACCCTGCTGGACCTGATCCAGGAGGGCAACATGGGCCTGATCCGGGCGGTCGAGAAGTTCGACTGGCGCCGCGGCTTCAAGTTCTCGACCTACGCCACCTGGTGGATCCGCCAGGCGATCACCCGGGCTCTGGCCGATCAGTCGCGGACGATCCGCATTCCCGTGCACATGGTCGAGCGGATGAACCGGGTCGCCCGCGCCCGCCGGACGCTCAACCAGACCCTCGGCCGCGAGCCCTCGGCCGAGGAGATCGCTGAGGTCGTGGAGATGCCCGCGGCGAAGGTCGAGCACATCCTCAAGCTGGGCCAGGAGCCGATCTCCCTCGAGACACCGGTAGGCGCCGGCGAGTCCGCTGCCAGCTTCGGCGACTTCATCGAGGACGAGGCGCTCGACCGCCCCTACGAACAGGTGGCCAAGGCGATCCGCAACGCCGACCTCGAGCTCATCCTCGACCGGCTGCCGTGGCGCGAGCGCCGTGTGCTCGAGCTTCGCTACGGCCTGTCCAACGAGGACCCGCGCACCCTCGAGGAGATCGGCCGCGAGGTCGGCGTGACCCGCGAACGCGTACGCCAGATAGAGGCGAAGACTCTGTCGATGCTGAAGCACTCGAGCCAGGCCGAGCGCCTGGAGGGGACGACGCACGAGGAGGCGTAGGCCAGGTCAAATCTGTCCGGTATACGAACTAGTGTTCGTATAGTGGAGAGGGGGTGGCTCGAGCTGAGACTGCAAGAGGGGCTGTCGCTCGAGCGCATCGGAGAGCTCGCGGGCAAGAATGCTTCGACTGTCGGCTACTGGGTCGAGAAGCACGGTCTGACAGCGAACGGCGCCTCCCGCCACCGATCCCGCGGTGGACTTGACGAACAGGTCTTGCGGGCCCTCGTCGCCGAGGACTTGACCACCCGCGAGATCGCCAGACGAACGGATCGTTGCCAGGCCACAGTGCGCTACTGGCTACGTGTCCACGGCCTGAGAACGTCGCGAAGCGGTGGACCGCGGCGTTCAGCCGGCCGACGCGGCGAGAGCACGGAGCGACGGATTCTCACCTGTGAGCATCACGGGAAGACCGAGTTCTGGCTCGAAGGCCGAGGTATCTACCGGTGCCTGAGGTGTCGATCCGAGGCGGTGAGCCGCCGTCGGCGAAAGGTCAAGGACATCGTGGTCGAGGAAGCCGGCGGCTGCTGTCAACTCTGTGGTTATGACCGTTGCGTGGGCGCCCTGCATTTCCACCATCTCGAAGCCGATGAAAAGATCTTCGGGTTGGGTGAGCGCGGGTACACACGCTCGCTGGCCATCGTTCGAGCGGAGGCTGCGAAGTGCGTGTTGCTGTGCTCGAACTGCCACGCCGAGGTTGAGGCAAGGCTGTTCTCTGTGGGTCCGCGCCGCTAACTTCCCAGCTTGCACGATCCGGGGTAGCTCAATTTGGCAGATGCGTCCGACTGTTAATCGGAAGGTTGTGGGTTCGAGTCCCACCCCCGGAGCTCAGGCAACGAAGCGCTCCAGCTCGTCCGCCGCGATCTTGCGGCCGTCGAAGCGCTCTGCCCACCCCGCCAGATCCGCTGCTCGGCGCCTGTAGCCCGGGTCGGCCAGGATCGCTCGGGTGGCCAGGCGGATCCCCCGCGCGGTGGCCAGCCGCCTCGGCAGCGACACGCCGGCTCCTGTCCAAGCCACGCGGGCCGCGTTCTCGGCCATGTCTCCCTCGGCGGGGCAGGCGACCAGGGGCACGCCGCTGGTCAACGCGCGGCAGACGGTTCCGTGGCCGGCGTGGCAGACCACCACGTCGCAGAAGGGCATCGTGCGCGCGTAGGACAGCCAGTCGACCAGCCGGGCGTTTGCCGGCACGGCCGGACGCGAGCGGCCGCCGCGGCGGTTCGTCGTGGCGATCACCCGCACGGACTCGTCGGCCAGCCCCTCCAGGGCAGCCCGCAGCACCCGCCCGTCGGGGTCCTGGGAGGTCGAGGGGGCGACGAGCACCAGCGGCTCCTCGCCCGGCGGCAGCTCGACGTCCTCGAAGGGCTGCTCCCACAGCAGCGGCCCCGTCACGCGCGTCCACGGGTCCCAGGCGACCCGTGGATACTCGAGCTGGGGAAAGGTGGCCACCAGGGCCAGCTGGTGGGAGATGCCCCCGTGCGAGTGCTCGAGCGGCGGCAGTCCGGCCCGCCGGCGGGCTCCGTTGAGCTCCCGCCGCCCCTGCTCCTCGCCACCTCGCAGCAGGGGCGCGGTCAGCGACCACAGTCGCGCTCCCACCGGCGTCCGCGGCAGCCGCGCACCGGTCGAGTAGGGGGGTCTGCCGGGCTCGGGAGTGGGCAGGACGTGGGGGATCAGGGTGGCCCAGCGCAGGCCGGCGCGCTCGGCGGCCAGCGAGGCGGCCACGGTGAGGATGTCCACCACCACCGCGTCGGGGTCGAAGTCCTCGAGCAGCGGCTCGGTGGCCGCCGCCCCGTGCACCGCAGCCTGGTAGGGCTTGAGCGGGCGCTCGCCCAGGCGGGGGAAGACCTGGTATTCGGGCGCCGGCTCGAAGCGCATGCCCTCGGCCTCCACAGCCGAGCGCCAGCGCTCCCAGCTCTGCAGGCAGACGCCATGGCCCCGGCGCACCAGCTCGGCGCCGAGCGCGATCGCCGGAAAGACGTGGCCGGGATCCCCGAAGGCGGCGAGGACGAAGCGGCGCCGGGGCCCTGGCGCCGGAGCGCAGCCCGAGCGTTGGTCGGGCGAGCACCGCCGCTCGGCACCATCTCTGCTCAGACCAGCTCCGCCAGCTCGCGCATCATCTTCACGCGGGCGTCGGGTTCGAAGGCCATCGGGGTGGTGATCAGCGTCCCCACGCCGGCGTCGCGGTACACCGACAGGCGCTCCTTCACCCGGTCGGCCGGGCCACAGATCGAGGTCATGTCGATCAGCTCCGCCGGCAGGGCCGCGGCGGCCTCGGCCTTCTTGCCGTCGAGGTAGAGGTTCTGCACTTCTGCGGCGGCGTCCTCGAAGCCGTAGCGGCGCACGAGGGCGTTGTAGAAGTTCTTGTCGCGTGAGCCCATGCCGCCCACGTACAGGGCGAGAATCGGACGCATGACGTCACGGGCGCGGTCGAGGTCGTCGTCGATTGCCACGTTGACCATGGGCGCCATGTCGAAGTCGTCGAGGGTCTTGCCCGCCGTCTCGGCGCCCTCGCAGAGCAGCTCGCGGAACTCGCCCACGTGCTCGGGGGAGAAGAAGGTGGGGATCCAGCCGTCGGCTATCTCCCCCGTGAGCCGTGTGTTCTTCGGCCCGATGGCCGCGATGTAGATCGGGATGCGCTCCTGCACGGTGGCGATCATCAGCTTGAGCGCCTTGCCCGGGCCATCGGGGATGGGGAGCACGTAGGTCTCGCCCTCGTACTCCACCCGCTCACGTGCCAGGGCCATCCGCAGGATGTCCACGTACTCCCGGGTGCGGGCCAGCTGGCGGGCGAAGGGCTGGCCGTGCCAGCCCTCGGCCACCTGCGGGCCCGAGGAGCCGATGCCCAGAATCATGCGGCCCTCGGAGAGCTGGTCCAGCGTGGCGGCGGTCATCGCCGTCATGGCCGGCGTCCGCGCCGGCATCTGGAAGATCGCCGAGCCGATCTTGATCGTCGAGGTCTGGGCCGCCAGCCAGGCAAGCACCGTGGCCGTGTCCGAGCCGTAGGCCTCCGCGGCCCACACCGAGTCATAGCCCACCGACTCGGCCTCCTTGACCAAAGCGAGCTGCTGCTCGGAGGTGAGCCCCAGACCCCAGTAGCCCACGTGCAGGCCAAGCCGCATCTGCAAGTCTCCTTTCGTGGTGCAGGAAGCTTCTTGCACTCCCCGACGGGCGGGCGTAGCCTCTCCCGGCCCCGGTAGGACGCGGGGCATCCTATGAGACCAGGTCGCCGCCCCGCCAAACAGCTCCGCACGGCCATCGACTGCCTGCCGCTGGAGACGCGAGGGGCCATGCTCGAGGGCATCGAGGGCAATCGGATAATCGTGGGCGCGTACGTCGACCGCCAAGGCGGCGTGTGCCCGATGCTGGCCGCCCATCGTCACGGCGGGCGCACGGCGCTGGCCAGCTTCGCCAGGGCCTGGGATCGCTACACCGGAGCGGGCAGCGGCCCGCGGCCGGCCAGCGACCGCGAACTGCGGACGCTGCGCACGATCCTCGAGGCGAGCGTCGCGATCGACTCGGGCGGCTCGCCCGAACTGGCGGGCGCCATCGCGGAGTTCGAGGCTTCGCGCGAGCGCAGGGCGGACGCGCGGGAGCCCGCCTCGCCGAAGGGGCCGCCGCTGAAGACTCGGGAGCTCGACCGCACGGAGGAGTTGCGCCGGCTCCCCGGCTGGTCGTGGCTGCGGCCCTTCCGGCGCCTCGACGAGTACGAGCAGGCCCTTGCCGAGCTTCGTGCCATGGAGCGTGAGCGCGAAGACCGCGGGACCGAGCGCGAGCCCGTCTAGAGGGTCCGGCCCCGCAGGTCCGATGCGAATGGCGCCTTCCAGGCGCCTTGCCTACATCTGGTCGTTGGGCCGGATGAACTGGATCTCGGGGATCATGCAGGCGGGTGAGGTGCGCAGCAGGTAGCGCACGGCCTCGGCGATGTCGCTCGGCTGGATCATCTCGTGCGGCTCGACGTTCTCCACCCAATCGGTCATCGCGGTCTTGACGAAGCCCGGGCACAGCGCCGTGACCTGCACCCCTTCGCCGCCAAGCTCGCGGTGCATGGCCTGGCTGAGCCCCACGACGCCGAACTTCGTGGCCGAGTACGCGGCAAGCCAGCCCTGGCCGTACTTGCCCGCGATCGAGGCGGTGTTGACCATCAGCGCCTTGCCGTGCTCGCTGCCCGCCTCCTTGAGCATGGGAATGGCCTGGCGGCTCATGAGGTAGACCGCGCGCAGGTTCACGTCCAGCTGCATGTCGAGCTTCTTGGTCTCCGTCTCGTGGACGGCGCCGCCGATGCCAACCCCGGCGTTGTTCATCAGCACGTCGAGGCGCCCGAAGCGCTCACGGTGTGACTCGGCCAGGGCCTGAATGTCCTCCTCCTTGGACATGTTCGCCGGCACGGCGCTCACGTCGATCCCGTCGGCGCGCAGGCCCTCGGCGGCCTCCTCGAGCTTGTCGGGCCGCCTGGCGGAAACGGTCAGCGCGTAGCCGTCCTCCCCGAGCGCTCGGGCCACGGCCAGGCCGATGCCGCTCGAACCCCCGGTTACGAGTGCTGCGCGTGCCGCCATCTCTCCTCCTCGCTCGCGGGACCGAGCGCGGGAGAGTAGTGCTCACCCGCCAGGGCGAGAGAAGGCTGCAAGGGCTCGGCGCCGGAGCGCCCGGGCCTGCGCTCCTCTACGCTGCGAAGGCCTTGACCGTGCTGACAACCGCTCGGTCCGCCGCGCTTGTGGGGGCGCTGGCCCTGACCGCCCTGGCCGCCGGCTGTGGTGGAGGCGGCGACTCTGGCTCTGACCCGCCGCCGCCGGTGGCCCAGCCGCGCGACTTCCCCAAGCCCGCAGGGCGCACGCTGGTCGATTTGCGGCGCATGCTGCCCGGCGCCGGGCCCGGCCCGGTGCTGGCCACCGCGGTCTCCGAGCTCGAGCCGGGCACCAACCGCTTCGGCTTCGGGCTCTTCGACCGGGCCCGCTCCCAGCTGGCCGAGGCCAAGGTGGCGGTCTACGCGGCCCCGGTGGGCGGCGGCCCCGCGCGCGGGCCCTTCCCGGCCCGCTACGAGTCGCTGGCCACCGACCCCGAGTTCCGCAGCGCCGGCGTCGAAAAGGACAAGGATGCCGCGAAGTCCGTCTACACGGCCGACCTGCGCTTTCGCAAGCCGGGCCGCTACGAGGTGCTCGGAGTGGTTCGCCTTGACGACCGCTTGGTGCTGGCCACCCCCGCGGGCGGCCCGCTCAAGGTGGTGGCCGACGGCGAGGTGCCGGAGGTGGGCGAGCGCGCGCCGAAGATCTCCACGCCGACCAAGGCGTCGGTTTCGGGCAACGTGGAGTCGATCGACACCCGCGTGCCGCCCTCGACCATGCACGATGAGGACTTCGCCGACGTCGTGGGCAAGAAGCCGGCGGTGCTGCTCTTCGCCACGCCGGCGCTCTGCCAGAGCCGTGTCTGCGGCCCGGTGGTGGACATAGCGGAGCAGGTCAAGGCACGAGGGCCGAAGGGCGCGGCCTTCATCCACCAGGAGATCTACCGCGACAACGAGGTCTCGAAGGGGTTGCGTCCCCAAGTCGTCAAATGGAACCTCCAAAGCGAACCCTGGCTCTTCGTGGTCGACCGGCGCGGGCGCATCGCGGCCCGGATCGAGGGCCCGTTCAGCGCGCGCGAGCTCGAGCGGGCGCTCGACGCGGTGGCCGGCTGAGGGCCGTCCTCCTGACGATCGCCGCGCTGGCGGTGGCCGCGCCGGTGGCCGCAGCCGGGCTGCCGCCT
>Ga0136616_10002000_pt1 | contig 10746 bp, 12 predicted proteins | sample AntDrymUQ2992106_2_FD_106648 | JGI IMG/M metagenome (GOLD analysis project Ga0136616, IMG submission 106648) | Polar desert sand microbial communities from Dry Valleys, Antarctica - metaG UQ299 (21.06) | ecosystem: Environmental > Terrestrial > Soil > Desert | place: Antarctica: Dry Valley... | reverse complement strand
GACGGCCTGCCGAGCGCGGACCTGCGCGCGCCCGACGAGCCGCTCTTCGGAGTCGACGGCACCGGCTGAGCCGACGGGCGAGCGCTCACGACCACGGGGTCACTGGCCGGTCCCGGCGTACGCCATCCACGACCAGATCAACCTTCTCGTCGAAGAAACAGATCAGATCGACCAGATCGCCGGCATCGCGCAGCGGAGCGGGATAAGACCAGGCCAGATCCTCTATGACTCGGTCACCGATCTCGGCCGACCAATAGTTCGCCTCGCCCTTGTACGCGCAGGTCGTACGGGTCGACGTTGGGCGCAAGGTCCCCCGCACATCCTCGCGCGGAAGGTAGTAGCGCACCGGCAGCCCGGTCTCGAAGACGATCAGCGGGCGCTTGGATTCGGCGAGCACCGTCCCGTCCAACTCGATCCGGATTGCCCGCGAACTCCGGCGCATGTCGATGCGGCTGAACGGATCCCGCGGATGCGACACGATCGGCTCGTCCTCCTCGAGCCATTCATCGAAGCCGGCGAAGTCGAGAACCAGGTAGCCGCTGAGATCAGGGTCGGCCAGTTCGAAGGCAACTGCGCTGCGAACCTGGGTCGCGGTCCGGACGTCCATGGCCCGGCCTTGGGTGCTGTGCATTGAGAACGGGATCTCCGGAGTGAGCACCGGGACATGGGCGCGATCCGGCATGCTGTACCCGGTATCCGGAGTTGCCCCGCTGCCTTGTTCCTCGGACGGCTGCAACTCGGCTTGCACGTCCTCGGTCGGTACGGCGTAGGAGGGCACCACCCGGCGCGGTTCCCAGACCAGGACCGCCCGGGTGCTGTCGACGATCGGGCTACCGCCGATCACTGCCCGGACTCGTTTCGGGGTCGGCTCGAAACGCAGTTCGCCCAGGCCATCCATCATCGTCTTCAGCATCCGACTTGCCATGCGCGCGAGCCTCTCGCACCCGTGACCAGCGCACCAGAGAGTTAACCCGGACCGCCCGTGCCTTCTAAGACCCCTGCGCGCCGTCCTGTCCGGCACCGGAGTCACCAATACCGAGGTCTGCCCTGGGCCGGTCGACACCGAGTTCGACACCGCAGCCGGCATCTCCAAGGCCGCCGCCGGTCCCGGGCGTTGGCTGCAGATCAGCGCCGCGCAGTGCGCCGCCGATGCCCTCGCACGGCTTCGGCCGCGGTGATCCCATCGTCTTTCCCGGACGCCTCTACGGCGCGCACATGCGACTGAAGCCCCTTGCTCCACAGGGCATTCAGCGCGCCGTCGCCGCCCGTACCGCCCGGCGAGGCGGTCGCCGCCTGCCTGTCCGTAACCCGCCACGCGGTGGCCCTCCCGCTGGCGACGGAGCTGTCGGCCTCGCTCCACGGCATCGTTGACCTGCGCGTCACCAAACCCGAGATGCCCTGGCCGGACTGGAACGAGTTGACCGACGCGGCGCTGGCCGGCGTACGCATCGCCGCCGACCCAAGCCGCTAGTCGCATCGTTCATCGGCGAGTCGAGTGGCTGGCCGGTGAGCGGTTGCCTACGGGATTCGCGCGGGCGACCGGTTAGCGATCTTTGCCTGGGATCGCCGTTTCCTGGGGCCCCCTCTAGGGGCACGCGCTGGCCGCGATCGCCCAACTGGGGAAGGAACGGGTTAGCCCTACCGCTAGTCTGACCGCGTTCGCGGCCGCGCTCGAGCGGCCCCCATCGCCACGATCAGCCAGCCCCGGAGGTCGCCACGGTGTCCCGCCCACCCCGAATGATCCCTCTGCTGGGTGCCGTCGCCGCGCTCAGCGCGGCCGCGCTCACCGGGTGCAGCGCCGGGCAGATCACGCAGACCTCGACGCAGGTAGCCACTGTGAACGGATCCTCGGCGAACATCGGTCAACTGGCGCTGCGCGACATCCGCATCCTCTACCCGTCCGGCGGCACGTACGCCGAAGGCTCGACGGCTCAACTGGTCCTGGCCGTGGCCAACCAAGGCCTGGCCGAGGACACCCTGCTCGATGTGGAGGGTGAATTCTTCGCGTCGGCGACCATCCCGAGTGACGAGGAGCCGGCGACCGGAGAAGCTGCGGTCGGCGTGGAAGCGGAGGTCCCTGCCCAGGGAGTCCTGCAGTTCGGTACCTCGGAGTTCCCCACGATCGAGCTGTCCGATCTGTCCGAGGAGCTCTCGGTTGCGCAGGTCGTGTCGCTGACCTTTGTATTCGAGCAGGCCGGTGAGGTCACCGTTGACGTCCCGGTAGCTAACCCGATTCGGGAGATCAACCGCGAAGAGGGCTTCGACTTCCACACCGAAGAGGCCGAGCAGGGCTAAGGCCCGACCGGGGGGCGACGCGCTTGGACATCTCCGAGGAACTCGCGATCGAGTACGCGGTTGTCCGCAGAGAGTTCCTGCGCGCGACCCAGGACCAGATCGTCGAGCGAATGCTGGATCGCCTGAACGAGGCCCGACAGTTGGAACTCGCCTCCCAGGCGCTGACCTGGAGCGAGCAGCCGGGTAGTCGCCGCGACCTGGCTCGGTTGGCCGTACGAAACTTCGTCGAGGCCTGGGAAGGCGACCCCGACGCCTCATAGTGCACGCCAGCTGACCCTGATGAGCACAACGGCGAAACCAACCACCGAATTTTGACCCTCATGCGCATAACGGCGATGCTTGTCGGTGGATCGCCGTAGCGTGCGCGGCGTGGCCCCCACCCCTGCTCGCGCCGCACGTCCCGCATACAAGTGCATCGAGTGCGGGTACGCACCGCCGCGCTGGCTCGGGCGCTGTCCCGAGTGCCAGAGCTGGGGATCGGTCGAGCAGTCCGGGGCTGCGGCCAGTGTCCGTGCGTCGAGTGTCGCCGGCCCGGTCACGAGCCCAGCCACTCCGGTGACCGCGCTCTCGATTCTGCCGGCCGCTGCCCAACCGACCGGGGTCGGCGAACTTGACCGGGTGCTCGGCGGCGGACTGGTCCCCGGAGTGGTCGTCCTGCTGGCCGGCGAGCCGGGGGTCGGAAAGTCCACGCTGTTGCTCGAGGTGGCCAAGCAGTGGACTGTCGACGGCAAGGGGCGGGCGCTCGTGGTCTCCGGTGAGGAGTCGGTCGGCCAGATCCGGCTGCGGGCCGAGCGGATCGGTGCCCGCCACGACCAGCTGTTCCTGGCCGCGGAGAACGACCTCTCAGCTGCCCTGGGCCAGGTGGAAGCCGTGGCACCCACCCTGCTGATCATCGACTCGGTCCAGACGATCCGCTGCGGTGCCACCGAGGGGACTGACGGCGGGGTCAGCCAGGTTCGTACGGTCGCTGCTGCGCTGTCGGCCGTTGCCAAGCGGCGCAACCTGCCCACGATCCTGGTCGGGCACGTCACCAAGGACGGCAGCGTCGCCGGACCGCGAACCCTGGAACACCTCGTGGATGTGGTCCTCAGCTTCGAAGGGGAACGGCATTCGGCCCTGCGGCTGTTGCGGGCCACCAAGAACCGGTTCGGCAACGCCGAGGAGGTCGGCTGCTTCGCCCTGGAGGAGACCGGCATCGTCGGCGTACCTGACCCTTCGGCGTTGTTCGTCTCCAGCCAGCGCGCACCGGTCCCCGGGACCTGCCTGACCGTGGCAATGGAAGGCACCCGGCCGCTGGTGGCCGAGGTCCAAGCCCTGGTCAACGAGACCAGCGGCGGCCCCGCGCGCCGAGCGGTCAGCGGTCTGGACAGCTCACGAGTCGCTCTGGTGCAGGCTGTCGTCGAACGCCATGCCGGGCTTCGACTGTCCGACCGGGATCTGTTCGCGGCCACCGTCGGCGGCGTACGGATCACCGAGCCGGCCGCAGATCTAGCCATTGCGCTGGCGATCGCCTCGGCCCGGCTGGACAAGGCCCTGCCGGGTCGGGTGATCGCGATCGGTGAGGTCGGGTTGTCCGGCGAACTCCGGCGGGTACGCGGACTTTCCCGTCGGATCGCCGAAGCCACCCGGCTGGGTTACCACACGATCATCGTGCCGCCAGATGGCACGACCACGCCGAATGGCCCCGCGGGGAAGAACAGTTCGGGCTCGGCGGGCTCTGGATCGAATTCCGCCGACGTACGAGAAGTTCCGACCTTGACAGCAGCCCTCGGGGCGCTGCTGCGCTGAGCCGACCGAGCCGACGTGCCGGCCGAGCCCAGCTGTTGGGGAGCAACGGCTGCCTCGGCGACCTATGCTGACCACAAGCGCGCGGGTGACCGAGCGCCGATACGTGTGTCGTGTCGACGCGACGGGCCATCCAGCGGCCGACCAGTCATGCAGGAGGAGGCGTGCCATCCGTGGTCGAACCCGACCCCGACGTCTCGATGCGCATCGTGCTCGCATTGATCGCCCCCGGTACGGCCCTGCGGGAGGGCATGGAGCGCATCCTGGCCGGCAACACCGGCGCCTTGATCGTGCTCGGCAACGACAAGCTCGTGCAGAGCATGAGTACCGGCGGTTTTCCGATGGACGTCGAGTTCGCTGCCACCCGGATGCGCGAGCTCGCCAAGATGGACGGTGCGGTGATCCTTTCTGGTGATCTCAGCCGGATCGTACGAGCCGGTGTGCACCTCATGCCCGACCCGTCGATTCCGACCGAGGAGTCGGGGACCCGGCACCGTACGGCCGAGCGGGTCGCGATCCAGACCGGTCTGCCGGTCATCTCGGTCAGTCAGTCGATGCGGATCATCAGTGTGTACGTCGCCGGCCGCCGGCACACCCTCGAGCACCCCACGACCGTGCTGTCCCGCGCCAACCAGGCCCTGGCCACCCTCGAGCGGTACAAGCTTCGCCTCGACGAGGTGGCCGGAACCCTGCTGACCCTCGAGATCGAAGACCTGGTCACGGTCCGGGACGCGATGAGCGTGAGCCAGCGCCTGGAGATGGTGCGGCGGATCGCCGACGAGATCCACGGCTACATGATGCAACTGGGTGTCGACGGGCGGCTGTTGTCCCTGCAGCTCGACGAACTCCTCGGCGGCATCGAGGACGATCGTGAGCTGCTTGCCCGCGACTACCTTCCCGGCAGCCGCAAGGCCCCTAAAGCCTCGGAAGTTCTCAACGAACTACAGGATCTGTCCTCGACCGATCTGCTCGACTTGACCCAGATGGCCCGTGCCTTCGGGTTCGGCCTTGCCCCGGAGGTTCTGGACGCTGCGATCAGCCCTCGGGGCTACCGGCTCTTGAACAAGGTGCCGCGCCTGCCTCCGGCGATCATCAACCGGTTGGTCGACCACTTCGGCGCCTTGCAGAAGCTGCTTGCGGCAACGATCGAGGATCTTCAGGCCGTGGACGGTGTCGGTGAGGCCCGTGCCCGTAGCATCCGCGAGGGTCTGTCCCGCTTGGCCGAGAACAGCATCCTCGACCGCTACGTGTGAGGCGGGAGCAGGCGAGGCCAGAGGACTGCGGCTATGTCAGCGGCCACAAGCACAGGTGTGTGCACGACCTCCCGCCAGCCGAAACGCAGCGTCAGCCACTCGACGATCGCGTGTGCGTTGTCTCGCCGGCGATCAAGCCACATCCCCTCCTCGACGTGGCCGATCCGACCATCCAGCTCGATGAGCAGCGCAAACTCCTCATACGCCACGTCCGCGAGCCGGGTGGTAGCCGGCACGCGGAATTGTTGCTGACCCGTCGGCAGCCCGTGGGATCGCGCCACGTCCCGGCCGAATTGGTACTCCAGCTGGCTGTGGACACCGGCCACGGCGTCGCCGAGCACCTGCGTGATCAGGTCCCGATGACGGATCGCATGCCGCACCTCGAGGGTCACCAGCAGACGAGCGGGCGAGGTGAGCCGCCGCTGCACCGCCTGGGTGATCTCGCTGGCGCTGAAACCTGACCCACGATCGGTCTGCCAGTCGGCTGCCGTGTGGTAGCAAGACGCGGATCGGCAGGGGCTCACCCTCAGCCAGGCCATGCAGGACGGCAGGACGATTCGACCGGGGACTACGCGGTCCGAGCTTCCCACCGCTGGGCCGACGGAGCTACGGACGGGGTCGGTCAGGTGAGGACGAGTGGTACGTCGGGGCTGAGGACGGCGCCGAGATACCCCCGCAGGATATAACTGCCCGGGCCGAGCGCTTCCCGGTCAACCGAGCAGGTCGGCTCGCTGGTGAGGCCCGACCAGATGATGGTGAACGTCACGACCTGACCGGGCTGCAGTAGAACCACATTCGGCACTGACGGTTCGGGGTAGCAGTCGCTGCTGCCCCACAGCCGAGTCCCGTCAGCGGCGAACAGGCCCCAGACCTGCAGCGCGAGGTCAAGATCGCGCAGGCACGGTACGGCGCCGATGTTGGTGACGTTCAGGCCGAGCAGCGGCTTGCTACCGGCGGCATAGTCAGGGAACTCCGATCCCACCGTCAGCCCGATCGCCTCGTCGGGACAAGGGCCCGGCTCTACCGGCGCCGGTGCAGGCGCCGGAGCGGGTACGGGTACGGGCGTCGAGCCCGCGTCCGGCGTATCGGAGGCGGCGGGCGTTGGGGGAACGAGGCTGGGCAGGACCTGCTCCAGGCCGGGGAGGGCTTGCTCGTCCAGCGGCGGCCGGGCGGTGCTCTGCGTCGATGCGGCTGTCTGCGCACCCTCCGGGTCCCCCGAAGCGCCGCCGATGAAGACCCACCCTGCGGCGAAGCTGACGACCAGCACGATCCCGATCAGCAGAAGTCGCCGTCGCCAGTAGATCTGCGGGGGCAACTGGCCGATCGGGCGGAGCATCTTACGACGGTATCTGCGCTGGAGCCGAGCCCGGCTCTCCCACGCCGTGGTCGTGCGAGAGTGTTCGATGATGACGGCCTCGCGCGCGCCCTCGACTCACCCAGCGCCCACCACTGCAACCAGGTACGCCGGCGTCGCGACACTGCAACCGCAGCTGATCCTGGACTGGTACGCCGCCGCGGCGCGTGACCTCCCGTGGCGCCACAGCGGCGTGTCGGCATGGGCAGTCATGGTCAGCGAGGTGATGCTGCAGCAGACCCCGGTGGCCCGCGTCCTCCCGATGTGGGCCGAATGGATGGCGCGCTGGCCGAATCCCTCCGCGCTGGCCGACGATTCGCCGGCCGAGGCGGTACGCGCTTGGGGCAAGCTCGGCTATCCCCGCCGCGCCCTGCGACTACATGCAGCGGCCCAGCAGATGGTCACCCGCTTCGCCGGCAATGTGCCGTCGGCCGTCGGCGACCTGGAATCGTTGCCCGGGATAGGTGCGTACACCGCGCGTGCGGTCGCGGCATTCGCCTTCGGTGCCCGAACGCCGGTGGTGGACACCAATGTCGTACGAGTGCTGGCCCGCGCCGTACACGGTCGGGCGCAGGCGGGTGCGTGCGTGGCCGCGGCCGACCGGGCGAATATGGAGCAGCTGCTGCCCGCCGAGCCGGCCCGAGCCGCGGTGTTCTCGGTGGCGGTGATGGAGTTGGGGGCGCTGGTGTGTACGGCAACCGCTCCCGACTGCCCGGCCTGCCCGATCCGGCGGGACTGCGCCTGGCAGCTGGCCGGCGCGCCAGCCTATGCCGGACCGAGGCGCCGCGCCCAGCGGTTCGAGGGCACCGATCGTCAGGTACGCGGACGGCTGCTGGACGTGCTGCGCGCGACCTCGGAGCCGGTCGGTATCGGCGCTCTCGACCTCGCTTGGGCTGATGGCACACAACGGCATCGTGCGCTGGTGTCTCTACTGCTCGACGGTCTGGTCGGGCAGCTTGCCGACGGTCGTTTCGTGCTTGCCGGCGAACGGCCAGGCCAGGAGCGATCAGGTTGAGCGGCCTCGAGGACGATCCTTTCGACTGGCGGACGACCAAGGACGGCCGAGTCTTCATCAGCCGCAGGGGCCCTTCCTCGCGCTAACCCCGCGTTGATCATCGGAACTAGGGCAATTTTCGTACGAGAAACCCCCCCTTTCGCCCATGATCAACTCGGTCACAGCTCGTCGCGGCCGGGCAGGACCTCGGCGGCGATCCGCTCCAGCGTCTTCTCCGAGCCGGCGTACGGACCGTCGGCCCGCGGCCAGTGGGTCACGACGTCGGTGAAGCCCAGCTCGGCAGCCCGGCCGAGGGCATCCCGAAAGCACTCCACCGATGACATGGAGAACACCGGCCCGGCATCGATCTGCAGGTAACGGTCCACTGTGGACGGGACTCGGCCCTCTTCGGCCAGCACATCGGTGAACCGGTGGCAGACATCGGCCAGTGCGTTCCACCAGTCGGTGCCCTCTGCCCGGTTCGGGTTCCCGCTGGTCGCCCAGCCCTGCCCGTACCTGGTGGCGAGTCGCATCGCCCGAGGACCGTTGGCCGCCACCACAAATGGGATCCGCGGGACCTGTACGCAACCGGGGATGATTCGCGCCTCGACGGCGGCGTAGTGCGTGCCGGTCCACGTCGTCCAGCTCTGGAGGAGCAGGGTGTCCAGCAGCTCCACGAACTCGACGAAGCGGTCCGTACGAGCCGATAACGGCAGGTCGCCCTCGCCGAGAACGGCGGTGTCGTATCCGATTCCGCCGGAGCCGACTCCGAGCAGCAACCGACCCTCGCTCAAGTCGTCCAGAGCGGTCAGCTCGCGCGCGAACGGAACCGGGTGCCGGAAGTTCGGCGAAGCGACGAAGGTCCCGAGTCGGATCCGAGACGTCACCACGGCCGCGGCACTTAGGGTGGGCACCGCCGAGTACCACGGCGAATCGACCAGGGTGCGCCAGCCGAGATGGTCGTAGGTCCAAGCGTGGTCGAAGCCGAATGCCTCAGCCAACTGCCATCGACGAACCAGCTCGGGACGACGCAATTCGGGCAAGATGACGATTCCGATTCGCACACCGAGAAGCTAGCCCGGGGCTGCGACCGGGCAGATCGCCGGCTGACCGGAGCCGCCGGAGCCGCCGGAGACGCCGGGCGGGAGGTGACATGGGCACCGACGCGTCGGCCGACGATCTGACCCGCCGCATAGACGCGGCGATCGCCGAGGTTTATCGAACCGAGAGCCGCGGGCACGCCGCCGAAGGCCGCAGCGCCATGCGTGCCCTGGGCGCCTTCGGCGCGGCCGCCGTGGACCGGGTGCTCGAGCTCTACCGCGGCTCCACCTCGGGACCTTACGAACATGCCCGGCTGCTCAACGGCCTCGGCACCAGTGCCGTCGACGCTCAGGCGGCGGCCCGCAGAGCCGTGGCCCGGGCATGCCCGCATCGCTACGTCGACCGATTGGCTGGCCACCTGGAGCCCACCGACATCAACGTCGTGGCGGAGATTCACGATCCACGCATCAGCTCGTTGCTGATCTCCCTGCTTGCCCACCCGGACGCCGAGGTTCGCTGTCGAGCAGCCACTGCACTGATCAGTCGGATCGAGGGCCACGGCAACGACGACCGGCACACCCGCGAGTTGGCCGAGGGAGCCGTACTCGAGCGGCTGGACGACGAGTCGCTGTCGGTCAGGGCAGTGGCCGCGTACGCCGTCGCCCGTCGCAGCCGCGCCGACGGGATCGCCGCCTACCAGCAGATCCTGCGCCCGACCGAGCCGGAGACTCTCTCCTTCCTGGATGTGCAACAACGCATCGGAGCACTACGGCGCGGGGAAGCGCTGCCTCCGCCGGGCTGAGCAAAGGTAAGAAATCAGCGCTGAGCACGCGAAGGGCACTTGACGGATGAGGCCATCGGCGAGCATGCTCCTAATCATGTTAGGAACACCGCTCCGTGATAGGCAGGCCGAACGTCGACAGGCTACCCGTACAGAGATCCTTCAGGCTGCCTGGGAAATCGCCCGTGAGAAGGGCTTGGCCGATCTGACCCTGCGGGACGTCGCAGACCGGATCGGGATGCGGGCGCCCTCGCTGTACTCCTACTTCGGATCGAAGAACGACATCTACGACGCGATGTTCGGACAGGCTTGGTCGGACTACGTCGCGGTCGTCGACCGAGTGGAGCCGACGCTGTCGGCGGACCCGCGGTCCGCGCTGAAGCAGATCGCCGGCACGTTCGTCGACTTCGCCATCGTCGATCCGACTCGGCACCAGTTGATGAACCAGCGCACGATCCCAGGCTTTGTGCCCAGCCCCGAGTCCTACGCACCGTCGGTCGAGGTGTTCGAGCGCGGTCGGGCTCATCTGGCCCGCTTCGGGGTCGAGGAGTTGGACCAGTTCGATCTGTTCACCGCACTGATCGGCGGACTGATCAACGCCCAGCAGGCCAACGACCCCGGCGGGGACAGGTGGGTGCGGCTGCTCGATGACGCCATGGACATGTTTGCCGACCACGTAGGGCTACCCCCGCTGAAACGGAGAAGATCATGACCCGAACGACGCAACCAGCCGGCCCGACCACGACGCGGCCGCGAACCTCGACACTGGATCGCGCCGTTCTCATGCGACTGGCCGCCACCGAGTACGAGCGATTCTCGACCATGCTGGCAACGCTGGACGCCCGCGACTGGTCGCGACCCACCGAGTGCCCGGATTGGGACGTACGAGCGATGGCCGGCCATGTCCTGGGGATGGCCGAGATGGCTGCCTCTATCCGCGAAATGGTTCGGCAGCAGAGTGCCGCCAAGAAGCGCGGTGGCTTACCGATCGATGCGCTCACGGCCGTTCAGGTCGACAAGAATGCCGCCCTGTCCGTCCAGGAGTTGATCGACCGCTTCGCGGTTGTAGGCCCACGCGCCGCCCGGGCTCGGCGCCGCACGCCCGGCTTGATCCGGCGGCGCAGCTTGCCCGACCAGCAGAACGTCGGCGGAGTCTCAGAGACCTGGACGTTTGGGTTCCTGATCGACACGATCCTCACCCGCGACCCCTGGATGCACCGGATCGACATCAGCCGGGCCACCG
>Ga0136616_10001998_pt1 | contig 10751 bp, 6 predicted proteins | sample AntDrymUQ2992106_2_FD_106648 | JGI IMG/M metagenome (GOLD analysis project Ga0136616, IMG submission 106648) | Polar desert sand microbial communities from Dry Valleys, Antarctica - metaG UQ299 (21.06) | ecosystem: Environmental > Terrestrial > Soil > Desert | place: Antarctica: Dry Valley... | reverse complement strand
GTGGGTGTAGTCGCGGCGTTTCGCGACCCGCGCAGGCGAGAGCCTGCCGCCGGCAGCCGGGCTGTCTCGCCTGAGCACGAGACCCTAGCTTTGCGTCCCCGCCTCACGACGGGTTTGCCTTGGTCAGCATTCGTCTTCTCGGCGCCGGGTGAGCTGGCGTGTAGACCCTATGGACGGATGTTCGATGCGATCGCAGGTTCGCGCCGGCGCAGCGGCGGACGGCCGCGGCTTCTAGGCTGTCGCGCCCATGAGCGACGAACCGCGCGATCCCGCCTCCCACACCGAAGTCCACCGGGTCGCCGACCCCGACGCCACACGGGTTGCGAGCTATCTCGCCCAGCCCGGCGAGGTGGGGCGGGTGCTGCTGCTCTACAGCGGCGGACTCGACACCAGCGTGATGCTCAAGTGGATCCAGGACGAGTACGAGGCCGAAGTGGTCGCGTTGACCGTCAACCTGGGCCAGCCGGGGGAGGACTACGACGTCGTGCGCGGCAAGGCGCTCGAGCTCGGGGCGCTCGACTGCCACGTGGTCGACGCGCGCGAGGAGTTCGCGCGCGAGTACGTGCTGCCGGCGATCAAGGCCAACGCCGACTACGGCGACGGCTACCCGCTGTTCACGGCGCTCGGGCGCCCGCTGATCGCCAAGCTCGCGGTCGAGTACGCGCGCCGGTCGGGCTGCGACACGATCGCCCACGGCTGCACGGGCAAGGGCAACGACCAGGTGCGCATCGAGGGCACGGTGGCGACGCTCGCCCCCGAGCTGAAGGTGATCGCCCCGGTGCGCTCGTGGGCGATGGGCCGAGACGAGGAGATCGCCTACGCGCGCAAGCACGGCATCCCCGTCAAGGGCGGCACGGAGAGTGCTCCCTACTCGATCGACGACAACCTGTGGGGTCGCTCCTCGGAGGGCAAGTGGATCGAGGACCTGGGCCACGCTCCCGACGACGACGTCTTCCAGCTGGTCACCCGGCCGGAGCTGGCGCCCGACGAGGCGCAGCTGGTGTCGGTGGCCTTCGAGGCGGGCGTGCCGGTGGCGCTGGACGGCGTGCGGCTCGGTCCGGTCGAGCTGATCGAGCGGGCCGCGGAGCTCGGGATGCGCCACGGGGTCGGCATCGTCGACCACATCGAGGACCGGATCGTCGGTCTGAAGGTGCGCGACATCTACGAGGTGCCTGCCGCGGCGCTGCTGCTGAAGGCCCACCGGGAGCTGGAGCGGCTGACGGGCACGATCCACCAGAACCAGTTCAAGCCGGGGCTCGACCAGAAGTGGGCCTACCTCGTGTACGCGGGCCTGTGGTGGGAGCCGCTGCGCCGCGATCTCGAGGCCTACATCGACCACGTCAACGCGCGCGTGACCGGGACGATCGGGCTGCGGCTGTACAAGGGTGGCGTGCGGGTGGTGACGCGCGAGAGCCCGAACGCGGTCTACGACGCGCAGCTGGCGACGTTCGCGGAGTCCGGCGGCCTGTTCTCCCAGTCGGCCTCGCCCGGGTTCATCGAGCTGTGGACCCTGCAGTCGCGGATGGCGCACCGCCTCCACGAGGGATAGCGGGGTAGGCTGAGGTCATGTTCTACAAGCTGCTCGGCATGGTGGTCTGGAACGGCGGCAAGCGGTTCCTGCGGCGCAAGTACGGACGCACCTACGCCCCGAAGCCGCTCCTCGCGGGCGGCATCCTCGCCGTCGTCGCCGCAGTCGCGATCCTCGCGCGCCGCCGCTGAGCTTTTCCGCCCAACGTCCGGCCGGTTCGGTCGGGCGCCGCCGCCGCGTCTGGGACCATCGGCCGACCATGGGCGAGTCGCCTCCCTCCGCGCTGCCGCAGCTCCAGGGCCTCACGATCGAGGCCGTCGAGTGGCTGCCCTCGGGCGCCGACAGCGGGCTGGTGCGAGTGCGCGGTCGCTGGAGCACGCCGGAGGCCGCTCGCCCGGAGCTGCCCGAGCTGGTCCTGCGAGCGGAGGGTGCCGCCCACCGCTTCGAGTCGCTGCCCGACGCCCGCTTCGCGCGCGATCCGGCCTCCTGGCGCGGCAGCTACCTGGTCCCGGTGGCGCTGGCGGCGCCGGCGCCCGAGGCCCTGTGGGCGGAGTGGCCGGGCGGGGTCCGCTCCGGCCTGCCGCCGCTCGCCCCGGGCCTGGCCACGGTGCCGCCGGCGGCGGCCGCTCCACCGTCGGCAGGGGACGACGAGGAGCCCGAGGGCGGCCAGCTGATCGACCGGGCGGTCCTCGCCGAGCGCCGGGCCCGCCGCGCCGAGGGCGCCGAGCAGGCCCAGGCCAGGGTCGCCGCCGAGGCGCTGCGCGCCGTCGAGGCGCTGGAGCTGCAGTCGGCCGAGCTCGAGCGCCGCCTCGCCGAGGCCACCGCCGAGCGCGACGCGATGGCGTCCGGCATCCTGCCCGTCCCGGCGGGCACGCCGCCGGAGGGAGGACCGCCGGCCGGACCGGCGGCCGGACGAGACGCGCCCCCGGCGGGAGCCGGACCAGACGCGCCCCCGGCGGGCGGACCGCCGGTCCCGGCGTCGCCCGCGCCGGTCCCTTCGGGCGAGGCCGCGCGGCTCGCGGAGCGGCAGGCCGCGCTCGCCGGTGCCCTCGACTCGCTGGCGAGGCTGCGCGCGCAGTCGCGCGAATGGCGCCTCAAGCTGCGCACCGGCGAGATCGCGCACGTCGGCGACGCCGTCCGGCTCGCGGGGCTCCAGGCCGAGCGCACGAGCGCCGACGCCACTCGCGCGGCGCTGCACGCCCGCGCGCGCGAGCTCGAGAGGGAGCGCCGGGTCGCGGCGGAGCGCGCCGCTGAGCTGGAGGCCGACGCCGAGCGCCTGCGCCACGACGCCCGGGCGCAGTGGGCCGCCGCCGAGGAGGCCCGCGCGAGCCTGGAGCGCCGCCGGCGCGGGGAGCGGACCGTCCACGAGGAGGTCCGCGAGGCGCTGAGCGAGCGCGTCGACGCGGAGTCCGGCCGCGTCGCCGAGCTCGAGGCCGCGCTGGCCGCGACCGAGACGAAGCTCCAGACCGCCACGGCCGCCGCGGCGGCCGTCGACGCGCGCCTGCGAGTCGAGTCGGTCGCCCGCGGCGCCCTCGAGGACGAGCTGGACCGCGACCGCGAGGCCCGCGCCGCGCTCGCCACGCAGCTCGAGGCCGAAAGGCGCGCGCGGCGGGCCGCCGAGCAGGCGGTCGCGGCGTCGCACCACGAGGGCCAGACGCTCCAGGAGCGCATCGCCGAGCTTGACCACCGGGCCGCCGGCCTCGCCGACGAGGTGCGGCTCGAGCACGCCGCGCGCGAGCAGGCCGAGGCCGCCGCCGCCGCGGCGCGCCGGCCCGAGGCGGAGAGCGGCCGCCTCGTCGCGAACCTCGACGCCGCGGCCGCGGCCCTGCGCGAGCCGACCCCCGCGCCACCGAGCCCCGCGGCACCGGCGCCGGCCGCCGCTGCGGTCCCGGCCGCCGTTTCGGTCCCGGCCGCCGTTTCGGTCCCGGCCGCCGCTCCGCCGGAGGCGGTGCGAAAGCGGCCGACGATCGTGTCGGCGTCCGGGCACCCGCCGCGGGTCGACGCGGTCGGGCGCTCCGCGCGGCAGTACCCCGCGCTGCGCGGCGCGATCGTGAAGCTCGCGCACGACGATCCGCACGCCGCCGGTCGCCTGATCGCCGCGCTGCTGCCCGCGCACGCGGCGGCGCTCGCCGCGTCCCTCGACTACGACCTCACGATCCGCGAGGTCGGGACCTACGCGATCACGGTGGTCGGCGACCGGACGCAGGTGCGGCCGCTCGCCCTCCCGCGCCCACGCCGGCAGGTGGACTTCCACCTGTGGGCCGACGCGCTCACGCTCGCCGAGCTGCTCGCCGGCGTCCCGCGCCGCGTCGGGCGGCTGCTCGGGCCCGCCCGCTTCCGCGGAAGCCGGCGGCGGCTGAGGGTGCTGCTGGCCCTGCCGGCCACTCAGCTCGGCGTCGCCGCGGCCGCGCGCGCCGGCGCGCAGCTGGAGCCCGCCCTCGTCTACCGCGCGCTCTCCTACGCCGTGCACCCGTCGTGGACCCGCGGCGAGCGCTTCACGATCGCCCAGGAGATCATCGGCTCCCCGCCCGAGACGTGGTTCCTCACCGCCCGCGACGGGGCCGGCCTCGCGGTCTCCTCCCAGGCTCCACAGGAGGGCGCCCACGCCACCGTCTCGATGACCCGTGAGGCCTTCGGGCACCTCCTCAGGGGCGAGCCCGTCCCGCGCGGGACACGACCCTCGGTGCGCGGCGACTGCGCCGTCGTGGCGCGCATGAAGGCCTGGGCCGACCGCGCGCAGGGCCTGATCTGAGCGCCGGCGTGTCGTCCGGCGAGCGCCCTAGTCTCCTCCAACCGTGAGCACGCCCGGCTGCGCCCATCTGCACGTCCACAGCGAGTACTCGCTGCTCGACGGCGCCTGCAAGATCGACAAGCTCGCCGCGCGCGCGGCCGAGTTCGGTCAACCGGCGCTCGGGCTCACCGACCACGGCGTGATGAACGGCGCCGTGGAGCTCTACAAGGCGTGCCAAGAGCACGAGATCAAGCCGCTGCTGGGCCTCGAGGCCTACTTCGTCGACGACCACCGCGCCAAGGACGGCAAGGTCGAGCGCAACCACCTCACGCTGCTCGCGCAGTCCGACGTCGGCTTCCGCAACCTGGTCAAGCTCTCCAGCGCCGGGTTCCTCGAGGGCCTGCACCGCGGCAAGCCCGGCGTCGACATGGAGCTGCTGGCGCGTCACGCCGAGGGCGTGATCGCGCTCTCGGGCTGCCTGGCGAGCCGCTCCTCGCGCCGGATCGTCGAGGGCCGGCCGGACGAGGCGCGCGCCCACCTGGACGAGCTGGTGCAGGCCTTCGGGCCCGAGGACGTCTACTTCGAGGTCCAGCACAACGGCCTGGCCGAGCAGGAGCAGGTCAACCAGGCGATGGCCCGCTTCGCGCAGGACATGAACCGGCCGCTCGTCGCCACCGCCGACGTCCACTACCTGCGCCGCGAGGACTACCACCATCACGCGGCGCTGCTGTGCGTGCAGACGAAGTCGACGCTGGCCGCGCCGAAGCTGTCCTTCGACTCCAACGAGTTCTACCTCAAGAGCTCGCAGGAGATGGCGGAGTCGTTCGCCGACATGCCGGAGGCGCTCGCGTCCACGCTGGAGATCGCCGAGCGCTGCGACGTCGGGCTCGAGCTCGACAAGCAGCTGATCCCCCGCTACGACTGCCCCGACGGGCAGGACGAGCGCGCCTACCTGCGCGCGCTGGTGACGGAGGGGATGCGCCGGCGCTACGGCGACCCGCCGCCCGCCGAGGCGATCGAGCGCATGGAGATGGAGCTGGGCGTCATCGACAAGATGGGCTTCAACGCCTACTTCCTGATCGTCTGGGACTTCGTCGACTACGCGAAGCGCAACGGCATCGCGGTCGGCCCGGGCCGCGGCTCGGCGGCCGGCAGCCTGGTCGCCTACTGCCTGCAGATCACCGACGTCGACCCGCTGCGCTACGACCTGCTGTTCGAGCGCTTCCTCAACGCCGAGCGCGTGTCGATGCCCGACATCGACATCGACTTCTCGGTGCGCGGGCGCGAGCGCGTGATCCGCTACGTGACCGAGAAGTACGGCGCCGACCGCGTCGCGCAGATCATCACCTTCGGCAAGATGTTCCCGCGCGCGGCCACGCGCGACGCCGCGCGCGTGCTCGGGCACGAGTACGCCGTCGGCGATCGGCTCGCCAAGCTCATCCCGGACCCCCAGCAGGGCCGCCCGCCCAGCTTCGCGGACTGCATGCAGCCGGGCACCGAGCTCGCGGCAGAGTACGCGCGCGACCCGGTGGCCAAGCAGATCGTGGACGTCGCACAGGGCCTGGAGGGCATCGTCCGCAACGCCTCGATCCACGCCGCCGCCGTCGTGATCGCCGACCGCCGGCTGACCGACGTCGTCCCGCTCCAGCTCGCCGACGCCGGCGCCGGGGAGAGCGGCGCGAAGGTCTACCGCACCGTCACGCAGTACTCGATGAAGCCGATCGAGGAGATCGGCCTGCTCAAGATGGACTTCCTGGGGCTGCGCAACCTGGACGTGATCGAGGACGCGCTGGACATCGTCGAACGCTCGACGGGCGAGCGGCCGGACATGACGACGCTCCCGCTCGACGACGCCAAGACCTACGAGATGATGGCCCGCGGCGACTCGGTGGGCGTGTTCCAGTTCGAGTCCGAGGGCATGCGCGAGGCCCTGAAGAAGGTCTCGCCGACCGAGTTCGAGGATCTCGTCGCCCTCGTCGCGCTCTACCGCCCGGGCGCCATGGACCAGATTCCCGCCTACGCCCGTGGCAAGCGCAACCCAGAATCGATCGGTTTCATCGACGACCGCCTGCGTCCCATCACCGAGGCGACGAATGGCGTGATCCTCTACCAGGAGCAGGCGATGCAGATCGCCAAGCACCTCGCCGGCTTCAGCGGACCTAAGGCGGACGACCTGCGCAAGGCGATCGGCAAGAAGAATCGCGCCGCGATGGCCCAGCTCAAGCCGGAGTTCTTCGAGGGCTGCCGGGCCTCCGGCACCGCGCTCGACGTGACGGAGACGCTGTGGCAGACGAACGAGCGCAGCGCCGACTACTCCTTTAACAAGTCCCACGCCGCGTGCTACGGCCTTATCTCCTACCGCACCGCCTGGCTGAAGGCGAACTACCCGGCCGAGTACATGGCGGCGCTGATCTCGTCGGTGATGGACACCAAGGACAAGGTGCCGTTCTTCGTCAACCAGACGGAGAGCATGGGCATCGAGATCATGCCGCCGGACGTCAACGAGTCAGACCACGAGTTCATGGTCGTGGAGGGCAACATCCGCTTCGGGCTGGACGCCGTCAAGGGCGTCGGCTTCGCCGCGGTGGAGGCGATCAAGCGGGCACACGACAAGAACGGTCCGTTCGCCTCGCTGTGGGACTTCTGCGAGCGCGTGGACTGCCGCACGGTCAACAAGCGCTCGATCGAGGCGCTGATCAAGTGCGGCGCGTTCGGGTCGACCGGCGCGACGCGGCGCGGGATGCTCGAGGTGCTCGACTCCGCGCAGGCCGCCGGCCAGAAGGCCCAGCAGGACGCCGAGATCGGCCAGGGCTCGATCTTCGACCTCGGCGGGTTCGGCGACGCCGGCGCCGCGCCCGCCTTCGCGGTGCCGGCGCACCCGCCGATCCCGACCCACGAGTACGAGCGCCCCGAGCTGCTGGCGATGGAGAAGGAGTCGGTCGGCGTCTTCATCACCGAGCACCCGCTCAAGCGGGTCGGCGAGGCGCTGCGGCTGAAGGCCGACTGCTCGATCGCCGAGGTCGCCGCGCGCCGCGACGGGGAGTGGATCAAGGTCGGCGGCATGATCACCGAGGCCAAGAAGATCCGCACCCGCAGCGGCGCGAACATGATGTTCGCCACCGTCGACGATCTGGACGGCACGGTTGAGGTCGTGGTCTTCGAGAAGGCGATGGAGGCGGCCCAGAGCGTCCTGGTGGCCGACGAGATCGTGCTCGTGCGCGGGCGCGTCGACCACAAGGAGGCCGGCAAGGTCTGCGTCGTCGTGCAGGAGGTCCAGCGTTTCGACCCCTCCGAGGCGGAGATCGAGAAGGCCAGGGCCCGGGTCGCCGAGCGGGCCGCCGCCGCGGTGCCCAAGCGCCTGCGCCTGCGGGTCGACGCCGCGCGGCTGGAGCCGACGGTGATCGCTGAGCTTCGCGAGCTGTTCGAGCGCTATCCGGGGGAGGACGACTTCGAGCTGGAGATGCGCACCCGCACCGGGCTGCGCTGCCTGCGCTTCGGCGGCGACTACCGCATCGCCGCGCGCAGCGGCGCGCTGAAGTCCGAGCTGCGCGCCCTGCTCGGCGAAGCCCTGCTGCCGCCGCCCGAGCAGCCGGTCGCGCTCGTCGAGTCGGAGCTCGAGCCCGAGGCGGAGCCGGCGGTCGCCTAGGACGCCTGCGTCATGTGCGACCTGGTGGCCACGGCCGCACTACCGCGGGCGGCGAGCCCGCGCTCGCGCAGCGCCACGGCCGCCTCGATGTCCCCACGGACGACGCCCTTGCCCTCGGCGCCCGGGCCCTCGAGCACGCACGGCATGCCCTCGAAGCGCGGCTCCGACAGGAACGCGGCGATGCCCTCGGCGCCGATCTCGCCGTCGCCGAGGTTGGCGTGGCGGTCGCGGTTGGAGCCCAGCTCGGTGGCGGAGTCGTTGACGTGCAGCGAGCCGAGGCGGTCGAGGCCCACGAGCGAGTCGAAGTCGTCGAGCACGCCCGCCAGGGCATCGGCGCTGCGGACGTCGTAGCCCGAGGCCAGCAGGTGGCAGGAGTCCAGGCACACCCCGAGCCGCCGCCCACCGCCCGCCGCCTCGACCAGCGCCGCCAGCTCCTCGAACGAGCGCCCGAGCGTCCCGCCCGCGCCCGCGGTGTCCTCCAGGTGCAGGACACAGCCATCGGTCTCGGACAGGGCCTCGGCGATCACCTTCCCGGCTCGCCCGATCGCCTCCTCGACGTCGCCGGCCTTGGCCGAGCCCGGGTGCAGGACGACGCCCGTCGCGCCCAACGCCGCGCCCGCATGCAGCGCCGAGATCAGCGCGGTGCGCGACTTCGCGCGGATCTCGGCGTCCTCGGAGGCGCAGTTGAGCAGGTAGACGGCGTGGATCAGCAGGGCGTCCACCTCCGAGGCCTCGAGCGCATGTCGAAACGCGGCGATCTCCTCCTCCGAGTACTCGCGCGGCTTCCACGCGCGCGGGTTCTGGTTGAAGATCTGGATCGCCCGGCAGGTGCGCTCGACCCCCCGCTCGATCGCCTGCGCGGGGCCGCCGGCGGGGGACACGTGGGCCCCGATCAGCATCGGCTCTGGACGCTTTCGACTAGTGGCATGCTGTGTCCATGCGCGTGCGCTTCGCTCCTTCTCCGACCGGTGCGCTCCACATCGGTGGAGCGCGGACGGCACTGTACAACTGGCTCCTGGCGCGGGGATCGGGTACCCACCCGCCCGGCGAGCACGTGCTGCGCATCGAGGACACCGACCGCGAGCGGTCCACCCCAGGGAACGTCGAGCAGATCTTCGAGGCGCTGCGCTGGCTGGAGATCGACTGGGACGGCGATCCGGTCTTCCAGTCGGCGCGCGGCGACCGCCACGCCGAGGTCGCCGAGCAGCTGATCGCGGGCGGCCACGCCTACCGCTCCAGCGCGGGGGCGGAGGAGGTCAGGGCGTTCAAGGCCGCCAACGGGAACCGTGGCTTCCGCGGCGAGGACGAGGGAGCGGGCGCAGTGCGGCTGCGGATGCCCGACGAGGGCGCCACCGTCGTGCGCGACGTCATCCGCGGCGAGAGCATCTTCGAGCACCGGCTGATCGACGACCTGGTCGTCGCCCGCGCGGACGGCACGCCGGTGTACCACCTGGCGGTGGTGGTCGACGACCTCGACGCCGGCATCACGCACGTCGTGCGCGGCGCCGACCACTTCTCCAACACCCCGAAGCAGATGCGCATCCTCGAGGCGATGGGCGCCGAGCCGCCCGTCTACGCCCACGTGCCGCTGCTGCACGGCCCGGACGGCAAGAAGCTCTCCAAGCGCCACGGCGCCGCCTCCGTGCAGGAGCTGCGCGACGCCGGCTACCTGCCCGAGGCGGTCCGCAACTATCTCGCATTGCTCGGCTGGGGCTACGACGAGGAGACCACCTTCCACACCACCGAGGAATTGCAGCAGCGCTTCTCGCTGGAGCGAGTCTCCCGCTCCCCGGCGGTGTTCGATGAGAAGAAGCTGCGCTGGATGAACGGCCGCTACGTGCGCGAGCTGCCGGTCGACGAGCTCACGCGGCGCCTGGAGGCGCTCACCGGGCGGCGCGGACTGGGAGAGGCGGTGGCCATCACGCAGGACAAGATCTCCACGCTGGACGAGTTCTGGCCCCTCGCGGGCTTCTTCTTCGACGGTCCGGCCCACGACCCCGCGACGCGCGAGCGGGTGCTCGGCGCACCGGGGGCGATGGAGCGGCTCGGCCAGGCCCGCGCGGCGCTGGCGGAGCTGCCCGGCCCGTGGACGATCGAGGGGGTGGAGGGGGCCCTGCGGAGGGTGGCCGAGCGCGAGGGCGTCAAGCCGAAGCTCCTGTTCCAGCCGCTGCGCGTGGCACTGGCGGGAACGACCGTGTCGCCGGGTATCTTCGAGTCCGTCACGCTGCTCGGGCGCGACGAGACGCTGGCGAGGGTCGACGAGGCGCTCGACGGGCGGCAGGCGGCATGACGCGATCGGGCAGACGGGGTGCAGGGCGGGGTCCCCGCTCAACCGTCTGTCCACGGCTGCCGATACGGCTGGAGGCCCGGCGATCACGATGACCGGCCAGACCCCCCCAGACCCCTCGATGGCGACCGACGAGACCCTCATGACACCGACCCGCCCGACCGCCCTGTCCGGCTCCTCGGCGGGTGTGCGCGTCGCCTCCGCGGGCATGCCCCAGCCCTACGCGGCGGTGGGTCGCTCGCGCAACGAGGGCCACGGCAAGCGCCTGACGGCCGCCTTCGAGGCCCTGGAGGTCTTCCCCGCCCTCGCGGAGTCGCGCAACCGGCTGATGACGCTGACCGCCGAGGAGCGCCCGTCGATCGGTGACATGGTGCGCGCGATCGAGTCCGACGTGGCGCTGGTGATCGCGATCATGCGGCTGGCCAACGGGTTCGACTCGCCCAAGCGCGGCCAGGTCGACTCCGTGGTGCTCGCCGTCGAGGTGCTCTCCTCCGGGTCGGTGCACCAGCTCGCGACCAACGCGGAGACCTTCGAGTTCTTCGAGCGCGGCAAGAAGTGG
>Ga0136616_10001996_pt1 | contig 10755 bp, 6 predicted proteins | sample AntDrymUQ2992106_2_FD_106648 | JGI IMG/M metagenome (GOLD analysis project Ga0136616, IMG submission 106648) | Polar desert sand microbial communities from Dry Valleys, Antarctica - metaG UQ299 (21.06) | ecosystem: Environmental > Terrestrial > Soil > Desert | place: Antarctica: Dry Valley... | reverse complement strand
CCGCGGCGTCGTCGCGGGCCACGGCCGTCGCCTCGGGGTCGCCCACGCGGATCAGGTCCGGCGCGACCACCGTGCGCGGGGAGGGCTCGCCGACCACGATCGGCGCGTCGCGCAGCGCGCCGTCGGCGGACAGGACGGCGGGGACGGCGATGACGGCGAGAACCAGCGCCGCAAGGCGCTGCGTCCGTCGGCTCCCGCGTCCCCTGCTCACCTCGGTGCAGCAGGCTAGCGCCACGGCTCAGCCCGTTCCCGCGCCCACCAGGAACGCCCGGGCGGTGAGGCCGAAGTTCACCAGGCCCACCACGGCGAACACCGAGTGGGGGTGGTAGCGGCCCTGCGACGCCAGGCGGTGACCCACCACCAGCACCACGAAGGGGAAGCCGACCCCGTAGAGCAGGTGGAACGTGCCGGAGAACCAACCGCCGCCGGAGTTCGCGCCGGGCGGTTGCCCAGCGCCCAGCAGCCACCAGCCCGTCAGGACCAGACCCACGAGCAGCTGCAGGGCGAGCAGCACCTGAGCCACGGAGACCGCGCGCCAGAACGTGGGGGTCTCGTCGTAGCGCGTGAAGCGCAGCGCGAGCGCCCAGAACATGATCACCGCCCACGAGCCGACGACCGCGAAGCCGATGAGGTACCCGTGCGCACGGGTGATGGCGTCCATGACGCGCGACTGTAGCCGCGCACTCGGCCTACCCTGGCGCCACGATGATCACCGTCTCCGATGTCGCGAAGTCCCACGGCGCCCGCACGCTGTTCTCGGGTGTCTCCTTCCAGGTGCTCCCGGGCCGCCGCATGGCGCTGGTCGGGCCCAACGGCGTGGGCAAGACCACCCTGCTCGGCCTGGTGGCCGGCGACGAGGCCCCCGACGAGGGCAGGGTGAACCGCGCCAAGGACACGGTGATCGGCTACCTGCGCCAGGAGGTCGCCGAGACGCGCGGGCGCAGCGTGCTCGACGAGGTCCTCGCCGCCGCCGACCACGTCGCCGGCCTGGAGCGGCGCATGCGTGAGCTGGAGGCGGCGCTGGCCGCGAGCCCCGAGGAGGCCGAGGGCGAGGCGCTGCTCGCCGAGTACGGCCGGGTGGCCGACCGCTTCGAGGTGCTCGGGGGCTACGGCCTGGAGCCGGAGGCCCGCCGGGTGCTGGCCGGCCTCGGGTTCGCCGACACCGACCTCGCCCGCGACGTCGGCGAGCTGTCCGGCGGCTGGATGATGCGCGTCGCCCTGGCCCGCCTGCTGCTGGCCCGCCCCGACGTGCTGCTGCTCGACGAGCCGACCAACCACCTCGACCTCGCGAGCGTCACCTGGCTGGAGACCTTTCTGGCCGCCTATCCCGGCGCGATCCTGGTGGTCAGCCACGACCGCGACTTCATCAACGCCACCTGCAACCGCGTGCTGTCCATGGAGCGCGGCGGGGCCACGGAGTACGTCGGCGACTACGCCGCCTTCGTGGAGCAGCGCGAGCAGCGCCTGGCGCTGGAGGTCGCGGACGCGGCGAACCAGCAGCGCAAGATCGCCGCCACCGAGGCCTTCATCGAGCGCTTCCGCTACAAGGCGTCCAAGGCCCGCCAGGTGCAAAGCCGCATCAAGGCGCTGGACAAGCTGGAGCGCGTCGAGGTCGGCGATCGCGCGCACAAGGCGCTGCGCTTTCGCTTCCCCGAGCCGCCCCGCTCGGGCCGCGAGGTCGTGCGGCTGGGGGGCGCGGTGAAGCGCTACGGCGCCAAGACGGTCTACGACGGGCTGGACCTGGTGCTGGAGCGCGGGCAGAAGGTCGCGCTGGTCGGCCCGAACGGCGCCGGCAAGTCCACGCTGCTGAAGCTGCTGGCCGGCGCGCTGGAGCTGGACGGCGGGCAGCGGCGGCTGGGCCACAATGTCGCCGTCGCCTACTACGCGCAGCACTCGATCGAGGCGCTGCATCTGGACCGCACCGTGCTGCAGGAGCTCAGCGGGGTCGTCGACACCGCCAAGGTGAACCCCCGCAGCATGCTCGGGGCGTTCCTGTTCTCCGGCGACGCGGTGGACAAGCGCGTGGGGGTGCTGTCCGGCGGTGAGCGCAGCCGGCTGGCCCTGGCCAAGCTGCTCGCGCACCCCGTGAACCTGCTGTGCATGGACGAGCCGACGAACCACCTCGACATCGCCAGCCGCGACGTGCTGGAGGACGCGCTGGCCGAGTACCCGGGGACGGTCGTGCTCATCACCCACGACCGCCACCTCATCCGCTCGGTGGCGAACACCATCATCGAGGTGTCGGGCGGGACCGCCACGGTGTACGCCGGCGACTTCGAGTACTACGCCGAGCGCACCGGGGTGGACGTCGACGGCCGCGGGGCCGCCGACGGCCGCAGCGCGGCGCCCGACGCCGCGTCCGGCGCGAGAGCCGCCTCCGGCGACGCCACGGCGAACGCGCCCAGCCGGCGGACCACCGAGCGCAAGCGCTCCGACGCCGAGCGGCGCGCGCGGGTGGCCGAAGCCACCAAGGCGGACCGCAAGCGTCTGGCGAAGCTGGAGCGCGAGCTGGGCGGCGCCGAGGCGGAGGTGGCCGAGCTGACCCGCACGCTCGCCGAGCCGTCGCTGTACGACGACCCCGAGAAGGTCACCGAGGTCATGCGCCGTCACGGCGAGGCGAAGGACCGCGCGGCATCGCTGTTCGACACCTGGCTGGGGCTGTCCGAGCGCGTGGAGGCCGCCACGGCGCGCGCGGGCTCGTGAGCGGCTTCGGGCCCATGGGTCCCGGCGGCGGCGGCATGAGCCCCGGGACCGCGCGCGTCCGCAGCGGCGGCCCCAAGGTAGACAAGGACACGAAGCTGCCGAAGGGCCTGCTGCGCCGCGTCTGGCAGCGCTTCGGGCGGCCCTACCGCGGCCTGCTGACCGTCCTGCTGGTGGCGATCGGGGGCGTCGCGCTGCTGGGAGTGGCGCCCCCGGTGCTGCTCGGGCGGCTGGTCGACCTGCTGAACGGCGGCACCCGCGCGGACATCCCCCGAGTCGACCTGCTCGCCGTCGCGTTCGTGGTGGTGGCGCTCACCAGCGCGGGGCTGTCGCTGCTGCAGCGCTGGGCCTCGGCCACGGTGGGGGAGCGTCTCATCTACGACCTGCGCAGCGCCCTGTACACCCACGTGCAGTCCATGCCGCTGGCCTTCTTCACCCGCACCCAGACTGGTGCGCTCGTGAGCCGGCTGAACAACGACGTGATCGGCGCGCAGCGCGCGCTCACCGGTACCTTCGGCACGCTCGCGTCCAACCTCATCCAGGTGATCGCGGTCCTCGGCACGATGTTCGCCATCGAGTGGCGGCTGACCCTGCTCACGCTCGGCGTGCTGCCGCTGTTCGTCGTGCTGGCCAAGCGGGTGAGCACCAAGCTGCAGGGCATCACGCGCGACTCGATGTCGCTGAACGCGGCCATGAACACCACGATGACGGAGCGCTTCAACGTGTCGGGCGCGCAGCTGGTGAAGCTGTTCGGGCGCCCGAAGGCGGAGGCGGCGGACTTCGCCGCCAAGGCGCGGGAGGTCGCCGACATCGGCGTGCGCAGCGCCCTGGTCGGCCGCAGCTTCTTCCTCATCCTGTCCACGGTCGGAGCGCTGGGGACCGCAGTCGTCTACTGGATCGGCGGGCGGGTCGCGCTGACGGACGGGTCGGTGACAGGCGGTGACGTGGTGGCGTTCGCGGCGCTCGTCGGGCGCGCGTACGGGCCGCTGTCGGCGCTGACGAACGCGCCGGTCGAGGTGCTCACCGCGCTGGTCAGCTTCGACCGCGTGTTCGAGATCCTCGACCTGCGCGCGCCCATCGCGGACCGCCCGGACGCGGTCGCCCTCGACCGGCCCCGCGGGGAGGTCGTCTTCGACCACGTGGGCTTCGCCTACCCGGCCGCGGCGGGGTCGTCGCTGGCGTCGCTGGAGGAGGGACTGGCCGAGGTGCTCGACAACGAGACCGGACCGGCCGTCCTGCGCGACGTCAGCTTCCGTGCGCCGCCGGGCTCCACCGTCGCGCTGGTGGGTCCGTCGGGGGCCGGCAAGACCACGATGCTGAACCTCGTGCCGCGCCTGTACGACGTGACCGGCGGTGCGATCCGCGTGGACGGCCGCGACGTGCGCGACCTCACGCTGGCGTCGCTGGCGGCGGCGGTCGGGGTGGTGACCCAGGACGCGCACCTGTTCCACGACACGGTGCGGGAGAACCTGCGCTACGCCCGGCCCGACGCCAGCCAGGACGAGGTGCGCGCCGCCTGCCGGGCGGCCCAGATCGACGCGGTCATCGAGGCGCTGCCGGATGGCTACGACACCGTGGTGGGGGAGCGCGGCTACCGGCTGTCGGGCGGGGAGAAGCAGCGCCTGGCCATCGCCCGGGTCTTGCTGAAGGACCCGGCGATCGTGGTGCTGGACGAGGCCACCGCCCACCTCGACAGCGAGTCCGAGGCGCTGGTGCAGGCCGCCCTCGCCAGTGCCCTGGCGGGCCGGACCTCGCTGGTCATCGCGCACCGGCTGTCCACCATCGTGCGCGCCGACCAGATCCTCGTGGTCGCCGCCGGGCGCATCGTGCAGCGCGGCACCCACGCCGAACTGGTCCGCGCCGAGGGCCTCTACGCCGACCTGTACCACACCCAGTTCGCCGCGGCCGGCTGAGCTAGCGGCTGGCGGCGGCGAGCGCGTGGTCGATGAATGCCCAGGTGCGGTGGACGGTCCCTGGATCTGCTGGCCGATGCACTCTCGACCAGGGGTCCGGCCTGCTGTCGAGGGCGTGCTGGATGACCCTGGACCACTTCGCGTCCAGCGTCCCCAGGACCTCGCGCCGAAGCTGCGTCGCCGTCACCTGGTCGACGAGTTCGGCGGGCGCCGGGCCCGCCAGCACGACGCCATGCTCATGCAGGACCCACCGCACCACCGCGGTGTTGTCGTGATCGGACCGCTCCATCACCCTGCTCCCGTTGTCGACGTAGAGCCACGGCGTGCGGGTCGTGGAGACCCGCTGCAAGGCGACCTTCGGAACGTAGGAGCCCTCGAGGTGCTGCGCCCACCCGACGTCTGAGTCCGGGAACCGCGCGTGCAGGGCACGCAACCGGTTCTCCTGCGCGGGGGTGACCTCGTCGTGGACGACGACGAGGAAGTCGACGTCGCTGTGCACGTCGGCCCCACCGACCGCGAAGGAGCCCTGCAGGTACGCCCCGCAGAAGTTGCCCTCCTCCTCCAGGATCGGCCTGACCCCCTCCACCAGGTCACGCAGCACCTCATTGAGATCCGGGAACACGGTGGGACGGCCAAGATCTAGGCCTCGGTCCAGTCGCCCTCGGTCCAGTCGCCCTGGCTCTCACCGGGACGCAACGTGCCGAAGGTCCACTCGTAGCCCTCGAGGTCGAGGACCCGGCAGCGGTACGTCCCCCACTCGGTCGCCCCGGGCGCCCAGATCACGGTCGCGCCGGCCTCGACGGCGGTGGCGTACACCGCGTCGGCGTCGGCCTGGGCGTCGCTGCTGATGTAGGTCCCATGCCCGACGGTGAGGCCCTTGAGCGCGGGGCGGTCGTAGCCGCCGTCGTCGCTGAACAGCATGATCGCGACGTCCTCACGTCGAAGCTCGGAGTGCATGATCGCCGCTGTCGTCGGGGAACTCCAGGGTGGTCTCGAAGCCGCAGGCGCTCGAGCCATCTGAGGGCGGCGGGCGCGTCGCGGTAGCTGAAGTAGGCGTGCAGAGCGGCTGGGCGCTTCGTCGTCTCAGTCATGAGCTCACTATGGCGGCTGCAGCGGTCAACTCCTGACCGCGAGCGGGGAATTCACGGCCTCGGCTACACTGCGCAATGAGCGACGGCGCTCCGCACCTTCCGCGGGCGCCGTTCCGCTATTTGTTCACGGCGCCTCCCGAGTCATCCCGGAGGACGCCCATGACCCTCTATGACCCGCGCTTCGAGCACGACGCCTGCGGGATCGGTCTGGTGGCCGACGTGCACGGCGGGGACTCGCGCCGCATCATCGACGCGGCGCTGGAGGGCTTGCGCGGGGTGCGCCACCGGGGCGCCGTGGCCGCCGACGAGCGCACCGGCGACGGTGCGGGCGTGCTGATCCCGCTGCCCGCGGCGTTCCTGGTCGCGCAGGCGGAGCTCGACCTCGCTCCGACCCGCCTCGGCGCGGCGATGTGCTTCCTTGACGGACGCGAGGACGCCGACGGCGAGACGGACCGCGCTGCGGCGCGCGCGGCGGTCGAGGCGGCGTTGACCGCCGAGGGCCTCACCCTGTGCGCCTGGCGGGTCGTGCCGGTGGAGCCGGAGGTGCTCGGCGCGCTGGCCCGCGCGCAGCGGCCCCGCGTCGAGCAGGCGCTGTACGACATCGGCGAACTGGACGCCGACGCCGCGGAGCGGCGCAGCTTCCTGGCCCGCAAGCGCGCCGAGGCCGCCTGCGCCCAGGCGGGCGTGCGCGTCTACTTCGCGTCCTGGAGCGTGCGCACCATGACCTACAAGGCGATGTGCGCGGCCGACCAGCTCGCCCCCTTCTACCCCGACCTGGGATCACCGAGCGTCACCGGCTGGTTCGCCATCTTCCACCAGCGCTACTCCACCAACACGTTGCCGACCTGGGAGCGCGCGCAGCCGTTCCGCTTCCTGGGCCACAACGGCGAGATCAACACCATCGACGGCAACGTCGCGCTCATGCGCGCCCGTCACGGTCGCCTCGGCGCGGACTGGGCGGAGCTCGGCGGGTATGGCGAGGCCCTCCTGGAGCCGGTGGTGGACGAGACGAACTCGGACTCGGCGCGGTTGGACAACGCCCTTGAGCTGGTGGTGCGCGGCGGGCGCGCCCTCGACCACGCGCTGGCCATGCTCGTGCCGCAGGTCTGGGAGGGACGCCGCGACCTGCCGCCCGCCGTGCGCGACTTCCACCGCTACCACGCCGGGCTGGTCGAGCCATGGGACGGCCCGGCCGGCCTGGTGCTCACCGACGGCCGCAAGGTCGCCGCGGCCCTGGACCGCAACGGCCTGCGCCCCCTGCGTTACCTCGTGTGCGAGGACGGCCTGCTCGTCGTCTCCTCCGAGGTCGGCGCCGTGCGCACGACCGGGCGCGGCAAGGTCCGCCGGGCCCGTCTTGGCCCGGGTGAAATGTTGACCTGCTCTCCTGATGAAGGTCTGCTCGAAGATCCAGAGATCCGCCGCCGCCTGGCCGCCCGCCGGCCCTACGGGCAGTGGGTGCGCAGCCACCAGCGCACCGTCACGCCGGGGCCGCCGGTGGACCGGGTGGGCGAGGACCTGCTCGCGCGCCAGCTCGCCGCCGGTTTCACCAAGGAGGAGGAGACCACCGTCCTGCGCCCGATGGCGAACGACGGCAAGGAGCCGATCTCCTCGATGGGCGACGACACCGCCATCGCCGTGCTCGCCCAGCGCGGGCGGACCGTCTACCACTACCTGAAGCAGCGCTTCGCCCAGGTGACGAACCCGCCGATCGACCACCTGCGCGAATGGCAGGTCATGAGCGTGCGCACGCAGCTCGGGCCGCGCGCACCCCTGCTGTCGGAACGGCCGGAGGCCGCCCGGCTGCTGGAGCTCGACGGCTTCGTCATGTACCCGCAGGGGCTCGTGGACCTGGTGCTCGAACCCGCCATCCCCTTCGCGGTCGCGGGCCTCGACGCGACCTTCGCCGTAGCCGACGGCCCCGGCGGTCTGACCAAGGCGCTGGCCCGGGTGGGCGACGAGGCCGTGGCCGCGGTGCAGGCCGGCACGCAGCTGTTGATCTGCAGCGACCGCTCGCTGGACGCCGAGCACGCCGCCGTGCCCGCGGTCCTCGCCGTGGGCGCCATCTCCTCGCGGCTGGTCGCCGCGGGTCTGCGGACGCAGGCGTCGGTCGTGGTGGAGACCGACGACGCACGCGAGACCCACACCTTCGCCTGCCTGCTGGGCTACGGCGCGGACGCGGTGTGCCCGCGCCTGGCGTTCGAGACGCTGGCGGAGCTGGCCGACAAGGGGCGTCTCGGTCGCGGGGGCCCGACCGCGGGGGAGGCGCAGGAGTCGTTCCGCCACGCGGTCGAGGAGGGGGTGCTGAAGATCATGTCGAAGATGGGGATCTCCACCCTCGACAGCTACCGCTCCGCACAGATCTTCGAGGCGGTCGGCCTGGGCGTGGACGTGGTGGAGGCCGGGCTGCCCGGCACGCCGAGCAAGGTCGGCGGGATCGGCCTGGACGAGCTCGCCGCCGACGTGCTCGCACGCCACGCCGAGGCGTTCACCCCCGCCGCGAAGCTGACCAGCCCCGGTTTCTACAAGTTCAAGCAGGGCGGCGACTACCACGCCACGAACCCCGACGTGGTGGGGGCCCTGCACCGGGCGATGGGTCTGGAGGGTGAGCTGCCGCCCCTGTCGGCCACCACCACACCCCACCCACCCCACCCCGCCGACCTGCGCGCCGCCCACCTGCTCCAGCGAGCGATGACCGAGGGCCGCTACGACCGCTACGCCGAGTTCAGCCGCCTGGTGAACGACCGCGCGCCCAGCGAGCCGCGCGACCTGCTGGAACCCATCCCCGCGCCTGAGCCGGTGCCCCTCAAGGCGATCGAACCCGCCACCTCCATCGTGCAGCGCTTCTTCACCGGCGCGATGTCACTGGGGGCGCTGTCACCCGAGGCACACGAGACCCTGGCGATCGCGATGAACCTGCTGGGCGGGACATCGAACTGCGGTGAGGGCGGGGAGGACCCCGCCCGCTTCGCCACCCGCGGGACGCCCCGCGACCGCAACTCCAAGGCCAAGCAGGTCGCGTCGGGCCGCTTCGGTGTCACCCCGGAGTACCTGGCCTACGCCGACGAGCTGCAGATCAAGATCGCGCAGGGCTCCAAGCCGGGCGAGGGCGGCCAGCTGCCGGCGCACAAGGTCTCCGGGCTGATCGCCCGGCTGCGCCATACCCAGCCGGGCGTCGCGCTCATCAGCCCGCCCCCGCACCACGACATCTACTCGATCGAGGACCTCGCCCAGCTCATCTACGACCTCAAGCAGGTCAACCCGTTCGCGTCGGTCAGCGTGAAGCTGGTGTCGTGCGCCGGGGTCGGCACGATCGCGGCGGGGGTCGTGAAGGGCCTGGCCGACGCGGTGCAGATCGCGGGCTGCGACGGGGGCACCGGCGCCTCGCCGCTGTCCAGTATCAAGCACGCCGGGCTGCCGTGGGAGCTGGGGCTGGCCGAGACGCAGCAGACGCTGGTGCGCAACGGCCTGCGCGGGCGGGTCCGGCTGCAGGTCGACGGCGGCTTCAAGACCGGTCGCGACGTGCTCGTGGCCGCCCTGCTCGGCGCCGACGAGTACGGCTTTGGCACGGCCGCGCTGATCGCCGAGGGCTGCATCATGGTGCGCACCTGCCACCGCGACACCTGCCCTGTGGGGATCGCCAGCCAGCGGCCCGAGCTGCGCGACAAGTTCGAGGGCACCCCGGAGATGGTGGCGGCCTACCTGTTGCTGGTGGCCGAGGAGGTCCGCCGCGGCCTGGCCGCGCTGGGGCTGACGAACCTGGACGACGCCGTCGGCCGCGTCGACCTGCTGCGGCCGCGCGACGTCTCGGCGTTCCCCCGGGCGCTGGCGCTCGAGGTCACGCCGCTGCTGGCGGGTGGCGGGCAGGGTGGCGAGGAGCCCGGCCCGCCCGGGTATACCGGTGCGCTGGCGATCCAGTCGCCGCGCGGCGAGCTGGGCGACCGCGTGTTCGACGACGCCTTCGCGTCGGTCTGGGAGGGCACCGCGCTCAGCCTGAAGTACGACATCCGCAACAGCGACCGCACCGTGGGCGCACGCCTCGGCGGGGCGCTGGGCCTGGAGTTCGGCTCCTCGGGCGACGACCCCCCGGGCCGGGTCAGCGTCCGCTTCAGCGGCGAGGCCGGCCAGAGCTTCGGGGCATTCCTGTCCGGCGGCTGCGAGTTCGTGCTGACCGGCGAGGCCAACGACTATGTCGGCAAGGGCATGGGCGGCGGCCGGATAGTGATCCGGCCGCCGGCGAACGACGCGGGCAACCCCGTGCTGCTCGGCAACACCGTGCTGTATGGGGCGACGGGCGGGGAGCTGTTCGTGGCCGGCCGGGCCGGGGAGCGGTTCGCCGTGCGCAACTCCGGTGCCTGGGCGGTCGTGGAGGGGGTGGGCGACCACGCCTGCGAGTACATGACCGGTGGGGTCGTCGTGGTGCTCGGCCCGACCGGCGCGAACGTCGGCGCCGGCATGACCGGCGGCGAGTGCTACGTCCTGGACCCCAGCGCGGCCATCCTCGCCCGGGTCAACACCCAGCTCGTGGAAGCCCGCCGGCCCGACGGCGCGCAGTTCGCGCACCTGCGGAGCCTCGTGGCCCGCCACGCCGAGCTCACCGGCTCGGCAACGGCCTCGGCGCTGCTGGACGACTGGGAGCAGCGGGCCGGCGCGTTCTGGCGCATCACGTCGCGCAGCGAGATCGCGCAGGTGCAGGCACGCGCGGAGGGCTCGGTGGGCGCTTCGGCCTGATGGCGTGATCGCGCGGCAAGCCGGGTGGCCACAGGTGCAGCGAGGGCGGCGCCCGCCCGGCCATCCCGATCGGCTCGCAGCAACCGCCGACCTGCTCAGGAACGGTCAGAGCTGCCGCAGCGCACCGCCGTCGACGGCCCACTCAGAGCCGGTGACCTGCACAGCCCAGCGGCGAGAGCAGGGAGGCGATCGCGCGCGCAACGTCCTCGGGCCTACCGAGCCGACCGACAGGAAGACGTCGGACCTCATGGACGAAGTGCTCGATGGCTTTTGGACGGGCAGTTGGAACTGATTCGCGAGCTGGTCGGCGAAGCCGCCCGCTT
>Ga0136616_10001994_pt1 | contig 10760 bp, 10 predicted proteins | sample AntDrymUQ2992106_2_FD_106648 | JGI IMG/M metagenome (GOLD analysis project Ga0136616, IMG submission 106648) | Polar desert sand microbial communities from Dry Valleys, Antarctica - metaG UQ299 (21.06) | ecosystem: Environmental > Terrestrial > Soil > Desert | place: Antarctica: Dry Valley... | reverse complement strand
CGCCTCGCCGGCTCCTACCACGGCGTGCGCCTGGAGCCCTCGGACCTGATCGGCGCCGCCCACGCGGCGGGCCGGCCGGCCGGCGAGCGCGGCACGCTCTACGACTTGCGCGAGCGCCACGAGCTGCCGGTGGCCGCCTGACGTGGCCTCCAACTTGACCTCGGTCCGCATCGACGACATCGAGGCATCGCTGGGCGGCATTCCCGGCTCCTTCGACCTCAAGGACTACGCCGAGCTGGGCGCGCCGGACCCCTTCGCGCGCAGCCAGCGAGCCTCAGGCCCCCCACCCGAGCCGAGCTCTAGCGGGGTGCGCGGACCACCCCGAGCCGGCGGCGCCCGGCGAAACGCCTCATCGAACCGTCGCGGAAGGCGACCTCCACAACGAGATCGCGACTCCGAGTGCCGCCCGCGGCGTTCGCGAGGAAAGCCCGGCCGCGGGCCGACGTGACCACGGGCACGGCCTCGCCGCCGCGCTGAACTCGGACGGAGCGCACGGCGGGCCCGATCGCTCCCGCGACCAGGGTCCGGACCACGGGCCGCTTGGCGGGGTGCTCCTCGGCGCGGATGACCGTGAAGAAGAGGCCAGACCGACGCACGTCACCACAGGCCCCCGACGGAGGAGGGGCGTCGATCCACGAGGGCGGCCCTCGGGGGACCTGCTCGACCGCGACGCACCGGCGGGAGCTCGACGAGCGAGCGTAGAGGCGCTGGAAGTCGGCGCGGTATCCGAGGCCGCCAGGTGAGAACGCTCGGTGAGCCGACCCGCCGAAGACCCGCTCGACACCACCTCGGTACGAGACTGTGATCCTCAGATCTTCTCGGGCGTAGCGGCCGCGGACCACGATCAGCGCGATCCCTCGTCGCGCACGCACGCTACGCCGGCTGCCGCCGCGCTCGACGGTCACGCTCCGCAGCCTCGGCGAAGCGACCGCGACCCCGGTGCTCCGGCGCCGGCCTTCTCCCCGCTGCTCCACGCCGAGCAGGGTGCCACGAGACCCCCGCGTGCACTCTCCGAAGTCGTCCGCGATGCCAGAGCCGGGACGCCGGCCGAAACGCAGGCATCGCACGCCTCGGGCCAGCCCTCGACCCCGAAACAGCTGTGCGCGCCAGGGCAGAAGCCTGGAGCCTCCCCTCACCTGAGTCCCCGCGACCGCAGCGAGCACCCGCGACTTCTCGATCTCCTGCTCAGGGCCGCAGTCTCTTCCAATCGTCGTCAGGGGCCTGCCCCGCCGGGCGGACCGCTCGGCGAAGAGCCTGTAGGGCCTCCCCGCCGGCGGAGGGCTGGTGAAGCCGAAGAAGTCGGCGTAGGCGTCCGTCAGTCCCCCTCGCACCAGCTGGCGCTGGCGAGTGCGCACCGGCACGGTCCGCCGCCCGGAGCCCTTGAGGTAGCGGGACACGGCAAACCGAGCCGGAGAGACGAGCGCCCCGTGGGTGCGTGGGCCGCTCAGCAGCACTCCTTCGACCGCGACCTTGGCGTCCCGCAGAGGGTTGTAGTCCGTGGGCACGGAGCAAGACAGAGCCGAGGCCGAGGCCGGAAGCAGTGCGGCGACTGCGCTTGCGGCGGCGATCGAACCGACGAACCAACGCACCGGTCCAGGGTAGGAACGATCTCCGCTCTGCGCAAGGACTAGCGAAAGAGATCCTGGTTGACCGGGCGCCGCAGCGCCGCGGCGCCTGGGCCGTCGTCGTCGGTCACCAGGTGGTCGAGGCCACGGACGAGGACAGCGGGCTCGCCTGCGTCCTTTCGCCGCGCCAGCTCGGCCGCGGCCGCCACCGCGTCGGCGATCGCCGGGGCCGTAGCTCGCAGCTCGCGGCCGTGGGCGTCGGGGCGGCCGCGCCAGTCGTCCAGCGGTACAAGACCTGCCGCGCCGATCGCCACGTCCACCTGGCCCAGGCGCCACGCGCGGCCGAAGGAGTCGCTGATCACCACGGCCGGGCGCCCCGGCAGCTGCGCGCGGATGGAGCGGGCCGAGCGGTCGGGGTCCTCCGGCAACAGGACCGCGTGGCCCTCGGGCGCGTTGGACTGGTCGACGCCCGCATTCGCGCAGATCAGGCCGTGGTGGGTCTCGCAGATCAGCACCCCGCGCTCGGCCCGCAGCAGCGTTGCGGTCTCGTCGAGGACAGTCTGCACCAGGCGGGGGTCCTTGCCGTGCTCGGCAGCCAGCTTCCGCGCACGCGGCCCGGGGTCCACCGCGGCCAGCTCGCGCAGGCGCCCTTCCGCCTTCGAGACCACCTTGTGAGCGACGACCAGCACATCGCCGGACTGCGGAGAGGCGGCCTCGGCGAGCACAGCGGCCAGGTCGTCGCCAGGGCGGACCTCGGGCAGCCCGCCCACGACGTGCAGGCTGAAGTCGCTCAGGCGCCCGCTGGGACCGACGCCGCAAGCGCGCCCATGCGCCCCAGCTGAGAGAGGGCGCCGCGGGTCTGGGGCGCCAGCCCCCGCCGGCTCTCGAGCCGGCGGGCCACCTCGGCCAGGTCGTCCGGGGTGTCCACGTCCAGCATGAGCGACGGCAGCTCGCTCACCGAGTGGGGGATTCCGGCCGCGTCGGCCGCGGCCACGTGGCGGGCGAAGCTGTCGGGACCGAAGCTCGGCACGAAGGCGTCGGGAGGGCAGAGTAGGAGCGCGTTGGTGCCCGTGCCGTGGCGGTCGGGCACGATGGCCACCCCACGCTCGCCGGCCGGCTCGCGCTCGAGCAGGGCGGTCAGCTCCGCGGGGTCGAGGAGCGGCGCGTCACCGGGCACCAGGAGCGCCCGGTCGAAGCCCTCCGAGAGGGCGTGGCGCACTCCGATCAACGCCGCTGCCGACTGGCCTTCCTCGGTGGGGTCGGTGAGCACGAACACGCGCTCGGCCCGAGCCGCCCACTCGGCCGACCGGTCCCCGGTGATCACCGCCACCTCGTCGAGGGCGGGCACGTGGCGCAGCGCGTTGAGCACGTCGGCGAACATCGCCCGGGCCAGGGCTTGGCGCGAGCCCCCGGCCAGCAGCTCACCCAGACGCTGCTTGGCGGCGCCGAAGCTCTTGATGGGGAGGATGGCGATGGTGTGCATCGGCCGGAGGGACGTCCGCCCGACTGTACCGCGGCGCGATCTGCTCAGCGCCTCAGAGAAGCCGCAAAGTCGACGGTCTTCTCGGCCACCCGCCGCATCGATGGCACGTCGTTCATCAACGTCTCGATCTCGAGCGACGGCAGGCCGTCCACGGGCTCGTCGGCCACCACCCCGTCGATCACCTCTCCGTAGGCGCCGGCGATCCCCTGTGCGCTGCGTTCGATCCCCGCGTGCTCGCAGAAGGCCGCCGTCGGGCCCTTGAGCACCCTCCCCTCCACGAACGGGCTCACCGCGACGACCGGCGCGCGGGTTCGCACCAGCGCGTCGTGCATCCCTGGAAGGGCGAGTATCGGTCCGATGGAGATCACGGGGTTCGAGGGGCCGACCACCACCGTCTCGGCCGAGGCGATCGCCTCGAGCACGTCCGGCGTGGGGCCCGCCGAGGACACGCTCGCCAGGTCCACGTCCTCGACCGGTCCCTGAGCACGGTTGAGGATCATGAACTCCTGCAGTGCCCACCAGCGCCCGGCGGCGAGAACGCGGGTGGGCACCGGCTCGTCGGTCATGGGCAGCACGCGGGAGTCCACTCCCATCGCCTCCACCACGCGCGCATGGGCGTCGGTCAGGCGGGCGCCCGCCCGAAGCTCCTCGGTTCGGATGAGGCACATGGCGAGGTCGCGGTCGCCCAGGCGAAACCACGTCGGGCGCGCCGCGCGTTCGAGCGCCTCCATGACCTCCCAGGTATCGCCACGCAGGCCGTAGCCCCGCTCGTCGATCTCGTCGGCCAGCCAGTAGGTCACGAGGTCGGGGTCGGGCGCCACGTGCACGCCGTAGACCTCGGCGTCGTCCCCGCTGTTGGCTACCACGGTCAGGTCGGACACCTCCGCGAGGCCGCGGGCCAGCTTTGCCCCGCCCGTGCCGCCCGAGAGGAGCGTGACTTGCATGGAGCGAGCGGTGCTCGCCCGATCAGCGCTCGGGCTGCGCTCCTGCGCTACCAGAGCTGCTCCGGCAGTCCCGTGAGCTTGATCCCAGCGTGCACCTTGTGGCGAGAGTTCACGGAGATCAGGAGAGGCGTGAGGCCTTCGACCAGCCTCGCCGTCTCGAGCAGGCCCGCGTTCACCGGTCGCAGGCCGTCGATCCGCGCGATCAGCTCGGCCACCCGGCGCTTGTCGTCGCGCTTGTCGCCGCAGATCAGCACGTCCTCGTCCAGCTCTGCGTCGAGGTCTCCCAGCGCCGGTGCGCTGACGGTGTGCAGCGCGCTGACCACCGCCACCCCCTCGGGCACCATCTCCTGGGCCTGCTGCGCGGCCGAGCCCTGTGGCACCCCCAGCAGCCGCGTGGCCTTGCCCGAGACCGCGGCCGCGAGGGGCACGGTGGCGTCCACGAGCAGTTGGCCGGGCTCGAGCACCTCGCGCAGGTTGTTGAGGTTCTCCGACTGGTTGCGAAAGGGGACGGTGAGGATGACGATCGGGCCCTGCCGGGCGGCCTCTGCGTTCTCAAGGCCGTGGGCCTCCCCGTCCGCGATCCTGCCTGCGGCCTCCTGGGCGCGACCCTCTTCGCGAGAGCCGATCACCACGGGCACTCCCGCCTTCGCCCACCGCGCCGCGAGGCCGAAGCCGAGCGCTCCGGTGCCGCCGACTATCGGGACCGGCTCCACGGCCGCAAAGCTAGCGGGGGGTAGGGTCCGCGCCCGTGAGCCTTGAGGGCAGGACGGCGCTGGTGACCGGCGGCTCGGGAGGGATGACGCTCGGCGTGAGCGGCGGCCTCGCCATGATGTAGCGGATGCCGTCCGACGCCGTGAAGGTCCGCGAGGTCGGTCCCCGGGACGGCTTCCAGAACGAGCCGGAGGTCATCCGCACGCCCGACAAGGTGCGGCTGGTGGAGATGCTGGCGCGAACCGGGGTCCGCCGCCTCGAGGTCACCAGCTTCGTCCGCGCCGACGTCATTCCTCAGCTCGCCGACGCCGAGAAAGTGCTGGCCTCCGCGGAGATCCCCGACGACGTGGCGGTGTCGGTGCTGGTCCCCAACGAAAGGGGTCTCGAGCGGGCGCTGGCGCAGCGCGAGCGCTTCTCCGAGGTCAACCTGTTCCTCTCGGCCAGCGAGACGCACAACCGAGCGAACGTGAACCGCTCCGTGGAGGAGTCGCTGCAGGGGATCGAGCGCACGGTGGCCCGCGCGCGCGAGGTGGGCGTGCGTTGCGAGGGGGTGATCTCGGTCTCCTTCGGCTGCCCCTACGAGGGCGAGGTGAAGCCGTCGCGGGTGTTCTCGATCGCCGAGCGCCTGCGGGACGCCGGATGCGAAGAGATCGCCTTTGGCGACACCACGGGCATGGCCAACCCGGCGCAGGTCAAGGAGTTCTTCAGCGCAGCTGACGACCGGGCTCCCGGCGCCGAGCTGACTGCGCACTTCCACAACACCCGCGGTCAAGGCCTGGCGAACGTACTGGCCGCGCTGGAGGCCGGCGTCCGCTCCTTCGAGTCCTCGTTCGGCGGGCTGGGTGGCTGCCCGGTGCCTCGCGGCGCCACCGGCAACATCGCCACCGAGGATCTGGTGTCGATGCTTCACGAGCTGGGGTACGAAACCGGGATCGACCTCAAGCGTCTGCTCGACTGCGCCCGCGAGGCCCAGCGGGTCTTGGGTCGCCCGCTGGGCAGCCACCTGCTCACCGCTGGGCCGGTGAACTGGAGGCGATAGCCGGGGCCAGCCGGCTGCCTTCACCGAGCGCCGCTGGTCGGCGTGGAGGTAGGGTCGTTGGGCGATGGAGCTTCGGCAGGCGATCAGGCAGACAGGCGCAGGACGCATCGGCATGGGCGCCGCCCTGCTGGCCAAGCCCGACATCGCCTACGGGTGGATCGGCGGCGAGGCCGACGGGCGCGGTGCCCAGGTGCTCATTCGGGCGCTCGGCATCCGCGACCTCGTGATCGGCGCGGGCGTAGCGGCCAAGGCGGGCGACTCGAAGGGACTCCGGCCCTGGCTGCTGGCTGGAATCGCCGCCGATGCGGTGGACCTCGCGGCCACGCTCTCCGGTCCCAGCGCGCCCGGGCGCAAGTTCGTCATCGGGCTGGCCGGCTCCTCGACGCTGGCCGGCCTCTTCTACCTCCTGCGCTCCTAGTTACTCGCCCTAGAAGCGCAGCCCGATCGTCACGGGAGGAGCACAGCCCGAGCGCCGGCCGGGCGAGCACCGGACCGATTGCGGGTGAGCATCGCACCGCCGCCGATCAGCGCCCGGCGAACTCCGGATCGCGCTTCTCGAGGAAGGCGCGCGTGCCCTCGGCGAAGTCCTCACTGGCCGCCAGCAGCTGCTGGCAGGTGACCTCCTGCTCGAGCGTGGAGGAGAGCGCCGGCTTGGCCGCGGCGTCCATCAGGCGCTTGGCCAGGCCGACGGCCTGCGGGGCGCAGGCAAGCAGCTCGCCGGCCAGGCCCTCGGTGGCGGCGTCCAGCTCGGCGGCGGGCACGATCCGGTTGGCGAAACCGATGCGGTGGGCCTCGTGCCCGTCGATGACCTTGCCCGTCATGATCAGCTCCTTCGCCCGGCCGAGGCCGACCACGGCGGGCAGGCGCGAGCAGCCGCCCACGTCGGGCAGCAGGCCCACGCGGACCTCCATGATGCCCGCCACCGCGTCCTCGGCCATGACCCGGAAGTCGGCGGCCAGGGCCAGCTCGAAGGCGCCGCCCAGACACGCGCCGTGGATCTGGCAGATCGTGGGCTTGGGCATCTCCTCGAGCAGATTCCACGTGTTGAGGATCGGCCGGCGAAAGCGCCGCAGCTGGGACGGGTTCTCGCTCAGCGTCCGAAGGTCCCCGAGATCCATGCCGCTGGAGAACATCGCCCCGTCGCCGCGCACGACCACGCAGCGAACGGCGTCGTCGCCGGCCGCCTCCTCGAGGGCGGCGCCCAGCGCGAGCACGAGCTCGCCGTTCATCGCGTTGCGCTTCTCGGGACGCTGCAGGATGACGTGACGGACCGCTCCGCGGTCCTCGGTTGCGACTAAGGGCATGTGGATAGGCTCCCCGCGCTCGACGACCAGAAGAGTGGAGGCAGGCTAGTGCAGATACAGAAGGTGGGGGTGCTCGGCGCCGGGCTCATGGGCCACGGCATCGCGCAGGTGGCCTCGCAATCCGGCTACGAGGTCGTGCTTCGCGAGGTGGACGACGGGCGCCTGGAGAAGGGCATGGGACGCATCGACAAGCAGCTGGCGCGCGCGGTGGAGAAAGGCAAGGTCGAGCAGGCCGACGCCGACGCCGTGAAGGGGCGCATCCAGCGCACCACCGAGTACTCCGACCTCGCCGACTGCGACCTGGTGATCGAGGCCATCACCGAGGATCTGGCGCTCAAGCTCGGGATGTGGCGGGAGGTGGACGGGATCGTCAAGCCCGAGGCGATCTTCGCCACCAACACCTCCTCGCTCGCGGTGATCGACCAGGCGGCCGTGACCTCGCGGCCCGACCGCTTCCTCGGGCTGCACTACTTCAATCCCGCACAGGTCATGAAGCTGGTCGAGGTCGTGCGCGCGGTCACCACCTCGGACGAGACCTTCCAGGCCGGGGTCGAGTTCGCACAGGCCAACGGCAAGCTGGGCATCCCGACAAAGGACAAGGCGGGCTTCATCGTCAACCGCCTGCTCGTGCCCTACATGCTCGACGCCATCCGCGCCCTGGAGGAGGGGGTGGGCTCGATCTCGGAGATCGACGAGGCGATGAAGGCCGGCGCCGGGCACCCGATGGGTCCGCTGACCCTGGCCGACTTCGTGGGCCTGGACACCATGGGCGCCATCTGCGAGGTCATGTACGAGGAGTTCGCCGAGCGCCGTTTCGCCCAGCCTCCGACGCTGCGCAAGATGCTTGGCGCCGGCTGGTATGGCAAGAAGTCCGGCAAGGGCTTCTACGACTACTCGGGCGAGGCGCCGGTCGAGAACCCCGGTCTTTCCGGCTGACCGGGGGCGAGGTTCCCAGGCCGGGGGCTTCCGTGTCCGAAGGGCGCGCTAGCTTCGGCACGTGCGCCGCATCACGGTCAGCGAGGAGGAACAACAGGTGGTTACGAAGGTGGTGATCGAAGCGCGGGACCTCGACACCGACGAGCGTGAGCGGGTCGAGCTCGACGTCGACGCTCCCAGCGAGGAGCATGCTCAGCGCACCCAGCTCAAGGAACTGGTGGCCGCGCACCATCCGGGGGCGCGGCTTCGGTCCTTTGCCGACGGAGCGGCGAGCTTCCTCGGGCGCCAGCATCTGGTGGTCGCGACCTATGACCCGAAGCCGAAGGGCCGAAAGCCGTCCACGGCCGCCTCTCCTCAGGAGGGCCTCTTCGCGGCCTGAGCCCGCAGGGCGGCGCAGTTGACCGACGCCGGCCCCCAGATCGCCCTCGGGCTGGAGCCGTTCCACAACCGGGGCCTGTTCTCCGACCGTCTCCTGACGGAGATGCTGCCGGAGTGGCCCGAGTTCGCCGCCGCCGACCCGCGCCTTCTGCTCGACCGCCTGCGCGTGCTTTGGGCTGCCGAGCGGCCCGGCCTCAACGAGGCGCACCCGAACGAGGGCCAGACCGAGGAACGCTGGATTCGCCCGGTGCTGCGCGAGCTCGGTTTCTCCTTCACGGTGTTCCCGAGCGTCGACGTGGCGGGCCGCAGGCGCGAGCCTGACTACGCGCTCTTCCTGGACGACACCGCCCGGCGTGAATCGGAGCTGCTCGAGGGCGATGCCCGTTTCTCGCAGGCGGTGTGCGTGGCCGACGCCAAGCGGTGGGATCGCCCACTCGACCAACGGCGAGCCGGCGGGGCGCTGTCCGAGGATCCCGTGGCCCAGATCACCTACTACGTCTACGCGACGCGCTGCCCGTTTGGGCTGCTCACCAACGGCAGGCAGTGGCGTCTCTACGCACGCAGCCGCAACCTGCTCGGCGCAGCCTGCTTCGAGGTCGATCTACCGGCGCTTCTCGAGGCCGACGATCCCGAGCCCTTCCGTTGGTTCGCGGCTCTGTTCTCGGCTTCGGCGTTCGCGCCCGGTGCCGCTGGGACATCCCTGCTGGACCGCGCGCTCGAGGAGAGCGTTCAGCGGGCGGTCCAGGTGGGGAACGAGCTCCAGGCCCAGGTCTTCGGAGCGGTCCCGCTGATCGCCGAGGGCCTGCTCGGCGGCGAGGAGCGCACAGAAGAGGCGCTCGCGGCGGCGTTCGACCACGCGTTGGTGATGCTCTACCGGCTCCTCTTCTGCCTGTACGCCGAGGCCAGGGGCCTGCTGCCCGCCGACAACCCCCACTACCGCGAGTACGGCCTGCTCAAGCAGAAGCAGGCACTCGCCGAGGCAACCGAGACGGGTCGCATCTACAGCCGTCAGTCCGACGACCTGTACAACGACCTGCGCGCGCTCTTTCGCATCGTGGACAGGGGGGACCCCGGCCTGGGCGTCGCCGAGTACAACGGCGGCCTCTTCTCGGCCCGGCGCCATCCGTACTTCGAGGGCCGCTACGTCGCCGACGACCTCCTTGCGCCGGCGCTCGACCGCCTCTATCGCGTTCACGGCGAGTTCGTCGACTACCGCGACCTCTCCGCCCGGCACCTGGGTGAGATCTACGAGCGCCTGCTCGACTACCGCTTGACCGCCGAGGGCGGATCCCTGCGCCTCGAGTCCGCCACCGGGCGCAGGGAGACGGGGTCCTACTACACCCCCGAGGCGATCGTCGACCGCATCGTCGAACGAACGCTCGACCCGCTTCTGGAGCAGCGATCACGCTCCGTCGCCGAGAAGGGCCTGACCGGAGAGGACGCCCTGGCCCGCTTCCTCGAGCTCAGGGTGCTCGATCCCGCCATGGGCAGCGGCCACTTCCTGGTCGCCGCGGCGCAGCGGATCGCCCAGTACGTGGCCACCGACCCGTCCTACTTCGAGGGCGAGCTCTCCTGGGAGGAGATAGAGCGCCGGGTCGCCGAGCGCTGCATCTACGGCCTCGACCTCAACCCGATGGCCGTGGAGCTCGCGCAGCTCTCGCTGTGGCTCTCCACCGCCCGCCGGGGCGAGCCGCTCACGTTCCTCGCGAACCTCAGGGTCGGAAACGCGCTCGTGGGCGGCGATCTGGGTGAGCTGCTCGAGGGTGAGGACGATCTGTTCGCCGAGCGCCTGGCCCGCGACGCTCGCGGAATGCTCGACCGCGCGGGCGCGATCGCAGCTCGCGAGAGCAGCGAGGGCAGTGACGTTCACGCCAAGCAACTGCTCGCCGACGCCATAGCAGAGCTGCGCGAGCCGCTGGACCGCCACGTCGACGAGGCCATCGCGCCTTCGTTTCCCGGGCAGGATCCCGGAGCGTTTCACTGGCAGCTGGAGTTTCCCGAGGTGTTCCTCGGACCCGACGGGCGACCTCGCGACGGGGGCGGCTTCGACGCGGTGATCGGCAACCCGGCCTACATCCGCATCCAGGCCGCCGACCGGGACCTGGCGCGCTGGTGCCGGACCCACTACCGCACGGCCAGCGGCAGCTTCGACACCTACGTGCCCTTCATCGAGCGGGGGCTTGGCCTGCTGCGACCCGACGGGCGGCTTGGCTTCATCGTGCCGAACAAGCTCACGAAGCTCGACTACGCCACCCGCCTGCGCGAGTGGCTGTCGGCGGACGGGCTCGCCGAGGAGATCGTCGACTTCGGGGACGCACAGCTCTTCGCCGGCGCCACCAACTACACGTGCATCCTCCTGCTCGACCGCGGCGGGTCCTCGGAGCTGACCTACCGCAGGGT
>Ga0136616_10001992_pt1 | contig 10765 bp, 10 predicted proteins | sample AntDrymUQ2992106_2_FD_106648 | JGI IMG/M metagenome (GOLD analysis project Ga0136616, IMG submission 106648) | Polar desert sand microbial communities from Dry Valleys, Antarctica - metaG UQ299 (21.06) | ecosystem: Environmental > Terrestrial > Soil > Desert | place: Antarctica: Dry Valley... | reverse complement strand
ACAGCGCGGCTTCGTCGGGCGGCTACTCGGCGGTTTCCAACTATCCGGCGTGACGATCTTTGAATCGGGCGTGCCGTTCACCGTCTCGAACGGCGTGGACGCCGACGGCATCGGCGGCTCCGGTACTGATCGGCCAAACATCAACCCGAACGGGCAAGCCGGCGTGCGTGCCGTGCCAGTGGTGAATGCACAAGGATTTATCACCGGCTACGTCAACCCGGACGCTGGCAACGCGCCGATTGATCCGAACACCGCCCGCTACATTGCGAACCCGACGTTCACGGCAGGACTTCCGGGAAGCGTCTCGCGCGTCGGCACGGCCCCGCGCAATTCGGAGCGCACGCCGGGGATCGAGAACTTCGATTTCAACATCCTGAAGCGGACCAGAATTTCCGAATCCACGGCCCTCGAATTCCGCACGGAATTCTTCAACATCTTCAACCACCCGCAATACGGCATTGCGAGCGTCAGCCCGTTCGCGCTCGCGCCGAACGGCAATCCGGGCGGAGCCAACTTCATCGGGACCAACACCACCGGTTCGGCGGCGGGCGTTTACCTGCAACCGAACACACGGCTCTCCGACGGCGGCGGTCGCGTCATTCGTTACCAGCTGAAGTTCATCTTCTAAGCGACACACCTCCGAGGGGCTATCAACCCATCTGAAAATACTTGGCAGCGCTCATGCAACTGCCAAGTATTTTCTTTTTGATTGATCCTTTTTCCGACCGGAATGCGCGTTACCAATCAGGGGGATTAAGAAATGCAACAGCAACGAGCAGTGCGCGTCATCAAGCGCGGCCACACGAGGGCCGCAGAAAGTATGGCTGTTAATGACGGCGACAAACGCGGCGTCAACTTAGAGCGGAGCGTGCGGGCCGTCGTCTCCGGCTGGGTGCGCGAGCAACAGCAGCGGTCGCAAGAGTCGTGGCGACAGCACGCCGCGCTCTTGGCGGGAGTGGGCTTCCAGCGCGGCTAGATTTTAATCCGGCGCGCTCGTTAAGCCTCAGCACGCCGCAGGCAACAAACTCGATCTCAGACGCGAGACGAGATCAGGCTTCCTTCTTCTTCGGACGGAAATTCGCGGCCAGCACGCGCTGGCGGAGACGAACCGCCGTATCTCACCATTCGTCTATCCCTGCAAAAACAAACCGTTGCCAAATTCTTTGGATGTGGCTATATTTCGAGCCACTTATAGCAGACAATTTCTTGCAACGCGGAAGGAGAATAATGATGAAAACGAGAAAACTCGCGGTCGCCACAATAGTAGCGATACTCGTCTGTTCGGTTGCTCAGGCTCAAAATCCGGGAGCGGATAGCGAGGCGGAAGCCGTCAGACAAGCAGTGCGGTCATATTTGGAGAATACAACGAACAACGAGAATGCCGCGCAGCCTGTACCGTCAAGTGTTGTTCATCCGCGAGCGAAAGTATTTTCTGTAACCGGAGATGACTTGCAAATCAGCAATATGTCTAACGAACGCCCTAAGAGAAAAGGGAAGCCGGTAAAAATCGAGAGTATTAGTGAAGTGGTTACAATGAATGTCACCGGCTCAATGGCGGTAGCTCAAGTCGAAAGAACATATCCCTATGGTTCATTGACCGCCGAAGAGTACAAGGCGCTGCCTGAGAATCATCCGCTGAAAGCTTCAGCCGGTAAACCGATAAGGCTTACGAGTTACTTATCATTACTGAAAATCGGAGGGACTTGGAAGATTGTCAGCTTCTTGATTCCAGCGGATGTCAAGGGCGACAAGTAACCCCAGCGAACTGATGCGTGATTGGTGACCATCTTCAATTTTCATGATGACAATTTATAGAATGAGCTTCGCCGTCTTGAGAATTGGATTAAGGCGCTTAGATTTTTTGCTCAACGCGCGTAGCGGCTCTCTTGCACAAATTGTCGTTTCAGCAGCGCTGCTTTGCACAGTCTCCGCACGAACGATAGCACAACGAAACCCTAATTTATCTGTAGGTGTTCTTACCGGGAGAGTTTCAGAACGTAATACCGGACAACCGATAGCTGATGCCCTAGTGGTGGTGGAAAGCCAAGGTGAAGTACACACTGACGATGAGGGTCGATACCGCCTCGATCTTCCTGCCGGCACGCACTCCATGCGCGTCAGTGCTTCCGGCTACACGACGCTGCTCTTCAGCGAAATTGGAGTGACAGCCGGACGAACAATGGTTAAGGACGTGCATCTCGACATCACCCTGAGTGAAGAGATCGAGGTCAGGAGCGGCGCATTCGCCGAGAACCCCGAACTCCCCGTAAGTGATGTGACGCTCAGCCGCGCCGAAATCCGCTCGGTCCCCGGCACCGGCGGCGATCCGCTGCGCGTCGTTAACTCGCTCCCATCGGTGACGAGCGCCTCGACTGAATTCGCTGACTTGATCGTGCGCGGGGGCTCACCGGGCGAGAACCTTACTTTCATAGACAATATACCCGTCGACGACTTCACGTACTTCACGGACACTTACGACAACGGGCGCGGCGGACGGCTCGGCATCCTCGTGCCTGATGTCTTCGACCGGCTGGAGTTTTCCGCCGGCGGCTTCGGCCCACGCTACGGCGACTTCATGTCGTCGGTACTCGACATCCGATTGCGTAACGCCGCGCGCGACCGGGTACAGGGCGTTCTGTTCAGCGATTCAGGCTCGGCTGGCGTGACCGTTGAAGTGCCGCTGGGATCGCGCGGCGGGTGGCTCTTCTCCGCGCGGCGCAGCTACCTCGATGTCGCATTCGACATTGCTAACATCGGCGACTTCGGTCGCCCGCGCAACTTCGACTTCATCAATAAAATAGATTTCGATCTCACTCCGCGGAATAAGCTGACCTTCACGGCGTTGAACCTCTTCGAGCAGTTCAGCTTAAATCGCGAAGAAGCGTCCCAAATCGACCGCCGGCTTGACCGATTGGAAACTACGCGCGCGGGGCGGCGTGCGATCTTAGGCACGACGCTCGCGACGACGTTTGGCTTGAATACTTTGTCGCAGATCACCGTATGGGCGAGCGGCGAACATAGTGATGGCACGTTCTTGCGCGTTGAGGATCGATCTCTACAACGAGCTCGCGACTTACGCGATTCACAGTTCGGCATCAAGGAAGAATTAACTTCAGTTGTTTCGCCGCGATTGCTGCTCGCCGCGGGCGGCGGACTCGTCGCCGAGCAAGCCGACTACTACACATTCGAGCGGTCGGGTTTCGGCTTCAGCCCGTTCGAGGAGGAGTTCACCGCGCCGACGCGCAGTAACCGCTTCAGACTCGACACCAGCATCACGGCTTACGGCTACGGACAGGCGACGTGGCGACCGTCCCCGCGTTTCACGGTCACGCCGGGCGTGCGGATCGACCGTTATGGACGCACGGAGCAGACACTCGTCAGCCCGCGCGTGAGCGCCCGTTTCAGCCTCACGCCGCGCATTGCGCTCGAAGGTGCCGCCGGCATTTACCGCCAGCCGCCCAGCCTCTTCACACTCGCGCTCGCGCCTGAGAACCGGGGTCTGCGCGCCCAACGCGCCGGACACGTCATCGGCGGTGTGGAGTGGCTAATACGCGAAGACGTGCGCGTGCGCGTGGAAGCCTATCAGAAGAGTTACGACGATCTCATCGTGCAGCCGACGCGGCGCTTTCCCATCTTCTTCAACACCGGCGAGGGCACGGCGCGCGGGCTGGAGGTCTCGGCGCAGAAGGCGCTCGCGGGTCGCTTCAGCGGACAGGTCGCGTACTCATACGTGCGCTCGCGCCGCCGCTTCGAGAAGGGAGGCGTTTCCTTCCCCGCCGACACGGAGCGTCCGCACCAGCTAACTGTGATCGGCGTGACGCGCGTCGCGAAGTTCAACTTAGCAGCTAAGTACCGCGTGGCGAGCGGACTGCCTTTCACGCCGACCGTGCCGGTCGAATTCACACCCGGCATTTTCTTGCAGCGGATCGCACTACCGGAGGATCGCAACTCGGCGCGGCTGCCGACATTCGCCAACCTCGACGTGCGTGTCGAGCGTCGCTTCGACTTCCGGCGCATTTCGTTTTCTCCCTACGTCGACTTCTTCAACCTGACGGGGCGCGACAACAACACGGAACTTGAGTACGACTTCTTTTCGCCCACGCCATTTCGACTACAAGAGGGAAGCGTGCTGCCAATCTTCGGCGCGCGTTTGGAGTTTTAGGCACTGTTCAAAAATAACTTGGCCGTTTTTCGGAAACGCGCTATCTGGTGACAAGCGAAAGGACGACTCCAAAGAATGAGGTGAAGCGGGCAGCACTGCTATTCCACCGCTCATTGTGTCTCTTTCTTCTTCGGCCTCCGGTTGGCTTCGAGGATGCGCTTGCGAAGACGGATCGCCTGTGGCGTGACTTCGATCAGCTCGTCGTCGGCGATGAATTCGAGAGCTTGTTCGAGCGATAATTCCTTGACGGGAATTAAACGCATCGCTTCGTCGGCGCTCGCGGCGCGCATGTTGGTCAGTTTCTTTTCCTTGATGATGTTCACATCGAGGTCAACCGCGCGTGCATTCTCGCCGACGATCATGCCTTCATAGACTTTGATTTGCGGACGGATGAACATCGTACCGCGCTCTTGCAAGTTGAAAATGGCGAAAGTCGTCGCTTCGCCCGCGCGGTCGGCGACGAGAGAGCCGGTCGCGCGTCCGCGCATTGGTCCCTGCCACGCGCCCCAACGTAAAAAGATCGTGTTGAGCAATCCCGTGCCTTTCGTCTCGGTGAGGAACTCGCCGCGAAAACCGATCAGGCCGCGCGAGGGCGTCTCGAACTCCAACCGGACGCGCCCCGTGCCGTGATTGATCATTTTTGTCATCTGTCCCTTGCGCCGGCCCATCGCTTCGGTGACGACGCCGATAAATTCTTCCGGGCAATCGACGACCACCAACTCAAACGGCTCCAACGTCTGCCCGTCCTGCACGCGCGTGATCACTTCCGGCTTCGAGACTTGGAGTTCATAACCCTCGCGCCGCATCATCTCGATCAAGATCGAGAGCTGCAATTCGCCGCGCCCGGAGACTTTGAATTGATCGGGCGAGTCTGTGTCTTCGACGCGGATCGCGACGTTGCCGAGGACTTCTCGATCCAGACGCTCGCGCAGTTGGCGCGACGTGACGAACTTGCCATCGCGCCCGGCAAACGGCGAATTATTAACGCTGAAGATCATCGAGATCGTCGGCTCGTCAACAGCGATCACGGGCAGCGCCTTCGGGTTGTCGGCGCTCGTCACCGTCTCGCCGATTTCAATGCCCTCGAAGCCGGCGAGCGCGACGATCTCGCCGACGCCCGCTCGTTCGACCGGCTCGCGCTTCAATCCTTCAAAGACGTAAAGCTGCGAGATGCGCGTCTTCATTTGTGAGCCGTCGCGCTTGACGACCGCCACCGTATCGCCGACCGCGATCTCGCCGGAGAAGATGCGACCGATGGCGAGGCGTCCGATATACTCGTTGTAATCCAGATTCGCGACGAGCAGTTGCAGCGTATCCTGCCGGATAGCTTTTGGCGCAGGGATGGTCTCGACGATCTGATCGAAGAGCGGGCGCAAAGAATCCGAGTCATCATCTAAATTTTTCTTCGCCACGCCGTCGCGCGAGATGGCGTAGAGGATCGGAAACTCGATCTGCTCATCAGTCGCGTCGAGGTCGATGAACAGTTCGTAAATCTCATCGACTACTTCCTCTGGGCGCGCGTCATGCCGGTCGATCTTGTTGACGACGGCAATCGCGGGCAGACGTGCTTCGAGAGCTTTCCGCAGCACGAAGCGCGTCTGCGGCAGGCATCCTTCCGCCGCATCGACGAGGAGCATCACGCCGTCCACCATCTTCAAGACGCGCTCGACTTCGCCGCCGAAGTCAGCGTGGCCCGGCGTGTCCACGATATTGATCTTCACATCGCCATAACGCACCGCCGTGTTCTTCGCCATGATCGTAATGCCGCGCTCGCGCTCCAAATCCATCGAGTCCATCACGCGGTCGCGCACCTGCTCGTTCTCGCGAAACGTCCCGGCTTGCCGGAGCATCGCGTCCACCAGCGTCGTCTTCCCGTGATCGACGTGTGCGATGATGGCGATATTGCGGATGTCTTTTCTTTCTACAGCCATTTTAGATTTGCGATTTTTGATTTTTGATTTGCGATGGGAATTGTGCGTTCTTCCATCGCAAATCGCAAATCTAAAATCGCAAATCAGTGCAGCACGCCTGTCTGTCTTAGCGCTTCGTACAGCACGATGCCGGTGGAGGTGGCGAGATTGAGACTGCGGACGTTCGGGTTGGGCATCGGGATCGTGATGCAGCTTTCCCAATTGGCGCGCAGCAATTCTTCCGGCAGGCCGCGCGTCTCGCGCCCGAAGACGAGGCAATCGTCCGTCGTGAATTGCCAGTCGAGATATGAGCGCTCGGCTTTCGTGGTGAGATAGACGAAGCGCGTGTTGACGGGCAGCGCGGCGCGCAAGGCCGCGAGATCGCGGTGGCGTCGGAGTTCGACTTCGGGCCAGTAGTCCAGCCCGGCGCGGCGCACTGCTGCGTCGTCGAGGCGAAAGCCAATCGCGCCGACAATGTGCAGCGGCACGCGCGTCGCCGCGCACAGGCGCGCGATGTTGCCAGTGTTCGGCGGTATCTCCGGCTCGACGAGGGCGATGCTGATCATAAAGCAGGAGGCAAGAGCAGGAGGCGGGAGGCGGGAAACAGGAGGCAGGAGCAGGAGGCAGGAGGCAGTTAAGACCAGTGTGCTTTTCCTGCTTTCTGCTCCTGCCGTCTGCCTCCTGCCCCTGCCTGCTGGCTATTCTAAAAATAATGGACGGCGGTGCTTGTGTGAAGCATTCGCCGTCCATTGGTGAAGGGCCTTCTTTGAGAGGCCGCAGTGTGTGATGTGCGCTGTCGGAAAGTTGTGTGGTCGGGTGAACGGTTGACTGACTACTTCTTCTTCGAGCCAGCTTTCTTTGCGCTCTTCTTCGCGCCGCTCTTGGACGCGCTCTTCTTCGCGCTCTTCTTCGCGCCACCCTTGGCGCTCTTCTTGGTTGCTGCTTTCTTAGTTGCCATAAGTCGTCGTTGCTCCTTTTCTTTTTCAGGTGGTTGAACCACAAGATACTGTGTCTGTTTTTTTCTTGTGGCCTACACTAAACGGCGCACAACATATTGGACTTATAAACGTAAAGTAAACTCATGTCAATACACTTGTTAAATTTTCTTCGTAATTTTTTTTTGACGACAATCACTTGCTCGTTACGCGACATGCGGTGAAACGATCACGCGCGCATCATCGATATGCAAAAAGAAGCGCGGCGTGATCGCATCAAGCGATCACGCCGCGCTTCGTTCAGACGATCAGAGTTGCTTATCTGAAGACGGGCGTGAAGACCCAACGGTCGTGGCGGTTGATGCCGTAGTAAGTGAGGACGGAAGAGCAACCGCTGCGGCTGACGACGCCGATGAAGGGACCAGTGCCGTTCGGCTCGGTGTCTTCTTCGCAATTGCCTTTCTCGCCTTTGATGTCGAGGACGTTGACGTTGTCGATCAGATTTTGTGTAGCGTAAAACTGGTCACGCGCCAGACTCAAGATCGGGATTTGTGGGCCGACGTATGTTTGTAGTCCTGCTTCAAACTCTCGCCATACGCGATCATTGCGTCTGACGACTTTCCACTCGCCGCTCTTCGAGAGCGGATCGCGCGCCGCGCTCGCGCGGAGGATTTGCACTTTCTTAATGCGGCCCGGCGGTTGGATACCTTCGATCAACTGCTCCATGCTCGATGGGAAATTGTTGTTATTAGCGCGGCGGTACGCATCAATCGCTTCGGCGACTTCCTGCCCACGCGCGATGGCTTCCTTTTCCAGTGACCTTTGCACTTGCTGGCGAATGCGCGGCGCCGCGGCGCTCATGGCGAGAGCGAGAATCGACATCAGCGCGAGCAGCGCGACGAGCGTGTAGCCGCGCTCGTCCGCGCGGCGCGCGGTGGCACCAACGCGCCGGTGGCCGGGCGAAAGAATGTCGGCATGTGTGTCAGGCTTATGGTTCATCATCGCCGTCGGCGTCAGCCGGAGGTTGTGGGCGCGGTTGCGGCGGCGCGACATAGCGCGACGGTGGGTCGCTGGAGGAAGAGCGCGATTCGACGTAAGGCAGCGTGTGTTTGATGTTGAGCTGCGTGTCGGTGAAATCGACGGTGCGTTCGGAGATGCTGGTGACGCGGAAGCGCCCGCCGACGACATCGCCGCGCTGCACGGTGAGCAGATCAGTGTTGCCGCCCTGCGGCTTGAGCATCGCCTTGTCACTGTAACGCTTGTCGCCGAGCAGACCGATGTATGCGAAGGGCGGCGTGGGCGGCGGCGCGACGTTGAGCGTGGCGCTGTTGGAATAGAGTTGGCCGTCGGGCGTGCGAACCATCACTTGGCGCGCGCCGGGCGCGACGACCAGCGAAGCGGGGACGGTGGCCGCGAGTTGCTGCGCGCCGAGAACGCGCGTTGGGAGTTCTTGGCCGTCGAGATAGACGCGCGTGGCGGGCGTGAACTTATCGCCGGTCACGTCGAGTTTGAAATCGCCGGTGCGCGCGAAGACGTTGACGGGCGCGAGGCCGCTTAACGTCAGCGGCGGTGGCGGCGTCGGCGCGGGCGTTGGCGCGAGGGGGACGACTGGCGTCGTGCCACCCGTCCCCTTCGACGAAGCGAGCGACGCGACATAGTAAGCAAAGATGTTCCGGCTCGGCTCAGGCACGCTCCTCAACGCGACGTTCTCAAAATCGACCGGGCGCAGATTAACATTCGATATGAGATCATTCGCGTCGGCATTGTTCGTGGCCGTGCCGCTCGGCTGCCGTGCCGTCTGAGTGTTATTGACCGTCGGCCTGCGCGTCGTGCCGCCGGACGAGCCGAAGAACATGCGCGCGAGGAACAGGACGGCAATCGCGCCCAGCACGAGAGCGGCGATGGTTTTGTTGCGCTCGGCGGGGGTCTTTCCTTCAAACAAGCTCATAAAATTTCTCACGCGCTGGTAGGCGCTCATTGAGATGTCGAGGCCGGCGCGGTTGTTGTCGCGCCCGTCGCATCAATCGCGCCGACGCGGCGGAAGAAAGCCGACATGTCGAGCCGCAAGCTGACGAGCGCGCCGCGCTGTGCGCCCGCGCCCGATTCGTTGACGCCTTCGAGTTGCACGCCGTTGATGACGAGGAAACGTTCGCTGGCTTCGATGTCGCGGATGAAGCGGCGGATGTTAGCGTATGCGCCGTCAACTGTCAGGCTGATATTGATGCCGGGAAAAATGTTCTGCCGTCTTCCGCTCGCCGACACACTTTGCGTGGTGGTTTGCGCCGGCGCGCGTTCTTCTAAATACGTGAAGGACATCTGCGCGCGGGTCAGGTTGTGCCGCCGGGTTTTTTCATTTAACTCTTCGATGACGGCGGTGCTGGCTACTCCGCGCTGCGCGAGTTTCACCGCCTCGAAGCGTTCGAGACTCTGAAGAATACTGCCGACGGTGGCCTGCGCGCTCTCGCTTTGCGTTGTGCCTTCGGTCGCTTCGCGCAGCGTGTTCTGCAACTGCGAACGCTCGCGCTGCAATGCGACGAGGCGCGCGCGCGCCGGCGCGAGATAGAGAAAGTAAGCGGCGAGGGTGAGCGCGAGCAGCGCGAACGCGCTGACGAGCGCGATGAGTTCATTCGAGCCGAGCTTCGATGCGCGCCGCCCCTGCTGAAAATTTTTCATCCGCGCACGCAAGGCTGCGGCGCGGGCTTGCCGTTTTTGCTGCGCGGCGCTCAGTTGTGTTTCGTTCTTCATCGCGCCGCCTCCGTCGTCGCTCTCACCGTTGCGGCGGTCGCCGCCGGTGTCGCCGCAATCGGCGCGGCTTCGACGTTCGCATCGCGCGCTGTGGCAGCGATGGGCGGCAGCGTGATCGTCCCCGCGCCCGGCGTGTAATAAACGCGCAGCATCGCTTCCGTGCCGGACTCGCCGCTCGCCGTGCGCGAGCCTTCGCGGATCAAGTCGGCGGAGAAGATGCCCGTGCGCGCCATCTCGGCCATCATGCGCGTGATATCGTCCGGCGTGCGCCCGACGACGGTCAACTCCAACTCGCCGCGCGTCGAGCCACCGCGCGCCTCGACATCCCGCACGCTGATGCGCGCGACGCGCACGCTCTGCGGCAACGTCGCTTCGAGATTGGCGAGCAATACCGACCAAGAGAAACGCTTACGGTCAACGATGTCGTGCGCGGCTTCGAGCATCTGGAGTTGTTCCGGCGTCAACGTCTGCTGCACTTCCTCGGCGCGCTTTCTGAGCGCCGCCGCTTCCGTCCGCAAGCCCCGCAAATCGCGCTCGACCGCATCGGCTTGCGCGTTCGCCTGCCGTCCCTCGGCGACGATCAGGACGAGCGCGACGAGCGACACACAGGCGACGACCGCCGAGATGGTCAACGGCAGCAGTCGATTACGAAACGGATCGCTGGCGAGGTTGAGATGATCAATCACAGGCTTTATCTATTTACTCTTGAACTTAATGGCTCACACAGACCGAGACGCGCCGGGGATGACATCCCGCATGAATCACGAAAAGGATACCCGTTGGAAAAGGCAAAAGGCAATCGGCTGCGCCGAAGGCAAAAGGCAAAGGGCAAAACGAGAGCTTTTTCATGTGCCATCTCGCTGTGCCGCCCCTTTGTTCCCCCCGCGATTACACGCGCTGGCTGCAAGCAAGTTTCATCAAAATCAAGTCAGGCAAAAAGCAAAAGGCAAAAGTGAATGACAGTTTCGCTCTCTCCACTTTTGCCTTTTGCCTTCGGCGCAGCCGATTGCCTT
>Ga0136616_10001991_pt1 | contig 10765 bp, 8 predicted proteins | sample AntDrymUQ2992106_2_FD_106648 | JGI IMG/M metagenome (GOLD analysis project Ga0136616, IMG submission 106648) | Polar desert sand microbial communities from Dry Valleys, Antarctica - metaG UQ299 (21.06) | ecosystem: Environmental > Terrestrial > Soil > Desert | place: Antarctica: Dry Valley... | reverse complement strand
GTCCACACATCCCGGCGGCGGCGTCTTCGCCGCTTCAGGGCGCAACACCGCGCACGTCGTCCTCGCAGACGTAAACAGTCGCAGCGTCGCGGGCTGGCTGCGACGGGGGTTCGCCCGCAAACAGCGCGCCTGAACCGCTAACAAAACAATTGCACCGGACAATTGTCCGTGCTATCTTCGCGGCGTCGTGCCAAACGATTTGTTAAGCGCGGAGCCGCGATATGAAGAAAGAGACAGCGATGCGCCACATCAGCCGCATCGATCAGTACAAGAAGAACCAGCACGGTTGGTGGGTCAGGATTCACCGCGACGGACGGATGATCCATAAGTTCTTCAGCGACTACGCGCATGGTGGGAGCGAGGGGCGCGCTTTGAGCGAAGCGAAAAAATACCGTGACGCGCTGCTCGTCCTCTATCCGAAGCCGGAGCACGGCAACATGTTCAACCGGCCCAACTCGCGCAACAAGGGCAACCCGCCCGGCGTCCACAAGACACACTCGCTCAAGCGCGGGTACTCCTACAACGTGTGGCAGGCCGGCTACCTCCTGCCCGATGGCACGCGCGTCAACCGCAAGTTCCACTTCTCCGACACCGGGCGCAGCGAAGAGGAAGCGAAGGCGTTGGCGATCAAAGCGCGAAACGAGGGGCTGAAGTTGATCGAGAAGATGATGCGCGAGAAGACTGAGAAGCGGCGGACGGTTAAGGCGGCGGCAAAGAAAAAAGGGCGCGCACGAGCGACGAAGGCGGCGCGGCGAAAGCGAGGGGACGGTAGATGAGCAATAAGCTGCCAGCGCTCAAGCCGAAACAGGTTATCAACGCGCTTGAGCGTGGTGGTTTTGCAGTCCACCACACAACCGGGAGCCATTATATTTTGAAGTAGGGAAAATTGCGCGTCACCGTCGCTTATCACAACAAGGATTTGAAGCCGCGCACGCTTGCTTCGATTATTGAACAGGCAGGAATGACAAAGAATTTCTTAAATGGCTGTGAGAGCGGACGAGCCGGCACTGGCTCAAATCAGGCTTCGGCGAGTTCTACGCCGATAGCTTCGGCAATAGAGTTATCCACCGGGATCGGCTCACCGTCCATACGTAGGCTTTCGAGATAGCCACGAATGGCATCTGCCGCCATCTCGCGCGCTTCTTCAATGGTATCGCCTTCGGTCACAAGGCCGGGCAGGTAACGACATAACCTCCCGTTTCATCTGGCGTCATCACGACCGTGAAGTTCAGGATTCGCATCAGACAAATAATAACTCAAGGCACAGCGCTTTGTCGCTCTCTGTTTGGCTGCGGGAGCAGAGACGACGACGGTTCGCTCGCCGGTTTGTGATCGGCGCGGCGCGAGTGTAAGTTTAGGTTGACTCCCAACAAACGAAGGTGGCAAACGTGATGGCAAATAAGCGACCCACAGTCGGCGATCTGTTCCGCCGCGCACAGGCGATGCGGCGCGAGAACCCGGACTTGTCGTTGAAGGATTTGCAAAAACAACTCGTCCGCGAGTTCAAGGGCGGGCCGCTGCCGCCGATGGAAAGTCTAACGATCCCCGAACAAGACGCGCGCGCGCCCGAAGAAGATTGGTCCGCCGGCCTGTCGCTCGTCGCGCGGGGCATCCAAACCGAAGACTGGGATGAGATCGCCGAAGGCATCGCGCTCAGTTTAGAGCAGACTGAGCAGTACGAGCGCGCGCGGGGCTTCACCGGCGCGCAGGACGACTGGCATGATCGCAGCGTCGGCATTCGTGGCTCGACGGAGAAAGGCGTCAGCAAATGGATGCCGGAAGAGTTGATGCGCTTGGCGGAACGCTCAACGAAAAGTAAGCAGTGAGCGGTGAGCAGTGAGCAGAAAAAACCGGATTGACTGCTCACTGCTCACTGCTCACTCGCCGGAGGCGATATGAGTTTCCTAAACAACCTCATGCGAGACCAGTATTACCAGCGAATTGATCCGCGCGAGCCGGAGGCAGTGGACGAGCCGGGTGTGATCATTAGCCCGGACACGAGGCGCGAGGAGCGCATCCCGCCCGGTCAGACGCGGACGCGCAAGTGGCCGGTGTTGGACGCGCACGGGACGCCGGACATCGATCTGGAAAAGTGGACGTTCACGATTGACGGCCTCGTTGAGCGTTCGCAGAGTTGGTCGCTCGACGAGTTTATGAAATTGCCGCCGGTGAAGGTCTATGCCGACTTTCATTGCGTCACGCGCTGGTCGCGGCTCGACAACGTGTGGGGCGGCGTCTCGACGCGAGAGTTGGCCGTGCGTGTCGGCCTCAAACCGGAGGCGAAGTTCGTTTCGGCTTCGGCTTACGATTACGGGTGGACGACGAATCTGCCGGTTGAGTATTTCCTCGCCGAAGATTCGCTTGTCGCTTGGTCCCACAACGGCCAGCCGATCCCGCCGGAGCATGGGGGACCAGTGCGGCTGATCATCCCGCAGCTTTACGCTTGGAAGTCTGCGAAGTGGATCAAGGGACTAACCTTCCTCGCAGACGACCGCGCCGGCTTCTGGGAAGAGGGCGGCTATCACATGCGCGGCAACCCGTGGGAGGGACGCGACGGCGAGCGGTTTCGTTGGCAAGAGGAGTGAGGAAGGCAAAAGGCAAAAGGCAAAAGTGAAGACACGGCCTTCTTACTTTTGCCTTTCTCTTTGAGTGATGAGGTTATTGTTTCAACAACCGTCTCCGGTTTCGGCGGAGGGCGTGACCGGCGTTTTTAAGCAACTGCAAGAGCGGCTGCTCGCTGCCGCGCCGGGCGCGCTGTTGGGCGCGATTGTCTTGCTCATTTTTTGGATCGTGGCGTGGGCGGGGCAGCGGATCATCGCTTACGCCGCGCCGCGCGCGAAGGCCGATACGGGCGTCGTGCTGCTGCTGTCGCGCGTTTACTATTACGGCGTTTTGATCTTCGGGTTGGTGACGGCGCTTGGCGCGGCGGGCTTGAACGTCAGCGCGCTGGTGGCGGGTTTAGGCTTGACGGGCTTTGCGCTCGGCTTCGCTTTGAAAGACGTGCTGTCGAATCTGTTGTCGGGCATCATGCTCTTGATCTACCGCCCGTTCCACATCGGCGATCAGATCAAGATGGGCGAGTACGAAGGCACGATCACGACGATTCGGATGCGCGACACGGTAGTGCGCGGCTACGACGGGCGTCTGATCATCATCCCGAATACGAAGCTGATTACCGAAGTTGTGATCAACAACTCTCAGAGCAAGTTGGTGCGCGAGGCGGTCAGTTTCCACGTCTCTGCCACCGCCGATCTCGATGTCGCGCGCGAGACTATTGCCCGCGTGATGGAGAAACACCCGGAACTGAAAGACCGCGCCGAGCCGCTCGTCCACATCCAACAAATCAATGACGAGACAGCGCGGCTCGAAGGCCGATTCTGGTATGACCCGCGCCGCATCGCTCGCCCATCACTCATGAGCGACCTCTCGCAAGCCATCATTAAAGATTTAACCGCCGACGGTATTCGCGCCGCGTCCGCGCCCGCGACGAAGCGTGAGCGAACCAATGCGGTCGCGCTCGATGAAGCGCCGGAAGAACTCCGTCCCGAACCTTCGAGTGAGATTATTCTTTAGTTCATTTGAAAAGAGATCGCGCATTGCTGGTCGCTAAATCTTAAGGAGTTCCCACGAATATGATCATCAACACCGAATATGTTGACATCCCGGTTGACAACAGTCCGTTGCGCTTGCTCGTCTGCGCGCCGAAGACGGAAGGGAAATATCCCGGCGTCATTTTTTACTCGGATATTTTCCAGTTGACCGTGCCGATGGTGCGGGCGTGCGCGCGGCTCGCGGGCTACGGTTTCGTCGTGGCCGCGCCGGAGATTTACCACCGGATCGAACCGCCCGGCACGGTGATCCCGTTCGATGACGACGGACGAACCAGAGGCTTAGACGACGCAGCAAAAACACCTGTGGCAACTTTTGACGCGGACTGCCGCGCGACGCTCGATTACCTCGCGCGCCACACCGCTGTCGCCGAAGGACAACTCGGCGCGGCGGGTTTTTGCATCGGCGGCCATCTCGCGTTTCGCGCCGCGCTGCAAGGGGACGTGTGCGCCACCGTCTGCTTCTACGGCACGGGCATTCACAACGGCAAGCTCGGACAGGACGCCGACGCCGGCTCGCTCGCCCGCGCCGGAGAGATTCAAGGCGAGTTGTTGATGGTCTGGGGCGAAAGCGATCCGCACATCCCGGCAGACGGGCGCGAGCAGATCGCACAGGCTTTGACAAAGGCAGGCGTAAATTTCAAGTTCAGCCTGTACCGGGCGGAACACGCTTTCATGCGCGACGAAGGGCCGCGCTACGACGCGGAAGCTACCGATCAGGCGTTCGGTGAAATGGTCGCGTTCTTCCGGCACACATTGAAAAGCGGAGATAAAAACGGAGAGGCTTCACCACAGAGACGCGGAGGCACGGGGAAGACAGGCGGAATGATGAGTGCGGAATAATGGATGAAAGGCAGTGCCGTTGTGATCTTCATCTGCTTCAGGCGGCATGACGAAGCTTTAGTTTGACTAAGAGGAGAGTGAGAGAAGCAGGTGTCATTCCATGTATCCTACGAGCTTGGCCAAAGTTAGTGGGCTTGTTACGCTCAAGCCGTTCAACCATTTCATGTGAGAGACCAGATATTGCTCGGTAATCGAAATTAACAGGAATCTTCAGACTGTCATTGCTATTTAATCGCTCAAGACTATGACGTTGAGATTCTAAATAGCCACTGTAAAGTAGGTCAGCAAGGGCCGTTTCTAAATCTGTATCGTTAGTGTTAAAACGAATGTTGGAAGGTAGAAACTGGCGAACAATGGTTGCCGTAATATTAGGCCGCTGGGAAAGCTGGGCTAATGATACCGAATCACCTAGATCACATCCGCTCAACTGGCAAATTGAACCATAAACGCTATCAGAGCGTTTGAAGCGAGTTTGTTCAAGAATAGTGCGAAGGAAAGTTAAACGCTCTCGCCGCGAATTAAAGGCTTCCCAATCTGAATCTCCTAAAAGACCCAAACTATGACCATAGGGAGATAAGCGTGCGTCAGCAGTGTCATGGCGCAAAGCCAGCCTGTGTTCAGCGCGTGAGGTAAACATTCGATATGGTTCATCTACGCCATGGTTAATAAGATCATCAACAAGAACGCCAATGTAGGATTCTTCACGCGACAGTCGAAAACCCTCCCGTTTCTGCGTTAGAAGCGCTGCATTGACGCCGGCAAGGAAGCCTTGACAAGCGGCTTCTTCGTAGCCAGTTGTGCCATTTATCTGCCCCGCAAAAAAAAGACCGCGAAAACGCCGTGTTTCCAGAAAAGGACTTAATTCTCTAGGATCAACAAAATCATACTCAATGGCATAGCCGGGACGAATAATTCGTGACTCTTCGAGTCCATCAATTTTTCTGACAAGGCTTTGTTGAAATTCAGCCGGCAAAGAAGTTGAAAATCCATTGAGATAAACCTCAAAAGTGTCATGTCCTTCCGGTTCGAGGAAAAGTTGATGTCTGGTTTTGTCAGGAAACTTAACCACCTTGTCTTCAATTGAAGGGCAATATCTAGGGCCAACACCTTTGATTTGACCAGAATATAAAGGTGATTCATGAATATTAGAACGGATTAGTTGATGCACACCCTCATTTGTGTAACCAATAAAACATGTAATTTGAGGTTGTTCAATAGACTCCGTGGCGAAAGAAAAGGGGGTTGGCCTCTCATCCGCTGGCTGAGGCTCAAATCTACTCCAGTCAATTGTTCGTGCATCGAGGCGAGGGGGAGTACCCGTCTTCAAACGCCCAACGGGAAATCCCAACTGCTTGAGGCTTTCAGCAAGCTCAATGGAAGCAGGCTCGCCGGCACGTCCCGCAGTATAAGTGCGACGTCCTGTATGAATAAGGCCGTTCAAAAAAGTTCCAGTGGCAACGACGACAGAATTTGCGCCAAGTCGTCTAGTATCTTGCAGTTCAACGCCACAAACGGCGTCCTTATCAGTAATTAAATTGGTGACTAATCCTTGACGCAGGTGAAGATTTGGAGTGGATTCGAGTGTATGCCGCATCTCCGTCCGGTAGAGAGCGCGATCTGCTTGGGCGCGCGGAGCACGCACAGCAGGGCCACGAGATCGATTTAATAGGCGAAACTGAATACCTGTGCGATCAATGACACGCCCCATAATACCTCCGAGGGCATCAATCTCACGCACTATATGTCCTTTGGCTATACCTCCAACAGCAGGATTACAAGACATCTGTCCGATTAAGTCCAAGTTTAATGTAACTAAGGCTGTCTGGACACCCATTCTTGCAGCAGCAGAAGCTGCTTCACAGCCGGCATGGCCAGCGCCAATTACAATCACGTCAAAAAACTCATCAAAGCTCATCTCATTTCACTATGCAGAATGTAATCGCTCTAGCTAGCCACGGTAGTTAGAGTAAATTACAAAAAGGCTTGCGCCTATGGGGTACAAATAAGATACAACAGCTACGAGGTTCACATAAACAGTCGCCTTAAATCGCTTTCTGTGATCTGTGAACTTCGCTCTTGCATTTCAAGCAAACTTTTGAACCAACGGGGTCAGCTTCCCGTTATAGTGCGTCCTAAAAGACCTCTGGCTGAGGGCATCATCAAGGCCGCACGTTCTATCCCGCCCGTCTAACTCCCGCTTGGAGACTCGCCATTTCTTGGAGCAAGTCTGACGCTCATATATCGCGCCTTTGACAGCCTCACGGTGTAGAAAGTGAGCGCCAAGCAAGTAAAAGATTCTACAACGCTTTTCAGTGTGTGGGCAAAGGAAGTACCAGACAGAGCCTTTGCTTGGGTGCAATTAAAAGTGTGACTCGGTCGGTTCTGTCCTAGACAGCCTGAGTGGCTGCATGGCAAGTCGAGGTTGAGCCAAAAAGTCGAAAAACCGGTGCTGTTCCCGCATTCTCGACGACTGCCCAAGAGCCTTGATGCCGGACTGCGGAGAATGAGGGTTGATAGCGAGTCACACTTTTAATTGCATCCGAGTTGCCGTTATCGTCAGGCTCGAGTGCTTTGTCGGGCGTGAACCTGACGTTTGACGATGCCGCCGCTGCCGTCGTGCCGCCCGATTCCGGGCAGATCACGAGCGGCAGTCAATTCTGATTAATCAATGGTGCCGGACTGTCCCTCGCCGAAAATCCTTCCCTCTCAAGCACCAAGGCGGCAAACATTTTGGCTTATTTTATGAGTACCTTGATCATCCAACTCAGTCTCGTTCTTCAACTATCTGATAAGTAGGCTGTCAGCGCCGGGATATCGACCACGAGCGGGCGGTTACGCTCATAACGCACAAGCCCCCGCCGACGCAGCTTTCCCATCGTGACAGAGACATGCGACCTGTTCATCGCGGCCATCTTCGCCAGTTCTTCATGTCCGATATGGAGCGTCACTTCATTCGTCCCTTCCGTATGTTGCTGACCGGGCGGCGCTGCGAGTTGGAGCAAGAGTCGTCCCAGCCGTCCTTCCGCCCCCCGATGCGCGAGTACGCCGACGCGGAGTTTCATTTCGCTGAGCCGCTCGCAGAGGGTGTAGGTAAAGTCCATCAGCGCCTCCGTGTTTTTCTGTAGGTAACTCACGAAGTCGCGGTACGTGATCTCAAGCACCTCGCTCTCGACGACCGCCCTTCCGATGGTAAGCCGCAACCCCTTCTCTGGCGAACAGAAACATAATTCGCCGAACGGTTCGCCGCGTTCGATCACCTGCATGATGACCTCGTTACCCTCGGAGTCTCCTGACATCACCACGATTTGACCGCGGCGCAGGAAGTAGATGCGATCCGCGCGGTCTTCCGGTCGCCAGATGTCTGCGCCCTTGCCATAGCGCCTCACTCTGCCCACCGAGCCGTCCTTTGATAGATGCTCAAGGGTCAGTCCTGTTAGCGTATGACAGGATAAATGATTAGTGAATCGCAGCGAATCGTCTTTTGCCATAGTCATCTCCAAGAGCAGCGCGGAAGCTCATACTAACTACAAGGGTGATGAATGTAACGTTGGCAGACCAACGCAACTTTGGCGGAACTGTCTTTATAATCGAATAACTTATTAAGAAGCTCTAAATCGGGTTTTGACCAACGCTGTCGGATAGCTGGCAGGGGAACGGCGCATGTCAACCGAACTCCCTGAGACAGATATTACAAGGCTGCGGAAAGCTCTGTGATGGCGCTGGTGTAACCGCAATCGAGAATTCTTTCCTCCTGAAGACGAGAAAAGGAGTCGGCAGATGTTGTCTGCAAAATGGGTTCAATGTAGTGGCGGCTTTCGCTTCTTCTGGGTACTTTGCGTCCTTGTAGTCACTTTATCCGGCGCTGCCTGCAGCCGCAGCAAGGAGGCCGCGCAGATTGAGGCTCGCCATGCCGCCTTGGACGGACCGGGCATCAATGAAAATCCGAATCCTCACCAGACCGGGAACGCTGCCGCCGGTCGCGAGGTGTTCCGCTTCGAGACTTTCGGTAATGAGGGCTTCTGGACTGATGCGGCGCGCCTGCCGAAAGGAATGATGGACGCGAGGTTCACTCCCAAGCAGGCTTTAGAGGCAGGGCTGCAAGTGGACATCGAGGCCGTCGATCCCGCGATGCGGAAAATCGTGGAGGCGGAAGTGAAGACGGACTTGTCGCCGCAGAGCGCACCCGCGCTCAACGATCCGAAGACTACGGTAGCGCTGATAAATGCTAATGCCGTGGTCGGCGTCGTCCCGAAGGACTCTAACGGAGATGGAAAACTGGACATCATGAACGGGGATAAGGTCGGCATCTCCTGTACCATCTGTCACACCATCACAGATAAGTCCGTCTTCGACCTGCCGAAAGGAGGCTCCATCGGTCGTCGCGTTGACGGGCCTGCGGCTCTGACTCTGAACGTCGGCAGGTTGCTGGCGATGGCCGCCAACTCAAGAGCGTTTTATCCGAATCTCCAGCAGACATTCTTAGGCGTGAGCATCGGCAGAGCGCCATCGGGCTTAGGGCCGGATTCGACGGAGGCGGAGGTTGACGCTTACCTGAGCAACCCCGCTTATTATCCGGTCGGCACCTTCGACGAGACGCAGGACGGCAACGGCAATCCAGTCAAAAACACTCCCCTGTTTCGCCAAGACTTGGCTGCGCCTTATGGCACGGCGGGCGAGTTCAGACTGCTGGATGACATTGGTAACTCCTCCTACACAACCAACCTTGATCCAACGACGCTGCTGACACCTGAAGGTCGCCAGTTCCTAGAGATGAAGGCTGGTCCTGCCGGGAAGCAAATGGCTACCGAGTACGAAAAGATTCTGAAAGATACAGGCGTCACCGGCTATCCTTTTGTGAAAGCGGAAATGACCGGCAAGGTCGGCGATCCGGCGAGCATCGTCGGGCGGCGGGTGGACAACCAGAAACTGCTCGACATGAATGCTTATCTGGATGCTTTGCAGGCTCCTCCGGGCGCGAAAGTGAATGCGGAGATGGCGGCGCGCGGGCGGGAGATGTTCCGCACCAGTTGCACGCAGTGCCACAACGTCGATCAAAGTAAGTTCGTGCCGCCGATACTGGTGGAGATGAAAACCATCTGGCCGGGATACACGGCCATTCCGGTATGCAAGCTCGGTGATTCCAAGCTCAGTACCATCTTGAACTCCGCGGGCACGTTCGATGACAAGATGATCATCGTCGATGCGAGCGACCGAGGCGAGAAACGAGGCAACGCTCTGCCGCTGCTGCTCGATTTAGCAAGGACGAATATCTTCTTGCACGACGGCTCAGTATCGAGTTTAGACAACTTGCTCGATCCCGTTCGCGGCGACAACGCTCCACATCCGTTTTATCTCGCCGATGCTTCGCAGCGCGCAGACATGGTGGAGTTCCTGCGGGGTCTCGACACCACCTTGCCCAGCACAAGGAATCAAGCGGCGGTGGGTCTGCCAGTTTACCGACGGCAGCACTCTGGCTTCCTGCTATGGGGAGGCTGGCTCGTTGTCGCGGCTGGGATGATTTATATAAAACTCAAACAAGGAGCATCGCGATAAGATTTTGCTGTCGCGCGCCCCTTTTCTCATCAGCATTAAAGACCCAACCAGGGGAAAACTTAATTTCAAAGCAAAAGGGAGACACGTCATGAAAGCTGGGGAAGCTAAAGAGCGATTAGAGGTCGCGGTGACCGGAACGAAGGCCGCGCAGAAGATTGAGGCGGGCGGCGAGGCCGGGGAGAAAGCCACGCCGACGGTCACGGACGTGAGCGCCGTGAAGACGCTCATCGAAAGCTGGCCGCCGATGTCAAAGAAGGCGGCGGAACAAACCCTCGACAAGTACGGCCCGCCGAACGAGGCGATGGCGAGCCGGCTGATCTGGTACAACAACGGGCCGTGGAAACGCACCATCTGCTACCGAGACGAGGTGCTGCACAACTTCCCGGCACCGCACACGGATGTCATCGAGCAGTTCATAGACTACCATGTGCCCGCGGAGAAACTAGGCGAGTTGGCTGCCTACGACGGCAGCGTCATCGTCGAGCGCACGAAGGGCGAAGTGTCCGCGCGCTGCGACATGGAGGCGGCGAACATCCTCGCCCTCAACCTCATGCACGAGATCGTGACGGGAAAGATCAACGCCGAAAAAGCGCGCGAACTCTATTCGGAAGTAACCGGGGCTTACGTGCTCAATCAACCGGCGGCGTATGCGGAGAAGTTCCAGTTTGACGTGCCGTCGGGCGACACGGCGGATGCGGACAAGACGCCGACGCCGGGGCCAAAGATGAAGGAGGCGACGGACAAGGTCAAGGAGATTATCG
>Ga0136616_10001990_pt1 | contig 10769 bp, 11 predicted proteins | sample AntDrymUQ2992106_2_FD_106648 | JGI IMG/M metagenome (GOLD analysis project Ga0136616, IMG submission 106648) | Polar desert sand microbial communities from Dry Valleys, Antarctica - metaG UQ299 (21.06) | ecosystem: Environmental > Terrestrial > Soil > Desert | place: Antarctica: Dry Valley... | reverse complement strand
GCGGTCGCCCATCTTGATCGCCTCGTCGATGTCGTGGGTGACGAAGACGATCGTCTTGCGCAGCTCGGCCTGCAGGCGCAGGAACTCGTTCTGCAGCCGCTCGCGGTTGATCGGGTCGATCGCGCCGAACGGCTCGTCCATCAGCATCAGCGGCGGGTCGGCCGCTAGCGCGCGCGCCACGCCGATCCGCTGGCGCTGGCCGCCGGAGAGCTGGGCGGGGTAGCGGTCGCGGAAGTCGCCCGGCAGGCCGACGATCTCCAGCAGCTCCTCGACCCGCCGGCCCGTGCGCTGCTTGTCCCAGCCGAGCAGGTTAGGGACGGTGGCCACGTTCTCGCCGATGGTTTTGTGCGGGAACAGGCCGATCTGCTGGATGACGTAGCCGATCTCACGCCGCAGCTCCGCGGGCTTGCGGTCACGCACGCTCTCGCCGCCGACCAGGATGTCGCCGTCGGAGATGTCGATCATGCGGTTGACCATCCGCATGGCCGTCGTCTTGCCGCAGCCGGACGGGCCGACGAGCACGCAGATCTCGCCCGCGGGGACCTCGAGCGACAGGTGGTCGACGGCGGGCTTCTCCGCCCCCGCATAGTGTTTCGTGGCCTCGCGGAACTCAAGCGAAGCAGCGTCGGCACCCCGGGAGGGCGCCGCGGACGTGTCCGTGGTCTCGGCTGACAAGAGGTCTCCCGGGTCAGGGGGTGGCGATCCTACTCGCCTTCACGGCAGATTCACGTCACGGGGCTAACCGGCGGGTACGAGGCCGTTCTCGCTCAGGAACGCCCTGGCGACCGCCTTCGGCTGCCGGCCGTCGAGGTCGACGCGGGCGTTGAGCTCCTGCATGGTCTCGTCGGTGAGGTGCGCCTGGATCTTCTCCAGCGTGCGCGGGAGGTCCGGCCCGGCGCGCTCGGCGACCTCCTCGCGCATCACCAGCGAGGAGTTGTAGGGCGGGAACATGCGGCGGTCGTCCTCGAGCAGCACCTCGGACTCGCGCTGGATCTGGGGGTCGGTGGTGAACACGATCGAGACGTCGGCGGCGCCGGAGGTCAGCACGTCGTGGCGCTCGGCGAGCGGGACGGGCGTGAACGCCGCGAAGTCCAGGTCGTAGACGCGTTCGAGGCCGAGCAGGCAGTCCAGCCGCTGGCGGCACTCCGGCGAGCCCGCCAGCGTCAGCTCGCTCGCGTGGCGCCGGAGGTCGGAGATCCTCCGCAGCGAGAGCCGCTCGGCGGTCTCCTTCGTGACCGCGACCTCGTTGCTGGAGGTGAACGGGGTGGGCGCGAACGCCACCAGGCCCTCCGCGGCGAAGCCTCGCCGGGCCTCGGCGTAGGCCTGTTGCGGGTCCCTGGGCAGCTCGTCGGGCTGCTTGCCGAAGAACGACAGCAGCGCCGTGCCGGTGTACTCGGGGTAGGCGTCGACCTCGCCGCGCTCGAGCGCCGCGAGCGCCGCCCGCTCGTCGCCCAGGCTGAGGTCGGTCCGGACGCGGTAGCCGGCCGCCTCGAAGCCCTGGGCGAAGATCTCGCCGAGCACGGCCTGCTCGGTGAAGTTCTTGGAGCCGATCGTGAGCGAGACCGCGGCGTTGGCGGCATCGCGCTCGATCGCGTCCGCGCCGGGCGAAGGTGCCGGCAGGGCGCCGCCCTCGCGCGCGCCGCCGCCGCCAGAGTCGCCGCAGGCGGACAGCGTCCCGCCCGGCAGGGCGAGCGCGAGCAGCAGCCAGAGCAGTCGCGTGATCGTCATGGAAGAGGCCTCCCCAGGGCGGGGTGGGAGGTCAGGGATCGTACCGGCCGGCTCGGCGGCGGCCGCCGTCAGCCGGGCCGGATGCCGGCGGCCCTGCGCGCGGCGGCGTGGGCGGCGTCCTCGAGCGCGTCGTCGAGCGGCGCCAGCTCGTGCACGGGGACGCCGAGCGCGGTGGCGGTCAGCCAGTCGGCGAACCACGCGTTCTTGGGCAGCAGCGGCCCGTGCAGGTAGGTGCCCACCACGGTGCCGTGCGCGCCGCCGCGCACGCCCTCGAAGCCGCTGCGGCCGTCGTTGCCGTGCCCGGCCAGGACGCGCCCGAGCGGCTGCGCCCCGGGCCCGAGCCGGGTCCGCCCGCCGTGGTTCTCGAAGCCGGCGAGCACGCCGCCGTCGATCTCGATGGCCACGTTACCGATCAGGCGCGGGCCGTCCTCGCGGACCGTCTCGAGGTCGACGAGGCCGAGGCCCGGGAGCCGCTGGGCGCCGAGCGCGTAGCCGTGGCCGAGCAGCTGGAAGCCGCCGCAGACGCCGAACAGCACCGCTCCGCGGCCGGCGGCGGCGTGCAGGGCGTCGCGCTTGACGGTCGCGAGGTCGCGGGCGCACAGCGCCTGGTCGCGATCCTGGCCCCCGCCGAGGTAGAAGAGGTCGTGGGCGTCCGGATCGAGCGGCTCGCCGAGCCCGGCGCCGCTCAGCTCGAAGCCGATCCCGCGCCAGGCGCAGCGCCGCTCGAGCAGCAGCAGGTTGCCGCGGTCGGCGTAGATGTTCATCAGATCCGGGTACAGCGCGCAGACCCGCAGCAGGGCGCCCGTGCCCGACGACGACGAAGTCGTCAAGGGGGTATCAGCCACGCAGCATCACCACCGTCGAGCCGACGTGGTCGTCGGTCTCGGGCACGGAGCGGGGCGGCTCGGCGCGCAGGCCGTGCGGCTCGGCCTCGCGCGCCAGGCCCTCGGCGGTCACCGACTGCAGCTCGATCGCGTCGTCCTCGCTCGTGCGCTCGCCGCCGGGCGCGACGATCTGCCGCACCCGCTCGATCCGGACCGAGCCCGGCCCCGCGCGCACTGCGACGGGCTGGGAGAGGTACTGCAGGCCCTCGGCCCCGCCGACGTCGGGCAGCGGCAGCGCGGTCTGCTCGTCGAAGGCCTCCAGCGCGTCCGCGATCGCGGCGGCGATCAGCCCGCCCGGGGCCAGCGCGGCCGCCGCGCCCGCGAAGAAGTCCGCGCGGGCGTCCGCGCCGGGCAGCAGCTGCAGCGTCTGCATCGGCACCGCGATCAGCGTGAAGCGGCGCGGCAGCTCGATCGCGGCGGCGTCGGCCAGCACGGTCTCGACCGCCAGCCCCGCGGCGCCGGCGCGCGACTCCAGCTCGGCGAGCAGCTCGCCGTCGCGGTCCAGCGCGGTCACCTCGTGCCCCGCGTGGGCGAGTCGGATGGCCACGCGTCCGGTGCCGGCGCCGACGTCGAGCACCGGGCCGCCGCCGGCGCGCGCCAGCTCGCGCCACAGCGGCAGGTCGGCCTCATAGCCGCCGCACTCGACGTCGTGCCAGACGACGTTGGCCGAGACGCTCATCGCCAGTACTCCCGCGCCTGCCCGCGGCGGGCGAGCAGCTCGCGCAACTCCAGCAGCGCCGTGTAGGTCGGCAGCGCGTAGAGCGCGCCGTCGCCGTCCGCCAGCGCGGCGTCCAGGCCGTCGGAGAGGTCCTCGACCACGTGCAGGCGCTGCGCTTCGACGCCGGCGTACTTCAGCCGCAGCGCCAGCTCCGCCGCGCGCGTCCCCGAGCAGGTCATGCGCCGCAGGTGCGGCGCCAGCAGCTCCCAGTCGGCGTCCCACACCCAGGAGACGTCACGCCCGTCGGCCGTGCGGTCGTTGAGCACGCCGAAGACGTCGAGGTCGCGGCCTTCCAGCGTCAGCGTGCGCAGGACCTCGTTGGCGCCGGCGGGGTTCTTGACCAGCAGGATCGAGGTGGGCCGCCCCGCGAGCTCGATCGTCTCCGCGCGCCCGAAGGCGGGCGCCACGGTCGCCAGGCCGGCCGCGACCTCGGCGGCCGGCACGTCGAGCGCGAGGCACAGCGCGGCGGCGCCGAGCGCGTTGTAGACGTTGTAGAGGCCGGGCAGCGGCAGCTCGACGCGGTGCTCCTCCCCGCCCGCGCAGAGCGTGAACGCGGCGGCGCGGATGCCGTGCAGGGCCACCGAGCGCGCGACGACCGCGGGCGGCGGGCGCCGCCGGCCGCAGTTGGGGCAGTGGTAGCGGCCGAGATGGGCGAGGTAGACGGTCTCGTAGGCGTAGGCGTGCCCGCAGCGGCGGCAGTGCTTGGAGTCCGACGCGTGCTGGAGGTCTCCCAGTGCGAGCGAGTCGTCCTCGACGCCGAAGTACAGCGCGCTCGTCGCGCGCCCGAGATCGGCGATCAGCGGGTCGTCGGCGTTGAGCACCAACCGGGTGCGGTCGCTGCGACGGCCCACCAGCTCGGCCCAGCGGTCGGCGATCGTGTCCAGCTCCCCGTAGCGGTCGAGCTGGTCGCGGAACAGGTTGGAGAGCAGCAGCGCGCGCGGCTCGACCTCCTCCACCACGGGCGCGAGCCAGAACTCGTCGACCTCGAACAGGCCCAGCTCGCCGTCGATCGCACGCCCGCCGCGCCGCGCCGCCGCCGCCAGGGCGGCCGCCACGCCGCCGGCCATGTTGGCCCCGGCCCGGTTGTGGACCAGGCGCACGCCGGCGCGCTCGAGCACGGCGGAGACCATCGCGGCGGTGGTCGTCTTGCCGTTGGTGGCCGAGATCACGACGCTGCCGCGCGGCAGCCGGCCCGCGAGCCGCTCGATCGCTTGCGGCTCCATGCGGGTGAGCACCTTGCCCGGCAGCGACGTGCCGCCGCCGCGGCCCGTGGCGCGCGCCAGCCCGCCCACGGCGCGGGCGGCGGCCAGGCCCGCCGCGAGGCGCATCACCTTGACGACTCCGTCGTCGTCTGGCACAGGCATCACGGCGCCAGCACGCGCAGCGTGCCCTCGACGACGCGGACGGTGGCCGGCAGCTCGGCGATCGGGTCGCCGTCCGCGTAGGCGGTGAACGGGCGGTCGGCCGCGAAGGTCACGCTGCGCGCGCGCAGGATGTGCAGGCCCGGCTCCCCGACGTGGGTGCCCCTGAACACTTTCGGCACGTTGGCCAGGTAGCGGCGCTTGGGGATGGCCTCGGAGAGCACCACGTCGAGCAGGCCGTCGTCGAGCCGCGCGTCGGGGACGAGCCGCATGCCGCCGCCGAACATGCCCGAGTTGGCGACGGCCACCGAGTACCCGTCGAACACGCGGGTCTCGCCGTCGACGCCGACCGTCCAGCGCGCGGGGCGCCACGCCGCGAGCGCCCGCAGCGCCCCGTAGGCGTAGACGAGCCCGCCGAGCGGCAGGCGCGTGGCGGCGGCGACGTCCTGAGCGTCGGAGTCCAGCCCGGCGCTGAGGATCCCCAGGTAGGTGCGCCCGCCGGCCGCGGCGAGGTCGACGCGCCGCTCACGGCCGCGCCGGACGTGCTCGCAGGCGGCGACCGGGTCGGCGCCGATGCCGAGCTTGCGCGCGAAGTCGTTCCCGCGCCCGCCGGGCAGCACGGCCAGCACGCCGGCGCCGTCGCGCAGCTCGCCGGCCACCGCGCCGGTCAGCCCGTCGCCGCCCATCGCCGCCGCGACCTCGCCGGCCGCCGCGGCGCCCCGCGTCAGCTCGCGTGCGTGCTCAATCGACCGCGTGCGCTCGACCCGGAAGCGCAGCCCGAGCCCGCGCAGCTCCGCCTCGACCGCGGGCAGCAGCCGCGCGGCGCGTCCCGCCCCGGCGCTGGGGTTGACGATCAGGCAGACGTCGTGCATGCGGGACTCATCCCAGCACGAGCGCCGCCAGCGAGTCCGCCACATGGGTCGGCCGCGGGTCGGCCGCCTCGGCCTGCGCGCGCGAGGTGCTGCCCGTGAGCACGAGCGCCGAGTCCAGCCCGGCGCGCCGGGCCCCCGCGACGTCGGATTCGAGGCGATCGCCGACGGCCAGGCACGCGCCGTCGCCCAGCCGGTCGCGGACGGCCTGGTACATCGGCCCCTCCGGCTTGCCCGCCACGAGCGAGGCCGTGCGGCCGGCCGCGGTCTCGACCGCCGCGAGCACCGCGCCCGACCCCGGCCACGGCCCGTCGGGCATCGGGTAGGTCCGGTCGCGGGTGGCGCCGATCAGCTCCGCGCCGCGCAGCACGGCCTGCGTGGCGATCTTCAGCTCCTCGAAGTCGAAGCGCTCGTGGCCGCCGACCACCACCACGTCGGCGCGAGAGGCGAACTCGGTCCGGTTGACGATCCTCAGGCCGGCCTCGGCGACGTGGTCGACGAGCGCCTGCGAGCCGACCACGAAGGCGGCGCCGCCATCGCGCCCGGAGAGCAGGAACTGCAGCGCCGAGCCGGCGGTGACGACCTCGCTGAGCGCGGCCTGGAAGCCGAGCCGCCACAGCCGCTGCACCAGCTCCTCCGGCGTGTGGCGGACGTCGTTGGTGAGGAACGCCAGCGCCTTGCCGGCGTCGCGCAGCGCGGTCACGGCCTCGGGCGATCCGGCCACGGCCTCCTCGCCCACCCACAGGCAGCCGTCGAGGTCCAGCAGGACCTGCTCGTAGCGCCGGATCCGGGGGGAGATCGCCATGGGCGCTGTCTATCATCGCCGTTCATGCCACGGCTCCTCCTGCGCATCGCGACGCTGGTCGCCGTGGCGACGTGCGCGCTGCTGTTGGCCTGCGGCGGCTCGGACGAGGAGACCGCGACCCCGGCGCCCGAGCCGGCCTCGCCGGCGGAGGCGGCCGGCTGCGAGCAGGTGCCCCCGCCCGCGGCGCAGCCGCCCGCCGAGCTGCCCAAGCCGACGGAGCGCCTGCGGCGCGACGACACCTACGTCGCCACCGTGGCGACGAGCTGCGGCGATTTCGAGGTCACGCTCGACGCCCGCCGCGCCCCGCGCACCGGCGGCTCGTTCAAGTCGCTCGCCGACGAGGGCTTCTACGAAGGGCTCACCTTCCACCGCATCGTCGCGGGCTTCGTGATCCAGGGCGGCGACCCGGCCGGCGACGGCGGCGGCGGCCCCGGCTACTCCGTCGTCGAGGCCCCTCCCGCCGGGCTCGCCTACACCAAGGGCGTCGTGGCGATGGCCAAGACGCAGGCCGAGACCCCCGGCACGTCGGGCAGCCAGTTCTTCGTCGTCACCGCCGAGGACGCGCAGCTGCCGCCGGACTACGCGCTGCTCGGCGAGGTCACCGGCGGCCAGGACGTCGTCGACCGGATCGGCGTGCTGCCCACCACCGCGGACGAGCAGCCCGCCGAGCCGGTGGTCATCCGGTCGGTGGAGGTTGTGGCGGGGTAGGGGCGGGTCGGCGCCGCCGGCGGCTACTGCGGCAGGGTAGGAGGTGAGGGTGCCTGCCTAGGCCGCATTTCGTGACACGGAGTGCCGCTCGAGCGGGCGGCTGTCACGAAACTCGGCTCTGACGCGCATTACGTGACAGTCACCGTCCCGGCCCGTGGTCGCCGTCACGAAATGCGGCCTCGGCCGGAACCCTCATCCTCCTACCCAGCGCAGTTCCCGCGCCCTCAACCGCGCAGGGCGCCCTCGAGCTCCAGCAGCACGCGCTTGCGCGCGGCGCCGCCGCCGTAGTTGCCGATCCCGCCGCTGCCCGGCAGCACGCGGTGGCAGGGGACGACGATCGGGACGGGGTTGCGCGCGCACGCCGTGGCCGCGGCCCGGAAGGCGCGCGGGCGGCCGCTGCGCTCGGCCAGCGCGCCGTAGGTGACGACCTCGCCGCGGCCGACCTCGCGGTGCAGGGTCTCCAGCACCTCGCGCCGGAACGGGGCGTGCACGAGCCCGAGGTCGACGGGCAGCTCGAGCCGGTCGTCGTCGCCCTCCAGGTAGGCCGAGAGGGTGTCGCGGGTGAAGGCCAGCTCGCGGTCGGACGCGACCACGCGCGGGCCGAGCCGGCCGGCGACCTCGGCCAGCACGGCGTCCTCCGGCTCCTCCTCGAAGCCGACGCGGACGATGCCGCGCGGGCCCTGGACCACGAGCAGGCGGCCGATCGGGGTGCGCAGACGGGTGAAGACCGCGTCCGCGAGGCCCTCGCGGACGGCGGCGGAGGCGACGGCCTCCAGCAGGGTGTCGGGAAGTGGGGTCATGCGGCGTGCCTCTCTCGAAGGGTTCTGACGGCGGTGGAGACGCGCTGGCGCGCCGCCTGCGGCGAACAGCCGAGGCGGCCGGCGATGCGGTCGTAGTCGAGGTCCTCGACGAAGCGCAGGCGCAGCGTGTCGCGCGCGCGGGCGGGGAGCGGAGCGATCAGCGCCTCGAAGGCGCCGGAGTCGTAGTCGTCCTCGACGCCTACGACCGGCAGCTCGGCGACGGGCAGCTCGCGGGGGCGGGCGCGGTGGGCGTCGATCGCGGCGGTGGTGGTGACGCGGTACAGCCACGCGCGCAGGTGCTCGGCGTGGCGCAGCCGCGGGTAGGCGCGCAGGGCCCGCAGGAACGCGTCCTGCAGGACGTCCTCGGCCTGCTCGGGCCCGGCCATCCGCCGCGCGTGCGCGAGCAGCTCGTCGCCGTGCGCCTCGACGAGGCTCCAGAAGGGGGGAAGGGCCGGCGCGGTCACACGTCCTACAACGGCGCGCCGGCCGCTCGCGTGAGCCGGGCCCTCAGGAGCCGCCGGAGCGGCGGGCGGCGCGACCGGTTCCGAGCGCTCCGGCGCGCTGCTCGGCCGCCTTGGCGCGGGCCGAGGCCTGGCGGCGGCGGCCGACCACGAACAGCACGGCGAGCACGAGGAGCACGACGCAGAAGCCCCAGAAAATGCTGATGGCCGGGTCCAGGCCGCCGAACGGCAGGGCCACGAGCTGGACGAGGCCCCAGCCGAGCGCGAGCACGGCGAGGATCACCACGAGCACGAGCAGCACGCCGCGGGCGCGCAGCAGCGGGCTGGAGCCGGGGGGCGGGGCGATCAGGCCCATGAAGCGCAGCAGCAGCAGCTGGCGGTTCGAGGGCGGCGTCTGGCCGAGCTTCTCGGCGGCCGCCTTGAGGTCACCGGCGCGGCGCTCGGCCAGCGCCAGCGACGCCTCCGCCATCCGGCGCAACTGCAGGCGCTCCTGCGGGCGGGCGGCGGCGATCGCCGCGCGGAAGTGCTCGCGCGAGCGCTTGGCGTCCATCCGCTCCGCCGCGCGGGCGCCGAGCAGCGCCTGCGCCGCGGCCCGGTAGCGCGTCTCGGCCTCCAGTTCCTCGTCGCTGCGGGTCTCGAGCTTCTGCATGGCGGCGAGCGCCGACTTGGATTCGACCCGGATCTGACGCTGCTTCGGAGGCATGCCCTCAGTCTACGGCCGCCGCCGGAACCCGATCGGCTCCGGCTCCGGCGCGAGCGGGCTCGGCGGCAGGCCCGGCTCGGGATCAAGCGCGTCGTAGCCGGCCGGCGCGATGTCGTTGGGCGCGTCGGGGTGGAAGAGCGCCGCCAGGTACTGGATCTGCCCGCGGCCGACGCCCAGCTCGTACTGGCCGCCGCCGTAGGCGCCCATCCCGCGCTGCTCGCAGAAGTCGTAGGCGTCGAACAGCGCGTGCACGCTGCCGAAGCGCGACGGCTTGAGGTTGACCGTACGCGGCATGATCAGCTGGGCGAGGATGTCGTCGATCGAGTGGATCGGCGCGTCCCAGGTGATGCGGTCGTTGTGGGGTGCGAGCGCCGAGCGGGCCTCGTCGGACTCGAGGTCAGGGTCCTCCAGCCAGGCGTCCGGGAACGCCTCCGCGATCCGGCGGTAGAAGGCCGGGTCGGTCTCGACGTCGACGGGGGTGCCCTTGTAGGCGCCCTTGAAGTCGATCGAGTCGACGGCGCCGCTCTCCACCAGCGCGGCGATCAGCGAGTCGTCCCAGTCGGGCGTCGCGTCGAGCTTGAAGCGCAGCTCGGGGTAGCGGGCGAGGCGGCTGGTGACGGGGCCGAGCGTGGACGGCTCGCCCATCCGGGAGGAGACGACGAAGGTGATCGGCCGCGGCTCGCGGCCGACCGCGCCGGCGAGCGACCGGCCCGCCTGGCGCAGCGCGAGGTCCAGGGCCGCGCTCTCGAAGCCCCACCGGCGGTAGTTGCGGTAGACGGGCATCTTCGGCGCGCCGGCGGGGAAGGTGTCCAGCTCCCCGAGGTGCTGGGAGAACGACTCGAAGGTCCAGCTGCCGGCGAGCGGGAGCACCGGGCCGTGCTCCTGCTGGGCGACGTGGTCGTCGCCCTCGTAGGTGACGTCCTCCCCTGCGCCCTCCTCGCCGGCGCCGTGGAGGCGGATCACCGTGGTCAGGCGCTCGAAGCCGCTCGAGACCGCCTTCGTCAGGCCCTCGAGCGAGTAGCCCTCGATCTCCAGCGGCAGCTCGGCGACGCGATCGTACGTGCTCATCCGCAGCGCAGCCTACATTTCAGCTCGATGGCGAACCAGCTGCCTGCCGGGCCGGCGCGCACGCGCGCCGGCGACCAGGACCGCGAGCAGGTGGTGGTGTTCATCCGCGGCCACTGGGCGCACGGGCGCCTGACCGACGAGGAGCTGGAGCGGCGGGTCGGCCTGGCGCAGCAGGCGCGCACGCTCGGCGACTTCCGCGAGCTGTGCGCCGACCTCCCGCCGCCGCCTCGCTCGCAGAGCGAGGTCATCCGCCGGCGCGGCGCCTACCTGGGGCGGCTGCTGTGGTCCCCGGGCGGCGTCGGCTGCTCGTCGTCGCGGCGATCTTCACGCTCGCCGTGGTCGGCGCCGTCGCGACCCAGGACGAGGCGGTCGAGCGCAGGCCGGTCGCCGTGCCGCCGGTCGACACGGCGCCCCCCGACCCGACGGCCGACACGGCCCCGCCACCGCCACCGCCACCGCCGGAGGAGCGGACCATCCGCAGCGCCGTCGGGCGGCCGATCGTCGACGGCGGGCTCACCATCCAGGTGCGCAGCATCCGCACGCGACGAGGACGGCACGCCGCGGGGAGCGGCCGCCACGAACAAGCTCGTGTTCCGCGTGCCCACCGGCGACGAGCCGCGCTGGCTGGAGATCTGGGACGGCGACGAGCCGGGCGACTCGCTGG
>Ga0136616_10001989_pt1 | contig 10773 bp, 9 predicted proteins | sample AntDrymUQ2992106_2_FD_106648 | JGI IMG/M metagenome (GOLD analysis project Ga0136616, IMG submission 106648) | Polar desert sand microbial communities from Dry Valleys, Antarctica - metaG UQ299 (21.06) | ecosystem: Environmental > Terrestrial > Soil > Desert | place: Antarctica: Dry Valley... | reverse complement strand
GGCGTAGAGCCGGGTCAGTACCTCGGCGGGTACGTCGGCGACCCAGCCGGCGATCGCGGTGAACGAACCCATCCCGCCCAGCACCGCGGCCGCGCACAGGGTCAACACCACCGCGACCGGGTGGTCACGGCCCTGCTCACTGCGCCCATCAGACACTGCGGCGAACCGTCGTAGCAGGTCAGGGCCTTCGACTGCGGCGACGCACAGCTCGGGTTCATCCCCCGAGCGCGACGGGGAACCGGCGAGCGCTGTCGCATACGACTCGGCGATGGCAGGATGAACCAGCAACGAAGCTCCGGTGGCAACGAGAAGTCTGCGGAAAGGACCACTCGTCCTACCGGAGCTTCGTTCGCCCACCGGCGCGACACGCCGAAGATCACCAATCTTGCTCAGCGGGGGCGGTCACGTCACCAAATGATCTTGGAATAACCCCGGTGCTGGCGGTGTGGCGGCGGCCCCGCTCCGCCTGCGACGTCGCCACGGCTCGGGCCGAGCTGACCGCGACCGGTTCACCGTGTTGTGGAAGCAGCCCGTGGGCTGACTGGCGAGTGGAGCCGGGGCTGAGCCGGGGCGGTGACCGTCCCAACCGGCTCGACACCCGGAACGGTAGCGATCTCTCGGAGCGTCCGTGTCAAGCGACACGCCGACAGAGGTGCCCCTGACAGGCGTCGAGACCACCTACCGTTGGTGCGTAGAGACGGAGGGTTGAGACGGTGATGACCGACACGACGGAACGGGCGCTTGCGCCGAGGGTCGGCACAGTGGGTATCTACGCGACCGGTAGCCGCCTTGACGTGGTGCGGCAAGCCCGCGCGTTGACCGGTCGGGTGACTCTGGGCGGTGCGTCGGGAAAGCGCGCACTGGCCGCGCTCGCCGCCGCGCGGGACCTGTACGGCGTCGACCTCGATCCGGCGGACTACATGCAGCGGACCAAGGTATCGGCGCAGATCGAGCTGTTCGAGGTGGACTGGGAAGCCCGACAGCGCGACCTCGGGCTGGATGTGGTCCGGTCGAACGGCGTCCATGTCGGCCGCAAGGACCAGCGCTGCCTGAGGCACGCGTTCACCACGCCCGTGTCGTCCGGCACCGTCCGCGTTGTCAGCATTGAGGACTGGTGGCTGCGCGACGGCCTACCGGACCTGCTCGCTCATATCCGGGCCTGCGACGACTCGTTGGCGTTCGTCCTAGCGAACTGCTTCGACCCGCTCGACGCGGTCGGAGCGGTCGACGGGCTGCGGGCGCTGTTGGACACCACCCGCAGCGGCGGTCGCCGCGTCGAGCTGCTGCGCGCGGACGTGACCGCTATCGGGTTCGCCGCGACGGGTGGCTCGTTCGGCACGATCGGGACGAGCACCGCGACCCGCCACCACGGGCTCCCGCTGAGCAACCGCGCCGCCCGCGAACGCGAGGTACGGCTCCGCAGCGCCTACGTGTTCGTGCCGGCGCTGCTGAGCTGGCATCGCGGTACCGAGCTGGGTGCGCTCTCGCAGTTCGACGGGGCCGGGATCACCGGCTGCGACTGCTCCCTCTGCGACGGACGAGACCTGATGCGGTTCACGGGCGAGTGGAACGACAAGGTACCCACGGCGATCAGCGACGAAGCCCACGCTCACGACCTGCACAGTTGCGTTGCACTCACCCGGCGCATCCTGGCCAGCCCGGACCCGGCGGCCGCGTGGATCGAGGCATGTCAATCCGCGGTCGCGACCGCTGCGGGTGTCGCCAGCGTCTACAAGGTACGACTGACCGTCCCGGCGTCGATCAGCGCCTGGCGCTGACTTCGGCTTCGAAGTCTGCATCGGCAGTGGTTAACCAAGCGGCGTAGACGGTCTCCCGCAGCGCCAGCTCGCGGGCGTCGAGCCCGTGGCCAGGGACCCGTGGACCCGGCGTAGCCACGAGTTCGAGTCGTCCACCGCCCCGGTCGACGATGACGCCCTGGTCGAGTAGCGCCGCGTCCACCGCCACGGCCAGGACGTCATCGCCGTCGTGGATGAGGATCGAGCGAGGGGCGTAGCCGGCCAGCATCGATGCCTGCTGTAGTGATCGCGTCGGCGTGTGCTCGTGGACTAGGCAGCCGAGCAGCCCGACGGCCGGGGACCGGCCGGCGTCGAGATGGTCCCGCAGAGCGTCAGGGTCGCTCAGCGCGCCGACGCCTTCGCTTCGCCGCCGCGCGATTTCGGCGATGTCGACGTCCACGCACGCCCAGAACCTGACACCCGCGAACACAACCGGGCCGACGACGGCGCCGTCGTGCCCGACCAGCCGCAGAGCCGCGGCCTCCGGCGTGGACTCGACATCACAGCCCGTCATGTGAAACATAGTTTCACAGTTTCCGGGCGAAGGGGTGTTGCCATGCCGGCCGGTCGTCCCGAGGGAGCGGGCGCTCGCGGACCCGTGCGCCGCGGGCCGGCGTTGTCACCGAGCGGATACCGCATCTCCGAACGGCGCAAGTTCGAGCTGACGGCCGCCGCGCTGTTCACCGGTGCAGGCAACCTGCAGGCCGTCATCGACCTGGCCGTTGACGAGTTCCTCAACCGTGTCCGAGAGGAACCAGGGTTCACCGACACTCTGATCAACGCCGAGAACAGCCAACGACGTCGAGCGGGGATCCGAGAGATCTCCGACAGCAACGACTGACCGACAACCAGCGTCGCGAGCCGTCTGCACGTCCGGTGCCGTGCAGCCCGCGGCATGCAGGTCACGGCAGACCAGCCCGGTCGTAGGCCTCCGGCTGGCGGGTGAGGATCGGGTCCACCTCGTCGGCATACCCACCGACACAATCGTCGGCCGCCTCGTCGACGAGGTCGTCGTCGTGCCAGCGGCCGAGTTGCTCGGCCCGGTGGTCTTCCTCGGTCTGCTGGTCGTAGGCCTCGCAGACATCGATCTCGCGGATCGCGCGGCGCGTCCGGGCGATGGTGGCGGTGTCGTCGGATCCGGGCACCCGGACCTCGTCCTCGCGGGTCTGGCGGGGTTCGCGCGCGGCGATCTCCCGCAGGTCGGGCTCGACCGCAGTCTCCGTGGGCGGGGTGTTGTCGTGGTGGGTGTCGGCGGCCCGGCTGACGTCGTCGGCGTCTGTCCCGCGGGGGCGGTCGACCGGGTCGAGGCTGGGCTCGCTGGATCCATCGAAGACAGCCGCCGTGTCGGTGATGTAGTCCTCGGTGGTGAGGCGGTGGCCATCGTCGTTGGCGACGGCGGCCCGGTGGGCGTCACCCCTTCGGCTGCGTCCGCTCCGACGCCGACGATCTCGCCTTCGTCGTTGTACCGGACGACGGTGTGGAAGGCCTCGCGGAACGCATCGTCGTCGAGGACTACGACTGTGAGGATCGTTGCGGCGTGAAGATCGGTTCGAGTAACGGAACCGCTGGTCAGGCTGGTGGGCCTCCGGGGGATCGAACCCCGAACCCGCGGATTAAAAGATCGCATGTTGGTGCGGCGCGATCAGCATTGCGCAGCTCAGGATGCTGTCGCCACTGCACCTATTGGCCACATTGCGCGATAGCGAGCAGGTTTCGCAGCCATCGTGATTGCCAGTCGATCGTCCACAACGGACGGATCGTCGTCCTGAGGTTGGGGCCCGGGCATCTCCGCGGTCCGCATGGAGCGCCAATGCCGGCAGGGATCGGCATCGATCGCATAGCGACGATCGCCCGCGGACTTGGCATGATGCCGGGATGCCCCCCGGTTCTGGTCCAACTCGTGCAGGGGCAGGTTGCGCAGCCCGGTGTCCTTTCGCCGCGCGGATGCGGTCCTCGGCTCTCGCGCGGCGGCGGTGGCGTAGCTCGAGTGCCGACAGGTTCGCCGCTGACAACATCCCGGCGTCGGCGACTACGGCGACGTCCTTCGTGTCGGCGTGCTGGTCACGGAAACCGGTCAGGACCGGGACGATGGTCTTGGTCTCGGCCTTGTTGCCCTCGAACAGGTGCACGGCCAGGGGAACCCGGTGCTGTCGGTGAGTAGCCCGACCGTCACCTGCGGGTCGACGCGGCGTTCCTTGCTCATGCCGACCTTGCGCAGCCCGGCCTCGCGCGGGGGTCTCGAAGTAGAGCGTCGTAGAGGACCAGGGCGAGCCCACCGGTCCGGGGCGCGTGCGTGTAGCAGGCCTCGGATACCACCCGGCGGTAGTCCTGCTCGACGATCCGCCGCAGGCAGCGCCCGAACGTGGCCCGAGACGGCGCGGCCACCCCGACCTCGGTCAGCACCCGGCCGTGTCGACCTTGCTGGTCGGCTCGATGATCTGTCCCAACACCAGCGCCCGGAACGCCTCGTCACGAATCGTGGAGAACCCGAGCACGTCGTAGACCGCGGCGAACGCATCCCACAGGATCAGCGAGCCGGTGGCCTCCACCACCGGCCGCCCCGATGCCTGCGCCGCGTTAGGCACAGGGACCCCCAGTTCCAGCGCCTGCTGGCCGACGTGCAGACGCTCCCGGGCCGCATGCAGCACAGAGCACCAGCTGCCCGTCGTCGTGGGCGGAGCCGATGTGGTCGATCCCGACCACGATCCGGCCGCGCTTGTGCACGATCTGCACCGCCGTCGCACCCGAGGCGATCTTCACCCGACGCACGAACGACTCACCGGCGCGAGGGCTACCGGCCGATCCGCGTCTCGATAGTAACCACATCCCGTAGCGAACCCGCATGTCAACGCCCCGCGCGCCGGATGATTACACCGTAGTGATGCAACTCAGGCTTGATCCAGCGAAAGACTATACGTAGCTCTCGAACAATGCCGGGCGAACTTGGCCATTGGATCGAGTGCACCTTCGAATGCCGAGAACGTGACTCTAATGGCGTGGGCGCGAAGGTCACGCAGAATCTGCACGGCCAAACCAATTCGGAGATACGTATAAGTACAGGCCGGGTGGGCCCGCCCTGCCAAGCTGAATACTAAACACCGTCGCTATCGGGCCGGAAGGTCCGCCGGTCTCGGCAGTCTCCGCCCATCGACCCAGCAACTTTAGAGCCGGCCCGCGGCGTTCCTGAAGTCGGGCCATGACGACAAGCGCGTCGGAGTAATCAATCAGCAATCCTCTGGCGGAGATTTCGATTTTAATATTACTGTCGTTGCAAGAAAGGACCACTGACCCTTTCGGGAGCATGCCACCCTCGGGCAGCATGGTCCCGACGGCAGACACCACATGGCTCAGCTCGGCTCCCCGGTGCGTCAAAGTCAGACGGCGGACGAGCTGGCGCAAAGTCAAAGCCTCTTGCAGGGCATAGTACCTCGTCATGCGACACGCGTTCCTATCAACATCAACTCCGACGAAGCGAAGATCGAGATCCAGGTCTTCCATGTCGCCTGGAAGTGGCAACCTAGACGCACGCACCGCGAAAGGGCCGGCACAGGAACTCGCTGCCAGATAAACCTCGGCGGACGATAATCCGTGCGCGTCCGCCGAGAAGCCGACAAACGCACCAAACCCAGGAACCGTTTGCCAAAGTTCGAGATCGCGCAAGTGTGAATTGAATTGCGGTCGCAGCTGCTCCCAGCTGTTGAGGTCAGTGGCAACGGCTTCAGCGACTAGCGCCAATGATTCTTTTACACGTACGTCAGAACTCCAGCTTGCAGAACCGAACTCTAGAGCAACTCTGAAGTGGCTCGGCGCGCGGCTGGAGTAAGAAAATTCAACTGGAGCGCGCCCTGGCACAAGGGAGTTGTGACCGGTCCAATCAATCAGCTCCGAAGCACGACCTAAAAGCCAAGGCGGAAACGCGGCGCCAAACTTGTCTGCCGCTCGAGCGAGTGCGCCAGTGTCACCGAGCGGCGGTCGCACTGGTAAGCGCCTCCAAAATTACGCGCTGGATGCCGTCGCCATCAGAAGCCGCCATGACGGCAATTGAGCCAAATGCATCAAGATAGTCCCAATTGGCTAGGTTGTCTGCCGCCAGAAGCTTGTTCAACGCCTCCTTCGAAGCTTGCGAAGTATGACCTACACTAAGCACGTGTTCAACCAGTAATTGAACGACGACGCCTACCCGTGTCCCGGTAGCCCTCATCGGCTGCAACAGGAGGCTTTGCATCAAATGGAAGTCTTCGCAGCGGACTGTCGCTACCGCTAAAGGCTCAAGCGCCCTGGCGTACAGCTCGTTAGTACGAATTGTAGAGAGACCATCTGTCGCTTTCGATAGATATCGTCTAGATGCTTGAAAGCAGCTCGCGCGATGAAATGCCGACGCAAGTCGGGAGTTCAATTCACATCTTTTAAGGGCCTCGCGATCCGATTCCCACGATATCTCGTCACTTGATGGAAGATGGCCTCGAAATGCGTCCCACCCCATCGACTGCATTTCCTGCTCGTACTCGAAGTGTCCGAGTAGACCGAGAGATCGTTCGCATTGTCTGGCCATCCCCACCTCTGCGCTTGCAAGTGCGAGTTCTTCCGCATCCTTTATTCGCGACGAGAAGTCACGGTGGCCTCCGTAGTACTCGCCCGCCTCGCGCCTGCGCCCATCGCTGCGCACCTGCTTGAAGGCGCGCTTAACCCCCGCTCTAATCGCACTCCGTGCGAAATCAGTCAGCCGTCGCGCAGCGTCGGTGTCAGAACCACAACGTATTATTCGAACTATTCCAGCGAACTGATGACATGAAAGATCAAGGTCAGCAAGCCGTTCCATCAGTGACGGAGAAAGCTTAGACTCGTGCAAAACGGATCTGGCAAGATCTCGAAGAAGTTCGTTCCTCCAAACATCGGGATGTAGGTCAAGAAAACCGACAAGCTCGACAATTCGACCATCAACTGACAGAGAATCTATGACTTCGTTTGCAATCCAATGCGGCCAGTCTTTTGGCGGTCCAGACGTCTCAGTAGACGATCCGGCGCGCCAATGAGAAAGCTGCATTAGTTCAACAGCAGCAGAACTTCTCCGCGCTCTGAGCAAGTTGCCGACCAGCCGACCAGTAGGCACATTACGGCGAGCATCGTCCGACAACCCGTCAAACCTCTGACGCACCTCGACTGCCAATTGCTCCGAGGCGGGTCTGTCACCTCGATTCTCCGCGGCCCATGACAGAAGAGATAGGGATCCCAGGGCTTCAATAGCCCGGTCAGAAGTGGCACGTCGCAGGGCGGCAGACATTGTCCGCGCGTACACATCAAGGTCGCCGTCGACGAGTGTATGCAAGGCGTCAACCGATGTGGAGCCGGCCGCTTCTTTTACCTCGGTAAGTAAATCCTTCAGAGCGCGTTCGACAGTCGGATCCTCGTTCGAAGCCGATATAGTAGCAAGTGCTCGCATAGATTCCTCGGGTGCCAAGGTGTCACTGACGCGGCGTACGAGTTCAAGCGCCTCCGTAGCGCGCATCTGGATACATAGCGCACGCACAGCAGCATGGGTGAAGCCAACATCACACGTACCGTGGAAAGCGTCGACATGACCACGGTACATCTCCCAGTCAGATGATTCGTAGATTAAGGAGGATTGCTCGACAATCTTAGTAAGCAGCTCAGTCGCATCTTGTTCCCGGCCGGAGCGCCACAAGAAATTGGCGAAATGCAAGGCCGACCAGAGCTTGTTGCCCACATTACTCAATTGTTCTTCCGCTGCGTGCTCGAAGAGGTCCTGCTCGAACTCTTCCGGATAGAGCACGGCCCCAACCGCCAAAGCGTTGGTATACCCGGATGCCGTTGCCCGAAAGGATTCAATTTGAAAAGATTCATCGGACTTGCCCAGGTAGGCGTCACGCACCTCCGCTAGTCGCCCACAGATGGCGTCCGCAAGGAGAATCGCTTCCGGAACGTCGGGACTTAACAGGTATGTCTTCAGATGCGAGCTGTTCGAGGAGTCATCTTGCTCCTCCCTGAAACCAGACAGCAGCCGGTCCATTGATGCCTGGCGGTCCTCGTAGCCATTGATTACGGCAGAAGCGATGGACTGAAGAGCTTCTAGCGGGTGGCCCAAATAGGTAAGACGGTCCATTATCTCGATTGCGGCTCGCGCCCTCTTTACCGAGTCTTCAATCCACAGGCAGGGAACTACCGCCCATTCTGGGTTGTCACTCTCAAGCATAAAGGATGCCGTGAACCCGAGCATTGTGTCATCTGATATCCGGAGAATCCTGCGCACCTCGTCCGGACGCATGAGAGGAACAAGCAGTGAGGTACCGATCGCGGACGCAATTGACCATCGACTAGAGACTCGGTCCTCAAAGTGAGAGCCGAGGTCTTCCAAGGTCGAGTGAAAGGGATCAGCTCGGCCTTGCCGAGCCATGCTTAATGCAATAAGAAGGTACCAGACTACAGCGACATCTTTTGCATACGTGCGAGCCCTGCCGCATCCGGACTCATACCCCCACTGCAGAGCTGCATCAACAGGCGATACCGCATCCGATTCTGCCTGCTTGACAGTTCGGTCGATCCCTAGTTGCACCGCTCGCAAGTATTGGTTGCCCTTGAGGGCCTGTTCAAGCGCTAGATGGATTGTTGCGAGGTGGAGGTCCCGCTCGGGTGCTATCGCAGCCTGGGCTCGTAGGAAATCTTCAGAGCGGGCCAGCGCAAAGAGCCGGTCCGAGTAGTTCTTGGCCGATCGAGCTGGTAGGGATTCGTTTAGAGCTAACGAGAGGTGGTATCCGACATTCCGCAGGCAGTAGCTGTCGATTCTGGACCAATCCTCACCGCCGAACTCCAATGCGAAATCGGCAATACGCGTATGGCCATCAGCGGGATCGAGGAGGCCCTCTGATTCGCTCACGAGAAACTCGGCAAAGGAGCGGTGGTACATGATCCAGGGCCCTTCACGCGAATCAAGGCCGGTCAGGTATTGCCCGAGCATATCGAGAACATCTTGAATCTCGACCTGGTTTCGATCAAGAATGTCAGCAATTTGCGATGTAGTGAAACCGCCCTCCAGCGCGGCAGTCAGTACTGCCAGGACCGGTCGGATTCTTTCTCGCCAGAACGTGTCAGCGGCACCACCGTCTGGCCGTAGCTCTCGTCGGATGAACTGACGATATAGGTCACTCAGACTTGCAGGAAGCGGCTGAGTGTCAATCTCTTGAAGTGTGCGCCGGCCTGTTTGAAGATCCCCTGTGAGGTGGTAAATATACAGATAGTTGTCGCCGCCTTCCTCCGCGACCCGTTGCGCTAAAGTTGTCCGCTCGGCTGGGACTGGCAAAATGTTGCTCAGGCGATGATCGGCGTACTGAAGCATGTCGGCCGCGTCAGCGGGTGAGTCATCTACTAGATCGAGTCGGCTCCCGGGATTTCCGGGGGAGCTGAGACGAATGATTCGGCGATCTGGCCTGCTCGTGACCAGAGTTCGTACAGGGAATTCGTACTCAGGGTTAAGCACAAGTTCGGCGATCGTCGGCCGACCTTGATAGGTGGCGGCCTCGTCGACGGCATCAATAGCGATAACGGGTAAGGTTGGAAGTGCGAGACGTTCGAGCGGACGTCGTAGAAGACGGTCTACTGCTTCTTCCGCGCCTGCGTTCAAGATGGTGATGCTTACGCCTGATACGTGCGTCCCCGGTTGTGCCAATCCGACTGTTGCTGAGCCTTGTATAGTGATTTGATGCGGAAGTCCGGCCTGTTCAGTGCTGACATAGAGGAGCGCTTGAGTGAAGCCCTCTATCGACACGCAGAATTGTTGAGCAATAGATTCCACAATCCGAACCGGATCACAGCTCGTCCGCTCCGCCGCCCGGCAATAGTGGACAGCACTTATGAGAGTTCCTGCGGTTTGCTGCGTCTCTCCGGCAATTTTTTGGATAATTGCGGTCTTCCCGCTGCCCGGAGCGCCGGTTATCAGCAGGCTCGGCTCGATTAAGGTCGCCCAATGCCCTACGTGATCAAGGACCCATCGTCTGCCAATAAAACTGTCGCTTGGTCGCACTAAGTTGCCTTCGGTTCGAAGCTGGTATAGTCGTGGCGCTAACGACCTTGCTCAACTATTTGATCCGTTGCCAATTCGTCCAATCCGCGTGCCGGTAATCTTACCACCTCTCGCTGTTTGAACGTCTGCAGTCCCTTCGATGGCGACGTTGGAATCAATCACGTCGGCTTCGATACCTGCGATATCAACATCTGTTGCGTCCCGCACTTTAGCCTCGCCCCGAATGATCGGAATCCCAGATGGAGGGCGATTGAGCTCACCGACGAAGGTCAAACGTCTCACAAACCCGTCTTCAAGCAAGATCCTCAGGTCATCGATATGGGTAAGCAGTTCTGGATCATGGGGATCGACTTCCAGAGTATCATCTGCATAGTTCGAAAGCCTGGAGCGAAGCTGTGCCAACTCGGAGCTATTGGCATCGATATAATTCAATGAAACCTCGGTTGATATTTCCTGGCCGCCAAGAACTGGGGGCAGAATTGTATCAATCGCCAGTGTCTCGATCCCGTTCTCCGCCTGCTTCTCGCGTCTTGAATCGCGCCAGCGCTTCAAGAGGTCACCGACCTGAGCGTAAAGGAACTTCACGCCTTCTGTCAGCGCCACACCTCCAATGAGTCCAAGCGAGATTGGCTCCATGCGGAGCGCCTCCTAGTACTTGTCTGCCGCCGGATGAAGACTGAAGAAGCGTTAGCGTCCCAGGTACGTGTGCCTTCAGCAAGCTGTCTGGTCTGCAGGCTCGGTGAGGGACGGCGAACGCGCCACCCAGCGACACGCAATCTGGATCGGCGCTTGGCCCCTGGAGGTCGCAGACGTGGCTTCGTTGGGCTCTTCGCTGTTTCCAGTGGGTTACTTAGCGTGAGGCCATGTAGGCGGGCCTGGGGTTGGTGACGGTGGGTAGTTGGAGCTTGGCTGCGGTGAGGTAGATGATGGTGATCATCTTGT
>Ga0136616_10001987_pt1 | contig 10786 bp, 12 predicted proteins | sample AntDrymUQ2992106_2_FD_106648 | JGI IMG/M metagenome (GOLD analysis project Ga0136616, IMG submission 106648) | Polar desert sand microbial communities from Dry Valleys, Antarctica - metaG UQ299 (21.06) | ecosystem: Environmental > Terrestrial > Soil > Desert | place: Antarctica: Dry Valley... | reverse complement strand
GCTCGCGCAATATGCCCTCTACGGTCGAGACGATGTGCATGACGTGGGAGTAGCGCTCTACTTCCATAAAGCTCTCCAGCTGCACTGTCCCGATCTCAGCGACCCGCCCCAGGTCGTTGCGCCCGAGGTCCACGAGCATGACGTGCTCGGCCCGCTCTTTCTCGTCGGCGAGCAGCTCTTCGGCCAGGGCTGCGTCTTCTTCCAATGTGCCGCCGCGTCCACGAGTCCCGGCTACAGGACGGGTCATCACGCGTCTACCTTCGACCCGCACAAGGGGCTCGGGGGATGCGCCGACGAGGGAGAGGCCGCCGAGCTTGAGGTAGGTCATGTAGGGGGATGGGTTGACCGTGCGCAGGCCGCGGTAGAGGAGGAGGGGGTCGAGGTCCCCTATCTCCGCGGCGAAGCGCTGGGAAGGGACGATCTGGAACGCGTCCCCGGCCCTGATGTACTCTTTCGCCTTCTCTACGGCCTCCTCGTAGCGCTCTCTGGTGAAGTTCGAGGAGATCTCGACCCCGGTACCGAAGGCCGGTGCCCGGCGCACCAGCGGTGCCGAGAGGCGCTCCGCGATCCTGCGTATATCATCGGCGGCTCGCCTGTATGCTGCGGAGAAGCCATCGCCCTCCACGTCGCGCAGGCCTGCTGCATCGACTAGAGAGACGATGAGCACTTTGTGCCTGAGGTGGTCGAAGACGATCAGGGTATCGGTAACGGCGAAGTAGGCCTCGGGGACGTCGAGGTCGTCTTTGGGAGCGTCGGGAAGATCTTCGAGATAACGCACGGCGTCGTAGGAGAAGTACCCTACGGCGCCCCCAACGAACGCGGGGAGATTGGGGAGCGGGGCCACGCTCTTTTTGCCGAGGATCTCGGCCAAGCCCCTGAAAGGGTCCGCTGCGGGAACCTCCCGCACACCATCGGCGTCGACGACCGTGTAGAGGCCATCTCTGTAGGAGAGCGTGCGTTTGGGAGCGAAGCCGAGGAAGGAGTAGCGGCCGAACCTCTCGGCCGACTCCGCGCTCTCCAGCAGGAACACCATGTCCTCCTCAGCGAACCTGAGCACCGCCGAGATCGGCGTCTCGAGGTCTCCTATGAACTCGGCGTAGAGCGGCACCACGTCGTAGGTGCGGGCGAGAGAGCGAGCCTCTCCGAGCGAAGGGAGGAGGTTCGGGCTAGCCGTGGCGGTCATGCAGTACCTTCGCCACGCCCTCTACCCCGACGCCCCGCTCCTCGAGCAGCACGAGCAGGTGGTAGATGAGGTCGGCCGCCTCCTCGGTGAGCCTCTCGTCAGAGAGCGCGGCCACGATGACCTCCACCGCCTCCTCCCCCACCTTCTGAGACAGCCGCTCTGGTCCGCTCTGGATCAGGGAGACGGTATAAGATCCCTCAGGCATCTCCCTGTGACGCTGCGCTATCGTCCCAGCCAGCCGCTCGACCATCGTCCCGAAAGGGACCTCCTGATAGCCTGCGGGCGCGATCCCCACCCCGTCACCGGCCAGGGTGGTGAAGAAGCAGCTCTTGTGTCCTGTATGGCATGCTGGTCCGCGGGGCTCTACCATGTAGAGTAGTGCGTCTGCGTCGCAGTCGAGTCTCACCTCGACGACCCTCTGCGTGTTGCCGCTAGTCGCGCCCTTGCGCCAGAGCTCGGATCGCGAGCGCGAGTAGTAGTGGGCCTCGCCGCTGGAGAGCGTCTTCTCGACGGCCTCGCGGTTCGCGTACGCGAGCGTAAGCACGTCGCCAGTCGCCACGTCCTGGGCGATAACGGGGACGAGACCGTTCTCGTCGAACACGACCCTGTCGATGGCCGGGGTCACTCCGCCGCCAGCTCTTCGAACCGAACGAACACCCAGTTGTGGTGGGCGATGATCTGGGCCATTCTACCTGCCATTTCTTGCCTCCCGCTCGGGTTCCACAAGCCGGACCGGGATACCTGATTGCATCATGTGCTCCTTGACCTCGGCTATGCTGTACTCGCCGAAGTGGAAGATGCTCGCGGCGAGCACCGCGCCCGCTCCCGCGTTGACGGCTGACATCATGTGTTCCGGGCCTCCCGCTCCGCCGGACGCGACTATGGGGAGGGTGGTCTTCTCGGCGACGGCTGAGATCAGGTCGAGGTCGTAACCACTCTCCGTTCCGTCTGCGTCCATGCTGTTGAGCACGAACTCCCCTGCCCCCCGCCTCTCACCCTCGACGAGCCACCCGACGGCGTCCATCCCCGTGTTCACCCGCCCACCGTTCAGGTAGACCTCCCAGCCCGGTGAAAAGCCGCGCCGCTTTACGTCTACGCTCAACACGACACACTGGCTCCCGAAGCGTTCGGCTCCTTCGGTGATGAGGTCAGGGTTCCCCAGGGCGGCGCTGTTTATGGAGACCTTGTCGGCCCCTGCGCGCAGCATGGCTCGCATGTCGTCGGCCGTTCTTACGCCGCCGCCGATAGTGTATGGTATGAAGACTTCCTCGGCGGCGCGGCGGGCGAGCGTTGTGGCCGTGTTTCTCTGTTCGTGGGAGGCTGTGATGTCGTAGAAGACGATCTCATCCGCCCCCTCCCTGTCGTAGAGGGCCGCGAGCTCCACCGGGTCCCCTGCATCCCTGAGGTTGGTGAAGTTCGTCCCCTTCACGACGCGGCCCGCGTCCACGTCGAGGCATGGGATGATGCGTACCTTGAGGCTCATTCGGGGCTCATCTCCCGCTTGCGGCCCACACGCTCCAGGCGCTCCGCGAAGAGGGCGCGCCCGTCGCCGCCGAACTCGGGGAGGTTGGCGAGGCGTTCGATCAACGCGGCGTCCTCCGAACGCCCGAAGACGATGTCGTTCACGTCAGCCACGGCGATCTGGTCGGGATGGTTCTCGATACGCTCGAAGGCGTCGTTTACGCCCACGAGTCCCTCGGACAACACTCGCATGTAGAACCCTGTGTAGCCCGTCTGCCCGACCCACTTCGTCAGCAGCCTCTGCCCGTTCTTGCCGGCCAGCTTGCTGCATGGCGTCCTCGGCTGGCTCACCTGAAGTACCGCCTCCCCGACCTCGAACACGTCGCCGATGCAGACCCCGGTCTCGACGGCGCCGGCGACGGTCAGGTTCTCGGAGAAAGCACCGGGCTCGAGCGCGCGTCCGAACACACTCTCCCAGTGCGCGTAGTGGTCGAACGGGTAGACGCAGACAGCCTTGTCCACCCCGCCGTGGTTAACCAGGTCGGCCTGTCCATCGCCGTCGAAACCGAGGGAACGGAGCAAGGCGTTCGGGACCGGACTCTTGGCCCCGGCAGTTCTCACCAACTCTCGTCCGTAGCGCTGCGCCTGGGGCATGGCTACGTTCAACGAAACGACCTTCACCGCTTTCCTGATCCTTTCCGGGTAGCTCCGTTACAGAGTAAGGCACATTCGGCAAACACGCCAGATCCCGGTTCTACACGTAGGGCACACCGGCGGTGCTGCATTCTTCGGCCAGGCGCTCGCGCAGGGCGTTCCTAGCCGGCAGCAGGACGGATCCCTCATCCCCAGCCCCCACTACTATGGATCCATTCCTTCCCCTCCAGTGGCGGTGGACCGTGTAGGCAGCGAGCATCCCTTCCACAAGGCCGACCGTCCTGTCGAGCTCCGCGTGGGACATCGAGGCGGAGACGTCGAGCTTGGAGACGTCCACGTTCTCGGGCGCGGAGATGTCAGCGGCGAGGTTGCCCGTCCTGAGCCTGAGGCCAGGAGTATCCCAGAGTACCTCGATCGCGCCCCTGAGATCCGCCGCCCTGTTCTCTTTGTTGCCTTTACGGAACTTGGGGTCGTCCATCGCGCGGAGCCGCTTCGCCAGGTCGCCGTTATCCGCAGTACCCGAGCGCTCCAGGGAGAGGACCTTCAGCGTCGCCGCCGAGTCCACCTCGACTACCACGCTCTGGCCCCTCTCCCTCGGGAAAGGGTAGTCCGTGTACTCTACGCCGGCCTTCTCCAGTTCGGAGAGCAACTCCTCCGAGTAAGGCTCGCCGCCGAACATCCTGCGGCTCGCCGAGTAGGCAGGGAGCGCCACCTTCGATAGGATGCGTTCGATCCTGCGCGTCCCCCTCTCGTTCGGGACCGCGAGCGGCGCGTCGACGCCGACGAGGGTCCCCCGCCGCTCAGAGCCGTAACCCGCAACCGTGCCTGCTAAATCCTCAGCGTTCGCCGCGAACGAGTTGGCTATGATGCTCCCCCGCTCGTCCAGCACCACCAGACACGAGACCTTCTCCCGCGCCTCGCCAGGCCTCCACGCCAGCGCGCAGCCTATAAACCTCAACTTCCCTCCTCTCCGGCGTCGGCTACGGCCCGCGAGACCTCCTCGCAGACCTCCCTGCACACCGTCTCGTCAGTATGCTCGACCATCACCCGCACAACCGGCTCCGTCCCGCTCGGCCTCAAAAGGACGCGGCCATCATCTCCGAGCCTCTTCTCCGCCTCTGAGACGGCCAGCCCGACCGCCCCCGAGGCCGCTACGGCCTTCGCGGCCCCCGGCTCCTCGACGCTCACGTTGATGAGTGTCTGCGGATACACCTCCATCGCCGCGGCCAGCTCCGAGAGCGGTCTGCCGCTGCGGACCATCACGTCGAGGAGCGCGAGGGCCGTAACGATGCCGTCTCCTGTCGTGACGTACTCGGAGAGGATCACATGCCCTGATTGCTCCCCGCCGAGCGAAGCCCCGAGTCTACCCATGGCCCCGGCGATGTGCCTGTCGCCAACGTCAGTCACCTCATAAGGTATCTTCATCGCCTCCATGGCCTTGAAGAAGCCGAGGTTGCTCATCACCGCGACCACGACCTCGCCGGACAGGACTCCGCGCTCCTTCTTGTCGCGGGCGAGGATGGTGATGATCCTGTCCCCGTCGACGACGTTCCCTTTCTCGTCGACCGCGAGCACCCTGTCTGCGTCCCCGTCGAAGGCGAAGGCTACATCCTGCCCAGAAGCATCCAACTCCTCAATGTGCGTCGAGCCGCAGCCATCGTTTATGTTCGTGCCCGTGGGCTCGGTCCCGGTAAGGGTGAGATCGGCCCCTACCTCCCCGAATACAAGCGGCGCCGCCTCATAGGCCGCACCGTTGGCGCAGTCGAGGAGCACCTTGACGCCCTCGGCCGCCGGACGCAGCCGCCCGAGCACCCACTCCGCGTAGGTCTGCGCGGCGTCTCCGAGCACTTCGACACTTCCGATCCCGCTCCCGGTCGGACGCGGGATGTCGTCTGCGATCAGGTCCTCTATCTCACGCTCCTTCCCGGGTGAGAGCTTGCGGCCTTCTCCTGAGAAGAACTTTATGCCGTTGTCGGGGTAGGGATTGTGGGAGGCGCTCACGACGCCGGCGGCCGCAGCCCCCAGGCCCGGCGCGAGGGCCGCGACGCCAGGCGTTGGCAGGACACCGAGGTCGAGGACGTCGGCGCCGCCGCTCGCTGCGCCGGCGGACAGGGCGCGGGCTAGCATCTCTCCGGAGAGGCGCGTGTCGCGTCCGATGAGGATCCTGCCCCCAAAGGCACGGGAGGCGGCGAGACCGAGACCCAGAGCGTCCTCAGGCAGGAGACCCTTGTTGGCGACCCCGCGCACCCCATCGGTGCCGAACGTTAAGGTTCCTCTCTTCAGGCGGCCTCCCTCTCGACGTAGAACGGGCCCCTTTCGGCGCGCGAAAGGAGCCCGACGCGAACCTGATCTTGTGGCTCTAGCGCTTGGAGAACTGCGGGCGCTTGCGGGCCTTCTTGAGGCCGTACTTCTTACGCTCGACTGCCCTGGAGTCGCGGGTGAGCATCCCGGCGGCCTTCAGCTCGCTACGGGCCTCCTGCGATTCTTCGGCGAGCGCCCGCGCTATACCGTGGCGCAAGGCCTCCGCCTGCCCCGTTGGACCGCCGCCTTCGATCTTGGCGATGACCTCGTAGCGACCGGCCGAACCGAGGAGCTCGAGTGGCGAGCGCACCACAGTGCGGTAGGCGGGACGCGGGAAGTACTCGTCCACGTCGCGGCCGTTGACGGTGATCGTACCTTCGCCAGGGAGTACCCTTACCCTTGCGACGGCGGTCTTGCGCCGTCCCGTCCCGATGTATAGAGCCTCTGTCATTTACTTCACCTCGAGCCTCTGCGGGTCCTGAGCAGCGTGTGGGTGCTCGGGGCCCGCGTAGATCTTCAACTTCTTGAACTGCTTACGGGCGAGGCGGGTCTTCGGCATCATCCCGTAGACGGCCTTGCGCAGGATCTCGGTCGGCTTGCGCGCGAGCATCTGCTCGTAGCTGGTCTCTTTCATGCCGCCAGGATAGCCAGAGTGCCGCCTGTAGACCCTCTGCTCGGCCTTCCTGCCAGTGACGACCACCCTATCCGCGTTCACCACCACGACGAAGTCGCCGACATCGACGTGCGGCGTGTACTGCGGCTTGTTCTTACCGCGCAATACGCGCACGATCTCGGTCGCCAGACGCCCGAGGTGCTTCCCCTCCGCGTCAACGACATACCACTTACGCTCGACCTCGAGGGGCCGCGCCATGTAACTCTTCATTATCCTCCGGAGGTTCTACGAACTTCAAAGGCCTTTAGACGGATCAAATAGTAGCATACATTGGCAAAAGGACCAGCCTCACGGCGAGTATAGGAAGGGTCTCAACCCTTCCTATACTCGCGCATTTCAGCCCTTCAGCTTGTCAGCTCTTTTTCTTGGCTGAAGCGCTGATTGGCTGAGAGCTTGCAAAGTGGTTCTGAACCACTTTGCAAGCTGCTTTACAGGACCCGCGCTATGGTCAGGCCGTCTATGTACTCACGGATCAGGGGCAGCACGATGCCTGATAGCCTGGGGTCTCTGGCTATCCGCTCGTTGAACTCGCGCGTCGCCCGCGCCGTTGCGTCCCTGGGGTCGAGTACGGTGCCGCCCCTTATGGTGTTGTCGCCGAGGATGAGGGTGCCTGATCTCGCGAGGCGCAGGGACGCGTCCAGGTACTCGGGGTAGCTCTCTTTGTCGGCGTCTATGAAGATTACGTCGAAGGGGCCTTCGTCGCCTTCGATGAGAGCGGAGAGGAGATCGTGGGCGTCGCCGACCCGGATCTCGACCTTTTCGGAGAGTCCTGCCCGCTCGAGGTTGTCGCAGGCGACCCCGGCGTGATGATCGTCTATCTCGAGGGAGATCATGGTGCCGTCGTCGGGCAAGGCGCGCGCGAAGTGGATGGCGCTGTAGCCGCCCAGGGTGCCGATCTCGAGTATGCGCCGCGCCCCGGATATCTCGGTGAGCAGTTGCAGCAGCCTTCCTTGGTTGGGCGAGACGTTTATCTCAGGTAGCCCGGCCCGCCGCGAGTCCCTGAGGGCGGCTTCGAGAATCTCGTCGGACGGTTCGAACAGGTCCTCGACGTATGCGTCGATCTCTCGCAGAAGCCCACTCATATCGTCTGTGTTCATCGTTCACTCCTCCATGGGTTCGGATAGTCGTAGCCCACGCCGACCAGCGTGAGCCCGCGGCTGGTTACGGCGGGTCCTGCCTCGCTGCGTTTTCCTCCCGAGAGTAGCCGGTCGAATTCCGTGAGGTCTCTCTTTCCGCCCGCGACCTCCAGCATGGTGCCGACCAGGGCGCGGACCATACCGTACAGGAACGAGTCGGCGCTTATGCGGTACGTTAGCAGGTCGTCTTGCCTGATCCAGCGCGAGCGGGTAACGATTCGTTGGAAGCGGATGTGGTAGCTCTTCTGGGGGGTGAAGGCCCTGAAGTCGTGGGTCCCTTCCACCAGCTCCCCTGCTGCAGAGAGGAGATCCAGGTCAAGGTTCTGCGGCGCGAAGCCAGCATAGTGGCGCTCCAGGGGGGACCTGATCTCGTGGTTGACCAACCTGTACTCGTACGTCCGGCTCATTGCGTCCCTGCGGGCGTCGAAATCCTCGGGTACGGCGACGCAGCGACGGAGCGCCACGTCCCTGGGCAGGAGCGCCGTGGTCTTGTAGGAGATGAGGGCCGGCCTGAGGTCTGTATCGGCGCGGAAGGAGACGACCTGCCCGCTCGCGTGAACCCCGGCGTCGGTGCGGCCTGCGACGCTCATCTTGACCTGCTGGCGCAGAATGGTAGAGATCGCCTCGGAGAGCACGCCCTCGACCGTCCGGCGTCCTGGTTGGGCGGCCCATCCTGCGAAGCCGGTGCCTTCGTACTCGACGAGCCCAGCGAGTCTCAAAGCAGGACCCCGATGAGCAGGATGAGCGCGGTGACGGCCAGTGCGAGCGCGTCTCGCTTGCGGAAGCGCAGCTCGCGGTAGCGGGTGCGGCCTTCGCCGCCCCTGTAGCCCCTGCTCTCCATCGCCTCGGCGAGATCGTCGGCGCGGCGGAAAGCGCCGACGGTCAGGGGCACGAGCACGGGGACTAGGGAGCGCGCCCTGCGAAGCGGCCCTCCCTCGGAGAAGTCCGCGCCGCGGGCTGCCTGGGCGCCTTTGATTTTCTCGGCCTCATCGCCGAGCGTCGGAATAAAACGGAGCGCTATGGTCATCATCATCGCGACCTCGTGCGCCGGGAACCGCACCCTCTTCAGGGGAGAGAGGAGGTCTTCGATCCCATCAGCGAGCGCCACCGGGGCGGTCGTCGCCGTGAGCAATCCGGCAGAGGAGACGAGCAAGAGTATCCGCAAAGCGAGGAAAAACCCCTGGCTCAACCCACCGGAGTGGACCTCGAAGAAACCCCACTCGACGAGGGTGGCGCCCTCCCGCGAGAACAGGACCTGGAACAGAACCGTCAGTGCGACGATAAGCAACACGGGCCGCAGGAGCAGCAAGAACATCCCGGCCGGAATGCGGCTCACGGCCACGAGCGCCAAGAGCGCCGCGGAGACGAAGAGGAGCCCCACGGTCGAGTCGATGAGGAACAGACCGACGACGAACACGGCGGTGGCCAGAATCTTGGCCCTCGGGTCGAGATCGTGCACGGGCGAGGCCACGGGATAGAACTGGCCGAGGCTCCGGCTCGTCACCTCAAGCTCCTTGCAGAGCCCTCAAAGCGTCGAGCGTCTCAGCGAAGCGCACGGGGGCCCCGATCTCCGGTTTCGACTCTCTTAGCAAGGATGCCACCTTTACCGTCGCCGGGGCCTGTGAGGGGTCTCTGTAGAACACTTCGGCCGGGTTCCCGACGGCGAGTACCCTGCCTTCTTGTAACGCGCACACGCGGTCTGCGACTTCGGCGACCTCGTCCAGGTCGTGGGAGACGAGCACGACGGAGATGCCAGCATTGCGCAGGCCGAGGATCAGGGCGAGCAGGTCCTCCCTGGTGGCAGGGTCGAGGCCGGCGGTCGGCTCGTCGAGGACGAGGATCTCGGGTTTCATCGCGAGCACCCCTGCGATTGCGACCCGCCGCTTCTCGCCGCCCGAGAGCGCGAACGGTGAACGCGCCGCGAGTTCCCCAGCCCCCAGCGCCCGCAGCGTCTCAAGCACCCGCTCCCGGACCTCCCCTTCGTCCAACCCGAGCTGTCGCGGGGCGAAGGCCACGTCCTCCTCGACGGTAGGGGCGAAGAGCGCCGATTCCGGGAACTGGAAGACGAGCCCGACCTTGCGCCTGAGCTCGCTCTTCTTGAGCGTCGTCGCGTCAACGCCGTCGACGAGCACTTCGCCGCCCGCCGGCGTGAGCAGCAGATTCATGTGCTGCACGAGCGTGCTCTTGCCCGAGCCCGTGCCGCCGACGATCCCGAGTACCTCTCCCGGCTCAACGACGAGCGAGACGCCTCGCAGCGCCTCGACCTTGAAGGGGGTGCCTGGCGCGTAGACATACCTGACGTCCCTGAGCTCCAGCCTCATCCCGTCCTCGTCCCGCTCTCTGTCCTGGCGAGTATGGCCTCGGCCAGCGCATCGGGCGTTCGTAGCCTGGCTGGGGGGAAGCCGAGCTCCAGCGCGAGCCTCGGCACGACGGGCAAGACGAGACGGTTCTCCCGCAGGAGGTCGGCGTCGGAGAAGAATCGTTCGGGCGGATCGTCAGCGATGAGATCCCCGCCGTTGAGGACCAGGATGCGGTCGGCGCCAGCGAGTTCTTCGAGGTGGTGGGTTACGTGCAAGATGGTCCTTTCGGCCCGCAGGGCTTCGAGGTACTCGAGGACCTCCCTGCGTCCAGCGGCGTCGAGCATCGAGGTGGGTTCGTCGAGGACGAGTATCTCGGTTTCGACGGCCAGGAGTCCAGCCAGGGCGACGCGCTGTTTCTCGCCGCCGGAGAGGGTGTCTGGCTCGCGGCGCTCGTAGCCCTCCAGGCCGACGGCCCGTATAGCCCCCGCGACCCTATCGCGCATCTTTTGGCGGGGGACGCCCAGGTTCTCTAGGCCGAAGGCGACGTCGTCCTCGACGAAGGGGGCGACGAGGCCGTTCTCGGGGTCCTGGAAAAGGACGCCGAGGTGCTTGCGGACCTCGAAGGGTTCAGTGGCCGGGTCGAGGCCAGACACGAGCACGCGGCCCGAGTCGGGTTTCAAGAGGCCGTTCAAGAGGCGGACGAGGGTGGACTTGCCGCCGCCGTTCGGGCCGACCACGCCGACGTACTCGCCCGGGCGAAGCTCGAAGCTAACGTCAGAGAGCGCTGGCCGTTCGGAGCCGGGGTAGGAGAAGCTCACGCTCTCGCAAGAGACGGCGAAGGACCCACCATTGCGGGTCCCTTCGCCTGGGTTCTCCATGTGTAGTGCTACTCCGTGGTGTGGTTGACCAGCTCCAGGTAGACGGTCTCGGCGCCGTCGCCGAGCCTGGGACCGAGCTTCAGGATGCGGGTGTAGCCCGAGTTACGATCGTCGAGCTCGGGTGCCACATCCTCGAAGAGGCGGCGGACGACCGTCTTGTCCTTGAGGACTTTGACAGCCTGTCGCCTGGAAGCGAGGTC
>Ga0136616_10001986_pt1 | contig 10789 bp, 7 predicted proteins | sample AntDrymUQ2992106_2_FD_106648 | JGI IMG/M metagenome (GOLD analysis project Ga0136616, IMG submission 106648) | Polar desert sand microbial communities from Dry Valleys, Antarctica - metaG UQ299 (21.06) | ecosystem: Environmental > Terrestrial > Soil > Desert | place: Antarctica: Dry Valley... | reverse complement strand
TGGCGGGATTGATCATCCGCCAGGGCCAGGTGTTCGCCTTCGACGCCCACCTCGGCCTGGCCGGCGCCGGCTTCATCACGCTGGCCGTGACCCTCACCCGTTACGCCGACCGCGCGGACCAGATCGTCACCGCCACCATCTACCCGGCCATCTGCGCCGTCGCCGACCGCAAGGAGGTGATGACCGAGCTGTTCACCAAGTCCAACCGGGTCACGGCGATGTGGGCGCTGCCCTTCGGCGCGTTTCTGGCGCTCTTCTCCGGCGACCTGGTGCACCACGTGCTCGGTGACAAGTGGGAGCCCGCGGTGATCCTGCTGCAGATCCTCGGTATCACGGGCGCCGTGCACCAGCTCGGCTTCAACTGGACCGCCTTCTACCGTGCGGTCGGGATCTCCCGCCCCCAGGCGGTCTACGCCACGGCGGCCGCAGTCGCGTTCTGCGCCGTTCCGCTCCCGCTGCTCTTCGTGGAGGGAATCGACGGGTTCGCCTACGGGATGTTCGCCGTCATGGCCGCCGCCTGGGGCGTGCGAGCCGTCTACATCAAGCGGCTGCTGCCCGAGGTCCGGCTCACGGTGCTCGCCATCCGGGCGGCCTTTCCCGTGCTCGTCGCTTCGGGGGCCGTGCTGCTGGTCCGGCTGATCGAGGCGGGCGACCGGGGTGCCGGGACGGCCCTCGCCGAGCTGGCGCTCTTCAGCGTCGTCCTGGCGCTCGTGACGTGGACATGTGAGCGGCCGCTGCTGCGGGAGATGACCGGCTACCTGCGGCAGCGCGACGGTGACGTAGCGACCGCTTCCTAGAAGGTCGGTCAACCCGCGGGGCCGGGCAGTTCCGTGGCGCGGGCGCCCACGACCGCGAAGACGCGCAGATCCTGCGGCTCGACCGCGGTGCCATCGGTCCCCGCCTGCAGCTCGAACCCCGAGAGCAATGCCCGTTCGCCGTGGTTCGCCGCCACGTCCGGGCGCTCCCTCGGGGCCCAGCCGACGGCGACGAGCCGGCGACCGGAGAAGGCTAGGACCCAGCTCACGTCCCCGGCCCGAGGCCGGGCCGTCGCCCATCCCCGGATGACGAGCTCCGTCCCGAACGGAGCAATCCCCTCGACGAGCCCGCGCGCCGCGCCCGGCACGACGACGACCCGGGATCCGAACGTCCAGGAGATGATCCCCACTCCCCCCCGACGCTCGAGTCGCCCCCTCACGATCCCCCGGTAGCGGTCGGCAACGAGCCTGACGAGGCCCCGGTGGACGCGCCTGCTCCTGCGGACGAAGAGGTTGCCCGGCCCCGCCACGCGTCGCCCGCCCGCGTAGCTCGCCAACAGCTCGGACCCGACGAAGTAGAGCGTCTCGCCGCGCCGAGCACGGTCCCAGGCCGGGGTGTCCTCCAGGCCCGGCCGGTAGACGTCGTGCTCGCGCTCGAAGTACGCGTTCAGCGAGTCTCGATCGCTCGACACGATCGGCCCGCCCTCCGGCGCCACCGCGTCCAGGTAGCGCGTCACGGCCCGGTACGCGGGACGCACGCGATCGGGATCGAAGAACTCAGTCGCGCCGAGTACCGATGCTGCCACCAGCAGCGCCGTGGCGAGGGCGGCGAGCCGTGGCGGGCGGGCCATCACGACGGCTGCAGCGGCGACCGCCGCCAGGGCGGGGATCGACGCGCTCAGGTTGCGCGGTCCATAGAGGTCCGAGCCGAACACACCGTAGGCCACGAGCCCGACCGGAGTGGAGAGCGCGACCAGCGCCAGCAGGACGAGCGGCTGCGAGAGCGCCGGACGCGTTGCCTCGCCGCGCGCCAGCCGCAGCACGAGCACGACGAGCACCGTCAAGGCCGCCATCGCGACGAGGCCGAGCGGGATCTCTCCGGGGAGGGTGGTGAGCCTCAGGTACGGGTGGCCGAGGAGAGCCTTGCCGAGAGGCTCGCCGAAGCCGCCCGGCGTCAGCGGATCTTGGTTGCTGCCCGCCACCGCGATGTTCAGCCCCTTGCCGCGCTGGTCGAGGAACGAGGGCAGCCACGGCAGGTAGCCCACGCCGATCGCCACGTGCGCCAGCACCAGTGCCCGGAGGTGCTCGCGGTGGGTCCAGAGCGCCCAGGCGGCCTGGGCCCCGATCGCGAATACCGCCGTGTAGTGGGTGTAGAGCGCCGCGCAAGCGGAGAGGGCGTAGATGAACCACCAGGCTCGCGCGCGACCCTCCAGCCCATTCAGCAGGGCCAGCGTCGAAAGGGCGACGAAGAACGTGACCGTCGCGTAGGCGCGCGCCTCGCTCCCGTAGAAGAGCAGGAACGGACCCACGGCCAGGAGCGACGCGGCGAGCAGGCCCGCCGCGTCGCCGGCCACCCGCCGGCCGAGCGCCCACACCACCGGCACCGTTGCGGCGCCGAACAGCACCGACGGCAGACGGATGAGCTCGACCGGGTCGCCGAGCTTGGACGAGGCCCAGGCGAGGATGAAGTAGAGCGGCGGCGTGACTTCCGCCCCACTGCGGTTGAGCCCGTCGAAGACCTCGTCCAGGCCGCCCCGCGTCTCGCCGAACGTGAGCAGCTCGTCGCCGAACAGGCCCTGCCGCGCGGCCACCGCCCGCAGAGCGAGCGCAACGAGGGTCAGAACGGCGACGGCGGCGAACACCGGGCGGCGGTCCCCGTTCCCGCCGAGCGGGTCACGCGCAGGCATCTCCTCGGTCATCGCACGGGCGGGATCTCCGAGGCCCGCGTCCCGACCACACCGAAGACCCGCACGTCGTCCTCGCCGGCGGCGCCGGCTTCGGGCACGACGCCCTGGAGCACGAAGCCGGCGCCCGACACGTCGTAGCCGTGGACGCGCTCGACGTCGCCGCGAAGGACGGTAGGCGTGGCCACGCCGACCAGTCGCCCCCGTACAAAGGCGAACACTGCGTCCACGGCCTGGCTTTCGTCGGCGGCGATGCCCCAACCGGTCACCGTGAACAGCCTTCCGGCCGCCTGAAACTGTTCGCGAAACCCTCGCACGAGCCCAGGTTGGACGAACAGATCGCGCCCGGGAGAGATCTCTATCACCTCCCGACCCCGTTCGCGCTCCAGGCCGCCTTCGACTCTCCCCCCTGAGTAGCGCCCCACGGCGAGCCGACGCAGGCCGGCGAACTCCCTTGTCCCGCGTAGCGCGAAGCGGGCCCCGGGGCCCGCGTAGCGCGGCATCAGCGCCAGAGCGCCCACCTCGCCGCGCACCAGGAACACGTCCCCGCCGGCGGCGGCCCGCCTCCAAACGGACCTGTCTGCGGTGTCCTCCTCCACGGGATGATCCTCGCCCAGGTACACGCCGAGCGCGCCGACTTCCCCGAGCCCGTAGAGCACGGGATCACCGGGGGCCGCGACGCGTTCGATGTAGGAGGCCACCTCCGGCGTGGCGGGGCGCCGCCGGGCGGGGTCGAGGCTCCGCAGACCGGCCCCGGCCACCGCTGCGAGCAGGACGATCACAGCCACCTTCGAGGCGCGGGGCCCGAGCGAGGTGAGCAGCGCGGCCACGAGCAACGCGAGCGCGATGCGCGAGTCCTCGAGGTCCCTCGCCCACGAGAGCTCACCACGGGAGTAGCGGTCGCCGAGATAGGCGTCGGTCACCGCCCAGCCCCCGACCACTGCGACCAGCGCGACGACCCCCACGGCGCCCGAGAGCGCCGCGCGTGGGACCGCGCGCCGTCCCCCTGCGAGGGCCGCCGCCCCGGCGAGCAGCGCGGCGCATGCGATGGCAAAACCGGCGCGGCTTGCGTCGAGCGGGGTCACACCCTGGTTGGTGAGCGTGGCCGCGAGCAGGACGGCCAGCCCCGCGATCACCCACCACCGCCGCGCGAGCGCATCGAGACGCGGCACCAGCGGCAGGAGCGCCAGGCCCAGGGCCAGTGCGGGGTCCACGTAGCGGGCCGTGGCGCTGAAGAAGATCGGAAACCCCTCGGGTCCCGCGGCCGTGCCCGGGGAGGTCATGTAGGCCACGACTCCGACCACCGCCGCCGCCCCGAGCACCCGGTGGAGCCGGCTGCGCCCGAGGGCGATGCTGAGCGCCATGCCGGCCAGGGCGAGGGCGAAGACGGCGACCCAGACCGTTCCGAACCGATCGTGCAGCCCCGGGAAGAAGACGGTTCGCCATACCTCGGAGTCGGTCGCGTAGTGGGCCACGGTCAGGCCCTGGAGCTGGGGAGGAGCGGCCAGCGAGAGCGGGCCCACGCCGAGCTCGAACCAGGGCAGGGGGTTGCCGGTCCTGAACAGGTTTCGCGCGTACCAAAAGAACCCGGCCGCCACGAGCGGGACCAGCCAGGCCACGGCCACGCGCCCGCGCGCAGCGCGCGCCGTGACGGCCGCCAGGCCCACGGTCATCGCCCCACGATCCCGACGGCGGTGAGCTTCGAGGCCACGGCGAGGCCCCCGGCGGCGCCCGCAGCGGCGATGCCGCCCCTCCGCGTCCCGCCGGCGCAGAGGAGCAGCGCGGCCGCGGCCAGCACTAGCGCGAGCCCGGTGATGTCGTTGTCGACCGTGCCGGGCTGCGTCTGGGCGAGCGCCGGAGAGCCCAGGACGAGCGCCACCCCCAGAAGCGTGGCCGGACCGTGGCCGGTCGGGCGCCCGGCGCACCAGGCCGCCAGGAGCGCAAGCGCGACCCAGCCGAGGTTGAGGATCGGCGACAGGACGTCGCTGCCCATGAAGAGGATCCCGAGCGCATGCAGCAGCTCGGCGTCGTAGGGGTGGAAGCTCGTGACGGGATCGTCGATCAGGAAATGCAGCGCCGTGATCGAGTGGTCCTGCACGAAGCGAGCCGCCACCGGCCCGTGGTAGCGCAGGGTGTCGCTTCCGTACATCCCGCGATCGAGCGCCTCGACGGTGTCCACGCCCCACTGGCCGACCACCACCGCCGCCGCGCCGATGGACGCCACCACCCCGAACCGGCCGACCGCGGGGACGCCGACTGGCTCGGGCCTCGCCGCCGGCGGCCGGCAGACCGCGCCCAGCGCCAATCCGCAGACCCCACAGGCGACGGCCACCGGCACGGGGTAGAACGCGCCGACCGTGCCCAGCACCTTGGCCACGCCGAGCAGCAGCGCGAGGAAGATCACCGCTTCGGCGAGTCGCGCCGGCGCGCCCGCCCAGTCCGAAAGCCACCGAGAGCGCACCCGCACGGCGGCGAACACGAGCGGGGCGACCGCCACCGCCACCAACGCAATCCCCCCCAGATACCGACCGAACGTCATCGCCTCACCCATGCGTCAGCGCGTCGCGGCGGCAAGCCTATTGCACGCTCGGACAGGCGGCGTAATCAAGCGACCAGACCCGGCAGAGGCGGGGCGTGGAGCCGAGGATGTGCTTTAGCATGGGCGCGGTGGGAGTCCGCCGCCCGTCCCTGCGCGTCCTTGTCGCGGTCGGCCTCGCACCGCGCTCCTTGACCGCCTGAGCCCGCCTTCACCCCGTCTGCCGCCCGGTTCGGTCGCGGGTGGAGAGCAGTGTTGATAGCTTGCGAGCGGTGAGTGGAACCTGGCCTGAGCAGGTTTCGCGCCGAGCGTTCCGCTCAGCCGTGCACCCGCGCACAAGACTCGGATCCGGAATCGCGACCGTCCTGAGCGCAGTCGTCAGGTGACCGGAGATCTCCGGCAGGTCGCGACGTCGCTTTGGCGGGCGAACCGGACCGGGGGCTGGTGGGCGATCGTCGGCGTCCTCACCGCCGCCGCCCTCGTGCTCCGCCTTCCCGGACTCGGCCAGGGCCTTGCACTCGATGAGGTGCTCACCTTCAACGAGATCCACGCGCATCCGCTCGGGGATCTGATCGATCAGATGCGCGTCTACGGGGAGGACAATCCGCCGCTGTACTACGCGCTGGCGTGGATTGCGGCGCAGGTGGGCGAGGACACGGTCGCGATCCGGCTTCCGTCCCTGATCCTCGGTGCCGCCACCGTGCCGCTCGTTTTCGTGCTCGGCGCCCGGACCGTGGGACGAGGCCCCGGCGCACTCGCGGCGGCCTTCGCCGCCGTATCGCCCTTTGCGCTCTTCTACGCGGCCGAGGCGCGGGCCTATGCGACCGCCACGTTCTTGTCAGTCCTCAGCACCGTCGTCCTCCTGCGCGCGCTGGAGGCCCGGAACCGCTGGTGGTGGGCCGCCTATGCCGCGTCCGGGACCGCGCTGCTCTACACGCACTACACGGCCGCCCTCGTGCTCGGGGCCCAGGCGGCCTGGGCCCTGCTGGCCCACTCCTCCCAGTGGCGCGCCATCCTGCTCGCCAACTCGGCGGCCGTCATTGCCTTCCTGCCCTGGGCGGCGACGGCGCAGGGCGGCAACTTCGAGAACGTTGTCGGCGGGCCGCTTCGCCCGGAACTCTCGACCTTGGAGGCGCTGCTGGCTGTGGTCCCGGGTCAACCGTACAGCCAGATCCTGCGGCCCACGCTCGAGCAGTTCCCAGGCAAGCTCGCTCTCGTCCTCCTCGCCGCTGCCGTGGCCGTGGCCGCGGCGGGGGCCCTCGCCGGACGGCCGCCGCCCCCCAGCAACACGACGCGCCCACCACCCCCGAGACCGCTGCTTCTGCTGCTCGCATTGGCGCTCGCGACCCCCGGCGGGGTCTTCGCCTACGCCGTGGTGTCGCACGACATCTTCCTGTCGCGGTACTTCAGTGCCTCGCTGCCCGCCATGCTGGTGCTCATCGGATGGCTCCTGCTCAGGCCACCGGCACTGGTGAGGGTGGTGGCCGTCGCGCTCGCGAGCACAGGCATGCTGATCGGCAGCGCCAAGTCATTTGAGGACCGTTTTCGTCGCCCGCCTCTGGACGAGATGGCGCGCTTGATCCGGAGCGAGACGCAGCCGGGCGACACGATCGTCGAGAACGCCCTTCCCAAGCTGGCCTTCTACACCGCTCCGCTGCACGCCTACCTCGACGGGGAGCGATCCTTCTCCTTCGACGGAACGGCGGCGTCGCCGGTGTGGCGGCGCGGCCGCGTCGCGATAGCGACCGGCGACCTGTCGATCCTGCCTTACACGCCCGCCCGGTGGGGACCGGGCCTCTGCTTCCGGCGCGGCGCCCGGCGGACCTTCGACGGAGTGATCGCCACGGGCATCGCGATCTACGGGCTCGGGCCGAACGGCCGAGACTGTCTCCGAGCAATCCCCAGGTTCGCGCAGGGCTTCGGGCCGGCCAGCGAGGACCTCGCCCACCAATGGCGATCGATGCTGGAGTCGCGCGGCAGCGTGATGCTCACGAATGCGGCTCCGCGCCCGCGCGCCGTTCGCCTGGCCATGGGGCTTGATCGCGTCGGGGGGCCGCCGGCGCCGGTCGTGGTCAGTTACCCGGACGGGTCGAGCGTCGAGGTCATAGCCGGCGAGCGGGCTGCGCCGGTGTCGCGGGTCATTCGCCTCGCCCCGGGACGCAGTCGCCTGACGCTGACGACGCAGGCTGAGCCGATCGCGGCGCCCGCGGCGCCGCCGCACTACCTCCGGGTCCTCGATCTCCGCGTGGACCCGGAGCGATAGGCCAGCCCCGCGGCGAGCAAGACTCGCGCGTAACCGTATGCCTGGTGAGAGAAGACGAACTTTGACTCCCCGGCGATCCGTCTCCCCTGCTGGCCACGCAGCTCGTGGATGCGGCCACCGCTGAGCCAGGCCTTCAGCGTCAATTCCGGCGAGATCTCGAATCCGCCCGAGCTCAGACCGAGCGAACGCGCGAAGGCGATGTCGAAGCCGCGGAACGCGTAGGTCGGATCGCGAAAGGGAAGCCCCACGGCCCAGCGGCAGAGGTACCGGTAGATCCACTGGTAGATGCGATAGCTCCAGGGGATGCTGGCGGCGTCTCCTGCCTCGACGTACCGCGACAACAGCACCAGGTCGTCGCCGTGGTCGATCACGCGGTCGCGAAAATCCGGTATCGCCGCGATCGGGTCGACGGCGTCGCCCATGACCACCACGCCCACCCGTCCGCTCGCATGTTGCAGCCCGAACCGAATCGCATGACCGATGCCCCTGGGAAGCCCTTTGTGCAGCGCCTTGACGTGCGGATAGCGGTTGGACAGCAGCATCGCCTCGCGGAACGTGTAGTCGTCGGAGCAGTCGTCGATTATCAGGATCTCGCCGCTCAGGCGCGTCTCCTCGAGCAGCCGGACGAGCTTGTCCACGACCGAGGGAACGTTCTGCTCCTCGTTGAGGCAGGGAACGAGAAGGCTGAGTTCGGGAGCCGCATCTGCGGCGCCCGTTCCCGCCGCCTGCCCGCCGATCATGCAGCTACGAGCGGGCGCCCTCGAGCGAGGCGCCGTACACGGATCGCATCCATTCGACCGTGGTGGGTATCCCCTCGTCGAGGGTCACGGCGGGGTTGTGCCCGAACGCCTCTGCAGCTCTCGAGATGTCCGGGCGCTTGTTCTGGACGTTGTGGGCGTCCTCCGGCAGGTATTCGACCAGCGAGTCGTTCTTGCCGAGAGTCTGGAGGATCAGGTCGCTGGCATGCTCGACGCTGGCGAACTCCGTCCCGCCGATGTTGTAGACCCCACCGGGCTCGAAGCGGTCGCACACGTTGGCGAGGGTGGGGATGAAGTCGTCGATGTACATGAACACCCGCTTGTATCCGCGGTAGACCTTGTACGGGAGCCCGGCCAGGGCGCGATAGCAGAAGAGACAGACCACGCTGCGGTAGTGGTGGTAGTGCTCACCGGGCCCGTAGGCGTTGAAGAAGCGCAGACGCACGATCGGAGAGTCGTAGCGCTTCTCGAAGTTCATGATCTGGATCTCGTTCACCCATTTGGTCGTGGCGTAGTCGTTGTGCTGGATGATCGAGTGCTGGAGCGGGATGTCCTCGTGCAGGATCGCCTCATGCCTGTCGCCGTAGATCTCGGAGGAGCTGGCGAAGATGAGCTTGAAGCCGAGCTCTCGCTGCAGCTCCAGGATGTGTCGCGTCCCGATCACGTTCGTCGACCACAGCGTCTCGTAGAATTCCTCACCGTTGATCCGCCCGAACTCAGCGGCCAGGTGGTAGACGAAGTCGACCGGCCCGATTCGCTCGAAGAGCTGCTCGAGCTGGCGGTGGGAGCGAATGTCCGCTCGGAACACCTGGCTGTCAGAGTGATGCTGCAGGTCGCAGCCCCACGTATTGTGCCCGCGCCGGCGCAGCTCCTCCACGAGTGGCCGGCCGAGTGTGCCCTGGGAGCCTGTTACGAGGATGTTTGCCATATGCTCAAACTCGGAAGGCCGGGACGGAGCGAGGCGGGATCCTAACTCCCCGCTGCTGCCCGGCGCGCCACCGCATGATCCAGCAGGGTGTTGGTCCCGCGTCGACGGTGAGCCGGCGCCTGGATTGCGCTACAGCCCTTCGGGCTGGGCGATCTCAACCGCCTCGCCGCCGGCTACGGCGAACACCCGCACGTCCGCGGCTCGCGCCGCCGGCCCGTCGTCGGGAGCGGTGGCTCGGAGCACGAATCCCGACTGCTCGGCGTACTCCTCGTAGAGCTTCTCGACGTCGGGGCGTTCGATCGTCGGCCTGCCGGATGCGAGTGGCCGCCCGCCTGTGAACGCCAAGACGTAGTCCACGGCCTGGCCCCGCGCGCGATCGACCGCCCATTCGCCGATCGAAACGATGCCGCCGTCGCGGACCGGTGGCCGCACAGCGCCAGTTCCCGCTCCGGGCGTTTCGGAATCGGACCGCGTGGAGGGCGACCAGGCGTTCGTGGTTGCGTTTCGCCTACACACCCCTCCCCAGGACAGCAGGGAAGCTCAGGGTGGTGGAGGCGCGAAGGTTCCCTGGGCGACACCTTTCGCCGTCGGCCGGTACGCGCGCTGATCGCGGCCGCTCTCTGAGCGTCGACCACTCTCGCCCACGGACGGAATCATCACATCGCACCAGCCCTGCGAGACAAGCGTCCCGGCCTTGGGGATCGCCCTCACCGATCAGCTCTCGCCTGGACAGCCCGCCCCGAGCGGACCGTCGAGGCGAAACACGGTGACGCGTCCCGGCTGCCGCAGCACGACGCTGGCCGCAGGCGAGCTTGCGGTCCACGCAGCCTCCGGCGGGCGCTGGTCGGTGTAGGTCCCGAAGAGCTCGTTCGCGGGGGTAAGACGGCAACCCTAATGCAAGCTCGAGGGCCGCCGGACGGCCCGCGGCACCGGACTCCAGGGCGTGGGGTGTGCTCTAGGATGGGCGCGGTGGGAGCCCGCCGCCCTCCTCTTCGCGCGCTCGTAGCGGTCGGCCTCGTCGCTGGATCCACGCTCGCCCTTCAGGTCCTGCTGACGCGGGTCTTCGCGGCGGTTCTCTACTACCACTTCGGCTTCATGGCCATCTCGCTAGCGCTGCTGGGGATCGGCGCGGGAGCGATCCTGATCTACGTCCGGCCCCACTGGTTCGAGACCGATCCGCTGGAACGTGCGCTGGCGCGCTGGAGCGTCCTCTACGCCGGGCTGCTGATCGCGGCGGTGGCGATTCTGGTCCGCCTGGATTACACCCTCGGCGACGAGATCACGACCCGCTTCGTGTTCAACCTCGCCGCCGCCTGTGTGCTCGCCGCGCTGCCCTTCCTCGCCGCCGGCGTGGTGATCGGGCTCGCGGTACGGGGCTATGTCGGGTCGATCGGGCGCGTCTACGCCTTCGACCTGGGAGGGGCGGGGATCGGCGCGGCCCTGGTCGTGCCGTTGCTGTGGCTCTTCGACGCCCCCACGCTGCTGGTGTCGCTCGGGCTGGTGGCCGCCTTGGCCGCGCTGCTCTTCGCCATCGGCAGCCCGCGGGAATCGCGCCTGGCCGGAGGTGCGCTCGCGGTCTGCGCCCTGTTCGCGGTGCTGGCGGGCAACACGTCCTTCTTCTATCTGGACCCGCTCGGGCAGGAGC
>Ga0136616_10001984_pt1 | contig 10792 bp, 10 predicted proteins | sample AntDrymUQ2992106_2_FD_106648 | JGI IMG/M metagenome (GOLD analysis project Ga0136616, IMG submission 106648) | Polar desert sand microbial communities from Dry Valleys, Antarctica - metaG UQ299 (21.06) | ecosystem: Environmental > Terrestrial > Soil > Desert | place: Antarctica: Dry Valley... | reverse complement strand
TCGGCGGTCGCGAGCGGGTGGTATACGAAAGGCTCGCCGCTCTTGCGGACCTGACCCTTGTGGGCGGCGTGGGCCGTTCCGTAAGCGCCGGCTATGAGCTCCTCGTTGGCCTCCGGGTTGTAGACGGCGACCTTACGGAGCAGGGAGGTTATCGTCACCTCCGGGACGGGTACTGCCTTCGGGTACGCCTCTTCGCGGATCATTTCCATAGATAGATTCTAACATTTCAGCTTGTCAGCTAGTCAGTTGTGCTGCTCGGACGATCAGGGTAAGCAAGAAAGAGCGGTGTTCGTGGAGTCGTCTTCTAACGCGTCCCACGCGTGCTGCTATCGAGCTTCCTCTACAATACCCGTAAGAGTCCCTACCTACAAGGCACAGAGGACCGGGAGCAACCCCGGTCCTCTGTCAAAAGATTAGTTACAATCGGCTACTAATCTTCCTTGCGAACTCCTTTGAAGGGGTCACCATTGACCTTGGTATCCATGAACTGGCCCGTGCCCGTATTGCGCTTGGTCCAGAGCTTGGTTTTTGGGTTCTTTACTTGACTGCGGCCTTTAACGGCGCCTCTACGGCCAAGTCCTTTGGGTGGGTTTTTGGCCATCTTGCTACTCCACCTCGATAGCAGGCAACTGCGCCCGCAATTTGGCGGTGAGAACCCGCCTACCCGCGCTACTGGAGTAGGAGCCAGCTGCCCCTTCTTCACCGGACAGCCAGAAATCTGCTCCGGTTGCAAGTTCGCCGGTGCTCGTATCCCCTTCCAGCTTCGGGAGAACATCGCCGAGAACGTCAGCGTACACCTCGGGGTCGACCACGGACCGGCCCCTCGACCTTATGTGCTCCAAAACAGAGACCAGCAAGCTATGCATGGTCATCACCCCGACCCCCTTCTGGAGAGTGTAGTCGGTGGGATTGTCGAACGGTTCAGGTAGTACTCTTCGGACGCCTCTCCAGTAGGCGTCCAGCACCCTGATCTGACTCTCGTGGCTCATCGCGCCGAAGTAGGGAGTAGATAACAGAGGCTTCAACGAATTAACCATGCCGGCGTTCTGAATGGTGGTACCACCCTTCTGCTCTCCAGGAAACCGGATAACATTTCTCCAGACGGGTGTATGAGTAAGATCCTCGGTGAGTTCTTGGCCTTTTACCTTCCAGCTCTCCCCGGTCTCAATAAGAGACTCCTTGAGTCCCGGCTCGTTCTCGGCCCGCTGCTTGAGAAGATCGAACGCTAGATCCGTGCGAACGCTTTTGGCTGTAGAGTTCACCACGTAGAACTGCTTCATCTCCTCACTCTCTTTGGCCCCCAGCAAGCACACGAACGGGACCTCAAACCCGCCCCACTTCTCTTCGTCCTCGTCGACCAGTCGGGCCAAAGCCTCTACCCTATGCTGCCCGTCGACAACATGAAGCAGCTCTCCATGGAAGCTAAAAAAGCTCCTGCCATCCCGCTCAATCAGGTGTTCGGCCTGGTTGAAGGTACGCAGGTTCAGCAGTATCGATGTCGGCAAGTCTACGTTTTCCTTCAAGCCTTTAATCAGCTTGTTGACGCGAGCTGTCGAAATTTCCCGCTGGTACCCCGTATCGTTACGGGTATCCCTCCGAGGAACCGTGTAGTTGTTCCTAAGTTCCCTAGCCTTCATAACCCCGACGACCATGGGGATTCCTCCCCGCAGTTCCGTTCGCTCCACCGGAATCTCCGGCGTCCTGGAGATGGTCGGCATCTGGCTCACAGCGAGCCTCCTTTTCTCCCTGATTTACGGCTCACGCTGCTGGGGCTCAGGGGGTATGCCATCTCAGCGTGGAGACTCACTCTTTGCAAATCTGCTCGCAGTGTATCTTCTATTCAGATCTATTTCAAGGATCTAAATAAAAGATCTACAATTTAGTTTCAAATCTCGGATCTCCGATCAAAGCCGGTTAGAGCGGAAGATGACGACGAGCAGCACTGTGGCCATTACGAGCGCGAGGGTGAAGCCGAGAAAGGCGACCAGGGGGACGCCGAGGATCGGCACCTGGGGGCCTCCGGTGGCGAAGGCGCCGATGAGCGAGGAGCCTATTAGCAGGCCGCCGGTGACGACGGCGAAGACGAGCCGGTTGGCGAGCACGTCCACCTCCCCCATCAATTCGTCGAGGCCGCGGTTGTTGAGCTTCACCTCGAGCTCCCCATCCTCAAGCTCGGTGAGGAGCTGCCGGACCTGCTCGGGAAATTCTTCCAGGTAGCGGGCGTACTCCAGGGCGCGCTCTTGGGACCGCTCGAGGATGAAGCCGGGCTCGTAGCGTTCGAGCAGCAGGCGTCTCGCGTAGGGTTGGGCTATCTCGTAGACGTTGATGGTCGGGTCGATGGAGCGGGCGAGCGCCTCCGCGATCACGAGGGCCTTGGTCAGGAGCGGGAAGACCGGCGGCATCGAGAGCCTGTAGCGCCTGACTAGCGAGATCAGCTCGGAGAGCGCCTGCCCAAGCGTGACTTCCCCCACCGAGAGCCCCGAGTACTTGTACAGAAACTCCCGAAGCTCCTGCACCAATGGTCCCCTGACTTCCGGCGCGTACCGGACCCCCAACCCCTCCAGCCCCCGCAACACCGCCGCCGCGTCGCGCTGTATCACGGCTATAAACAAACGGCTCAAAGCCTCGACGTCGCCGCGGCTCATGAAGCCGACCATGCCAAAGTCCAGCAGGGCGAGCTCTCCTTGCGGGGTGAGGATAAGGTTGCCGGGGTGCGGATCGCCGTGGAAGAAGCCGTCCTCGAAAGCCATCTTGAAGATAGCCTCGGCGCCCATCGTGGCCACCCTGCGACGTTCCGCCGGGGGCAGGAGCAGGGGCCGGAGGTCGTGGAAGCGGGTCCCCTCGATAAACTCCATCGTCAGGACCCTCCTCGTGGAGAGTTCCGTGTAGATTCTCGGGGTCTTTACCGGTGTTCCGGCGAAGTTGATGGCGAAGCGCCGCGCGTTTTGGGCCTCCGCCTCGTAGTCGAGCTCGCGCCTTATGACGCCCTCGAACTCCGCTACGAGTTCCTTTACGTCTATAAAGATCCTGTTCCCGAACCTCGCGTCCAGGAGCGCAGCGAGGTCCCTCATCAGCGCCAGGTCCGCGTCGACCCTCCTCTGCGCGTCCGGCCGCTGCACCTTCACCGCGACCCGTTCCCCGCCGTGCAGCCGGGCCTCGTAGACCTGCCCGATGCTCGCCGACCCGAGGGGGGCGGGATCCAAGCTGTCGAACACCTTCCCGACCGGCGCCCCGAGCTCCCTCTCTATGACCGCCTGCGCCGCTTCGAGGGGGATGGGCGCTGCCGTATCCTGCAGCCTCTGGAGCTCGACGAGGATGCCCTCGGGGATCACGTCCGAGCGGGTGGAGAGGAGCTGGCCAAACTTGACGAACGTCGGCCCCAGATCCTCGAGCGTACGCCTGAGCCTGACGCCAAAGTTCGGGGCGAGGAGCTCCTCGATCCCACGCTTCTCCCGCCTGCCGCGGCGGACGTCGAAGACGAACCCGAACCCGTGACGGACGAGCACCCGCCCGATCTGGGAGAACCGCACGAGGTTCTCCCGCCGGCTACCGGAATAGGCTCCGGCGCTGTTCCCCGTGGCCTCGATCACCGGCCCGGGCATTCCCGGTATCCTGCGAAGTTGCTTATCGGGCTATCTGTCCGGCTGCAGACCCGGCGGGGTGTCGGGCTCATCCCTCGGAGGTTCGGGCACCACGTCCACGTTACCGACCGGGGGTGGTGGAGGCTCGTCCATCGGTGGCGTCAAGGGCTCCGTCGGAGCCTCGGGGTCAGCCGCCGTGGGCCGGTCCTCGAGCAGGCGGACCCGATACTCGAGCTGCTCGATCCTGAACAGAAGATCCTCGTAGGCTTCGCGGTTCGGTACGCCGGCCCCGCGCAGGCCCTGCTGCACGGAGGCGTCTATGAGGCCGCGGGCGCCGGTCGAGCGCTCGCGCGCCCGGGTAACGACGTCCTCGACGACCGTACGGCCCTCCTCGCGCTCCATCCGGCCCTGCTCTACCAGCCGGTTAACGGCCTCCTGAACCCGCTCCCGGGTCACGGCCGCGGCGCCTATCTGCAAGAGGATCAAACGTTCCAGCGTATCCAGCATGAATACCTCCTGGCAGGAGAGTTTGTCGTCCCCATGATAACCCGAAACAGCGGCGCGGGTTGCTACAGGAAATATCGTAAGACCGACGCTATCACGTACACGCCGAGCAAATAGAGCGCAAAGAAGAACCCGAAGATCCTCGCCACGACCCCGGCGTCGGAGAACAACAACCTGTGGGCGAAGTCGTACCCGGCAAGGTACAGGGGGATCAGGAGAACGAGACCTGCAACCGCGACGGCAACCCAAACCCGGGATGTCCGCGTGAGGAACAAGGTATTGTGCCGTTGGTCATCGCCCTCTCCGGACCCCGATCGGGAGTGAGGCGACGCGCCGGCCCTGGTCACGGCAGGTTGCTACGACCTGGCGGACTGCGCGGCGCGGGCCTTGCCGGGACCGACCCTACCGGCGCGCCAGGCCTTGTACAGGCACAGGACGGGCGCGGCTACGAAGATGGAGCTGTAGGTGCCGGCGGCGATGCCGACGAGGAGGGCGAAGGCGAAGTCGCTCAGGGTGGACTCACCGAAGATCAGGAGGGCGACGACCGGGATCAGGGTACACACGCTCGTGTAGATCGAACGCATCACCACCTGCCGGATGGAGTTGTTCGCCAGCTCGTTGTACCGCTAGCGGTTGTAGCCGGCCTCGGGCGCGTTCTCCCTTATCCTGTCGAAGATGATGATCGTGTCGTAGAGCGAGTACCCGAGGACCGTCAGGACCGCTACCACGGTCACCAGGTTCACTTCGCGCCCCACCAGGGCGTAGAAGCCCATGGTGATGAAGATGTCGTGGATGAGCGCGACCATCGCGGCCATCGCGAAGGAGAACTCGAAGCGGACGCTGATGAACAGGACGATGATCGCCAGGGCCGCCGCCACGGCCTGCAAGGCCTGCGTCCGGATCTGGCCTCCGAACGTCGGGCTGATGCTCGTGACGCTGACCTCCGCCCCGAGCTCTTCTTCGAGGGCCTGCCGGACCTCCGCGTCCGTGTACCCCTCCTCCGAGAGGACCGGCGTCCGGACCTCGTAACCGTCTTCGCCCACGCTCTGCACGATCGACCTGTCCCCGAGATCCCCCGGCAGCGCGTCGCGCACCTCGGCCGTGCTCGGAGAGCCCTGGACCCCGCTCGCGGTGAACGCCGAGCCGCCCGTGAAGTCTATGCCGGGGTTGAACCCCCCGAGGGCGATGGCCCCGACGCAGATCAGGAGGAACACGCCCGAGACGGCGAACCAGATCCGCCACCTGCCAACGAAGTCTATATTCTTCAACGCCACCACTAGCGGCGCGCCTCCGTCCCGGCCTTGCCGGCCCTCGCGGGCCGCCCCTCCTCCAGGCTCTTCTTGGAGACGCCCATCATGGGTGCCGAGAGGTGGAACCCACGGCCGGAGATGAGGCCCAGGAGCGCCCGCGTAACCACGACGGCCGTGAACATCGAGAGAATAACGCCCACGACCAGCAAGACCGCGAACCCGCGCACCGAGCCCGAGGCAAGGGCGAAGAGGATAAAAGCGGTGATAAGCGTCGCGAGGTTCCCATCTACGATCGCTGTGAAGCCCTTCTGGTAGCCGATCCCCACGGCGGTACGGGGCGTCTTGCCGCGCCGGACCTCCTCTTTGATGCGCTCGAAGATAACCACGTTCGCGTCGGCGGCGACGCCGATAGAGAGCACGATACCCGCGATCCCCGGCAGCGTCATAGTTATCGGGATGGCGACTATGAGCCCCCACAGTAGGAAGGCGTAGATAATGAGCGCCAAATCCGCTATGAGCCCGAGCACCCGGTAGATGATCACCAGGAACACGAGCACGAGCCCGAACCCGACGAGCGCCGCCAGGAGCCCGCTCCTCAAAGAGTCCGCGCCTAACGTCGGGCCTATCGAGCTCACCGAAAGGATCTCCATGTTCACCGGAAGCGCCCCAGTCTGGAGGACGACCTCGAGCTCCTCTGCCTCCTCCTGCGGGAGCCCGCCCGGGCTGCCCTGGTTCTGGATCACGACCTGCCCGCCGTAGATTGCCTCGTCAACCACCGGCGCGCTGACCACGTCCTCGTCGAGGACCACGGCGAGCCTGCCGCCGCCCGGGGTCCCGTTGGCCAGAGCGTTGTCCACTATCTGCTGGGAGAGGTCGCCGAATCCCTCTCCACCCTCGCTGGTCAGTTCCATCTGGACCTCGCGCCTGCCGGCCTGGTCTTGGCTCTGGACGGCAGAGTCGAGCGCCTCGCCCGTAAGCTCAGGCTCGTCGGGGACCACGTACCCCTGTACGATGGTACCGCTCCCGTCCGGCGCTGGCGACTCCTCGAAGAGGATCCGGGTCTCCCCCTCCTCGAAGGTCGGGTCCCCTTCCAGCTCGTCCTGCAAGCTCTCTTTGGTGTCTTCGATCTCGTCCTCGGGGACGGGCTGACCACCCGCTGTGGCGAGGACCTCGTAGAAGCCGAGCTGGGCGGTGCGCCCGATGACCTCCACGGCCCGATCGGCGTCGGTGATGCCGGGAATGTTCACGACCACCTGGTCGTCGCCCTGAATCTGTATCTCCGGCTCCGTAACGCCCAAAGAGTCGACCCGCTGACGAATGACGCCCGCGGCCAAGTCCATCTCCTCGCGGGTGACCTCTTCGCCGTTGGTCTTGTATCCCTGGAGGTTCGCGCTCACCCCACCCTCGAGGTCCAGGCCGAGCCGCGTCGCCTCGGCAACCGGCTGGCGCACGAAGATCAAGTAAGCAGCCACCCCGATCAGGACGACCACTAACCCTAGAATGATGAGATTGTTGCGTCGGTTAGTCATGATCTCTTGTCGGGATAATAGCACTCTTGGCTTTTAGTAGTCAGTCATCAGTTTTCAGTTTTCAGCAAGGGCCACGAAAGAGGCATGGCTCTACCGTAAAGCACCGTCCCCGTAACGAAAAAACCACCTCCACGGCGACAGCTAGCGCCCTCCGCCAGGAGACCCGCCAACACCCAAGAACTGATAACTGACAACTGAGAACTACAAATAACGCGACACCCAGGTCTCCATGAACTGCCCGTAACACCCCTCGGAGATCGCCGCCCGCGCCCGCCGGCAGAGCTCCCCGACGAAGTGGACGTTGTGCAGCGTCACGAGCCGGTGGGCGAGCAGCTCGTTCTCCCGTACGAGATGCGAGAGGTAAGCCCGGCTGTACCCGGTGCATGCCTCGCAGGAGCATTCGGCATCTAGAGGGCCTAAGTCACGGCGGTAACCCGCATTCTTGAGGTTTAGCCTTCCTTCGGCGGTGAGCGCCATGCCGTGGCGCGCCAGCCGGGTCGGCAGAACGCAGTCGAACATGTCCACCCCGAGGGCTATGACCTGCAAGATGCCGACCGGATCCCCTATCCCCATGAAGTACCGGGGCTTTTCGGCGGGCAACTCCGGAGCCACGAGCGCGAGCATCTCGAGCATCTCCTCCCGCGACTCTCCGACGGATAGCCCACCAACCGCGTAGCCGGGGAAGTCGAGTTCCACCGTCCGCTCCAGGCTCTCGCGGCGCAAGTCCGGGTAGAGCCCGCCCTGCACGATCCCAAACAGCGCCTGATCCTCACGAGCGTGCGCCTCCTTACACCGCCACGCCCACCTGGCCGTGCGCCTCAAGGATTCGGTATGATACTCGCGGCTCGCGTTCGCGGGCGGGCACTCGTCGAGCACCATCGCCACGTCCGCCCCGAGGTCCTCCTGCACCCGCGTCGTCAGCTCCGGGGTGAAGAAGTGCGACGAGCCGTCATAGACCGAGGCGAACTCGACCCCCTTTTCGGAGAGCTTTCGCTTATGGGCGAGCGAGAAGACCTGGTAGCCACCCGAGTCGGTGAGCATCGGCCCGTCCCAACCCGTAAAGCCGTGCAGCCCGCCCGCCTCCCGGATCAAGTCCGCTCCGGGATGGAGGTACAGATGGTAAGTGTTCCCGAGCACGACGCCAGCCCCTGCCGAACGCAGGTCTCCGGGAGTCAGACCCTTGACGGTGCCCTTCGTCCCGACCGGCATGAAGGTCGGCGTCGGGACGTCGCCGTGCGGGGTAGAGAGCACGCCGACCCGGGCCTCTCCGTCGCGGGCGGTAACCTCTATCGTGACCGGCGCCCCTACAGCGCCCTCCCGCCGCCCACGAGCAGCATCGCGTCCCCGAACGAGAAGAAACGGTAACGTTCCTTCACCGCGACCTCGTACGCCTCCCGAATCAGATCCTCGCCCGCGAACGACATCACCATCGCGAGCAGGGTCGAGCGCGGCAGGTGAAAGTTCGTCAGGAGCGTGTCCACCACCCGCCAGTGATAGCCGGGGTAGATAAACAGCTCCGACTCTCCCTTGCGAATCCCCGTCGCCGCCCAGCTCTCCAGCGTCCGGGCCACGGTGGTTCCGACGGCGACCACACGCTGCGCTTTCTCGACGGCTCGCGCCGCCTCGTCGGACACGCGGTAGTGCTCGGCGTGCATCCGGTGATCCGCCAGCTTCTCCGTCCTGACCGGCGAGAACGTCCCCGGTCCGACGTGGAGGGTGACGCGCGAGATCCTCACCCCCGCCTTCTCCACCTCCCCGAGCACCTCTTGCGTGAAGTGGAGCCCGGCGGTCGGGGCGGCAGCGGAACCCTCGTCGCGGGCGTACACCGTCTGGTACTCTCGCTCGGCCTCGGGCGTTTCCTCTATGTACGGCGGGAGTGGCATGTGCCCGTGCCGCCTCAGCGTCCCCGGCACGTCCGTTCCGGCAACCGTCCAACGTCCCTCCCCCAGAGGCTTCACGGCTTGCAACTCTTCGGCGTCTATCGAGAGCGCCATCCCCGCCCGGAGGCGACGGCTCGGCCGGGCCATGACCTCCCAGAGGTTGCCCTTCGCACCTAGCTCCCGCAGGAACAACAGCTCCGTCTCACCCCCACCCGGCCTGCGGGCGCGGAGCCGGGCCGGCAAAACTTTTGTTTCGTTCAGCACGAGCGCGTCTCCGGGGCGCAAGAACACCGGCAGGTCGCGGAAGAAGCGATGTTCGATGCTCTGTTTCCGTACGTCCACAATCATGAGGCGCGAGGAGTCGCGAGGGGAGGCGGGTCTCTGGGCGATCAAGCCCTCCGGCAGCCGGTAGTCCAGGTCGCTCGTCAGCACGGAGGTTTCACCCCGGCGTCCTTAGCGGCGGAAGAACAGGTTGAGGAGGATGGTTAGGACGACCGAGACGACGATCATGAGTCCTATCGGAGCGTAGACCGTAAAGTTACCGCGCCGGAAGACGAGGTCGCCCGGCAGCCGGTCGAGCCCGAACCTGCTCAACAACAGAAAGATGCCGCCGAGCACCAGCAACACGACCGCCCCGCCGATGAGCAGCTTGCCTATTCCTTCCAGGTTCACCCCCATATTCTATGCTCCGGCCTGAAGATGGCAACGTTCGGAGCCAAGCTGGGCGGGCATGGATCTTGCTCCAAAAAGCAGGATCGAATAGCATTCACCGACGGGAACCGAGGGGAAGTAGGGATTGTGCGTAAAGCTCTCGCCGCCGCGACGACGATGTTGCCGCTAATGCTCGTGATCGCCGGCGGCGCGGCCGCGGTCGAGGGCTCGCGATATGAGGAGGCCGTGCGCAGCAGAGGGGGCGTGGTCGCCTCCGAATCGACCGCCGCCTTCGAGGCCGGCCTCGCCACGCTCGACGCGGGCGGCAACGCGATGGACGCGGCGGTCGCCACGACCTTCGCCCTCGGCGTCGCCCGCCCCCAGTCCTGCGGCATCGGCGGCGGAGGGTTCCTGGTCTACCGCGGCGCGGACGGCGAGACCGCGGCGCTCGACTTCCGCGAAACGGCGCCAGCCGCCGTCACTCCCGAAACCTTCGCCGGGCAGGGCCTCTATAAGACCTTCACTGGGCACACCACCGTCGGCGTCCCGGGGACCGTCGCGGGGATGCAGACCGCGCTCGAAGGCTACGGGACAATAAGCCTGGCCGACGCCATCGCGCCCGCCGAGCGACTCGCACGCGAGGGGTTCGAGGTACCCGAGTCCCTCTCGGAGGAGATGGGCAACCACGTCTCGCGCCTGAGGCTCTTCCCGGAAACCAGAGAGCAATTCCTCGTCGGGGGCGAGGAGCCCTACCCGGAGGGCTCGATCCTCGTGCAGCCCGAGCTCGCCGGCACCCTGGCGCTCATCGCCCAGCAAGGGCCGGACGCCTTCTACGAGGGCGAAATAGCGAACCGCATAGTCGAGGACATGCAAAACGCGGGCGATATCGAAGGGGACGAGGGGCTCATGACGGAGGAAGACCTCGCCGACTATCGGGCCGTGTGGCGCGAGCCGCTCACCGGCGATTATCGGGGACGTGAGGTGCTCGCGGTGCCGCCGCCGACTTCGGGCGGTATCGCCGTGATCGAGATGTTGAACATCCTCGAAGGCTTCGACCTAGCCGCCGAAGGCCAATCCTCGGCAGAAGCGCTTCACCTCCTGGCCGAGGCCCAGAAGCTCGCCTTCGCCGACCGCGACGCGCGCGTCGCCGACCCCGACTTCGTGGACGTGCCGACCGAAGAACTCACCGACGAAGCCTACGCCGAGAGCCGAGGGGCCGAGATAGATACCGAAAAGGCCGGCTCCTACGAGCCGGGCGATCTCGGGAAGGCGAAGACCTCCTCCGGCTCCGGCGAGGATACCGAGGGCAGCACCACGCACGTCTCCGTCATCGATGCCGCCGGCAACGCCGTGGCGCTCACCTGCACCATCGAGCAGACCTTCGGCAGCGCCGTGGT
>Ga0136616_10001982_pt1 | contig 10803 bp, 8 predicted proteins | sample AntDrymUQ2992106_2_FD_106648 | JGI IMG/M metagenome (GOLD analysis project Ga0136616, IMG submission 106648) | Polar desert sand microbial communities from Dry Valleys, Antarctica - metaG UQ299 (21.06) | ecosystem: Environmental > Terrestrial > Soil > Desert | place: Antarctica: Dry Valley... | reverse complement strand
GCACACTCGTTGCTCAGTCGCCACAGCGTCGGAATGTCGTCGTCAAGGCCCGGCTCCCATCGCCCGCAGCTGCCCCTGCGGCCCTTCGGCCGCAAGGTTGGCCCCCCGCGGCCCTTCGGCCGCAAGGTTGGCCCCCGCGGCCCTTCGGCCGCAAGGTTGGCCATTGTGTCGCGGTCAGGCGCTGGATCGCGGGAGGCGACCCCGTGGCGGCGCGGCGGCTGCTGCGGTACACCGGGGCGACCGCGTGTAGCCGCGTCCATCCGAAAGGCCTCGATGACGAGTCGCCCGACCACCCTCGGGGCGTTGCGAGCATCGGGCTATGCCGAGCGCAGTGTGAAGCAGGAGGTCGCGGCCAACGCGGCCGCTCGCTTGGCCCAGGGTCTCCCGGTGATCGAGGGCCTGGTCGGTTTCGATGAGACGGTGCTGCCGGCGCTGGAGACCGCCCTGCTGGCGGGTCATGATTTCATCCTGCTCGGGGAGCGGGGCCAGGCCAAGAGCCGCATCCTGCGAGCCCTGACCAGCCTGCTCGACGACCTCGTCCCGGTGGTCGCCGGTAGTGAGGTCAACGACCACCCCTACCATCCGTTCAGTCCGCAGGGACGGGCGGCGGTTGCCGAGTACGGCGACGACACGCCCATCGCCTGGCTGGCCCCCGAGCAGCGCTTCGCCGAGAAGCTGGCGACCCCTGACATCGCCGTCGCCGACCTCATCGGTGACGTCGACCCCATCAAGGTCGCCGAGGGCCGCCACCTCGGCGACGAGGAGACGATTCATTTCGGCCTGGTGCCGCGCCACAACCGCGGAATCGTGGCGATCAACGAGCTGCCCGATCTCGCCGAGCGCATCCAGGTCGCGCTGCTCAACGTGATGGAGGAGCGCGACGTCCAGGTCCGCGGGTACTCGCTGCGCCTGCCGCTGGACCTGCTGGTGGTGGCCACCGCCAACCCCGAGGACTACACCAACCGAGGCCGGATCATCACCCCGCTCAAGGACCGCTTCGGCGCCGAGGTGCGCACCCACTACCCCTTGCGGCTGGCCGAGGAGGTCGCCGTCATGTGGCAGGAGGCCCGCCTCCCGCAGGTGACGCCCCAAGAATCCCCCCGAAATGGGCAGCCGGCTTCCGCCGGCTCTGCGGCAGCGGTCTTGCCCATTACCGTTCCGGAGTTCATGGTCGAGGTGCTGGCGACCTTCACGCGGTCGCTGCGCACGGCAGCGGAGGTCAACCAGCGGTCGGGTGTGTCCGTGCGCTTCTCCACCGGCAACCTGGAGACACTGGCCGCCAGCGCCGTCCGGCGCGCGCTGCGCAACGGCGATCGCCGCGCGGTGGCCCGTCCCTGTGATCTGGCACAGGTCCTGTCGGCCGGCATGGGCAAGGTCGAGTTCGAGACCTTCGAAGAAGGGCGGGAGGCCGAGATCCTCGAGCGGCTCCTGCGCCGGTCGTTGCTGGCGGTCTTCCGCCGCCACACCGGCCGGGTCGACCTGTCGGGGCTGGTCGCCCGCTTCGACGGCGGCCTGACCGTGGAGACCGGCGACCTGGTCAGCGGCGACGAGCTGCTGGGGCAGATCGACGAGATGCCAGGCCTGGCGCGCCTGCTGTCGGCGCTGGACGTCGAAGAGGAATCACCGGACCTGGCCGCGGCCGCCCTGGAGTTCGCCCTGGAGGGACTGCACCTGTCGCGCAAACTCGACCGCGACGACGTCGGCCCCGCCGCCTTCCGCTACCGGCAGCGCTGATGGCTGCCACCCAGCGGTGCTCTTGTGTCCTACGGCTTCGCTACATGAGGACGGCTTTGTGTCCTACCGCTTCGCTACATGAGGACTGGGACGGTGCATCGTGAGGGTGCGGTACAACCGCTGGTCGGGGTCCCAGGACCCGTTTCCTGCCGACGTGTCCCCCGACGCCGTATTGGAAGAGATCAGCGAGGACTTGCTCAGCGGCTATGACGCCGACGCCGCATTGCAACGGCTGCTGCGGCGCGGGCTGGGCCAGCGGCAGGGACGGGTGATGGGCCTGGACGACCTGCGCCAGCGGATCGAGCAGGCCCGCCAGCGTGAGCTGGGGCGTATGGGCTTGGAAGGCCCGCTGCAGCAGGTGGCGCAGCGACTCGCCGAGATCGAGTCGCTGGAGCGCACGGCGCTGCAGCTCGCCGACGATCCTGCCCAGGCTGACCGCCACGGCGAGCAGCTGGACGCGCTCCCGACGGACCCCGCGGCTCGACTGTCGGCCCTCAACGACTACCAGTGGTACGACGAAGGGGCCGCCGCGGCCTTCCGCGAGCTGCTGGAGCAGCTGCGCCGGGACGTCGCCGAGGCGACGTTCGGCCGCTTGGCGTCGGCGCTGGGGTCGCTGAGCGCCGAGGACCTCCAGCGCACTCAGGATCTGCTCGCCGACGTTAATGCCATGGTCGCCAAACGCGAACGCGGGGAGGACGTCACCGCAGACTTCGCCGCTTTCAAGCAGCGCTACGCCGATCTGATGGCCGGGTTGGCCAACCCGGAAACCCTCGACGACCTGCTCGAAGAGCTCGCGCGCCGGATGGCGGCGATGTCACAGATGATGGCAGGGCTCGACGCCGACCAGCGTGCGCAGTTGGCGCAGCTGTCCTCTGAGCTGCTCGCTGACCTGGATCTGTCGTTTCAGACCGAGCAGCTGACTCGCAGCCTGCAGCGGCTGTACCCGGAGTTGGGGTGGGACGAGAGCGTGTCCGGGGCGATGCCGGGCGGGCAGGAGTCGGGCAGCCTGTCTGCCACGGTGGACTGGGTTGAGCACCTGCGTTCCTACGAGGATCTGGGGGCGGCGCTGCGCCAGGACTACCCCGGCGCGCGCTTGGAAGACGTCGACGAAGACGCCCTACGTCGCGCCCTCGGCGACGACGCTGTCCATGATCTGCGCGCATTGCGCGAGGTGGAGCGCGTGCTGGAGGAGGCTGGTGCGGCCAGCCGCCAGCAAGGGCGCCTGGAGCTGACGCCACGTGGTATCCGCAAGCTCGGCGAGCGCTCCCTTGCTCGCATCTACGACCGTGCCGTCACGGGAGCCCCCGGCTCCCACCGCGCGTCCGGGTCCGGCGGTGACGGAGAGCTGACCGGCGCCACCCGCCCCTACCGCTTCGGCGACCCGTTCCGCCTCGACGTCGGCCGCACCATCGGCAACGCCCTCCGTCGTGGCACGTCGAGCACGCCCGCCACCTCCAGCGCAGCCCCGCCCGCCCCCTCACGGGTGCGGCTGCGTCCGGACGACTTCGAGCTGGCGGAGGCCGAGCGGCGGGTGCGGGCGGCGACGGTGCTACTGCTGGACATGAGCTTTTCGATGCCGCTGCGGGGCAACTGGGTGCCGGCCAAGCGCCTGGCGCTGGCGTTGCACTCGCTGATCGACGGCAGCTTCCCCGAGGACCGCTTCGATGTGGTCGGATTCAGCGACTATGCGCGCCGGGTGCAGCCTCGTGACCTGTTCGCCACCGGCTGGGAGCGGGTGCAGGGCACCAACATGCAGCACGCCTTCATGTTGGCGCGGCGACTGCTCGGCGCCCATCCCGACGCCGAACAGCAGGTGATCATGGTCACCGACGGCGAGCCGACCGCCCACCTGGAGGGCGACACGCCGTCGTTCGAGTGGCCGCCGCACCCGCGTACGTTGCAACTGACGATGATGGAGGCGAGGCGACTGACCGGTAGCGGGACGACGTTGAACGTGTTCCTGCTCGATCATGAGCCAGGGGCAGCCGCCTTCATCGAGCATATGGTCTCATCCGTCGGGGGGCGCATCTTCTACCCTGACCTGGATGACCTTGGATCCGTGGTGGTCCACGACTTTTTGCACCGCAGGTCCCACTAGCCGCGCACCCGGTCGGCCAGCGGCAGCAAACCCCTCAATGGCCTACGGCCGAGCGCGCTCGGCCCGCTGGGTCGTCCAGCCTTCCGGCCGGGTGGTGATCGCGCGCAGCGTGGGCCACGCGAGCAGGGCGAGAACACCCGGCGAGGGCGGCGACGGCCAGCATGGCCCCGGGAGGTTGACAGCGGCGGCCCACCGCCCGACGTACACCGGACCGGCGAGGAAACCCGTGCAGGCCACCGTGGTCACCACCGACGTCGCGGCACCGCGGGCGGCATCCTCGACATGGGCGGCGACAAGGGTGAGCAGCGTCGGGAATAGCACCGCGGTGCCCGCGCGGCGAGGCCGAGGCCGATCAGGGCCGTAGGCACCGCCGTGGCGATTGCTACCACGGTGGTCCCGGCGGCGGCTACAGCGGCGCCGGCGATCAAGACGACGGTGGCGTGGGCGGACCTGAGCGCGCTGACGGCGAATCGGGTCAGGGCCGACGACTGCGGCGAAGACGGCGGGACCGGCGGCAGCGATCGCCGGCTGGGCGGACAGGACGTCGCCCAGGTAGACCGCGCTCCAGCTCTGGTGAGCATTCTCCACGGCGAAGGCCAGCGCTGCCAGCCCGCCAACGACGAGCAGCGGCGGCAGGCGCAGCACCACCGCCGGTCCCTGCTTCGGGGACCGCCCGCGGTCAGCCGGCTGAGGTCGGCTGGTTCGATCGGCGGCGAGGACGGCGATGCTGGCCACGCCAGCCGCGACGGCCACCAGCAGGAACGGCGCCGTCACCGCGAACCCGGCGCCGCGAAGTAGGCCGGTCGAGAGGCTGGCGGCGACGACCAGGGCGGAGAAGACACCATGCGGGCGGGTGATGACCGGCCGGGCGGACGCCCGCTGTGCCGACCCCGCCGCCGCGTTGATCGCCACATCCGCAGCGCCCGATGAAGCGCCGAGCACCGCCAGCCCGACCGACAGGCTCACAAAGTCCCGTGCGGTCACGGCGACGGCCACTCCTGCCCCGCCGAGCAGCAAGAGCAGGACCGCGGTGACCCGCTGCCCCCACCGGTCCACGGCCCTGCCAGTGAGCAGCATCGCTGGCAGCGCTCCGGCACCGACGAAGAGCAACGCCGTCCCCAGCTCGCCGTCGCTGAGACCGGCTTGGTCGCGCACCGCCGGAACGGACGCCCCCCAGGCACCCCAGAACGCACCGAAGACAGCGAACCCCGCATAGGCGGCGCGCACCCGCAGCCTGACGTCATCCCCGCCTATGCTTGTCACCGACCTCTTGTGACCAGCCTGTGTAACCGAGCGCCATGACCGTCGTTTCCGCGCGGAGCGGCAGGGTAGGTCCACAACAAGCGTTCCCCCAAGCGCCGCACACGAGGAAGGCTCACCATCATGGGACGGAAGTCCTCGAGCAAGACGCAGGGCAAGGCCGCCGAGCTGGCGGCGCAAGTCAAGCAGGCCAAGCTGGACCAGCGCGCCACCGAGCTGGCCGAACGCGTCCGCGATTCGGAGGCGTTCCGGACCGCGCAGGGCAAGGGCTCGGAGCTGGCTGAGCGGGTCCGCGATTCGGAGGCGTTCCGGACCGCGCAGGGCAAGAGCTCGGAACTGGCTGAGCGGGTCCGGGACCTTGAGGCGTTCCAGACCGCCCAGGTCAAGGGCTCGGAGCTTGCTGCCGTGACCAGAGACAAGGTCCGCGAGGCCCACCTCGACGAACGCGCGGCCGAACTCGCCGAGAAGGTTCGCGACAGTGCGGCGGTGCAGACGGCCGCCGCCAATGCACGTGACGTCAGCGACCGCACCCTGCTGAAGGTGGGTGGTTGGCTGTCGCAGGGCAAGCCCGCCGAGCGCCTGCATCTGCAGCCGGCCAAGCGCCGCTTTCCCGGTTGGCTGGCCATGATCCTCGGCCTGGCCGCCGGTTACGTGATCGGCATGTTGACCTCGCCCAAGCGCCAGGACATGGCCACCGAGTTTGGCTCCGCCGACGCCTGGACGCCCCCGCCGCCCCCCGCGCCGGCCTCTGCGTCACCGTCGACGACTGCGCCCGAGGGCGGGCTGGAGGACGGGACCGGCGGCATCGAGCCGACCGCGCCACCCCAGTCGCTGGCGCAGAAGCCGCTGGAGGACCGCGTCCGCACGGCGCTAGGACAGGATCCCCGCACGGCGGACCTGCCCAGGCTGAACGTCAACGTCGTGGAAGGCACGGTCTTCGTGCGCGGTAGCGCGCCGGCCGGCTTCGACGAGGCGGCAGTGCGTGCTGTCGTCGAGGGCGTCGAGGGTGTCACCGACGTCGACCTGCAAGTCAGCGCCGACGCGTAACCGCTACGCAGGCGGGCAGACCTCGCCAACACTGCACAGGGCCGGCCGCGACGCCGGCCCTGCTGTTGTCCGGGGCTGGCAAACTGCCCGCCTTGTGTGTCCTACCGCTTCGCTACGTGAGGACGGGTGTCTTCACCGGCTCCGGCCGCCCGGTGCTGGCTGATGCCGACCGAGGAGTTGACCGGCGAGGTCGCCAGCGTGGTGTTCGTCAACGCGGCGACCGGCTTCGGGGTCGTGGAGCTGGCCGCCAGGGGCGACGACGGTCCCCGCGCGAGCGGCCCACTGGCGGGGCTGGTGCCAGGTCAGGCTGTGCGGTTGCTCGGTCGCTGGACCGAGCACACCCGCTACGGGCCGACCTTCGAAGCGGTGGCCTACGAGCATGCCCGGCCGCGCAGCGCCGAGGGTCTCGTTGCCTTTCTGTCCTCGGAGCGCTTTCCCGGCGTCGGCGAGACGCTCGCCGCCCGGATCGTGGCTAGGTTCGGGTTGGACGTCGGGGCGGTCGCTGAGGCCGACCCCGGCCGCCTTGCCAAGGTCAAAGGCGTGTCGCCTGCACTGGCCGAAGCCATCGGCGACGCCTGGCGGGAGGCGGGCGCGCTGGCGGCACTGCTGGCGGCGCTGACGGCCGCTGGGCTTTCGGCGGCGACGGCGCAGGCGGTGCACCGCCACTTCGGTGACGAGGCCAAGGCGGTGATCGACGCGAACCCCTACGCCGTGCTGGCGGTCAGAGGGGTCCGCTGGGCGGGTGCTGAGACCCTGGCGCGTACCGCCGGGATCGACCGCCTCGACGCCCGGCGGTTGCTGGCCGGTGCGGTGACCGCCCAGCAGCAGGCCAGGCAGCGCGGTGGCCACATGGCCACCCCAACCGCGGAGTTGGTGACCGAAGCCCGTGGCCTGCTGTCGGTTGACGCCCCCGATGCGCGGCGCGCGCTAGACCTCGCCCAGGAGGCCGGCGAGCTGGCCTTCGACGACGAGCTGTGGTGGCTGCGCGCCGACCTGCTGGCCGAGCGGGGAGTGGCCGACGAGATCGCCCGGCTGCTGACCGCCCGATCGCGCCTTCCCGCCGTGGCCAGAGACCACGAACCCGGCGATGAGCTGAGCGACGAGCAGCGAGTCGCCGTGGCCGCAGCCCTGCGCCGTCCTGTCTCGGTGCTGACCGGCGGCCCGGGCACGGGCAAGACGCGGACGGTCACCGAGGTCGTCGCGGCCTGCGAGGCGCACGACCTGCGCGTGGCGCTGTGCGCGCCAACCGGGCGAGCGGCCAAGCGCATGGAGGAGATGACCGGCCGCGGCGCCACCACGGTGCACCGCCTGCTGGAAGCGCGGGGGCGTCCTGGCGTCGGCTTCAGCTTCGGCTACGGCGCGCTGCGCCGGCTGCCCCACGACGTGGTGGTGGCCGACGAGTGGTCCATGGCCGACACTCGCCTGGCGTGGGCCCTGCTGCAGGCCATTAGCGACGGGTCCCACCTCTTGCTCGTCGGCGACGCCGACCAGCTGCCCTCGGTCGGCCCCGGTGCGGTGCTGCGCGACCTGCTGGCCGTCGACACGTTGGCGGCTACCCGCCTTACCCACGTGCACCGCCAGGCAGCCGCCAGCCGCATCGTCACCCTGGCCCACCAGATCAACGCGGGCGCCGTCCCGCCGCTGGCCGGACGCGACAACGACGTCTTCGTGGTGCCCGAGCAGCCGCAGCGCATTCCCCAGCGGCTGGCCGAGATCGTGGCAGTGCGTGCGCCCGAGTTCTATGGTTGCGCGCCCACCGATGTGCAGGTGCTGGCCCCGATGTACCGCGGCCCGGCCGGCGTGGACGCCGTGAACGCCGAGCTCAAGCAGCGGCTGAACCCGGCCGGCGGCCGTCGCGGGGTCGGTGGTTTCCACGAGGGCGACCGTGTGGTCCAGACCCGCAACGACGCCGATCTGGACGTGGCTAACGGTGACGTCGGCGAGGTCGTCGCAACTGACACTTTTGCCCGGACGCTGGAGGTCGCCTTTCCACACGGCACCGTCACCTATCCCGCCGACCGTGCCGACGACCTCGCCCCTGCCTGGTGCCTGACGGTGCACAAGGCGCAGGGCGGGGAGTGGCCGGTCGTCGCGCTGGTCTGCGACGCGGCGCATCGCACGATGCTGACCCGCGATCTGGTCTATACCGCGGTGACCCGCGCTCGCCTCGGTCTGCTCCTGGTCGGTGACGCCAGGCTGGTCGCCGTCGCCGCCGGGAGAGTTGGCTCGGGCGCGCGGCTGCGTCGCACGCGGCTGGCACGGCGGCTGGCGGCGGCGGTCAAGCCTGAATCGGTTGCCGGCGAGATACCGTAGAGACGTTCGAGGGAGGGGGAAGCGGATGGGCACCGTGGCGTTCGAGTCGCGCCGTCTGCCGCTTACCACCGCCAGCGCCTTGCGTGCCGGCCTGGTGCGGGCGCACGAACGGCAGCCGTTCAGCCCGTTGGAGCCGCGCGAGACGGTCCGTCGTGTCGCCCAGATCGCCGCCGACTTGGGGCTGTGCCCGACGGTCTACCGGGGCGGACTCGATCTGCGCGGCAGCGAGATCGAGCACCTGTGGCTCGACGTGGACGGCCGCGTCGTCGATGTGGCCTTTCCGCTGTTCGTCCACGGCTTCGTCACGGTGCTGCGCGCCTACGTGGCCGGCGACGTGGAGGCCGAGGATGTAGCCGCCGCCGCCGAGGCGGCTAGCGTCGACCAGCGCGTCGTCGGGTTGTTCCCGGCGCCGCTGCGCTACTGCGGCCAGCCGGTGTGGTCCGCCCGCCACTGATCGCAGCTCGAACGCTGATAGAGGTGCGCTGCCTGCGGCTACTTGGGGCGCTAGGTTGCGCTAGCGGGCGACACGAGGTGGACGGATGGGTTGGTTGTCGGAGTACAAGGCGTTTCTGTTCCGCGGCAACCTGCTGGACCTGGCGGTCGCCTTCGTGCTTGGTGCCGCCTTCAATGCGGTGGTGCAGTCGCTGGCCAACGACGTGATCATGGCCGGGGTGGCGGGACTGGTCGGTCTGGACATGGTCAGCCAGCTCGCGGTCGGGCCGCTGCTGTACGGGCGCTTCCTCGCGGCGCTGCTGTCGTTCGCGATCATCGCCTCGGTGCTGTTCGTCCTCATCAAGGCCGCCGCGCGCTTCAACAAACCGCCCGCCGACCAGGCTGCAGTCCCGGACTCCGATGAGGTCGTGCTGCTCCGCGAGATCCGCGACCTGCTGACGGCGCAGGCCAGCGGGCCGCAGGGCGAGCGCGGCTTGCGCTGAGGCAGGCGACGGGCGGTAGCGCAGGTGCTAGCTCGGCTGGGATCGCGAGGCAGCCGCTGCGCGGCGCAGGCGGTCCATCACCGCTCGCCCGATGCCCACTTCTTCGACGGCCTCGACGATCAGGATGTCGGCGCCGGCCGATTCGGCCTCCCGCATGGCGCCGTACAGGCGACGGGCCAGGTCCGCCGCACCGGTGACGACGGCAACGGTGATCACCGGGGCTTCAGCGGCGATGTGTGCCACCAGGGCGACCGTCGCCCCCTCGGCCGCGGCGGCCACGGCACAGCGAGGACCGTCTCCGGCTGCGACCACCTCCACCCGGCAGCTCGGCGCGTAATGGCGGTAGCGCGTGCCCGGCGCGGCGGATACCTCGCCCCGCGGGTCGTGATCGCCGATCGCCAGCTGCTCACGGCTGATGGCTCCCTCTCGCAGGATCACCGGGGCCTCGCCGCGCGCGTCGACCACGGTGGACTCGACGCCGATCGTGCAGGCACCGCCGTCCAGCACGATGTCGATCAGCGCGCCGAGGTCGGCCAGGACATGGTCGGCGGTGGTGGGGCTCGGTCGTCCTGACCGGTTGGCGCTCGGCGCGGCGATCGGGATGCCCGCGTGCCGCAGGAGGGCCAGCCCGACGGGGTGGCTGGGCACCCGCACGCCGACGGTCGGCCGTGCGCCGGTGGTGACCGCTGGCAGCCGGGGGTCGGCGTCGAGCACCAGGGTCAGCGGGCCGGGCCACCACTGCGCCGCCAGGACGCGGGCCAATGGTGTCCAGCGCCGGGTGACGGCGGCGGCGGCCTCGGCGTCGGCCACATGCACGATGAGCGGATTGTCGGCGGGACGGCCCTTGCAGGCGAAGATCCGTGACACCGACGCGGCACAGCGAGCGTGGGCTCCCAGTCCATACACCGTCTCGGTGGGAAAGGCCACCAGCCCGCCGTCGCGCAGGAGGGCGGCGGCTGTCGCGTAGGCCTCGGCGCCGGGCCGCAGCTGCGTGGCTGACACGGCGGGAGTCTAGGCAGCCGGCGGGACGCCACGGAATTGGCGTCAGGCCTTCTCTTGAGATCAGCCCTGCGTTCACTAGCTGTTCTTAGACAACTCTTAGGTTCCCGGCGTCCGTTTCCCTTCGCGAAGGATGTCTCGATGAGCCAAGTGCGTTACGCCAACCTGCCGGTGGTCGGTCCGACCGGCACCGGTAGCCACAGTAAATGTCAGTGGGCCTGCGGCGACGATTGTGCCAAGGAGGTCCCCAACCACAGCGCCAACGAGACGTTCGCCGACGTGGTCGGACGGACTGTGTCGCGGCGCTCGTTGCTCAAGGGCGGGTTGGGCGCGGCGATGGTCGTCTCCGGTGTGCTGTCGTCCACCGAGCGGGCACTGGCGGCGCCGGGCACCAACGGTGCAGACGGGCGGCACGGG
>Ga0136616_10001980_pt1 | contig 10806 bp, 9 predicted proteins | sample AntDrymUQ2992106_2_FD_106648 | JGI IMG/M metagenome (GOLD analysis project Ga0136616, IMG submission 106648) | Polar desert sand microbial communities from Dry Valleys, Antarctica - metaG UQ299 (21.06) | ecosystem: Environmental > Terrestrial > Soil > Desert | place: Antarctica: Dry Valley... | reverse complement strand
GGATCGAGCGAGCGGGACGCGGGGCTGCGTTCTGGCGTCCTCATTGCTTCCCAGCAGGTGGGCGGCGCCATCGGACTGGGTGCGATCGTTGCGGTTGCGGCGAGCGTCTCCGGCGCCGCGACCCAACCGGCGACCTACGCCCCAGGGTTGAGTGCCGGCATGTGGACGGCGGCGGCCGTCGCGGCCGTCGCGGCAGCACTCACCCTGTGGCTGGCGCCTTCGGCGACCGCGGCCTGGCATGCGCCGAGTGACGTCCATGAGGATGAAGGTGGTTTCACCACGGCGAGTCGGACGAGGCGTACGAGCGGCTCGTGAGTGGACAGGATGCTGTCAGTGTGGCGTTGGAGCCGGGTCAGGGCGACGACGGGCAGGTGGCGAGCGTGGGACAGGAAGGAGGCCGGGACGGGTCAGTACAGCGGTTGATCTTGACCTCTTCGAGGCCGAGAACCGACGGGACTGGGCGACGTAGCGCGCATGCCTGGCAGAGGATGTGGAATGGGTCTGCTTATTGCAGCGCCGAGCGGGTTCGCGATAGCACACTTGAGCCCTCCGGATGCGATGGGATCAACCGCAGAGCACGCGGCCCTGGCCACACTTCGCGACCCACCGGAGTCCGAATTCAGCACAACGAGACCCTCAGCTGCGCGGGCCGTCATCTGTTGGTCGAGTGCCGGGCGGTCTGGTGGATGGCTTGGGCGAGCCTGGCGACCGCGTCGAGCAGGGTGGCTGGTGCAGCGGCGGCGTAGCTGAGCCGCAGGTACGGGCCGGGGGGCTCGGCTGGGAAGTAGCTGCGCCCGGGGCTGACGGAAACCCCGTGTTGGTGGGCGGCGTTGAGGGTGGCGGTTTCGTCGGCGCCCTCCGGGAGCCGCAGCCACAGGTGCACCCCGCCGGCGGGTACGAGGTGCAGCTGGCATTCGGGTAGGTCCGTGCGGAGAGCTGCGACGAGGCTGTCGCGCCGTTGCCGTAGGGCTCTTCGAAGGCCGGTGAGGTGACGGTTCCAGCCGGGCGCGGTCAGCACGTCGAGCGCGGCGTGCTGCAGGACGGGCGCCACGAACAGGTCGTCGGTGATCCGCCCGCGGCGCAGCCTGGTCAGGGCGGGGCCACGGGCGACCAGGGCAGCAACTCGCAGTCCGGCGGCCACCGGCTTGGTCAACGATCGGATGTACACCACGTGCCCGTCCTCGTCGGAAGCGGCCAGTGGCGCCGGGGTCGGCCCGTCGAGGTCGAGGCCGCGCACCCAGTCGTCCTCGACGAGGAAGGCCCCAGCGCGTTGCACCGCGCACAGGACCGCTTGCCGGCGGTCGGCGGAAAGGGTCGCGCCGGTCGGATTCGCGTGGCGTGGCTGTAGATAGACCAGCCGCGCCCGGCTCCGCGTCAGCGCGTCGGCCAGTACGCCGGGTAGTACTCCGTGCTGGTCGGCGGGCACCGGGACGGGAACGAGTCCGGCCGCGCGCGCAGCCGCCAGAGCGCCGAGGTAGGTGGGTGCCTCCAGGACTATCGGATCCCCCGGGACGGCCAGGTAGCGGCACGCAGCGGCCAGCGCGGCCTGTCCACCCGCGGTGACCAGCACGTTGTCGGCGCGATACGAGGGACCGAGCTCGTCGGCCAGATAGCTGCGCAGCTCGTCGAGCCCGTCGACGGGCGGGCGGCTCCACCCGTGGGGCCGGCGAGCCGCGCGAGCCGCCGCTGCGGCGAGCAGCCCGAGTGGCTGCAGTCCCTCGTCGAGAAAGGCGCTGGATAGCGGAAGCAGGTCGGGAGAGGTCGGAACGAGTAGCTCCTCCAAGTGCGCGGTCAGGTTCGGACGACTGCCCAGGGCGAGCGTCTGCCAGTTGCTGTCGCCAGCCCGGGACGGCGGGCGCTGTGCGGCGGTGAACGTTCCCCGGCCTGGTCGAGTCACCAGCAGCCCCCGAGTGGACAGCGTTGACAGCGCGCGCTGAACGGTCAAGGAGCTGACCTGGAAGCGCTGTTGCAGCTCTCGCATGGACGGCAGCGCAGCGTCCGGCGGTCTGGTCGAAACGAGGCGCTCCAGCTCGCGTACGACCGCGGCGTATCCGCTATCGTGTTTCATGGGACGTAAGGAAAGCGCATCCGCTCGCAAATCGGAAGCACAGGGCTTGGTGCTCGGCGGGCTAGGTGTGCTCGCGTTCAGCCTTACCCTGCCGGCGACCAAGGCAGCAGAGCCCGCATTCGGTGCCGTCACGGTCGGGATCGGGCGGGCGGTGCTGGCCGCGGCACTGGCCGCGGTGGTCTTGCTCATCCGCAGGGAAGCACTGATCGTCCCGAAGCTGGTGCCTCGGCTGGCGCTCGTGGTGGTGGGGGTCGTGATCGGCTTCCCGCTGCTGACGACCTTCGCTTTGCGCAGCGTGGACAGCGCGCACGCCGCCATCCTGTCCGGCTTGCTGCCCGTAGCCACGGCGGGGATGGCGGTGCTGCGGGCCGGAGAGCGCCCGCGCCGGCAGTACTGGCTCGCCCTGAGCGCGGCCATCGCGGCTGTTCTGGTGTTCGCCGCGGTCCAGGGCGCGGGGCGCCCCCAACTCGCTGACCTGTACGTACTGGCCGCCGTCGTGCTGGCCGGACTCGGATACGCAGAGGGCGGCGCGTTGGCCCGCACCTACGGCGGTTGGAAGGTGATCTGCTGGGCTCTGGTCCTTGCCGCCCCCGTACTGGTACCGGTCACGGTGGCCGGCCTGCTCCTGCAGCCCCCGCGCGAGGTCACGGCAGCTGCTTGGCTCGGCTTGGGCTACGTGGCAGCCGTCAGCATGTTCCTCGGCTTCTTCGCCTGGTACGCAGGACTGGCCCGCGGCGGGGTTGCCCGGGTCGGGCGCCTGCAGATCGCCCAGCCTGCGCTCACCCTCGGCTGGTCGGCCCTGCTGCTCGGGGAGCAGATCAGTCTCGCGACCGGACTCGCCGCCAGCGTCGTGCTCGCATCTGTCGCCGTCGGACGCAACGCCCGGGTCGACCGCGACCCGGGTCTGCAAGCACCACCCGTCCGGACGAATCGAAAGGCAGACTCTGTCAGTCAGCGTCGGCGACGCTGGCCGTTCCGTCCGCGGTGCTGATCGAGTTCCCGCCGATTCCACCTGGCGTACCGCGATGGCGGCCATCCACGATCCTGCACTTCGGCGGATCGTCCTGACCCTTCAAACGTCTCAACCGTCTCAACAGTCAAACAGGAAGCGAGGGATACTGAGCCCACCGGTTGGTCTGCAGACATGCGGATGGGGCATCCTGATTTCTTCGTCGCTCAGAAGTTCGGGAGGCCGACATGACTGCTGACCAGCGCACACACAGGATATGGCTGATCACGGGTGCCACGTCCGGGTTCGGGCGAGCGCTGGCCGAGGCGGGGCTGTGTCCGTGGGTGACACGGTCGTCGGCGCGGCTCGTACACCGGATCGTCTCGATGATCTAGTTTCCGCCTACCCCGACCAGGTTCTTCCGGTGGAACTCGACGTAACCGACACCCGCCGTGACCTGGAAGTGGTAGCCGACGTGGTCGCCCGCTACGGCCGCATCGATGTCTTGGTGAACAATGCGGGTCGGACCCAGGTCGGTGCGCTCGAGGAAACCACGGAGCAGGAGTTGCGCGCGCTGTTCGATCTGCATTTCTTCGGTCCGGCCGCGCTGACCCGGGCCGTTCTACCGCACATGCGCCGGCAGGGCAGCGGCGCGGTGGTGCAGATGTCGAGCGTGGGAGGGCAGGTGACCGCCCCGGGCTTCAGTGCCTACTGCGCGACCAAGTTCGCGTTGGAGGGCCTGACTGAGGCGCTGAGCCAGGAGGTCGACTTCGGAGTCCGATTCCTGATCGTCGAGCCTGGTGCCTTCCGGACCGGACTGTTCAACCCAGGTGCGGCCCACCAGTCGGTGCCGATGGCAGAGTACGCCGCCACCGTCGGCCCGACCCGTGACTACCTGGCCGGCGGCGACGGCACGCAACCGGGTGACCCCGCGAAGGCGGCCCGCGCGATCTTGGCCGCACTCGAAGCACCCTCGCCACCACTGAGGCTCGTGCTCGGCGACGATGCGGTGGACGGCGTACGCGGACGCCTCGACGCACTGGGCGCGGAACTCAGCTCATGGGAGGCCGTGGGCCGAGACACCGCTTTGAGCTGAAGTACGAAGAACGGCATCAACGAGGGGTACGGGGTCGGCTCGGTTGCTTCGCTGGGCACACACCCACACCACGAGCCCACCCCCACCCGTCCAACCCGCGACAGCGGACCCGCCGCCCGTCTGACCCCGAAGGCTCCTACGGCATCAGACCGCAGGTGGACGAGGCAGCCGAACAAGATCCACCCTTGGCCAGACGTCCCGATCGCACGATCTCCCTAGCGTCAGTACTCGAACCGGACTGCTTCGCGTCCGGACCGACGAGTCGAGGGAGATCCCGTGTCGCACCCCGCGTCCTATCCCACGCCAAGCGAGCATGCGCGAGCGCAGAGTCCGGCGGCCGTCCGCTCACTGGCTCTGACCAAGACCTACGGCAGGGGTGAGGCATCGGTCACCGCTCTGGATGGGGTCGAAGTCGCCTTCGCGCGAGGCGCATTCACCGCGATCATGGGTCCCTCGGGATCGGGCAAGTCCACTCTGATGCACTGCCTGGCCGGGCTGGACACCCCGTCCTCGGGCCAGGTGTGGCTCGGCGACACCGAGCTGACCGCCTTGCGCGACACCGAGCTGACCACCTTGCGGCGCGAGCGGATCGGATTCGTCTTCCAGGCGTTCAACCTGCTGCCGGTCCTCGACGCCAGGGCCAACATGGTGCTGCCCATGGAACTGGCCGGGGCTTCGCCGGATCCGGCATGGACCGATGCGGTCGTCGCCCGGCTGGGCCTTGCCGACCGGCTGACCCACCGACCGCACGAACTCTCCGGTGGGCAGCAGCAGCGGGTGGCCGTAGCCCGTGCCCTGCTGCCACGACCGGACGTGATCTTCGCCGACGAGCCGACGGGCAACCTCGACTCCCGCTCCGGTGCTGAGGTACTCGGTCTGCTTCGCAGCAGTGTGCGCGAGACCGGGCAGACCGTCGTGATGGTCACCCACGACCCGATTGCAGCCTCCTATGCCGACCGGGTCGTCCTGCTCGGCGACGGCAGATTGGTCGGGGAGCTGTCGGACCCGACCGCTGACGACGTCATCGACGCTCTGCGCCGCCTCGAACTCGGCGGTTCGATCGCTGGACCATCGAGCAACGGGGGCCGCTGAGATGTGGAAGACCACCCTGGCCCAGATCCGTGCCCATGGCGGCCGGCTGATCGCCTCCTGCCTGGCCATCGTCATCGCGGTCGGGTTCGTCGTGGCCACCCTGGTCCTCAGCGAATCCGCGAACGCCACGATCACCCGCGCGGTCGGCGCGCAGTACGTGGACACCGACGCTGTCGTCGTGCCCGATGTTGGGCCCGAATCACCGACACCCTCCGGAGGCTCGGCCCCGGGCGAGCCGTCGTTGGACGAGCTGGTCCCCCGCGTCGTTGAACTCGACGCAGTGGCAGCGGTAGCGGCCGACGCTGAGGCTTTCGTCCAGGCGTTGGTACCGGGGACCTCGGGCTCCCAGTACGTCACCGTGGAGAGCATCGCCGTGGACGAGGCCCTTCGCTGGCAACGCCTGTCCGAGGGGCGGTTACCCGACCGCGCCGGCGAGGTCGCGGTCAGCGCCCGGGCCGGCGCGCAGGTGGGCGACACCATCTCGATCACCTTCTATCCGGCGGTGAGTTCCGATGATCCGGGAGCCATCGAGCCTGGGTCCGCATCAGCGCCCGAGCCGTCGACCGAGGAAGCCACAGTCGTAGGTGTCGTCGATCTCAGCGGCGATCCCACGGCCGGGCTACGCGGTCGGTACTTCGCCACCCCGGAGCAGGTGACCGGCTGGGGCGGGACGGAACCGACCCAACTGCGGATCGCCGCGAACGACGGCGCCGACGTAGGCGACTTGATCGAGTCTGTGCGGTCGTTGGTCGACGGGGCGGGCATCACCGGGACCGTGCTGACCGGACAGGAGCAGGCAGCCGAGCGTGCCTCCTCGCTCACCGGCAACACCATCGCCCTGGCCACCTTCCTGCTGATCTTCGGCAGCATCGCGGTATTCGTGGCGGGTCTGGTCATCGCCAACACCTTCTCCGTCCTGCTGGCCCAGCGCACCCGAGAGCTGGCGTTGCTGCGGTGCGTCGGAGCAACAGCCAGGCAGGTACGCCGGGGCGTCCTCGGCGAAGCAGCAATTACCGGATTCGGCGCCTCAGCGCTCGGAGTAGGCGTCGGGATCGGCCTGGCCGCGGTCGTGTCGGCCATCGCCAGTGGTGTCGAGTCCCCCATTCCGCTGGGCGCGTTGTCCATCCCGCTGTACACGGTGCTCGCCGGCCTTGCCATCGGAACCCTGGTCACCGTGCTCTCGGCACTGGCGCCCTCCAAGGCGGCAACCCGGGTCTCTCCGTTGGCCGCTCTGCGGCCGATGGACCATGCGCCGCTACGTTCCAAGCGAGGTCTGGTCCGGCTGGCCATCGGTCTGGGGCTGTTCCTGCCCGGCTTCGCTCTCATGGTCCTGGGCGTGACGATCGGCGAGATTTTGATCGCGCTGCCCGGCGAGATGCTGTCCGCTCTCGGCGCCCTGTTGCTTCTGCAGCGCGTGATCCCACCCGTGGTGGCCCTGGCCGGACGGCTGATCGGCGGGCCCGGGGGCGTGCCGGCCAAGCTCGCGGCCGGGAACGCAACTCGCAATCCACGCCGTACGGCTGCGACGGCCACCGCATTGCTGATCGGCGTGACGCTGACCACCGGCCTGCTGGTCGGGGCGGCCTCCACCCGAGTCACTGCTGCAGCTGACCTGGACCGGACGTACCCGACCGATGTGATCGTGGCGACCTACGACCAATGGATCCCGGCGTCGCTGGCCGATCAGCTGCGCACGGTGGAAAACGTCGACAGCGCGGTCGCACTTGTCAGCACCGACGCCACCGCCTCGATCGATGGCCCGATCCAGCCCATCCAGGCCTTCGGCGTGGATCTCGGGGCGGCTGGAGACACCGTTCGCGCTGCCGATTCGCTACCCGGCCCTGGCCAGGTCACGGTGAACAGGGGCCTTGCCCGGTCGCAGGGTCTGGCCGAGGGCGACCCCGTCACCTTCGATCACGAGGACAATACGGTGACCCTGAGCGCGCATCTGGTCGACGCCTACGACGACCTGGTGATGTCACGCGAGGACCTGCTCACGCTCGACCCCGAAGCCGGTACGGGACAGATCTGGCTCCGGGTCAGCGACGACCTGACAGCCGAGCAGAACACCGAGGTGATCAACGAGATCACCGATCTGGCCACTCAGGCGGTCCCGAGCGTCGATGTCTCTGGGCTGATCAGCGTCCGGTTGGCAGTTGACTCGATCCTGGACGTGCTGCTGATGGTGGTCACCGGGCTGCTGGGAATCGCTGTGGTCATCGCGCTGATCGGGGTAGGCAACACCCTGGCCCTCTCGGTGATCGAGCGCCGCCAGGAGAACGGGTTGATGCGAGCGCTCGGATTGACCAGAGGTCAACTCCGCGGCCTGCTGGCCTGGGAGGCCCTGCTCGTCGCGGGGGTCGCGGCGGTCCTTGGAGTCGTAGCCGGTTCGGTGTACGGGCTGGCCGGAGCTGCTGCCGTGCTCAGCGAGACCGACGAGGTCATCATCGACTTCCCCGTACTCCAGGTCCTCGCCGTGATCGTCGTGGCGACCGCGGCCGGGGTGCTGGCCTCGGTCCTCCCGGCCCGACGTGCTGCCCGTACCTCACCAGTTGCCGCGATGGCCAACTGAGCGCCCGGCAATCCAGCGCCAGCAGTTGGCGCGGATCGCGGAGATCCTGAGCGGTCACGTGGATGACCCGCCAGCCCGCACCTGTGATGCGATCGAGTCGCTGCCTGTCGCGACGCAGCTGGCCCGGCTCCCAATGCCAGGACCCTTCCTACTCGACGGCATTCGCTGAGCCACGAACGCTTGATCGACGCGGGCAATGAATCTTCCGGTGCCGTCGAACAACTCGTACTGCGGCTCAGGTGTGAGCCCCCCGAGCACGAGCGTGACTCGCAGTCGACTCTCCTGTGGGGACTCAGCGCGACCGTCCGCGAGGGCTGCCGCCGCCTGGGCTCGACGGGCTCCCGGCACCGCCCTCAGACAGTGTGCTCCGGCGACCAACTCCTCGTTGGTTATCCACCCCAGCGCGAGCGCGATGTCCAAAGCCACGACGGCCTCGGGAGGAACTCCGAGCCCGCCCCGTGCCGTGCTAGCCGGGGCGGGCTCGGCTCGTCCGCGGCGTCACGGAGACCCCGTTCAACATCGTCCGGGAGGCTCGCATCTGAACCTGACTCCTCGCGAGTCCCGGCCGCGGCGAGCACGTACTGGATGTCGCACCGGACCACGGCATCGAGCAGCACACTGCGGGCCCCACCTCGGTCGTCCAGCACAGCCGCGATCAAGTCGGCCCGCTCGGCCTGGTTGGCGTGCCGGATCGCCTCTCCGGACAAGATGACTGTGCTCGCTGAACGCGCCGAGGCCCCGGTCCTACCGACGAGCCGTACCCGCTCTCGGCCCGTACGTGCCGGCGCACGGCGATCATGACCGCCAGGCCGGCCAGCCGAAGCTCGTTGGCCCGATCCACCTCGATCACGGATGGGCCCGGGCTGTCCTGCCGTGCGGCGACCCAAGCGCTGAGCAGGCCGGCCTCGGATTCCGAGATCAGGCGTTCACTCGCTGCCCGAGGACGCGCCACCCGCCTGCTTGTTACCGACCAGCTGCGCCAGTACCGCAACCCCATCCAAGACTGCATCGCTGGTGACCGCGCGGACCAAGCCGGCGAAGTCCGGATCGCAGGACAAGCCCTTCCCGCCGATGACGTGTTCGAGAAAGACACCACGGATCGCCGCCCGAGCCGGCATAGGATCGAGCAGCCCGATATCCGGAAGGACGTTGTCCGTCGCGACGACTGTCACCCCGCCCCCGGCAAGGACTGCGCAAACCTCTTCGCGCACGACCGCATTCCCGGCCAAAACAACTGGTACGCCAAGTCCGGCCGAGCCAAGCGCGCCGGCATTGTGCAGCAGCACGCTGGACTCACCGCCGTCGGTCCCGCCCAGTCCACGCACAGCGCGACCTGCGGAGACACGAGCCCGAACGTACGTCGTCCGCAGAGCGGGCGCGGCCTCTGCCCGGCTTATCGGCAGCGATGCAACGCTTCGCGGCGGCCGAACTAACCCCGGCCAGGATGCGGTACGGGCTGCGCCCGGCCGCTTCGCACTCAGTAGCTGAACGTGGTCGCGGCCTCGTCGCCGATCCACTGCCACAACGGCACCGTGCCGCCCATCTCGGCGCCGGCGATCAGCTGCCCTGAGTCCAGTTTCTTGGCCTGCACGCAGATCGGGCAGACCAGGAAGCGCCCTCCGGCCCGTTCATAGCGGTCGAGTAGCTCCGGCAGTGGCGGACATCCTTCGCACGCCGTTCCCACCGCAATGCCCGGCATCACCAAGCGAACCGCTTCCTTGGTGAGGAACATCATCGTTGGCCGGCCTTGCTCGGCTGCGCCCACTGCGACCAGGAAGGCCACCGTCACGCGCTCTGAGTCCTCGAGTCCGGTCGCCAGACTGACCACTGCTTTGTTGCTCATGCCGTCTCCTCGAATACATCCACGTCTGCGGCCCACGTCGGGCTGCCTCCCGTGGTCGTTGTACGGAAAGGATGCTCGAGTCGGAGGCGGCCGGCAAGCGTGCTGGGACCCAAGTCCCAGCGGGAAGCCACACGGCGGATGACGGTTGGCACGTAGGGAGTCGAGTGGGCAGGCAGGCGCCTACTCGGCCAGATCTGCAGATCTCTCAGGCGCGGGTCAGCCAGGCGGCGACCGCGGCCGTACGCGCAGATCTGCCGGAGATGCCCAACTTGGCGTACAGGTTGGACAGGTGCCGTTCGACCGTTCGTACGCTCAGGGTCAATGCCGATGCGATGCCGACGTTGTCGTACCCGGCTGCGGCAAGTCGCAGGATCTCGATCTCGCGTGAGGACAGCGTCCCCAACTCGCCAACCGAACCGCCGGGGGCCGAGACAGCCTCCGGTCGGAGGAATTCCGCGACCTCGGCCGTGAGGACCTGCCTGGCCGGCTCGTCTGCCAACACGATGTGATTGTCGCTGTCCAGCGGAACATGGCGAGCGCCAGGGATCCGCGAAGCAAGGAGCGCGCCCTCGGCGAATCCGCTCATCCGATCGCCCCGGGCATGTAGGACCAGCGTGGGCACGTCGAGGTCGGCCAGCAAGTCGGTGACATCGACGTCACCGCGTTGCCGACGCGCCTCGGCCGCGTTGTGCCCGGATGTGGACACCTTCTGCAGGTCGTCCACCCAGCACATCTGTGCCTCGCTCGCGCCTGGGATGAATTTGTTCGTGAAGACCCGTCGGAAGTCCGATTCGGGTCGTGCCCAGCCGACTCGCATCATCGCGATCAGCGTCTCGACGTACTCACGCTGCTCGGCCGTGAGGTCACGATCGGCGCAGGCGTGGGCCCCGTACATGACCAGCCGGTTCACCCGCTGAGGGTGGCGATGCACGTAGCTGACCGCCACCGGGCCGCCTTGGGCCATAGCCAGAATCGAGAATTCATCGAGTCCGCTGTCGTCGACGACGGCCTCGAGGTCGGCGACCCGAGCCTCGAGGCTGAAGTCATCGTGCACGTCCCAGTCGGACAGACCGAAACCACGTTCGTCGTAGCGGGTGACTGCGGCGATCTTGCCGAGGTCATCGAGGAAATGCCGCCATACCGGGCTTAGCCAGTCGTAGGACAGGTGACTGAGCCAACACGAGGC
>Ga0136616_10001977_pt1 | contig 10811 bp, 7 predicted proteins | sample AntDrymUQ2992106_2_FD_106648 | JGI IMG/M metagenome (GOLD analysis project Ga0136616, IMG submission 106648) | Polar desert sand microbial communities from Dry Valleys, Antarctica - metaG UQ299 (21.06) | ecosystem: Environmental > Terrestrial > Soil > Desert | place: Antarctica: Dry Valley... | reverse complement strand
TCTGACCGGCCGGCCGTCGGCAGCCAGCCGAGCTTGATCGCGAAGACGTACTTGAGCAAGAAGCCGAGGAAGAAGACCGGGATCGTGACGCCGAGCAGCGAGCCGACGATCGCGCCGGAGTCCAGCCAGGTGCCGTAGCGACGCGCGGCGAAGTACCCGAGCGGGACCCCGACACCGACCGCGATGACCAGCGCGACGGCGGTGAGCTCGATCGTGCCGGGAAAGAGCCGGAGCATCTCGTCGGTCACTGGCCGTCGGGTCTGCGCCGACGTGCCGAGATCGAACGTGGCCGACTGCTTCAGGTACTTCCAGTACTGCACGGCGATCGGCTGGTCGAGGCCGTACAGGCGCTCGACCGCGGCGATCGTCTCGGGCGTCCCCCGCTCGCCGAGAAGGGAGTTCGCCGTGCTCCCGGGCAGTGCCCGGACCCACGCGAAGAGGAGAATCGACAGGCCGAGCAGGATCGGGACCAGCAGCAGCAGCCGCCGGACGACGAATCGTGCCACGGGCCAGCGCCCTCCTTACCTCATCCGGTCGGGCCGCGCTGTCACTGGTGCTCGACCCGGCTCAGGCGCCCGGTAGTACGCCGGGCGCCTGAGCTTCGAGCCGTTGTTGCAGGCGGTGCGAGGACTATTCGGTGACCGTCACCAGGGCGAAGTCCTCATTGTTCACCGGGCTCGGCTCGTAGCCATCGATACCGGCCCGGAACGCGATCGCGGGCTGCGTGTGGACGTAGGGCACGCCCGGCACGAACTCCATGATCATCTGGTTGATCTCGGCGTAGAGCCCGACCCGGGTGTCCTCGTCGGTCTCCGCCTCTGCGGCGTCGAGGGCATCGAAGATCTCCGGCTCGTTGAACCCCCACTGCGCCTGCTGGGTCTGGAAGAACGTCCCGATGAAGTTGTCCGGGTCGCCGAAGTCACCAGTCCAGCCGAGGAGGTACATCTGCTGGGTCCCAGCCTGGTTCGCCGCGAGGTAGTCGGGGTTCCACGGTGCGCTCTGCGAGTTCACCGTGAAGCCGACCGCCTCGAGGTCGGCCTTGATCAGCTCGAAGTTGCCCTCGGGGTCTGGCATGTACGGCCGGCTCACGTCGGTCGGGTACCAGAACTCGACCGTCGGGTTCGCGACGCCGGAGTCGGCCAGCAGCTGCTCGGCCATCGCCGGGTCGTACGCGTACTCCTCGACGCCGTCGCTCCAGCCGAACAGCTCCGGCGGCTGGAACTGCGTCGCGACCTGCGCGCCCTCGGGGTACTTCGTGCTCAGGAGGTTCTCCTTGTTCACCGCGTACGCGACGGCCTTGCGCACGTCTGGGTTGTCCAGCGGGGGGATCGAGGAGTTGAAGCCGATGTACCCGACGTTGAAGGCCGGCCGCTGCAGGATCGTGAAGCCGGCGTCCTCGAGCGCGGTGGCATCGGCGGGATCGACCAGGTCGTAGCCGTCGATCTCGCCGGTCTCGAGCGCCGTGCGCCGGGCCGGTCCGTCGGCGATCGCGACCAAGATCAGGGTCTCGACCGATGGCTGGTTCTCGCCCCAGTAGTCCGCGTTCGCGGTCAGCACGACCCGCACCCCGCGCTCCCACTCGGTGAACGCGTACGGGCCGGTCCCGGTCGGGTGCTCGTAGCCGTACGTGCCGTCGAACGTCGGTGCCTCGCCGTCACCGCCGACGTCGTCGGCGCCGAACTCCTCGAGCGCAGTCGGGCTGGCGATCGAGAACGCCGGCAGCGAGAGCGCGGTGAGGAACGTCGAGGACGGACGGGTGAGCGTGATCACCGCGGTGGTGTCGTCGGTGGCCTCGCAGGACTCGTAGAGGCTCTCGCCGAGGCTTTCCGCGTACGCCGGGTCGTTCTCGGCGAAGCCGCCGAACACCGTCTGGTAGTAGTACGAGGACGATGCGCTCTGGGCGATCGGACCCTCGAAGTTGTACCAGCGGTCGAAGTTGAAGCAGACCGCCTCCGCGTTGAACGGGGTGTCGTCGTGGAACGTCACGCCGTCCTGGAGGGAGAACGTCCACTCGAGGCCGTCGTCGGTCGTCGTCCACTCGGTGGCGAGCGCGGGCTGGATGTCGGTGCCGCCCGCTTCCGTCGTGACAAGACCCTCGAAGATCTGCCGGATGACGCGGATCGACTCACCGTCGCTCACCCACGCACCGTCGATGACGACGGGCTCGGCCGCGCCGGCGAAGACGAGCTCCCCCGTGGCCGTCCCACCACCCTCGGTCTCACCCGTGCCGGGCGTCTCCGGGTCGTCGCCGCCGCAAGCGGCGATCGAGAGCGCCACGACTGCGCCGAGCGCGAGATACCGCCGGCCGGCTCCTGAATTTGGTCGCATGCTCCACCTCGTACGGACTGCTCCAGCCGGGCGGACGCCCAGCGGTTCCGGCGAACACTAGCGACCGCATGCCCGGACTGGCACGCTCAGCGGCTGCACGGGAAGGTTCCGATTCGGCAACGGTTGGGACAGGTGGGGTCAGACAGCAGATATCACCGCACGTTCTACCGGGCGTTGAAGTACTTCGCCTCGGGGTGGTGGACCACCAGCGCATCCGTCGACTGCTCCGGGTGCAGCTGGAGCTCCTCGGACAGCGTGACGCCGATCCGGTCCGGCCGCAGGAGCGCGACGATCTTGGCCCGGTCCTCCAGGTCCGGGCAGGCCGGGTAGCCGAACGAGTACCGCGACCCGCGGTAGCCCTGCTTGAGCACGGCGTCGAGCCCGTCGGGGTCCTGGTCCCCGAAACCGAGCTCGCCGCGGATCCGCGCGTGCCAGTGCTCGGCCAGCCCCTCGGCGAGCTGCACGGAGAGCCCGTGCAGCTCGAGGTAGTCCCGGTAGGAGTCCGCGGCGAACAGCTCGGCGGTGGCTTCGCTCAGGCGCGAACCCATCGTGACGAGCGTGAACGCGATCACGTCCACCTCGCCGGACTCCTCCGGTCGGAAGAAGTCGGCCAGGCACAGGAACCGGTCGCGGCGCTGCCGCGGGAAGGTGAACCGCGTGACCTCCACCGATCCCGGATCCGGTCGCTCCAGGATGATCAGGTCGTCGCCCTTGCTCACGCAGGGGAAGTACCCGTACACGACCGCGGCCTCGAGCAGGTTCTCGGTCTGCAGGCGTTCGAGCCAGGCCCGCAGGCGCGGCCGAGCCTCGGTCTCCACCAGATCCTCGTACGAGGGTCCGTCGCCGCCGCGGGTCGCTCGGAGCCCCCACTGCCCCATGAACGTCGCCCGCTCGTCGAGGTAGGCGAGGTAGTCGGCCAGCGGGATGCCCTTGACCACCCGGTCTCCCCAGAACGGCGGCGTGGGCACCGGGTTGTCCGTCGCCACGTCCGATCGCGCCGGGACCTCGGCCGGTCCGCGCTCGTCGATCGTCGGCCCGGTGCTGCGGACCCGCCGTGGGCGCAGCGCCGGCAGCTCGGCACCTGGAACGCCGCGGCGCACCGCGACCATCGCGTCCATGAGCCGCAGGCCCTCGAAGGCATCCCGGGCGTAGCGGACCTCGCCCTCGTACACCTCAGCGAGGTCCTGCTCGACGTACGCGCGCGTGAGCGCGGCACCACCGAGGATCACCGGCCACCGGGCGGCCATCCCCCGCTGGTTGAGCTCCTCGAGGTTCTCCTTCATGATCACCGTGGACTTCACCAGGAGCCCGGACATGCCGATCACGTCGGCCCGGTGCTCCTTCGCGGCCTCGAGGATCGCGTTGACAGGCTGCTTGATCCCGAGGTTCACGACCGTGTAGCCGTTGTTGGTCAAGATGATGTCGACGAGGTTCTTGCCGATGTCGTGGACGTCGCCCTTCACCGTGGCCAGCACGATCGTCCCCTTGCCGTCCTCGTCGGTCTTGTCCATGTGCGGCTCGAGATGGGCCACCGCCGTCTTCATCACCTCCGCCGACTGCAGCACGAAGGGCAGCTGCATCTGCCCCGAGCCGAACAGCTCACCGACGGTCTTCATCCCCTCGAGCAGCGAGTCGTTCAAGATCTCCAGGGCCGGCCGGTGGCGCAGCGCCTCGTCCAGGTCGGCCTCGAGGCCGTTGCGCTCGCCGTCGACGATCCGCCGCTCGAGCCGCTCCGTGAGCGGCAGCGCCGCCAGCTCGTCCGCACGGGTGGCCCGGACGGATGCTGCGTCCACCCCCTCGAACAGGTCGAGGAAGCGCTGCAGCGGGTCGTACGCCGCCTCGGCGGCGGTCGCGGGACGGCGCCGGTCGTACACCAGGTCGAGCGCGACCTCACGCTGCTCGTCGGGGATCCGCGCCATCGGCAGGATCTTCGCCGAGTGCACGATCGCGGAGTCCAGGCCGGCGTTCGTGCACTCGTGCAGGAAGACCGAGTTCAGCACGACCCGGGCCGCAGGGTTGAGCCCGAACGAGACGTTCGAGACGCCGAGCGTGGTCTGGACGTCGGGGAAGCGGCGCTTGACCTCGCGGATCGCCTCGATCGTCTCCAGCCCGTCGCGCCGGGTCTCCTCCTGCCCGGTGGCGATCGGGAACGTGAGGCAGTCCACGAGGATGTCGTGCACCGACATCCCCCAGCGCCCCGTGAGATCGCGGATCAGACGTTCGGCGACCCGGACCTTCCACTCCGCGGTTCTGGCCTGCCCCTCCTCGTCGATCGTGAGCGCCATCACGGCCGCGCCGTGCTCGCGCACCAGCGGCATCATCCGCGCGATCCGGGAACCCGGACCGTCGCCGTCCTCGTAGTTCACCGAGTTGACGACCGCTCGGCCACCGAGGCACTCGAGGCCGGCCTCGACCACCGCCGGCTCGGTCGAGTCCAGGACGAGCGGGAGCGTCGAGGCGGTGGCGAACCGGCTGGCGACCTCGCGCATGTCGGCGACCCCGTCGCGACCCACGTAGTCGATGCAGACGTCGAGCAGGTGCGCGCCGTCGCGAGTCTGCGCGCGGGCGATCTCGACGCAGTCGTTCCACCGCTCGGCGAGCATCGCGTCGCGGAACGCCTTGGACCCGTTGGCATTCGTCCGCTCCCCGATCGAGAGGTACGAGGTGTCCTGCCGGAACGCGACGCTCTGGTAGAGCGATGCGGTGCCGGGCTCCGGGCGGGGCCGACGGGGCGGGACGTCGCGACCGCGCACCCGCTCCACCACCAGCCGCAGGTGCTCCGGCGTGGTGCCGCAGCACCCGCCGACGAGCGCGAGGCCGTACTCCCGGATGAACGTGTCGTGCGCGTCGGCGAGCTCGAGCGGGGTGAGGGGGTAGCTCGCGCCGTGCCGCCCGAGGACGGGCAGACCTGCGTTGGGCAGGCAGGCGAGGCCGACGCGGGCGTGCCGGGCGAGGAAGCGCAGGTGCTCGCTCATCTCGGTCGGTCCGGTCGCACAGTTGAGCCCGATCAGATCGACGCCGAGCGGCTCGATCGCGGTGAGAGCGGCACCGATCTCCGAGCCGAGCAGCATCGTGCCGGTCGTCTCGACGGTGACCGTGACGATCAGCGGCAGGTCGACCCCCGACGTCGCCATTGCGCGCTTGGCGCCGACGATGGCCGCCTTTGCCTGCAGCAGGTCCTGCGCGGTCTCGACCAGCACGGCGTCCGCGCCACCGTCCACGAGGCCGCGCACCTGCACCTCGTACGCGTCGCGGAGCATCGCGTACGGCGTGTGGCCCAGCGTCGGCAGCTTGGTGCCGGGGCCGACGGAGCCCAGCACCCAGCGCGTCCGGTCGGGCGTCGACCACGCGTCGGCAGACTCCCGGGCGATCACCGCGCCCGCCCGGGCGAGCTCCTCGATGCGGTCCTCGATGCCGTACTCGGCCAGGTTCGCCCAGTTGGCGCCGAACGTGTTCGTCTCGACGCAGTCCACGCCGACCTCGAAGTAGGCGTCGTGCACTGCGCGGACCACGTCGGGCCGGGTCAGGTTGAGGATCTCGTTGCAGCCCTCGTGCCCCACGAAGTCCACGAGCCCGAGGTCGTAGACCTGCAGCATCGTGCCCATCGCGCCGTCGGCGACGACGACGCGGCGGGCAAGCTCGGAACGCAGGTCAGACGGCATGCAGACGAACCTCGAGTTGTCGATCGATGGATGATCCGAGGCTACTCGCGCGAGCGCAGGCGGACCGGCCAGCCCGTACGCTGCTGCACGTGATCGAGCTCGCCGGCGTCCCGGATCTGGTCGACCCAGTGATGATCGCCGCCTTCGAGGGGTGGAACGACGCCGGCGACGCGGCCTCCGGTGCGATGGCCCATCTCGAGCAGATCTGGGGTGCCGAGCCGCTCGCCGCGCTCGACCCGGAGGATTACTACGACTTCCAGGTCAACCGGCCGCTCGTGAGCATCGGTGCCGACGGCGAGCGCGACCTCACCTGGCCGACGACGCAGATCTCGATCGCCCGACAAGTCCTCGGCGGGCGCGACGTCGTGCTCGTTCGCGGCATCGAGCCCAACATCCGGTGGCGGTCGTTCGTGACCGAGCTCATCGACGTCGCCGACGAGCTCGACGTCGGCATGGTGGTCGTGCTCGGAGCCCTCCTCGCCGACGTCCCGCACACCCGTCCCGTGCCGCTCACCGCCACGACCGGAGACGCCGATCTGCGGGTGGAGCTCGGACTTCCCGAGTCCACCTACGAGGGTCCGACCGGCATCGTCGGCGTCCTCCAGGACGCCTGCGCCCGAACCGGCATCCCCTCTCTCACCGTCTGGGCGGCGGTCCCGCACTACGTGGCTCAGCCCCCGTGTCCCAAGGCGACCCTCGCGCTGCTGGCCCGGGTCGAGGACCTGCTCGACGCGCGGATCCCCACCGGTGACCTGCCCGCGGACGCGCGCGCCTGGGAGCTGGGCGTTGACGAGCTGGCGGCCGAGGACCCCGAGGTCGCGGAGTACGTCCGTACGCTCGAGGAGGCGAAGGACGCCACCGAGCTGCCCGAGGCCAGCGGCGAGGCGATCGCCCGCGAGTTCGAGCGCTACCTCCGCCGCCGCGCGCCGGACTAGGACCCGCCCGGTCTCACCTCGCGACGCGCCGGGCGACACCGAGATCCACGCCGAGCAGCGTGTCGCAGACTGCCGCCGCACCGGCCGCCTCTCCGGGGGCAGCCTGTGCGGCGATCGCATGAGCCGCCCACGCGTCGATCACCTCGAGCGCCCGGGGGGAGTCGAGGTGGTCCGCCATCGCCGCGCGTACGTCGGTGAGCGCCCGCTGGGCACCGGGCGCGGTGAGGTCCGGGGCGGCGCCCAGACCGACCCTGGCCGCGAGCCGCCAGCGCTCGAGCCGCTCCTCGGCGTCGCGCAGGTCAGCCGGGGTCCAGTCCCAGTCCGTGCGCACGTGGTGGGCGAGCAGGGCGAGACGGATCGCCATCGGGTCGGTGCCGCCGCCGCGAAGTGCTGACACGAGCACGAGGTTGCCCTTGGACTTCGACATCTTCTCGCCGTCCAGGCCGACCATCCCCTGGTGGAGGTACACCCGCGCGAACGGCTCGCCGGTCACCGCTCGACCCTGGGCCGCGCACATCTCGTGGTGCGGGAAGACGAGGTCTCGCCCGCCGCCCTGGACGTCGACGGTGGGGCCGAGGTGCGCCTGCGCGATGGCCGTGCACTCGACGTGCCAGCCCGGGCGACCGGGTCCCCACGGCGACTCCCAGGACGGCTCGCCCGGACCGGCGCCGGTCCAGAGCTGGCAGTCGAGCGGGTTCCGCTTGCCGGGACGATCCGGGTCGCCGCCTCCCTCGGCGAACAGCTTGGCCATCGCCGGCGGGTCCAGGCCGCTGACCGTGCCGAAGCCAGCAGATGCGGTTGCGGTGAAGTACAGGTCGTCGTCGAGGCGGTACACCATGTCGCGCTCGTCAAGCGTCTCGATCAGCCCGACGATGAGCGGGATCGCCTCGACCGCGCCGACGTACTCGTCCGGCGGGATCATCCGCAGTGCCGCCATGTCGGTCCGGAACAGCTCGGTCTGCCGTTCGGCGAGCGACGCCCAGTCCTCACCGGTCGCGGCGGCTCGCTCGAACAGCGGGTCGTCGATGTCGGTCACGTTCTGCACGTAGCTGACCGCGCGACCGCTGTCGCGCCAGGCCCGGTCGAGCAGGTCGAATGCGAGGTACGTCGCGGCATGGCCCAGGTGGGTGGCGTCGTACGGCGTGATGCCGCAGACGTAGAGCAGCGCCGGATCGGTTCCGTCGAGCACCACGCTGGCCCGCGTCGCCGTGTCGAGCACCACGGGCGGACCGGCCCGTCCAGGCAGCGCAGGGACATCGGTCGCAGACCAGGCACGCATAGGTGATCGACTGTAACCGAGCGTCTCGAGGGGGTTAGAACGGCGGCCAGGGCAGCGACGGCCAGCCGCCGTGCGGGACCGGCAGGACGCCCGATCGGAGCAGCCAATCGACACGCGCGACCGTTCCCGCGACCTCCTCCGGGTCGAGCAACTCGTCGAGCCGCCGGCCGAGATCGCCGTCGAGCGCCGCCTGGACGATGTGCAGGACGGCGATCTCCTCGTCGGCAAGTGGCTCGCCGGCCCACCCCCATAGCACCGTCCGGAGCTTGGGGTCGACGTTGAAGCAGACGCCGTGGTCGACGACTCGCAGCCCGAGCTCAGTCGGCAGCAGGTGCCCGGCCTTGCGGTCCGCGTTGTTGATCACCGCGTCCAGGACAGCAGTGCGCCGGAGCGCCGGAGCGTCGGCGTGCACGAGCGTGACCGGGCTCCCCGCGCCGTCGTACGCGTCCACGACGGATCGCCAGCCGGTGGGGACCTGGCCCTCCGGGACGACGTCGACCAGGTCGTCCGCCTCGCCGTGGTCGACCCAGACCTGGCACATCCCGGGACCGACCGGTCCCTCGCGCAGGATCGTGAGCGGGATGAGGTCCCAGCCGGTGACCGCTGACACCTCGTACGCGGCGACCTCCCGGGCAGCGAGGGTGCCGGTCGGGAAGTCCCAGAGAGGCCGTTCACCGGAGACGGGCTTGTAGATGCACGCCAGCTCGTCCGGGGGCGGTTCAGCGGCCGTCATGTCCGCGGCATCGGCGAGGCGGCAGAAGAGGGTGAGGTTGGACGCGCTGACCAGCCTGCCCTCGATCACGATCTCGGCGGTGCGGAGCCGGTGGGCGACAGAGGTCGGTTCGGTGGTCAGCGGAGCTTGCCGTTCTTCCGCGGGCACAGGTGTCCGGCCGGGTCGAGCGGGTTGCCGCAGAGGGGGCACGGCGGACGGCCCGCCGACACGAGCGCCAGTGATCGGGATGCGAAGGCCCGCGCCATGGGACCGGTCAGCCGGACGACCAGCACGTCGGGGCCGTCGTCGGCATCGTCGTCGCCGAACGGAGGTGGACCGGTCTCCTGGTCCTCCTGGGCGTGCGCCTCGATCACGAGACGCCCGGCCTCCTCGTCCCAGGCCAGGGCGATCGGCCCGACCCGGAACTCCTCGACCAGTGGCAGGTCCAGCGGCGCGGCATCGGCCAGAGCGGCTGGGACGATCGCCGGCACGGGCGTCTCCCCGGACGACCGCAGCACCACCCGGTCGAGGAGCTCGTCGACCCGTTCGGCGAGCGCGGCGACCTGCTCCTTCTCGAGCAGGACGCTCGTGGTCTGCTCCGCCGAGCGCGCCTGGAGGTAGAACGTGCGCTCGCCGGGACCACCGACCGTGCCGGCCACGAAACGGGTCGGTGGGTCGTAGCGGAATACCTGCCGGGGCACGCCGTCTCCTTCGTCACGTCGTCCTGGCTCGACTCTAAGAGAGTCCTCCGCGGGGCTGCACGCGCGGTTCAGCCAGTCGTCCCGCCGACGACGGCGTCGCCGTCGGTTGACCTGACGCGGCGCCGCCGTCCCGGCGGCGGGCGCAGGCCAGCCAGCGATCCGGTCTCGTTCACCCGCACCACGAACGGGCGGGACGGCGTGTAGCGGACGACCGTCACCGACGCCGGGTCGACGACGATCCGCTGGAACTCGTCGAGGTGGACGCCGAGCGCGTCAGCGACGACGGACTTGATCACGTCCGCGTGACTGATCGCGGCCCAGACCGCGTGGGCGCCGTGCGCCGCTTCGACGGTTGCGTCGTGCGCGCGCACGGCGTCGACTGCGCGGTGCTGCATCGCCCGCATCGTCTCCCCGCCGGGAAACGTGACACCGGACGGGTGCGCCTGCACGACCTTCCACAACGGCGTCCTCGACAGTGCCTTCAGGTCCTGGCCGGTCCAGTCGCCGTAGTCGCACTCGGCGAGCCCGTCGTCCAGCCCCAGCGTGAGGCCAGGGCGGTCGGCCAGAAGTGGTTCAGCGGTCGCCAGGCAGCGGTCGAGCGGGCTGGACACCACGGCGACGAGCGGGATGCCGCGGAGCCGCTCGGCCAGCTCACGTGCCTGCTGCCGGCCGACCTCGTCGAGACCGACACCTGGCGTGCGCCCGGCGAGCACGTTCGTGGCGTTGGCGGAGGACCGCGCGTGGCGGATCAGCACGACTGTGGCCACGCTGAACCGTAGCCCGCCGGCCATCGTGAGCAGACCGACACTCAGGACGGGTTACGCAACGGGCTTACGGACCATACGATCAAGGGCGAGCGTGACCGGTGGTGACGCTCTGGGGTTGTCGTGTGCCACTGGTGGGCACTCAAGCGTGTACGGCCCGGGCTCGTCCGGACCGATGCACTGAGGAGCAACGTTGTCGAGTCGTCGGGCGGTGGCCGTCGCAGCGCTGGCCGCGCTCGTGATCGGCGGGATCGCCGCACCGGTCGGTGCCTCCGCGAGCCCCGGCCGGCCGCCCACCACGTCGACGCCGAAGCCGACCGAGACAACGCCCGACCCCACCCCGACGCCGACCGAGACAACGCCCGACCCGAGCCCGACGCCGACCGAGACAACGCCCGACCCGAGCCCGACGCCGACCGAGACAACGCCC
>Ga0136616_10001975_pt1 | contig 10815 bp, 12 predicted proteins | sample AntDrymUQ2992106_2_FD_106648 | JGI IMG/M metagenome (GOLD analysis project Ga0136616, IMG submission 106648) | Polar desert sand microbial communities from Dry Valleys, Antarctica - metaG UQ299 (21.06) | ecosystem: Environmental > Terrestrial > Soil > Desert | place: Antarctica: Dry Valley... | reverse complement strand
CGGCAAGGACGTCGGCGACAAGCGCCAGACGATCAAGGAGCGCGAGATGAAGCGCGAGATGGAGCGGGCAGTACGCCGACGCTGAAGCCACATCGCGCAAGAGGGCGAAGCCCGGTTAAGCCCCGGCGGGCGAAGCCCGGTTAAGCCCCGGCATGGATGCTGGGCTCACCATCAAGACGCCGTCGGGACGACCGGCGGAGCAACACAATGACGCGAAGGAGAGCCGCCTGAGGAGCCCTCCGGCCGGGCGCAAGCGCCTGACCTTCTGGGCGGCGGGCCTCTCACCTCGGTGGCCTCGCTCTCTGCGGCTCGTCCTCCGCGTCGAGGGGCAACTTACGAGGCGCCGGCGAGGCGCACAAGAGCCTCCATCGGTCGTCCCCGCATCCTCCGGGAAAAGCTCTCCGTTAAGGGCCGCTGCCACACTGGACGACAACGATGGCAATGGATCGCACCCCGCCCCAGTGGCTTCCGCCGACCGCCTACCAGCCGGCGCCCGCCCCCGCGCCGCCGCCGCCCGCGCGACCGCGCTCCGGCATCCGGAAGTTCGCCACGCCGATCCTCCTCGGCCTGCTGGCCCTGCTGAAGTGGGGCAAGGCGCTGCTGCTGCTCCTGCCCAAGGCCAAGCTGCTGACCACGTCGGCGTCGATGCTCGTCTCGGTCGGCGCGTACGCGCTGATCTGGGGCTGGAAGTTCGCCGTCGGGTTCGTCGGCCTCCTGTTCATCCACGAGATGGGGCACTACATCCAGCTGCGGCGCGAGGGCGTCAAGCCGTCCGTAATGCTCTTCATCCCGTTTCTCGGCGCCGCCGTCGGCGCGCGCTCGCTCGGCGGCAGCGCGCTGGCCGAGGCGCGCGTGGGCCTCGCCGGTCCGATCCTCGGCTCGCTCGCGACCGCCGCGCTGATCCCGATCGCGATCGCCACGAACGACGACTTCTGGTACGCGCTCGCCTTCACCGGCTTCTTCCTCAACCTCTTCAACCTGCTGCCGGTGGTCCCGCTCGACGGCGGCCGTGCGATGGCGGCCATGGCGCCGTGGATGTGGTTCGTCGGCTTCGGGCTGATGGTGCTGCTGGTCTTCGTGTGGCCCAACCCGATCCTGCTGCTGATCGTGCTGCTCGGCGGCTTCGAGACCTACCGGCGCTGGAAGCACCGCAAGGACCCGGTGGAGGGCAACGCCCAGTACTACCGCGTCAAGCCCCTCCACCGGCTGCTGGTGGGCGGGGTCTACGTCGCCCTGATCGTCGGGCTGGCGGTCGGGATGGACCTCACCCACGTCGTGCGCACGTTCGACGACGCATGATTTCCGCGGAACGTGCGGGATCGGGTCATCTGACCCTCTTGTGCTGTTCGGCGCCCGTCTCGTAGATTCTGCCCAGACGCGGAGGACGAGCCGCAAAGAGCGAGGCCATTGAGGTGCGAGGCCCGCCGCCCAGAAGGTCCCGGCGCTTTCGAGCGCTGGACCGGAGGGCTCCTCGAGCGGCTCTCCCCCGCGTCGTTTTCGTTCTCCGGCGAGATCCCGCGCCGTCGCCGCTCCGGCGGCGGCTCACAAGCCGAGCTTACCCATCAGCCTGAGCCAGATCTCGCTGCGCGTGGGGAAGGCGGGGACCGCGTGGCGCAGCCGCGCGACCGGCACCTCGCCGACGATCGCGATCGTCGCGGCATGCAGGAAGTCGGCGACCTCGGAGCCGGTGATCGTCGCGCCGACGATCACGCCGCGCTCCTCGTCGACCAGGAAGCGGCTCGTCCCGCGCGCGTTGCGGCCGTAGAACGAGCCGCCCGCGTTGCCCGACGTCTCGATGTCGACCACCCGCGGCGTCAGGCCGGCGTCCTCGGCCGTCTTCGTCGTGTGCCCCACCGCCGCGACCTGGGGGTCGGTGAAGATCACGCGCGGCGCCAGCGGACCGTCCGCACCGTGCTCGATGGCGCTGTCCTTCCCGAGCACGTGGTCGCACGCGACGCCCGCCTGGTACTTCGCCATGTGCGTGAAGGCCGCCCGCCCGTTGAGGTCGCCGATCACGTAGAGCCAGTCGTGGCCGGCGACCAGCGCGTGCTCGTCGACGTCGACGTAGCCGTCGGGCTCGATCCCGATCGACTCCAGCCCGAGCCCCGCGACCTGCGGGGTGCGCCCGACGGCCACCAGCAGCTCGTCTCCCGTCACCTGGCCGCCGTCGTCGAGCGCGACCGTCACTTCGGCGCCTGCGCGGCGCACGGACCTCGCGGTCCGGCCCGTGCGGATGTCGACGCCCTGCTCGGCCAGCGACTGGGTGACCTGATCGCAGGCGAACTGCTCCTCGCGCGGGAGCAGCCGCCGCCCGCCCTCGATCAGCGTGACCTCCGCGCCGAGCGAGTTGTACGCCTGAGACATCTCCACCCCGACCACACCGCCGCCCAGCACGATCAGCCGGTCCGGGATCGCGTGCGCGGTGGTCGAGTCCCGGTTGGTCCACGGCTTCGCCTCCGCGAGGCCGTCGATCGGTGGCAGCGCGGGCGTCGTGCCGCCGGCGAGGAACACCGCACGCCGCACCTCGATCGTCTCGTCGCCGACCACGACGCGCTTCTCGCCGTCGAGCCTGCCCCAGCCACGGAAGAGCGCGATGTCGCGCTCCTCGAGCCACGGCAGCATCGAGCTGTCGTCGAGGTCGTGGATGATCTCGTCGCGCCGCTCCAGTACCGCCGTGACGTCCAGCTCGCCGGTGGCGGCCTCGGCGGCGCCGGGCAGCCGGCGCGTCTCGGCCAGGGCCTCGGCGGGCCGCAGCAGCGCCTTTGAGGGCATGCAGGCCCAGAACGAGCACTCCCCGCCGACCTTGCGATCCTCCACGATCGCCACCTGGAGGCCGGCCTCGGCCAGCCGCCCGGCCGCCACCTCGCCACCCGGCCCGGCGCCGATCACCACCACGTCGAAGCTGCGCATCCTGTCTCCTCGCTCACGGATCTCGTCGTGGGGCGAGGCTACTGCCACCGGGCTTAGGGGGAACTTACGGCCGCTTGACGGGCGGCTCAGGCGCAGGCCGCATCATCACGTCGTGCCGTGCGGGGCGACATCCGCCGGGCGATCGCAGCGCGGGGGACTCTGGGGACGCTCCAACCGCAACGGCCGCCCAACTCGGAGTCGCCCCGTCACGGCCCTTCCCGCCCCGCGCTCGGGGGCCTACAATGGAAGGGCATCAAACCCCTGGGGACGACAGGCTTCGACGTGGTCGGTTCGTGGGGGTGGTTGCGAGTCGAGGTGCCGGAGGCCTCGTAAAACCCCGGCAAAAACACAAGTGCGAAGTCTCACGACTTCTCGCTCGCTGCCTAGCACAAACTAGGTACCGAGCCTTGGCCCCCGGAGCCTGTGACGGGACACGGCTGAGTCAACAAGCAGGCCAATGCCCCCGGAACGCCTGCCTGAGCCGCCCGGGGGGACATTCGATCAGGCTGGCCCTGCTGCAACCCCGCCGGCGTGGCGAGCACAGGGCGAGATATAGAGCGCCGGACATACTCGTAGACGCCACCTTTCACGCGATTGCGGACGTGGGTTCAATTCCCACCGTCTCCACTGATACGTCCCGGATCGACAATCCGGGACATCCCTGCAAATCCCGCTCCTTGCTCATTTGCTCATTTGGAGGGGATTTGCTGCGACAGGGGCCACATCGTTTGCAGGCGTTTCCGCGGGAACACCGGCGATCGAGTCGCAGGCGAGTCGCGGATCGGCCGGCGGCCGCCAGTCGCAAGCGAGTCGCGGCCTGCTCGCCGCGCGCACGCCGGCAAGTGCGGTGGCGCGGCACCCGTGCCCTACAGGTGAGCGCTCCCGTGCTCGAGGATGTTTGCGGCCGCCCCGTGGTCGGTGAACCCACCCTGGAAACCGTGCGCGTCCCGGAGATGCGAGGGCGCGGCGGCATCGAAGTCCTCGAGCGTCACGTCGAAGACTGCGGCGATCCGCTCGCGGAGCCGCGTGTCCCGGTGCAGTCGAAGCGCGAACTCAACGGCGGTATCGCTGGCGAGCTCGAAGAACGCGATCGCGCGGTGCTCGATCGATCAGTCCGCATCGAATGCACACGAGCATGTCGAACTGGCCCATGCTCCGCCTCGGCTCGCCCTCGGCGAACAGCTCTGGGTAGCGCTCGCGCAGCCAGTCCGCAGGTTCGAGGCTCCGCGTCAGGAATTCCCACGCGGGTGACAGCCATCGTTGCCCTTCCGAAGCCATTGCTACGCCGAGTGCGTGGACCAGTGTCGCCTGGAAGCCACACGACTTGCTCGGTGTATCCGCTCCGGCTGGTCCACGTCGAAGTAAGCAGCGGCACGAGTGACTCGTAGCGCTCGAGCCTGACGAGCAGTGCGCCGCAGACATATCCGAGCCAAGCGACAGCCCACTCGCTGAGCTCCGCCCAGATCGTGTAGCCGTCCGAGAGCGGCCGGCGCTCGAGGGTCCGCGATAGCTGCTCGATCTCGTGCGCGAAGCGGTCCTGGTCGTAGAGGCTCAATGGGATGAGAGACGCGATCCGGCGTTCGAGCACCGGCCGGAGCGCGTCCCAGGCGTCCTGCATCGCCCCGTCCTCGTTCGGGTGTCGCGGCCGCAGGTCCGCAGCGACTCGCTCGATGTTGCCCTCGAACCAGTTCCGCTCACGGCGGAGGTCCTCATCAAGCCCAACTCCATCCTTCGCCTGCAGAAGTCCGCGGATCGAGTCGTGCACGATCGCTGGGGTCAGACCCGATGGATGCTCCTCGAAGACCGCGAGCCGCCGGTCGAGATCCGCGAGAAAGTCGGCCGCGGTGTCGCGCACGATGATGCGCCCCGCGCCCGCCTCGACTAGCTCCGTGGCAGGCTGGCCGGGCGCACCGCGGGCGACCCACCACAGCCCGTATCGCGACTGTCGGGCGCGGAGCGCCTGCGCGATCGCCTCGTCTGCTCCGGAATAGCCGATGACGACGATGCCCGCGGATCGAGCTCGTCGATTTCGACTGGCATTCACTACGGCACTTCACCGCGCATTTCTTCTACGTCGTTCGTGGCTACGGGCCCGAGCTCGCGGCGTACCAGCTCGGGCACACCGATCCGAACCTCGTCATCCGGCGATACGGCAAGCCGTTCCAGGCCGCGCTCGACCGGCTGAAGCGAGCGGCTGATGCCCGCGAGTGGTTCAGCTGCGGCCCGATGACTCGCCGCGCGCGCACGGCAAGTCCGCCTGAGCGGGATGATCGACGAGTGAACGAGACGGGCGCTCCGCGTGAGACGGCGTACTACTACCCGGAGCCGTATTGGCTGGCCGACGAAGGCAGCTGGATCAAGAGCCTCCTCCTGTTCTTCGACGAGGTCGCGATCTTGCTGCCGAACTACATGCGCGGCCGGAACCTGCTCGCTGATCCAACCCTCGCGGCACCGCTTGCCGACCAGGGACTGCTACGCGTGCTGGAGCCCGAGTCGTTCCTCGATGCCGCGAGCGCGGAGCGACTCATTGAGGTCGTCACCGCGCTCGTGACCGGCGGGGCGTTCGATGAGCTCTCCGACGCTGAACAACTTCGCCGAAATCTCGATGTCGCGCATGGGTACGGCGTGATGCACGAGGTATCCCTCGCGCTCTATGAGACGCTCGCCGAGCGCGGTCTGGCTACGGAGACGAGCGATGGGGTGTCGATCCCGATGCACCCGATCGTGCGCAGCGTCTACCTCATCGTGATCGCGCAGCTGTCGCGGGAGGTGGGGCAGCGTGTTGGTTTGGACCTCCACCCGGTGACCAACGGTCGCGCGGCGACCGATGCTTTCGAGCGCTTCCTCGAACTCACGCCTATGCCTTCGCGTGGCCACGTCGTCGGGATGGACTTGGAGGTTGTGGGCATCGACCTGGAGACCGTCCCGCTCGACGACGTCCTCTCGTACCGACGCGAGAATGCGGACGCGCATCGGCGGTACATGCAGAACCTGCGCTCGTTCGCACTGGACTTGAGCCTGATGGAGGCCGCCGATCGCGGGCGAGCCCGTGCTGATCGCCGCGCCGATCTCGCCGATGAAGCACGCGATCTGCGCAGCCGCGCGTTGTCAGCCTGGACGTGGTCCTTGCGGTGCTGTGGCGCCCGTTCTCGGGGCGGATCGGGAGTGGTCCTGGGGCTCGCCGCCGCGGGAGTCGCCGTCGCCATGCAGGAGGGGATCAGCGCGCTGGCGGGAAGGGTCATCGCCGAGTGCTCGACCGCTTCGCCGGAGCAGGCCTTACGGTGACCTTCGCCACGCAGGACGTCACCGTGCACCGCGCCGAGGAAAGGCTGACATGTTCTATGACGACTGGCAGGGCCTGGTCCGCGTCGTGGTCGTGGGCAGCTGCGCCTATGTCGCGCTGATCGTGCTGCTGCGGATCTCCGGCAAGCGAACCCTGGCCAAGCTCAACGCCTTCGACTTCGTCGTCACGGTGTCGCTCGGGTCGACGTTGGCGACGGTGCTGCTCTCCTCCAGCGTCGCCCTCGCCGAGGGAATCACCGCGCTGGCGCTGCTTGCAGGCCTGCAGTACCTGGTGGCGTGGGCGTCCACTCGCAGCCGGCAGGTGGAGCGGCTCGTGAAATCCGAGCCGACGCTGGTCTACCGCGACGGGTTCTTGCGCGGCGCCATGCGCCGAGAGTGGTGTCGCCCGACGATCTGCGCCAGGCCGCCCGTGCGCAAGGCCACGCCGAACTGGGCGAGGTCGCCGCGATCGTGCTGGAGAACGATGGCACCATGAGCATCCTCACCGATCCGCCGCCCGGCTTCACCATCGCGGTCCAGCGGGTTGATTCTGTCAAGCCGGAGAGCAGTCACGAGCCATGAACGGCCTCTGGCGCCGGATTAGCGAGCGGTTCTGGGCGCTGCCGCTGCTGTGCGCGCTGAGCGCGCTGGGGCTCGGAGTTGGCCTTGGCAGGCTCGATGACGCCCTTGACACCTCCTTCACCCTACCGTTCCTGTTCGGGGGGGGGCCGGAAGGCGCACGAGCGCTGCTGTCGGCGATCATCACGTCGATGATCTCGTTCACCGGCCTGGTGTTCTCGATCACGATCGTCGTGCTCCAGCTGACCAGCAGCCAGTTCTCGCCGCGAGTGCTGCGAACCTTTCTGCGGGACCGGTTCAACCAACTGGCCCTCGGCGTGTTCGTCGCGACCTTCGTCTACGCACTCGTCGTCCTGCGCGCCGTCCGCGGCACCGCTCAAGTAGACCCGTTCGTTCCTCAGCTGGCCGTTACCGTGGCGTTCCTCTTCGTGCTCGTCAGCGTGGGCGTTTTCCTCGGCTACATCAACCACATCGCTGAGTCGATCCGCGCCGCCACGATCATCGCCCGCATCGGGAAAGACACCCGCGGTCTGCTCGAACGCCGATATCCCCCCGACAGCGCCAATGCGGCGCGCCGGCTTCTTCCCGAAGGTCCGGTCCACGAGGTGCCCGCCGGAGAGCCCGGCGTCGTGCAGCGCGTCGACGACGAGGCACTGACGCGCATCGCCGAAGAGCGTGACCTCACGATCTGCGTGCTGCGCGCCGTCGGAGAGTTCGTCCCGGCCGGCGCATCCCTGCTCGAAGTGCACGGCAAAGATCCGGGCGACACGGAGCGGCTCAGCTGCGCGATCGAACTCGGCAACGAACGCACCCTCGACCAAGACGTGGGCTTCGGCTTTCGACAGCTCGTCGACATCGCCGAGCGCGCGCTTTCTCCCGGCGTCAACGACCCGAGCACCGCCGTGCAGGTGATCGATCAGCTCCACGACCTGCTCCGCCGCCTGGCCACCCGGCCGCTGCCACCCCGTCAGAGCTTCACCGACGACGGCCGGCTCGCGGTCGACGTTCCCGGACCGAGCTTCGGCGACTACCTCGGGCTGGCCATCGACGAGATCGACCGCTGGGGCGCCGACGCCGAGCGCGTCCAGCACAGGATCGACGCAATGCTGGTCGACCTCGACCACGTGGCGCACCCTGAACAACGGCCCGTGATCGTCCGAGCCCTGGTCGGCCGCGATCGACACCCCCCGTCGCTTCCCAGTGACGGGCCGCCGCGTTCGGACACCTATCTCCGCTAGTGGTCCGTCTCGGAAGTCTTGGCCGGGAATGGTATGGGTCAGGCGGCGATCCTGCGGCGGCGTTCGAGGGTGATGAGGCGCTGGTTTCGGTGTTCGCCGTTGCGGTAGAGGACGTGGCGGGCGAGGACGTGCGCGAAGGCGTCCCAGTCGAGGTAGTCGGCGTTCTTGACGACGAATTTCTGCGCGACCTCCGCGTCCATCAGCTCAGCGACCATGAACCGCACCGACTCGCGGATCAAGTCGGCGTGCTCAGACGACATCAGCTTGTCGACCGCCTGCGCAGCGGTCATCCTCCGGCCCTCGGCCATCGCGTTGCGCTCCTTGAATCGGACTGCAGCAACAGCCCGACGATTCGAGACCCGCGATGGCCGTTCCTTGCAGACGCTGCCTCAGCGGGCTCCTACACCACTGTTACAGACTTAACCGCGCCGGACAGCATTCGGACCACTGCTTGCGGGGCGCCAGCCTACCGTGCGCGGTGAGCGCGTCACGCCGGCGCAGGTGTTGCAGCTCGCGGTCATGCCGTCGCGGAGCAGCCGCGGGTCGCGGCGCGTGTGAGCCGGATGACCGATCACTGCGACGACGTCATGCAATGGCTGCTGACGGTCACCGCGCTGGGCAACGGGCGCGCTGCTGCTGGGTCAGCCGGCTCTCGAGCGGCGCGGCCGTGATGTTCGCGCAACATCTCCGGCGCGGGCAGCGCGCTCGGATGGGCTCAGGTGCAGCGGAAGGCCACGAGCGCGGTGCCGCGGTCGCGGTGAGGATCGTTGAGGGTTGCGCGGATGACGGCGAGCACGGTGACGATCGGCAGCGGCGTCGAGGCGATCTGCATGCCGGGGTCGGCGATCGCGACCGGGTGCCACCAGGCCGTCGGCGGCGACGGCTGGCTCGGGCCACAGGGTGTTGAGGGAGAGCTCGAGGCCGTGGTCGGCGAAGCCGGCGCGCGCGACGCGCCGGACGAGGCGATGCTCGGACGGTATGCCGTCCGCGTCGAGGGTGGCGTGGAAGCCGGCTTCCTCGGCGGCGTCTGACTCCTCGACGGTCGCTGCCACGCGGACGTGGAAGCCAAGCTCGCGCAGCAGCGCGATCCCGGCGCGGGCGCGGTCGAAGGCACCGTGGCCCCGATGGCGGTCGTGCAGCGCCGGCGTGCCCGAGTCCAGTGAGACCTGCATTGTCACGCGCGTGGGGTCCAGCGCGTCGAGCGTGCGACGGCGCGAGCCGCGGCCGATCAGCATCGCGTTGGTGAGGATGGTCACCGGCATCCAGCGGGCCGCGGCGCCGACCAGCCGGGGCAGCTCGGGGTCCAGGAACGGCTCACCGCCGGTGAGCAGGAGCTCGCGACCGCCCAGTCCGGCGAACTCCTCGCAGGCGCGCCGCGCGATCTCGAGCGGCAGCCGGCGCGCCGCGGCGCGCGGGGACGAGCGCGCGCAGCAGTAATCGCACGCCAGGTTGCAGTCGAAGTTCGTGTAGAGCCAGAGTCGTGAGCCGAGCGGCGGTGGGCGCTCTAGAACGGCCACCGATTGAACCTCCCGATGCCGCCGCGCACCACGCGCGCGTCTAGCCCCCACACGCGACCGGCGGGGACGAGCGCGAGGATCACCAGCGGCACCCACTCATGCGGCTGCTCCCACATGAAGCGCGCGGTGGAAAGGTAGACGAGCTGCAGGAACAGCTGCTGGCCGAGCCCGATCAATGCCGCGCCGCGGCTCGCGATCCCGAGGATGAGCGCGAGCCCGACGCCGAGCTCGAGCGCGGTGGTGATCCACTGGAAGATGCCCCAGTGATCGAGCATCACGTCGTTGACGACCGACTTCAGCAACGGCAGGTCGGTGCCGTCGCCGCCGCGCTGGTTGACCTCGAAGTCCAGGATCGACCGCGCCTCGGGGCGGTCGATCAGCGTCGCCTTGTAGGGCCCGATGAAGATCTCGGTGAACGAGAACAGCTTCGCGAGGCCGTTGGAGAACAGGATCAGCCCGAAGAAGATCCGGAACGCGGCCAGCGCGCTGGCGAGGGCGCCCGTATCGATTGGTGCGGACCCGGTCGCGTGGGTGCTCATATCGATATGAGGACCAGGGCGAACGCCGCGAGGCGCGCGCCTACGACGAGGGCGTCGTTGCCGAGGCGGTCTCCGAAGACCGCGAGCCCTGCGAGGATCGTGGAGAGGTTCGCCGCGACCGAGGTGACAGCGTTCACCGCCACGCCGTCGCCGATCTGGAGGCTGCGGGCAGAGGCGTAGAACGAGAAGATCGCCGCCGTGACGATGATCACGCTTCAGGGCTCAGGAGGCCGATCGGCCCGCTGTCGAGGTCCCCCGAGAGCGCTTTCTATCGCGACGTCTGAAATCCCAAACCCGAGCCCGGCGGCAATGCCGAGCACCACGCCGGGCTGCGCCCGGATGCGCTCGATCAGGTGCGAGAAGACCAGCAGCAGACCGAGGCCGAGGGCGATGCCCTCAAAGACGATCATCCCCGTAACGTAAGCGAGTAGTCCGAATGGGTTCCTCCGCCTCCGCCCGTCAGCGTCAGCGCAGTGAGCGACACGGCAACCAGACCGATCCCGATCCACTGGCGCCGGCCGAGCTCGAAGCCGAAGAAGCGCTCGGCAAGCACGGCGAGGAAGACGAGTCCGCCCGCGAGCACCGCCTGGCCGATCGAGATCGGGGCGAGGGTGAGCGCGGCAACGTGCAGGGCGAACGCCACTGCCGCCGCGGCCCAGCCGATGCTCCACCAGCGGGAGCGAAACAGAGCGATCGCGCTGTGCACCGGATGGCGCATGTCGACCTCGGGAGCGGCGACCGCCCCCCTGG
>Ga0136616_10001974_pt1 | contig 10816 bp, 6 predicted proteins | sample AntDrymUQ2992106_2_FD_106648 | JGI IMG/M metagenome (GOLD analysis project Ga0136616, IMG submission 106648) | Polar desert sand microbial communities from Dry Valleys, Antarctica - metaG UQ299 (21.06) | ecosystem: Environmental > Terrestrial > Soil > Desert | place: Antarctica: Dry Valley... | reverse complement strand
GTGCACGCCGTCGATCATCAACGCGACCAGGTCCAGATCGTGCAGCGGCGCGGCGAGCAGCTCGGCCAGCGCGGTCTCGGTCGCGGCGACGAATCGCCGCGACACCGCTGACTTGCTCGTCGAACGAGCCGACCGCTCGACCCGCTCGCCCACCGGTTCCAACCCGGTCGGGTAGCAGCGCGTCGAGAGCCCGGCCAGCATCCGCTGCATCGCCATCCGACCCAGCACCTCGGTGGAGGAGAACAGCTCGTACGCGGCGACCGGCAGCTCCCCGGAACCGTCGGCGGCGCGCATCCGCGGCCGGGTCACCGGCACCCGCCGCCCGCCCAGGGTGACCGACCCGTCGCCGGTGCCGTGCCGGACCGCCGTGCGGGCCGGATCGTGGCGGCCCTTCGGCCCGCACACCGCCTCGACGTCGGCGTTCATCATCGCGACCATCACCTGCAAACCCGTCCCTACAGCCATCGCGAGCAGGCCCTCCTGCACATCGCCGGCCAACTCAGCCAGCACGACCGACACGGCCTCCGGCAGCACCGGCGTCGTCGCGCTCGTCGCGTTCTTCTGGTAGTCCTTCTTCACAGCGGTCCCTGTCTTGGGTCGACTTGGCGGTCGCCCAACACCTACCGCAAGGCCGGTGTCAGGCGGGGGACCGCCACCTCAACTTCCACGAGACTCGGGACAACCTCTACAAATCCGTACTACATCGCCGGCTAGGCCGATGACGTAGTCATCGCAACAGTTGTCGATGTCGTCGAGACACAGAGGGCCAGCACCAAACGCTCTATGCCGTGCAAGTAGATCAATCATTGAAAGGCGAAGCGCGTGGTCAAGTCGTGGTGGGCCAACTGGGTTACGTCGACGGAAGCGACCGCCATATCCTCGATGATCAGCCGATGTTGCAAGCGGGACACACCTATCTACTGGCGATCACGATTTGAATTCGAGGAGCACACAGTGTTAGGGGCCCTGAAGCCGTCATTGATCTGAACAGCGTCGATCGTGACAGTCTGATCCGCCGGTGGACCGACCCGACGTGGTGGCCAATCAGCAATATCCCCCGGGCGTGCCGCGGCGGTAGTCATGCCCGGGCGGTGATGGCCCGAGGTACCCGGCGATCAACGCCGATCGGCAGAGCTAGGGGCACGCGGAGTCCAGACCATAGGCTCGGATTGCGTTGCCGGCCAAGATCATGCCGGCGATGCGCTCGGCGTCGGGCTCGGTCCAACTCCCATCCAATACCCCTTCCAGGAGCACGCCGGTCAAGCCGCGGCGGAACAGCAGAGTGCCCAGGTGGTAGAGCTCCGGTAGCCCGAACGCATCGGAGGAGAACAGCACCTTGCCGAACGGCGTCAGCTCCAACAATTCACCGATCACCCGTCCAGAGGCCCGGCCGAGGTTGTGGGTAGCCAGGCCGAGGTCGACGAAGACGTGGCTGAAGACCTGCGCCAGATAACCGGCGTAACGGTGGAACGGGTAGTTGTGCAACAGCATGATCGGAACGCCGCGGCTCTGGGTTGCGCGCAGCAACGGCGTCAGCAGCAACGGGTTGGCACGGCGCAGATCAGCCTCGGAGTCACCCAGCCCCACGTGGAACTGGACAGGCTTGCCCAGCTCGATCCCGGTCCAGACCAGGAAGCTGTGCAGGAGCGGGTCGTTGCAGCGCGGGCTGGCGCCGGCTTCCACATCGGCAAACCAGCGTCCGGCCGCGACAGCAACCTCGCGTTCGGCGGGCTGCTCGCTCGGAAGATCCAGCCCCGCCCGATAGGCCGCGATGGACTTGACGCCGACCGCCGTCGCCGTACGGTCTGCCAGTCGTTCCCGGACATCCTCGGCGAACCGGGAGGCATCCACTCCCCCGGCCACCACCTGTTCGGCGACCTGCTCCAGACGCACGATCTCGTGGGACTCGCCGCCGACGGCCTCGGCCAGCTCCGCCGGGCCGAGAAGCGGCTCCGGAACAAAGCCGGTATCGACCAGGTAGGTGCCGGTTCCCGCGGCCCGCAGGAATCGCCGGGTGACCTCTGCGTGTCCGAGCTCGGCTCGGCGCTGGAGGTACTCCTCGGGCGCGGTGCGCGGTTCGAGATCGAGAACCGGTGCGCACCAGCGGCGGAGTGCGTAACCGATCTGCGAGTCGAACAGCGTCGGGCTCAGCGGTCCGCGTCGATCGCCCTCGGTGAGCATCGACTCGAAGTCGGCCCGGTCGACGTCGCGGCGCAGTACCCCGTGGCAGTGGTGGTCCACGACGAGTAACTCGTCCACAGTGGATCGCAGACTCAATCTGCTCCTGCCTTCCATTAGGACTTCCGCGTCAGTTTGTCCGCTGGCTGGTCAATTGGTAACCCCTAGGGTCTGCGCTAACCACACGTCGCTGAACGGGAGTATCGGCATGGAGATCCAGGACCGTCTAGCGCGGGAGCAGCAGGCGAGTGAGTTTCTCGGCGATCTCGAGGATGCCGGCGTCCATGGCGTTGCCCTTACCTTCGTCGACAACTCCGGCATCACTCGGGTGAAGACGGTGCCGGTGGCCAAGCTGCCGGCGGCTGCCGCCTGGGGTGTCGGCATGTCACCGGTCTTCGACGCCTTCCGGCTCGACGACATGATCTTGTCTGGCACACATGCCGGCTCTCCGGTGGGTGATCTTCGGCTGCATCCAGACGTCGGTCGGCTCACCGTTCTGGCCGGTCAACCGGGCTGGGCGTGGGCTCCGGTGGACCGCTTCGACCAGGAAGGTGCGGCCCATCCGCAGTGCTCACGCCTACTGGCCCGTCGGCTCGTCGATGCCCTGGCTGATGTCGGCCTGACAGCCCAACTGGCATTCGAGGTCGAGTGGGCGGTCAGCGTCGGCGACGGAGACGATTTCATCGCCGCCTGTCAGGGACCGGCCTACGGCATGACGCGGATCAGTGAGTTGTCGGACTACTGCGTTGACCTGCTGTCCGCACTTGCTGCGCAAGGCGTCTCGGTGGATCAGCTGCACCCGGAGTACGCCTCCGGGCAGTTGGAGATATCTGTCGCCGCGCAGAACCCGGTCGATGCCGCGGACACGTTCGTGCTGGTCCGGGAGACCGTGCGTGCGGTCTCCCTTCGGCATGGCCTGCGGGCTTCCTTCTCTCCCAAGGTACTGGCCGATGGAGTGGGCAACGGTGCGCATGTACACCTGTCCATCTGGTCGGATGACACGAATCTGATGACCGGCGGGGATGGCGAGTTCGGCCTTTCGACGACCGCAGCCTGCTTTTGCGCCGGCATCCTGAATCGGCTCGCTGCACTGCTGGCCATCGGTGCCCCCAGCGTCGCTTCGTACCTGAGACTGATCCCCTCCCACTGGGCTGGAGCCTTCGCCTGCTGGGGGTTGGAGAACCGTGAGACCGCACTGCGCCTCATCACCGGCCCGCTCGGCAATCGAGACCGAGCGGCAAACCTCGAGGTGAAGTGTGTTGACGCGGCAGCAAACCCGTACCTGCTCGTCGCCGGACTGCTGGCCGCCGGTCTGGCCGGTCTCGCCGAGCAGGCCATCCTCCCGGCGCCGGTGAATGTGGACCCGGCGACGCTGTCCGCCGGGGAGCGCACGGCGGCGGGCATCGAGTCGTTGCCGTCCTCCTTAGAGAAGGCGGTGGCGGCCTTCGAGAAGGAGCCGGCGATCCGGGCCGCCTTCGGCGTCGAACTCGCCACCACCATCGCCGAACTGCGCCGCTACGAGATAGAGCTGTTCGGCGGCTCCTCCCCCGAGGAGATCACGGCGCTCACCCGCTGGAAGCACTGACCGAAAACGGCCCGGACGCGTCTACTGACGGCTGGCTACCGGGACCAATCAGTCCCGGTGGATCGGCTCGCGGCCCTTCGGCTGATGCACGGGGTCGACCTTCGGAGCCTCGGGGATCGGCAGGGTCACCGGCTGATCGACGGTGATGGTGAACTCCCGCCCGTGGTGGCTGCTGGTGAACTCCTTGCCATCGACGAGGTGGTAGGTAGCTGAGTCCTTGCCGACCTTGACGGTGATCGCGCGCCCTTCGACCAGGATGCGGAAGGCCAGTCGGGTCAGCTTGGGCGGCAGTCGTGGCGCGAAGGTCACTCGGCCGTTGTAGTCCCGCATCCCACCGAAGCCGCTGACGGCGACCGTCCACGCGCCGGCCAAGGCCGCCAGATGCAGTCCCTGAACGCTGTTGCCGTGCAGGTTGTACAGGTCGGTGAAGATGGTCTCTGCCCAGTAGTCGTAGGCAAGCTCGAGGTGCCCGACTTCGGCGGCGACAACCGCCTGCTGAGCCGCCGAGAGCGACGAATCCCGAACGGTGCGAGCCTCGTAATAGGCGAAGTTGCGCACCTTCTGCTCCGGCGTGAACGCGTCGCCACGCAGGTACATCGCCATCACCAGATCGGCCTGTTTGATGACCTGCTTGCGGTAGAGCTCGAAGTACGGCGCATGCAGCAGCAACGGATAGTGCTCGGCAGGAGTGCGGGCGAAGTCCCATTCGTCGTGCTCGGTGAAATCCTCGGACTGCTGGTGAACCTGCAGGCGCTCGTCGTACGGGATCACGACCGCGTCGGCGGCCCGGCCCCACGATTCGACTTCGTCCTGATCCGCACCGAGCCGGGCGGCTACGGCCTCCTGACGGTGCACAGCAGCGGCGGCCTCACGAAGGTTGCGTTGGGCCATCAGGTTGGTGAACGTGTTGTCGTCGGCGATCGCCGAATACTCGTCGGGTCCGGTGACCCCGTCGATCCGAAACCCGCCGTCGGCGGCGAAGTGTCCCAAGGACATCCACAGCCGGGCGGTCTCGATCAGGATCTCGACACCGTAGTCGCGATCGAAGTCTGTATCTCCGGTGGCCCCGTAGTAGCGAGCGACCGCGTCGGCAATGTCGGCATTGATGTGGAATGCCGCCGTTCCGGCCGGCCAGTAGCCCGAGCACTCGGCACCATTGATCGTGCGCCACGGAAACGCTGCGCCCCGTTGGCCCAGCACGGCGGCTCGTTCCCGAGCCCGGTCCAGCGTGGAATGCCGCCAGATCAAGGCGTCACGGGCGGCCCACGGTGTGGTGTAGGTGAGGACCGGCAGGACATAGCTCTCGGTGTCCCAGAAAGTATGACCGTCATATCCCGGACCGGTGAGCCCCTTGGCCGGGATCGCCCGGCGTTCGGCCCGTACGGCGGCTTGCAGGACGTGGAACATCGCCACTCGGACGGCCTGCTGCATCTCGTCGTCGCCCTCGATCTCCACATCGGCTGCTGCCCAGTGGTTGTCGAGGAACTTTCGCTGTTCGTTGACCAGGACATCCCAACCGGACAGCTTGGAGGTGGCCAGCGCCCCCTCGACCTGATCGCGCAGCGCGTGCGCCGAGCGACGGCTGGACCAGCCGTAGGCAAGGTACTTCACCAGCCGCAGCTTGGACCCCACCGGCAATCGCGCCGAAACCGTGAACCGGGCGACGTCGGTGTTGACGTCGAGGGAGGTGCTCGAGCGATCGGGAAGCTCCAGCTCATGATCCATCCCCACCGCCATCCGCAGGCGGCTGCTCCGCGTCACGTGGCCCAGCACCGCGCGGGTGTCCTTGCCGGCGGAAAGCTCGCCGACCAGGGGGGGTACCCGCGCCGCCGAGCGGGGATCCGAACTCGGTCCCTCCGAGGTGTTGTCGTTGGCCAGTAGATCGGACTGGATGGCCACATAGAGGTCACCATCGGCATCGATCGGCTCGACCTCGTAGTAGATCGCGGCAATGGAGCGCCGTACCAGGGAGACCAGGCGCTGCGAACGAACCCGGACCGATCGACCGTTCGGTGAGCGCCATTCGGTACAGCGGTGCAGCAGGCCGGTTCTGAGATCCAGCGTCCGCTCGTGGTGGATCACTTCGCCATAGGCGAGATCGAGCGGTGAATCGCCGACCAGCAGGCGGATGAGCTTCCCGTCGGCGACGTTGACCACGGTCTGCCCGGACTCGGGGAATCCGTATCCCGCCTCGGCGTGTGGCAGGACCCGTTCCTCGTACAGCCCGTTCAGATAGCTACCCGGGAGCCGGCGGGGCTCACCCTCCTCGAGACTGCCGCGCAGCCCGATGTGGCCGTTGGACAGGGCGAACAGCGACTCGAGATGTCCCAGGCGATCGGGATCGAAGCCGTCCTCCCGCAGCTTCCAGGTGTCGGTGAAGGAGGTGTGTCGCGTCTCATTGGCGAAGGTCATGAGCGGGCGGGGCAATGGGTCATGAGCGGGCGCCCGCATCATCGTCGAGCAGTTCGGCGAGATCGTCGACGACGATGTCAGCGCCATGTGCGCGAAGTGCCTCGGCCTGACCCACCCGGTTCACTCCGATGACGAAGCCGAAGTTGCCGGCGCGGCCGGCCTGGACACCGGAGATCGCGTCCTCGAAGACTGCCGCCTCGGACGCGTCCACCCCCAGTGCCCGCGCCCCGGCGAGAAACGGGTCGGGGGCCGGCTTGCCCCTGAGGTTGTCCCGCTCAGCGACCAGGCCGTCGATCCGAACCTCGCAGTATTCCGTGAAGCCGCCGGCCTCGATTACCTGCTCGCCGTTGGCCGATGCGGTCACGGCGGCAATCCGCAATCCGGCCGACCGGGCGGCCTCGAGATAACGCAATGACCCGGGGTATGGGGTGACTCCGTTCTCCTCCAGCTCGGCGAGGATCAAGTCGTTCTTGCGGGTGGCGACTCCCTCGACGGTGGCCGCATCCGGACCGTCCTCAACGGACCCCTCCGGCAGGTTGATCTCCCGGGATGCCAAAAAGTCGCGTACGCCGTCCTTCCGCGGCTTCCCGTCGACGTGGGCGTTGTAGTCCGCGTCGGTGAACGGCGCAGCCTGCTCGGGAGTCAGCCCCGGATATCCCGAGAGGAACGTGTCGAATGTTCGCCGCCACGCTGCTCGGTGCACGATCGCCGTCTCGGTGAGCACCCCGTCAACATCGAAAAGACAGGCCCGAATCCCCGCGGGCAGACCCAACATGGCGGCAACGCTAACGCCATACCGATCGGTAGCGCACAGGGCGCTCCGGATGATCTGAGACAGGCCGGTATCGGAGGCGGAAACCGGGTTGCCGACGGCAGTAGGGAACGATGGGATGAACCACGATCATTCGAGCACGATTCGCGGATCCGCTGTGACGCGGCCGCCCGGGAGGAGCCCGTCATGGCCGAGAAGAAGACGGTGTCCAAGTCAGAGTCGAAGTCCAGCAAGCCCGCGTCAGCGGCCGAAACTCAGGGACAAGTGTCAGGCGCCGACGACAAGACCCGCGACACCTTCCGTCAGGCACTGGAAGCCAAGAACGCCAAGAACGCCGAGCGTTCAGGCGAGGAGCACCTCAACGGGACCGGAATGTCCTTGCATCCCAATGACAAACAGCAACGGACTCACCGTCGCAAGTCTGGCTGACGCGGTGGCTAGAGCTTGGCGACCCTGACCGTCAGAGTCTCGAACACTGTTTGCGTCCCGTCGGTCACGGTCACCACGATCGTGTACGTCCGACCGGCTTCGGCATACCGCTCCGACCGGAGTTGGAGGGTGTCGTCGTCGACCTGAACGATGTCGTTGCAGAATTCGCCGAAGTCACCACCACAGTCGGGCTCGGACGACGTCACCGACACAATCGTGACGGTCAGCGCACGGCCTGCTGCCGAACGCGCAGTCACGTCGACCGTCCGATACATGTGATTCGGTGGCCATAGCCGGCTCGGATTCGCGGTCACGGTCGAGCCCGGAAGTCCGTCCAGGGCCAGTCCGACCAGCACCGGATCGTGATCAGAGGTCCGGAACTCGTCGGGCGCATAGAACGTGGCCTGCTGTGACACAGTCTTGAAGTTCGTGTTGTAGTCCAAGATTGCGGGCTCGTCGGCGTTGATGTGATACTCCGCAGCCCCGGTGACCTGGGCCGCCAGTGAGGGCGAGGCCAACGCGTAGTCGAGGTAGCCCCACTGGCCGTCGAAGACGTAGGAGTAGGCATCGGGCCCGATCAAGGAAGCCGCGAGGTCCACGAAACCGGCCTCGACCAGGACGTCGATCGGGTCCTCCATGGCGTAGGAGTTGAGGTCCCCCACGATGAGCGCGTCATCGTCTCCTACCCCGGTCGGGCGGGTGGCGATCCAGTCGGCCAGTGCCTTCGCAGCGGCGGTCCGCGTCGGGTTCCAGCAGCCCTGCCCGTCGCCCTGGTCAGCGTCGGCACCGGTCGCGCCGGAGCAGCTCTTGGACTTGAGGTGATTCACCACGATCGTGAACACCTCGCCGGTGGCGTTCTCGGTGAAGCTCTGCGCCATCGACGGGCGCATCAGATCGGAGTTGAACCGCTCGTCGACGGTCTTGTCCAGGATCGCCTCGTCACCGAGCGGGGTGACTGAAGCCGGCTTGTAGATCACGCCGACCTTGATCGCATCGGTGCCGATCGTGCCGGTTTCGATGTAGGCGAAGGTGCCCGCGCCGGCCACCTCGTTGAGTCCGGCGACGATATCGGCCAGGGGCTCGACTCCGGTGGTGTTCTCCAGCTCGATCAGGCCGAGGACATCAGCGTCGAGTTTCAACAGTGCGGCCAGCAGCTTTGCCCGCTGCCGGTCGAACTCGACTGGGTTCTCGGCTCCTCGACACTCCAGAACGAAGGTCGGTCCGCAGCCGGCAGGGGCTGCGTCCAGGGTGAGGAAGTAGTTGAGAACGTTGAACGCCCCCACTTTCAGAGAACCGCCCACCTCCGGCGCGCTGGGCGGGCGTGGGTTGGCTGCCTCGAAGTCCGGTACGACACCACCGGCCACGAGCCCGCTGTCGGACAGGTCACCGACCGGCCGCAACCGGTAGGCGTTGCCCGACGCCGAGTTGCCGGCCCAGGTGTAGGTCATCACGCCGACCGCTCCTTTCACCGTGTCGCCACCACGCAGGGTGTTCTCAGCGGTCAGGGGGTCACCGCCGCGGCCGAACACGATCGGGTCGGCGTTCTGGTTCTGCAGGGCGTCGTCGAGCTTGAGCCGGTTCAGGTTGTTGGCCGCTTGGATCGCCTGTGCCGGCGCACCCGGTTCGGCCACGTTGGTCGGCTGGTCGAGGCGGCCACCGCTGGACACCACGATCTCGCCGAACCGGCCGAGCTGGAAGGTCTCGGTGACGGTCAGCTCCTGCGGCAGCTCCACGAGCATGCCTTCGGTGCGCTCGAGGAAGTCAGCGGTGGCTACCGGCAGGCTGACCTCGGCCGGCGTGACCGTCTGGCCGGTGATTCCCACGGCGACCGAAGTAGCCGAGATCTGGGTCTGGCCCTGGAACTCCGACGCCGTGCCGGTCACGGTCACGACATCGCCCAGGTCGACCGAGTCGTTGCTGCCGTTGAAGACGAAGATCCCCTCGGAGGTCACCGGATCGGTGTCCTGTTCAGCGTCCTGCTCCTGGACGTAGAAGCCGCGCAGTGTCGGCGAGGGGCCCTCGTAGTCACCCACGACCACACCCTCGATGATCACCGAGGTCGCGGCGACGCAGGGCGTTACATCGGTGGTGCCTTGAACTGTGGAGATCGGCGCAACTGCTGGAGGGAGCGCACACGGAGTCACCGGCGGAGGAGGCGGGGGCGGGGGCGGTGGCTCCCCCTCTCCGAAGGTCTGACCGGTGTTCACAGCGCCGAAGCTGGCCGGTCCAGCGGCCTGCCATGTGAATCCACCGTAGCTCGACCCGGCGCCGGTCAATGCCAGTGAGTTGCCTGCGGCTTCGGCGCCGACCTCAGACACCCCGATATCAGTTGAGGTCAGTCCTGCGGCCGGCCCGTTCGTCGCTGCGAAGGCTCCTTCGTAGCTGAGAAACTGTTCGACAACAGTGCCGCCCGGCCGTACGAGAGCGATACCGTCGGGCGCGCCGTTCTGGATGCCATTCGATGGATAACTGAACGAGAGAGTGCCGAAGTCCCCGGACTGCATCGGGACGACCCCGGCGAGGACGTCGGTGTCATAGGACGCGCCGCCAGTGCCGTTGTAGAGGACCAGGCTCCAACCCGTGAGGTCGGTGCCGGCCGGGGCGGCGATCTCGATCGCCTCGCCTACATCGGTACTGGCATTGTCGTAGTGGATCTCGTTGATGAAGACCGTGCTGCCCGGAGGTGCCACGGCCATGGCCGGACCGGTCAGGGCCACCGAGGCAGCAACGATGCCAGCGGTGAGCAGGGCAAGGGGGGCGGCAGGGCGCACATTGAGTCTCATTGTGGCGAGACACTATCCGCCGAGAGTGACGGCTCGCGACCATCAGGTGACTGAATAGCGTCCATTCGATGTCCTCCCCACGGATTTGGCGCCCGGTCGTCTTTCGCTCGGTTCGTACGCCCACCCGGCCAGGCATGCCGCGACGTTGACACCCTCGTCCCATCTAGACGACCTGGAAATCGATGAGCCCCCATCGGACAGACTCGCCTGGATCAGTGCACCCGGGAGCATCTCCTCGAGCCGCTAGGACGCGCCCGACCGGCGCGAGAGTCGACGTACCCAGCGATGATCCTGTGAGAGGACTTCGATGCGACTCGTCGGTCCTATCTGGACAACATCGTGGTCTATGCGTACGCATATGACAGTGCCGTACCGGATTCGGAGATCGCGGGGGTCCGAAACTGGTGACTGAACCGACCGGAGGCGATGACAGGACATGACCGAATCAATCAAGCAAGGGGCCAAGCAGGCCAGCAGCGCGGGTGAATCGGCCGCATCCAGCTCGGTGCTGACCGGTCTGGCCAGGGTGGGCTTGATCGCCTACGGCATCGTCCACGTCCTGATCGCCTGGGTCGCGGTGAACATGGCCTGGAGCAGCAGTTCACAGAGCGGGGACAAGTCGGGCGCGCTGGCCACGCTGGCTGACGATCCGATCGG
>Ga0136616_10001971_pt1 | contig 10822 bp, 13 predicted proteins | sample AntDrymUQ2992106_2_FD_106648 | JGI IMG/M metagenome (GOLD analysis project Ga0136616, IMG submission 106648) | Polar desert sand microbial communities from Dry Valleys, Antarctica - metaG UQ299 (21.06) | ecosystem: Environmental > Terrestrial > Soil > Desert | place: Antarctica: Dry Valley... | reverse complement strand
GCCGTTCCTGCGCGAGCTGCTGTGCCTCAAGCCCGACGGCACGACCTACGAGGGGCCCGACGCCACGCGCCGTGATTGCGACGACTTCGCCAAGAACGGGCCGCTGAAGGCGACGGCGTTCGCCCACCATCCCTACACGAAGAAGGTCGCCCCGACGGTGGCCCCGGGGAGCCCCGACGAGATCACGATCGCGAACATCGGCACGCTCGGGCCGCTGCTGGACACGATGTCGACGCAGTCAGGCGGCAAGCTGCCGGCCGGCATGCCGGTGCTGCTGACCGAGTTCGGCTACGAGTCAAGCCCACCCGATCCCCGCAACGGGATCCCGTACCTGCGCCAGGCGCAGTTCAACCAGCTGGCCGAGTTCCTGGCCTACAACGAGCCGCGCGTGCAGGCGACGACGCACTTCCTGCTGCGCGACGTGGCGCCGCTGAGGCGCTACCCGAAGGGCTCGCGGATGTACTGGTTCACCTACCAGTCGGGACTGCTCACGAACGCCGGGCGCTCCAAGCCGGCGGCGTTTGCGTACGCGCTGCCGCTCGTGCTGTATCCGGCCGGTGACGGCATCGTCGGGTTCTGGGGTCAGCTGCGCTTCCGTCCCAACGGTGCGCAGGACATCGCCGTGCTGATGTGGCGGCCCACCAGCAAGGCGCCATGGCAGCAGGTCGGCGAGCCCGTGGCGACCTCGACGGGCGGGTACTTCGGCGGCTCGGTCGCGGCGCCCGGGGCCGGCGGCGAGTACCGCGCCGTCTACGTCAACCCCGAGAACGGCAAGATCACCCACTCGTCGCTGCCGAGCACGCTCTGAGCGACGGGCGCCCGGGCGCCTGACGCTCGGGCGCATAAGCTGGGCGGCGCGATGGCCCGCTACGTCATCAAGCTCGGATCGAGCATCGTCGCCGAGGACGACGGCGGGCTGCGGGCGTCGGTCATCGAGCGCATCTGCGCCGAGGCGGCGACGCGCCACGCGGCGGGCGACGACGTCGTGCTCGTGACGAGCGGGGCGATCGCCCGCGGCATGCGCGTCATGGACCTGACGGTGCGCCCGCGCGCGATCGAGGACTTGCAGGCCGCGAGCGCCGTCGGCCAGGGCAAGCTCTACCGCGTCTACGACGAGCTGCTGCGCGAGCACGGGATCACGTCAGCCCAGGTGCTGCTGACGTTCTTCGACATGAGCGCGCGGACGCACTACCTCAACGCGCGCCAGACGCTCGGCAAGCTGCTGGAGTGGCGCGTCCTGCCGGTCATCAACGAGAACGACACGACGACGACCGACGAGATCTCCTTCGGCGACAACGACTTCCTCGCGGCGCAGGTCGCGCTGCTCGTCGGCGCCGACCTGCTCGTGCTGCTGACCGACGTCGAGGGGCTCTACACCGCCAGCCCGCGCAACGACCCGACCGCCGAGCTCGTCCCGTCCGTCACGGACTTCGAGGCGCTCGGTGCACTGTCGATCGGGCACACGACCTCGCCGCTGGGGACGGGCGGGATGCGCTCGAAGGTCGTCGCCGCCGAGATGGCGACCGCGGGCGGCGTGGAGACGGTGATCTGCAGCGGGCTGCGTCACGGCGCGCTGGGGGCGGCGCTCGACGGAGACGCGGCCGGCACGCGCTTCGCGGCGCGCGCGACGCGCTACTCCTCGTTCAAGCTCTGGCTGAAGTACGCCAAGCCCTCGCACGGGACGATCGTCGTCGACGCCGGCGCCGCCCGCGCGCTGCGCGAAGGAGGCACCTCGCTGCTGCCCGTCGGCATCACCGAGGTGCGCGGCTCGTTTGACGCCGGCGATGCCGTCCAGGTCGCGCACGGGGCGATCGTCATCGGCAAGGGAATCTGCAACTACGCCGCGGACGAGCTCGTCCAGGTCAAGGGGATGAAGTCCGTGGCCGTCCGTGAGGTGCTGCCCCGCGCGACCGACGAGGCGATCCACCGCGACTACTTCGTGCTGAGCTGATCGGGCGCCGTGACGTACCCTTCGCCCATGGTGACTGCGACCCGCACGGTCTCCGACATCTGCCTCGTGGCGCGGGCCGCGGCGCGGATGCTCGCGGCGCTGGACACCGACACGAAGAACGCGGCGCTGCACGCGATCGCCGACGCGCTGATCGCGCGCACCGACGAGATCCTCGAGGCCAACGCGCGCGACATGCAGGACGGTCGCTCCGGCGGCCTGGAAGCGGCGCTGCTCGACCGCCTCGCGCTGGACCCGGCGCGGATCGCCGACATCGCGGCCGGCACGCGCGCGATCGCGGCGCTGCCCGATCCCGTCGGCGAGGTGGTCGAGGGCAAGCGGCTGCCCAACGGGCTGGACGTGCGCAAGCTGCGGGTCCCGTTCGGGGTCGTCGCCGTCGTCTACGAGGCGCGGCCGAACGTCACGATCGACGCCGCCTCGCTGTGCCTGAAGTCCGGCAACTCGGTCGTCCTGCGCGGCTCGTCGTCGGCGACGCACTCCAACGCCATGCTCGCGACGATCGCCGCCGAGGCCGCGTCCGGGGCCGGCGTGCCGGACGGCGCGATCGGGCTCGTCGCCGGCGGCGGCCGCGAGGAGCTCGTCGAGCTCGCCACCCAGGACGGCGTCGTCGACCTGATCTTCCCGCGCGGCGGCGAGGGACTGAAGGCGGCGCTGAAGGCCGTTGCGACCGTTCCGGTGATCTACGCCGCATCGGGCAACTGCCACGTGTACGTCGACGCGACCGCCGACCTCGACGACGCCGAGGCGATCATCGTCAACGCCAAGGTGCAGCGTCCGGGCGTCTGCAACGCGGCCGAGACGCTGCTCGTGCACGCCGCCGCGGCGCCGGGGTTCCTGCCGCGCGCGCTGCGGGCGCTGCGGGCGGCCGGCGTCGAGCTGCGCGTCGACGGGCGCGCGCGAGCGCTCGCGGGGGAGACGCTGGCCGCGGCGCTCGCCGACGCGACCGAGGAGGACTGAGACACGGAGTTCCTCGCGCCGGTGCTGGCGGTCGCGGTCGTCGACTCGATCGACGAGGCGATCGAGCACGTCAACGTGCACGGCTCGGGCCACTCGGAGGCGATCGTGACCAACGACGTGCGCTCGGCGCGGCGCTTCGAGCGCGAGGTCGACGCGGCCTGCGTGTACATCAACGCCTCGACGCGCTTCACCGATGGCGGCGAGTTCGGCATGGGCGCCGAGATCGGCAACTCGACGCAGAAGCTCCACGCGCGCGGGCCGATCGGCGTGCGCGAGCTGTGCACGTCGAAGTACGTGGTCGCCGGCGACGGTCACGTGCGCCCGTAACCCCTGCGGTGGCGCGCATCGGCATCCTCGGCGGGTCGTTCAACCCGCCGCACCTCGCGCATCTCGTCTGCGCCTCGGAGGCCGCGGCACAGCTCGGCCTGGACCGCGTGCTGCTCACGCCGGTCGCCGCGCCGCCACACAAGGACGCCGAGCGCGACCCCGGGCCGCGGGAGCGCCTGGAGCTCTGCCGTCTGGCGATCGCCGGCGACGAGCGCCTGGACGTGTGCGATCTGGAGGTCAACCGGGGCGGCCCGTCGTACACGGTCGATACCCTGAGGGAGCTTCATGCGCGCACGCCGGAGGATCATCTGACCTTCATCGCCGGGGGTGACATCGCTCTCGGACTGCCGAGCTGGCACGAGCCCGAGGCGGTCCTCGGTCTCGCACGGCTCGCGGTCGCGGAGCGGTCGGGGACCGGCCGGACGCAGGTCGCGGCGCTGATCGCGCAGCGCTTCCCGGACGCGCCGCCGCCGCTGTTCTTCGACATGCCGCGCCTGGACATCTCCTCTTCGCAGATACGGGGGCGTATCGCGGAAGGACGCCCGATCCGCTACCTCGTACCTGATCCCGTTGCCGAGCACATCGCTCGGGGAAGGCTGTATCGATGACGCCAGAACAGCTCGCAGAGACGATCGCCGCGCAGGCCGCCGACAAGAAGGCGGTCGACGTCGTCGAGCTCGACGTGCGCGGGGTGCTGAGCTATACGGACTTCTTCCTCATCTGCTCGGGCAACACGGCGCGCCAGACGAAGGCGATCCACGACGGGATCCATCAGGCGCTGAAGGACGAGCACGGGATCCTGCCGCGGCGCGTCGAGGGCGCGCGCGAGGCGAGCTGGATCCTCATGGACTACCTCGACGTCGTCGTCCACATCTTCACGCCCGAGGCGCGCGACTTCTACCGCCTCGAGCAGCTGTGGGGCGAGGTGCCGGCGCGCGCGATGGAGACCGCCGGGGCGTAGCGGTCAAACGCCGCGCGTGGCCTCGGCGGCGATCCGCAGGTCCTTCGTGAACAGCTCGCGCTGCGCCTCGCGCGCGTCGCTGTCGGAGCCGCGCAGGACCATGGCGTTCCCGCTCGCGCGCCCCGGCAACCGCGACGCAACTTCAAGTGGGCCTAACCGGCGCCAGGGCGAGAACGACCGTGTCGGATCTCGGTGCGTTAGAGCAGCTTGGGTGCGGCCTGTAGCGCTAGCGCGCAGCCCAGGCCCACGATCGCGAGTGCCGAGGCTGCGGGGAGTGCGGTGACGAGGCGCTGGGGAACGTTGAATCTTGTCGTCAGGCGGCGAGCGCCGTATACCCGAGGCGGTCTGGATAGGTGGCGTCGTGCACGTGTACGACCCGGGCACCGGTCGCGGCCGCTCGTAACGAAAGCTCGATGCGAGTCGTGCTCAGGCCACCTTGCCCGCGCGGGAACGACAGCAGCGCAATGCCGGCGCTGCGTACGGCGACGCGGCGCCCGTCGACGGTTACGACGAGCCGGCGGGCGACCTCCTGGCGCGCGCGCTGCAGGGTCTGGGTGCGTGGCTGATGGCGAGCCTGAAAGGTTGGGATCTCGGCGATGTCGAGGATGTAGCGCAGCTGGACACGGTCGTCGGTGACCGCGACCTGGGTGAGGTGGTTGACGGTGAAGTTGCCCAGCGGATGAGCGGTCGCCTCCGCGGCCGGCAGCGCGATGGCGACAAAGGCCACCAGAGCGAGGAGACGCGTCATGGCAGGCTTCGCAGCGCCTTGCGGGCGCGTGGCGCCCAGACGACGGAGAAGCGCGGGTTGGCCTGCAGCGCCCTCCGCAGGTAGCGGCGCGCCGTGCGGTCATGTCCGGCCGCTCGCGCGGTGAGGCCCGCTCGCGTGAGGATCAGCGGATCACGCGACCCCAGCTTCAGTGCTCGTCGCGCCCAGGCTAGCCCGTCGCCTGAATGTCCGGACCGGGTCAGCGCCCAGCTGACGGCGTCGGCCGAGCGCACGCTCGGCGCGGCCCGCCACGCGCGCCGGGCGAGATCGAGCGCGCGGGCGCGGTCGCCGTGATCGGCCTCGAACAACGCGATCTCGATATCGGTGTTCACGCCGTTGGCGGCTAGCAGCTTTCGCTCGGCGTCAACGAGGGCGAAGGTTTCGCGGGCGCCTGCGTGGCGCCCGGCGGCCTGCTGGGTCTCGCCCAGCGCGATCACATACTGCGGCAGCGGGCGGCAGCCGGCGATGTCCTCGTAGCCGCGGATCGCTGGCTGCAGGCGTCCGTTGGCGGCATCGAGCTGCGCCCGGCTGAACAGCGCGGGGACGTAGCCGGGGGCGCTCGCCAGGGCGGCTGCGTACGTGCGGCGGGCGGCCCGCGTTCGTCCGCGCATGGCCTGCAGGTCACCGAGCAGCGTCTGGACAGAGGCGATGTTCTCGGGCGCGCCGCCGCCGGCGGAGACAGCGAGGCTCATCGCCCGTGTCGCACCGACCAGGTCACCGTGCAGTTCGCGAAAGTACGAGACGCGGGCGTAGGAGGCCAGGTTGGGTCGTCGGTCGATCATCTGCTGCAGCGATCGGCCTGCCTGCGCATAGCGGCCGAGCTCCATTTGGGCGTCGACGAGGACCGAGAACGGGCGCGCCAGCTCGGGTCCCAGGCGGCGCGCGCTGCGCGTAGCGCAGGCCGTCACGGAACTCGTGGCGGGCGAGCGCAAGGGTGGCCATGCCGATGGTCGCGTCGACCGAACGTGGGTCGCGTCGCAGCGCCTGGCCAAACGCCGCCTCGGCCCGGGCGTAGTGCGCGGGATCGGCGGTCTCGCGGGCGCGCTGCACGTCGTCGTTGCCACGCCGGATCAGCGCATCGGCGTTCGCAGGGGGCGTGCGGATGGGCTGCGCCGTGCCGTTGAGCGCCGAGAAGGCGCCCACCGACATGACGAAGGCCACCGCGCACGCCGCAAGGACACGCGTCCTGGGCACATGTCGAGTCACCGTGGCTCAGGGCAGCGTTGGCCCGATCGGCAGCCGGGGACCGACCGGCAGACGCAGGGGTGGCAGCTGGGGGACGATCGGCAGCTTGGGATCGTTCCCCGCCGGTGTCGGCAGGTGCGGCGGCTCGACGCGCCGGCCGACGGCCTGCTCGAAGCCGGATGTCGGCATGGCCTGATAGGGAAACGTGTCCAGCAACGGCTTGTCGTTCTGGTCGACGCCATCACCGGCCGAGAGCTTCTTGCCCTTCAGAAAGCCGCCGACGAGCTGGACGAAGATGTCGACCGTGTCATCCTCGAGCCGGCGGCCGTTGGGAAAGCCGGCCCGGTCGTTCCCGATGACGCCGAAGCGGTTGGGCGTCCGAGCGGGCGGGACACCCATGTTGATCTTCAGCGTGTCGGCCCCCACCGGATTGCTCTTGTCGATCTGGTTGAGGCCCGGCATCCCCGTCAGGAACACCTCGACAAGGTCCTGGCGATCGATCTCCGGCGCATTGAGTTTGATCGGCAGCTTGATCGGCACGCCGAGCTCGTTGGTAAGCAGCTCGGCGGGCAGGGCGTTGATCTGCTTGGCGAACTCGGGCGTCAGCATGAACTTCTTGATTCGCGCGTCGTCGGTGTCCGGGCGAGACTTGTTGTAGGCGTCCTTCAGCCCGGCGGGCGTGAACAGCTCGTTGACCAGCGGGTTGGCCAGGCGCGAGACCTGCACCCAGCTGCCACGCGATCCGCTGTTGCTGTCAAAGCGGGCGTTGGTGACCTGCAGCTTGCGCCGCTCGGTCGACGCCCACACGCCGACGGTGGCGTTCTCGGCGTCCGGTCCGGACACCGGCTTCTGGTCACGGGTGACGTCGGACTCGGGCACCTGCATCGTGATCGTCTGAATCGACGTGTCCGCCTGGGTGTCGCTCCCGGCCCCGGTGCTGCCCGTCAGAAGTCGCAGATTGACATTGTCAAACGCCGCGCCCAGATCTACGAAGAACGCGTCGTCGCGCTGGCCGGCGAAGTACTTGGAGTTACCAATGACCCGAATCGCTGCGCCGGCAACCTTGCTGTACGCGGGAAACGACTTCGGCCCGCTGTTGCTGGGCGCGACCGGCAGATCGGTCGCGATCGTGCGCTCGCCGGCCAGCTTGCCCTCGGCGAAGTCCTCCCGCAGGATCGAATAGCGCTGCGACTGGCAGCAAGCGGGGGTCCTCGAAGGACTGCGTCCCCACGAGAGAGTGACGGTAGGAGCTGTTGCTCACCTTCGTCTTGAACACGTACCGGTAGCGAATGTCGGCCTTGCCGTCACCCGTGTTGTCGATGTTGATGTAGTAGCGCGCGCGGTCGTCGAAGCGAAAGAAGTTCGGCCCGTTGGCCGGGTTGCCGCCCGGCACCCAGTTAGCGACCACCGTCAAGGATGCCTGTGCATCGTTGGCCGTGAACGCGTACGTATCGGTGGTATCCGCCGAGGGATCGAGCATGATGTTCGGCGCCTCGCGATGACTCGAACCCGAACTTAACGATACCGCGATCAACGCCGCGAGACACGCGGCTCCGAGTGCTGCGGCCATGGACAGCTTCTTCACGAGATCTCCTCTGCTGATGTGTATGCGCACGGCATGGGCCGGCTTACGACATGACGGCGGGTCACGTCGGTCTGCGTGCCGGCATCTCGTTGCGGATGCCTACACGGTCAAACTGGCGCGCGGACGCTCACGGTGATCTCGCAGACCACTCACAGTGATCTGTTTCACGAGCACGCGGCGAATGTCGTGCAGATGACCATTCGCGCGAAGCTGTTGAGTGCGCTGGCGACGATCGCTGTTCCCGCGATCGTCCTCCTCGTCGTCCTCTCCGGCGGGGACGCTTCCGACGAACCGTCGCACGCACGACGCGCGCCTACGAACATCGGCTCTCCGATCAAGGTTGGCATCGGCCCGGTCGCGGTGGCAGCCGGAGCCGGCGCCATCTGGGTCATCGACGCCGCACGCCAGACCCTCATCAAGGTCGACCCCACACTCGAGCCGTCGTCGGCAACCCGCGACGCGTTCCCGGCGGCCCGTTCGCCGTTGCCGTCGGCACCGGCGCCGTATGGGTCGCCGCCGGAGACGGCACAGTGCGGGCCTACGACCCACGCAGCATCCGGCCGACCGGCCCGACCGCCACAGTCCCCGGCGCCAACGGGCTGGCAGTCGGCAGCGGCGGCGTCTGGGTCTCAAGCCGGCGCGCCGGAACCGTCACCCGCATCGACCCGCGCACACACCACACCGACCAACCAATCCGCGTCGGCCGCGGCCCCGCCGACATCGCCGTCGGCCTCGGCGCCGTCTGGATCGCCAACGCCGACGGTGGAAGCGTCAGCCGCATCGACCCGCGCCGCCAACGCGCCGACGCCCCCATCGCCATCGGCGCCCGGCAGATCCTCGCCATAGCCGTGGGAGACGGGGATGTATGGGTCGCCCGCGCCACAGGCCCCAACGCCGACCGCACGCAACTCGTGCAGATCGACCCGAAGACCCACAAGGTCGTCGGCGAGCCCATCCGCGTACCCGGTGCCGTTCCACTGGACCTCGTCGCCGAAGGCGGCGTCTGGATAACCAACAGCGGCGGCGCGCTCCCACGCACATCCGGTAGCCGCGGCGGCGTGACGCACGTGGACCCCGCAACCCGAAAGGTCACCAGCCCACCTCTCAACGTCGGCGAACGGCCCTCCGCGATCGCCCTCGGCGAAGGCGGCCTATGGGTCACCAACGAGGACGCCGGCACGCTCACCCCGATCACGACCGCCAGACAACGCTGAACACCGCGAGCAACGCCCCGATATCGGTACCCCATGGGATGCTCGATCGCTGGCTGGGCCAGCGGTTTGAACGTCGCCATTCGGGTTCCGGCGAAATGGGCCTAACCGGCGCATGTTCCAACCAAGCGACCTGGCGGGTGCTCGCCGCGGCCAACCGCGTTCGCAAAGATCTCGTTGTTCTACCGGGCCCCGTCGGGCCGACGCTGAAGATCGCGCCGCGTCTCGCGCCGACTACCACGGCGATCATCGAGGTGCTGCGCTCGAGCGACGTGCCGCTGACCATCCCCGATGTGTCTCGGCGCGTGGAGCAGACGCTGGGTCGCTGCGTCAGTCGTGCATCGGTCAAGGCGGCTCTGTCCGACATGGCGGCGGCGCAGAAGAGCCCGGTCCGGCGCGTGAGCCGTGGACGCTACGAGTCGACATCTTGACCGATGCCTGAGCACGACGACGCCAGCGCCGCGAGTGGTGTCTCCGTCAGCCATGAAGTCACTCGCCGATGTCGACGGTTGGGTCGTCTCAACAGCCGCCGACGTCGCACAACGAACGCCGCAAGCGCACGAGCCAGAGCGCCCAGTTCGTCGAATTGCAGCGCTCTCGATCGCACCGGCCGAATTCTTGAACCTGACCGGTAGAGGATCCTGGTCCGGATGCAGCGGACCGTGCCCGACGACAGCTTGCGTGGCGTGACAACCAGTACCAGTTCTGATAACCGGCACCGTTGAAGCTCGGTGACGGACAAGCGTCGTGCTCACGTCGCCGTGACGGCGCATCGCAGCCAGACGCGAGGCGCTTTGGCGAATCAGCGGGTACCGGTGACCATCGCGCCGATGTGCCCGTCGCTTTCGAGGCGAAAGGTTCGATTTGGATCGACCGCCGCGACCACATCGAAGGTCCCGTCGCTGTGGGTGCGTGGTTGGGCGATCGCGCGCCAGGTCCCGTCGGACTCGAGCACGCTGATCGTGGCCTGGCGGCTGCCTGATCCTGCTCGGACGAGACCCCAGAAAGCGACCTCTGCAGCACCGGAGCGGCGTGCCACGAGCGGCAGCGCGAACGCCGCGTACGCCGGCTTCGGGTGGCCGTCGGCGAAGCGCAGGCCGGTCTGGTAGTCGTCCCAGCGCTCGCGCAGGGTGCGTCCCGGCCGCTCGGACAGGTCGCGGACGAGGAACTGCGCGACGCTGCGCACCGACGGCTGGGCACGACCGATCCGCTCGGCTTCGGGCAGCCAGCGCGCCTGCTCGCCGAGGGTGGTCTGGGACGTGGGATCGGGCGGCGTCGTCTGGTAACCCGCTTCGGTGAGGTACAGCGGGAGGTCGCTGCGGGTGCGTCCCGTCTCGTGCAGGCGCTGCAGCAGCGTTGCGAGCCGGTCGAGGTCGGCCATGCGAGCATTGTCGGGACGTGGATCCGCCTGCCAGGGCGCGAGATCCAGCGAGTACGGATGATGCGACCAGCCATCTCCGGCGATCGGCTGAAATGAGCTGCACTGCGACGTTCGTCGCGGGCGTAGCTGCTCGTCGACGCACGCCATCTCGCGCAGGAACGTCAGTGGCGCCATCCGGTTATCTGGCCCGGTGCCGTGGTCGTCGCCCACGGAGGAGGTGGCTCCGATCAGCACGAGCGCGTTCGGTGCTGCCGCTTTGATGCGGGGGATCGACGCCTGCACCATCGCGCGGTAGGCGTGCGGCGAGCTTGGTTGCCAGCCGGCGCCCGTGCGCTCCCATTGGGGTAGCAGGAAGGCGTTGGAATTCCCCCGATTTTGCGGAGTCCTGAGTGCTTGCGGCGAAAGCCGCTGGAAGGATGGACTGAGAGATGCCAAAGACAAGGTCTGCCTATCCGGAGCAGTTCCGGCGGGAGGCGCTGG
>Ga0136616_10001970_pt1 | contig 10828 bp, 11 predicted proteins | sample AntDrymUQ2992106_2_FD_106648 | JGI IMG/M metagenome (GOLD analysis project Ga0136616, IMG submission 106648) | Polar desert sand microbial communities from Dry Valleys, Antarctica - metaG UQ299 (21.06) | ecosystem: Environmental > Terrestrial > Soil > Desert | place: Antarctica: Dry Valley... | reverse complement strand
GGCGGCTCCAGCGGTGGATCGGGGGCAGCCGTCGCGGCGGGACTGTGCTACGCAGCCCTCGGCTCGGACACGGGCGGCTCCATCCGCATCCCAGCCGCCCTCTGCGGCGCCGTCGGCATGAAGTCCACCTTCGGGAGGGTGAGCAAACACGGTGTCTTCCCGCTCTCCTGGACCCTCGATCACGTCGGCCCCATCACCCGCACCGTCGAGGACAACGCCCTCCTCCTGAACACCCTCGCCGGCCACGACCCGCGTGACCCATACTCAGCGGATCGGCCCGCGGAAGACTTCATCCGCGACCTGCGGCGTGGAGTCCGGGGCACGGTCGTCGGCATCCCGCGAGATTTCTACTTCGAGCACGTCGAGGAAGAGATCGAGGCGCGGGTGCGTGAGTTAGCAGAGGTCTTTCGCTCCCTCGGGGCGGAGGTGCGCGAGGTGACGATACCGAATGTATGGGAGACGCTGAGCGCGCAGCGGCTCACCCTCGCCGCCGAAGCCTACGCCGTCCACGAGGAACGCCTGAAATCCGAGCCGGAGAAGTTCGACGATCAGGGACTCGAACGCCTGCTAAACGGCGAGAAGCTGGAAGCCCACAGATACGCCAACGCGCAGCAGAGGAAGCTCCGTTCCATCGAGGAGTTCGGGCATGTCCTCGAAATGGTGGACGTGATCCTCACCCCAACAGTCCCCATCCCGGCGACGGAGATCGGCCAGCGCCAGACGAACATCCGCAGCTATGAAGAAGCTGTGTACTCCGCCCTCACCCGCCTCACCGGCCCCACCAACCTGAACGGCCTCCCGAGCCTCTCCGTCCCGTGCGGCGTTACCACCGCCGGTCTGCCGGTAGGCGCGCAGCTCATCGGCCAGCCGTTCGACGAGACGACCCTCTACCGATTCGGACACGCCTACGAAGAGGCCGCTTCTCTGAACCCCTGATCTCTTTCTCACCGCCGGTACGCTTGCCGGACTTTCAAAAGCAATCGGCAAAAACGCGCCAGAGACGGACCCGAACTAGGTCGTAGAAGCAAGCTGGAACCGAACAGATGTTCATCTTCACCCGAACAGACCCTGCCACAAAGTCCAGGACGTATAGACCGACCAACTTTGACGGGGAAAGCGCCGTCCCCTCACCCCACGGTGCCCATCTGAATCTAGAAATAGAAATATAGGCATTTACCTATATAAATGCTAGACTCTCCTCATGGAAGCGACGAGCTCGGTGGTTGAGACCTTAAAGGCGCTGGCGGATCCGGCGCGGCTCTCGATCCTGGAGTTCCTCTGGGGCCCGGCTGCGGAGGAGTTGAGGGACGAGGACGGGATCTGCGCGAAGGACGTCGAGCGTTTCCTTGGGGTCACCCAGCCCACGGTGAGCTACCACATGAAGATACTGGTCGGGGCGGGGCTGATCGAGGCGGAGAAGCGGGGCCAAAAAGTTTACTACGAGTGTGTCACGGAGGGACCCGACGAGGTGATCCGCTACCTGGAGCGCTACCAGCAGCCCTTGCCGGATAACCCCCCGGGGGGTTAGGAGGAGAGCGATGACGGGCGGTCTCGCCGAAACCGGGCGCTGGTTCCTCGTCACGACCGCAGAGCTGGTCGCGTTGTTCCTGGCCTTGAGCTTCCTCGTGGGGCTGTTGCAAGCGTGGTTGCCAGAAGAGAAGGTCCGCTCCCTGTTCGAGCGACGGCGACCGATTACCGGCTACCTCATCGGGGCCGCGCTGGGCGCGGCGACACCCTTCTGCTCCTACTCGACCATACCTGTCTTGGCGGGCTTGCTCAGGAGTGGAGCGCCGTTCGGGCCGACGATGGCGTTCCTCTTCGCCTCGCCGCTGCTGGACCCCGTGGTGCTCGGTGTGCTCGTCTTCCTGATAGGCGTCGAAGGAACGGTCGCTTACGCAGTCTTGACTTTCTCTGCCTCGATCTTGATCGGCGCCCTCTTCGCCAGGCTCGGCCTCGAAAAGGACGTGAAGCCGCTCCGGGGGGCTGCGGGTGGCTTCGCCAGCGAGGATCCTTCGGGGTGCGAAGTAGCAGGTTCGGTCAAGGGACCGCTTTGGCGCAGGGCTTGGTCCGACGCCTGGTCATTCTTCGTGCCGGCGCTGCCATACCTCCTGGTGGGCACTGCGGCGGGGGCCGCGATCTACGGGCTGGTGCCGACCTCCTGGGTGGTTGCGGTAGCCGGCCCCGGGCAGCCGTTGGCGATTCCCCTGGCCGCAGCCCTTGGCGTGCCGATGTACGTGAACGCCGAAACCTTCTTCCCGATCTCCGCGGCGCTCCTTGAGAAGGGCGTAGGGGTCGGCGCGGTGATGGCCCTGGTCGTCACGAGCATGGGGGTGAGTGTCCCCGAGGTCGTCCTGCTCGGCGGTCTGTTTCGGTGGCGGCTAGTGGCCGTGCTGGTCGCCAGCGTCTTCGCCGTGGCCATCGGCGGCGGGGCGCTGTTCGCCCTTGTGCTTGGCTAGCTCCCGAGAAGGTCTCGGGTTCGCCGGTAGTTTCCCGACGGCGTTGGTCGTCTTATGGGTCGCAGATTGTGGCGAGGGCTCTCACCCAAATATCTCTATTCCGTCGATAAAAGTGAATACGTTCATAAATTGCTCTTGACTCCGTATGCTCCGGCGGGCATACTCTTTATTAATGAACACGTTCACTTAAGGAGGTAGCATGGATCCGATGGTGTTGACCTACGTTGTTTATCTGGTGATAAGCGTGGGTCTGACGGTATGGGTGGCGAGGACGTTATCGAGCAATGGGCGGGCGTTTCTGGTTGATGTGTTCGAGGGCGATGGGGACATGGCGGACTCGGTCAACCGGTTGCTGGTAGTTGGGTTCTACCTGATCAACCTCGGCTACGTCAGCCTCGCTCTGAAGATCGGCGGCGACGTGACGACGTTGCAGGGGGCGTTCGAGGTCCTCTCGCGGAAGGTGGGGCTGGTGCTTTTAGTCCTGGGATTTATGCACCTGTTCAACCTCTTGATCTTCAGCCGCGTCCGGCGCTCGGCCTCGAAGTCGAGGAAGGCCAGGAATACGGCGGACACCGGAACCCCGCAGACTGCGGACGGCTGAAAACCAGCTCACACAGTCCGCGACAAGTGGCTGAAGCGACGTTTGCGGTAAATCATTATTGATGGCGGAGGGGGAGGCTCGGATCTCCTCCCCCTCCGCATGTACGGATCTCGATGCTGCTCGATTGAACCCTAGCTGTTCGAGGTATCCGAGGCGCGCTCGGCGTTGGCGCGGGCCGCGTCCCTGATGAACTCCGAAAGACCGGGAGCGAGCACATCGTAGTTGGCCCTGAATCTCTCGTCGCTGACATACATCTCGCCCAGACCACGGTGGATCTCGTGGCTGCAGTCGTAGTACCAACGGCTGATATGCTGACGATGCGCTTCGGCGGCAGCCATCGCCTCCTCGCTATCCGACGCCGCCCCCGACTCGAAGACTGCCGCCAGGTTGGCCGACAACTCCTCGTGCTCGGCTTTGATCTTCAGCCAGTCTTCCTTTGTGTAGTTCGAGACGCGCCGCTGGGACTGCCGGTAGGCTTCGGTACCGCCCCAGCGCTGCTCGGCGTCCTCGGCGTGGTCTTCGGGGTTGAAGTCGCCGAAGACCTCCAACCTCTCCTCCGGTGTCAGATTGATGTCCATCTCTTGTGCCTCCATTTCGTAGTCAATGGCCGCGACCATCTTTTGCAACCGCTCTATCCTCTCGGTCAGCAGCCCACGCTGGCGGCGCAGGTGACCAACCGCGTCGGTGCGAGGGTCGTCCACGATAGCCGCTATCTCTTCCAGGGCGAACCCGAGTTCCCGGTAGAACAGGATCCGCTGCAGCCGCTCTCCAGGTCCGGCTCTTCGTAGATGCGGTAGCCAGCCGCGCTACGTCCGCCGGGCGAAAGCAAGCCGATCTCATCGTAGTGGTGTAGCGTCCGGATCGTCACACCGGCGAGATCCGCCACCCGACCTACCGAGTAGCTCACGTTTTCATCTCCTTACGCACCGGAGTCTAGAGCCTCACCCAGCGTGAGGGTCAAGGAGATCTCACAAAAAATTTCGGAAAGTAGAGGAGGCGAGCAAACCCCGCCATTAATTCCCCGGCATATACGTGCCGCCGGCCTGGTAGTAACGGCGAAGCCGGCGAGCGTCGGGCGACCTCGAAAGCGAGGCGTCAACTGTCTACCGAGGACGTCGCGTGGGCCGCGGATGGCGCTGAATCCTTATGCGGCCTTGTAACACCGGTTCGAAATCCGGCCTAAACGGCCCTCCAGAGCTCCCAGAACCAGCATAATCATCCATCGGAACGCATAGATATCCGGCGAACTTCGGAGGAAACTCTTTCTGCGAAGGTGAGTGATAGAGGTAACCGCCCATTAATAGTGACAGCTCTCTTTGGATATCGGGGCTTGATGCTTAGATCCAACGCCTCACCCGTGCTTTGTAGCGCAGGTACTCTTCACCGAACTTGCGCTCCACATAGCGCTCCTCGCGCTCGATGACACCACGCTGGATCACGAGCAGTGCAACCGGCAGAAGAAGGATTGTCCACAACGCGTTCACGAGGCCGGCGATGCCTGTATAGATCATCGTCATCGAAAGATAAGCGGGGTTGCGAGTGTAGTGGAACGGCCCTTCTGTGACTATGTGCGACACCGGCTTATAGGGGTTAGCCGGTGTATCAGCATGCCGCATCGTCCATTCGAACCAGCCTATGAGCAGCACTCCTCCGCTAAGAAGTGGCCATCCGAGGCTGCGCGCTATCCTGCGCGGTAGAAAGGCAATTGGAAACCTTCTGTTGAGCAGCAGGCCAAAAACCAGAGCTCCCAGGTAGATCAAAGGCGGAGGCGCGACTACCCCTGCCTTGTCTTGCTCGTCGCTGGGCATAAGCTCTCACTCTCCTCAGCAGGTTCAACTCAGTCGGGTACTTAGGGCATGATGCCATCCACCGAGGCCTGGTGCGAACTTCTCAGAACCCCTCTTTTCCACGCGATTGGGTGAATAGAAGGGAGGCCGCCTCCTAACCCTGGCCTGTATCCTCGGGCTCCAGCCCCTCAAGAATCCGAAGACGCCACTGGCGTCGTCCACGATGAAGGGCTTCCAGGCGCCGTTGGGGTTGGTCCCGTCGAAGTTCGAGAGGAACGGGCTACTGCCCGGGGCAGGCGCCAGGGAGGGAGAGAGGTCGACGTCAATGAAGCTGGTGTCGTTATCATGGGGGAAGTAGGCGCCGCTAGTAAGCTGGGTGTCGTCCGGAAGCGGGTTGACGGAGGAGTCGTCGAGAATGATGTTTATGCGGTTCACCAAGATCCCGCCTCTCATATCAGTACTCTTTGCTCTCCACTGCCTCGACGATCCGCGTCTGCGGGCTGCCTATCAGGGCTGGCGCTGCTCGCCGCGATCCCCACACGTCGCGCCGCAGCGCGGCGAGGAAGGCCTCCGCCTCGCTTGCGCTGTCGAAGTCGAGGTCGATCATGACGTAGTTCGGATCGTCGATGGGTCGGAGGACCCGATGGTGACGCACGCCCGACTGCTCCCGGCCAACGGGATCGTTCTCGAAAGCCTGCTTCCAGGTGTCGAAGTCGCGGATTTGGTGTTCGATTCGCAGGATGTGCATGTTGGCTCCTCTACTGTATGTTCGGTATGAGTCTCTACTCCGCCACTCGCTTATCTCGTAGATGTCCGTGTTCCGCTCCTCTCCCACAATAAAGAGAAGAAGCAGTAGGCCAGAACGAGAGCAGCGACCATCGAAGGCAAGTGGAAGAGGTAGTCGATGTAGATCATCCCTTGCAGGTCGGTCCCGTTGTGGACGTGCATGTTGATGTGCGGCCACCAGGAGACCATCAGGTAGGCGATAGAGAGGTACATAGCCCACGCCCTCACCTTCGAGCCTGGGGAGATCCTACGCACCACGGGCAGCCCGAAGGCGAGGAAGGAGACCCCCAACCCCAGGACGATTGCCTGCACCAGATTGAGGAAGAGCAGGAAGGGGATCTGGGTGGCGGTGGGCGATGGGCCACCCTCGACAGGGGGCCAGATGACGGGGCCCAGTATAAGGGCCGGGACCGCGACGAGGACGGTAACCAACAACACCTTGACCCATGTCATTCGAGTAGGTATTTCGTCTATAGCTTTGGCCGACATATGCGTTCTCCTTTCTCCTGATTGTTCTCCTCCTACGTTAGCTCCCTGTTGGGGAGTTGTATATTCCAGAAATCTGTAATTCTCACGTTTGAGCGGGTCGCAAAAGTGATGTACGATACAAGTTGGAAAAGGCCAGGAGTGCTAATCCCACATGGAAGCGTAGAGTCATGAGTCCAAGCGCTGTTGTCGAGGAGCGGGTCTTCGGTGAGATCAAACGTCTGTGCCTCTCTGGTCTCGACGAAACGACCCTGCTCAGGGAGGTGATCGCGCGCCTACGGCACGCGGTACCAATCGATACCTATCGGGCTCTAAAGATCGATCCTTTGAGTGGACTGCCCACGGGCTCGTTCACCGACGAGCCGGACCAGCCGGCTAGGGCGCGCTTCTTTCTCGAGCAAATCTACTTCGAGGACGACGTACTCGAGTTCAACTGGATGGCGCGAAATCGCCATACGGTGGCCCTGCTCTCCGAAGCCACCGGGGGCAACCTCGAGCGCTCCCTGCATTGGCGCGAGTTGCTCGGTCCCGAGGGCTTTGGGCATGAGGCGCGCGGCGTCTTCACCGTAGGCCAGGAGCTTTGGGGCGCCCACTGCGCGATACGGGAGAGAGGCCGCCCCGACTTTAGCCCTCGCGAGGTCGCCCTCATGCGTCGAATCGCTCCGCACCTGGGCGCCGGCCTCAAAGCAGCGGTGCTTCGCTCTCGGGTCTCTCCCGAGGACAATGGCGACGGAGCACCTGGGGTACTGGTCCTCGACCAGCGGGGTTGGGTCTTGCACTACACGGCGACCGCCGAACGCTGGCTAAGAGACCTGGGAGACCTCGGTCCTGGGTGGTGGGAAGGCGACGGCCTCCCGGTGGCGATGTGGGCAGCAGTGGGGGCGTTGCACCGGGCACTAAAACCGCGGACGGAGCGAGATCGAGCCAGCGTCCCGCGCGTCTGTGTGCGGGCGAGATCCGGCCGGTGGCTAACACTGCACGCTTCTATGAGCGAGTCACAACATCTCAGTAGCCCGGGCGAGATAGTGATCGTCATCGAGCCGGCCGGATCGAAAGAGATAGCGTGGCTGCACACGGCTACCTACGGCCTGAGTCCCCGGGAAGAGGAGGTAGTCGAGTTCGTGGTGCGCGGCGCCTCGACCCGGCAGATCTCGCAAGCTCTCTACGTCACCGAGGACACTATCCAAAAACACATCCAGAACGTCTTCGAGAAGGTCGGCGTGCGTAGCCGCCAAGCCCTCGTCAAACGCCTCTATCTCAATACCGTCTTCCCGTAGTTCTTCGATAGATGCCGCCAGAAAGGCTTTCGTCGCCGGAGCCGCCCGACCCTACGTAGGTCGTGCGGTAACCGGTTGCACTGCTACTGGCTCTCGACGCTCCCCAGGTGCTCCCTCGGGACGTGGCTCTGAGCCTCTTCCCGCTTATACAGCTAGATACTCTATCGAGATTGTGTGCTCTAGCGCACCCCCCATATAAATTAACGGCTAGGTTGAGGCGAGGAAGGTTAGTGGACATCTATCCGCTGGGTCCGCCAGTCTATCGACATCCGAGCGTCGCGGACATCATGGGCTGGTCTGGGCGGACGATGCAGCGCGCCGGGTTTCGGGATAATACCCCGCAGGCGAATCCACTTGACCGGGAGGCCACCATGCCCTTGGATACCGCGCTGATAGGCGCGCTGCACGTCGAGTACCTCAAGAGACGCGACCTCGACGGCGGTGGAGAACGCCTCCACCACACGCTCTTTCAGACCTCGACCGTTGACGCCTTGTTGGAGGGCCGGTACGACGGCGACGTCAGCTTCGCCGAGCTTGCGGATCGTGGCGACTTCGGCCTCGGCACGTTCGACGCGCTCGACGGAGAGATGATCGCCCTCGACGGCGACTTCCACGGGGTGAGAGCGGACGGCCGGGCTTACCCCATCGGCGGGCGGGAGAGGACGCCGTTCGCCGTCGTGACCTTCTTCGAGCCGAACCTGTCCCTGACGCTCGATACGCCCATGAACCTCAAGACATTGTGCTCGCGCCTGGACCACCTCGTCGGCGGTGAGGCTTCGTGCTACGCCGTTCGCCTGGACGGGACCTTTGATCACGTAAAGACGCGCAGCGTCCCGCGCCAGAAAAAACCCTACCCGCCCCTCGCCGAAGTCGTCAAGCACCAGCCCACCTTCGAACTGCGGGAAGTATCTGGGAGCCTCATCGGTTTCCGATTTCCCCTCCACGCCCAGGGCCTGAACGTTGCAGGCTACCACTTCCACTTCATAACCGGCGATAGAAGCGCGGGCGGGCACGTCCTCGAGATCGGGTTGATCCCTGGCGAACTCCAGATAGACGCCGAAGCGGACCTGCGGCTCGAGCTTCCCCCCGGCGTCGCCCTGCCAACGCCCGACACGACGGATGCCAAAAAGGAAGCGTTGGACCGCATCGAGGGAGAATAGTGCACGGCCCGCTTTCGGCTTTCAGCCGTCAGCAAAAACAAAGACAACCGCTGAAAGCACGGGACGTACCTCACCAGGCCTGCGGCCACGGCCCGCCTTGGTCGGGAGGTCGGGAGTTGCGATATCTGGTTTTTCGACTCCCGAAGCGAAGCGCCTCCCGACTCTCGAACTCGCCCACGTAGCGAAGTCTTCACACAGGTTCCGTATGAAACCTGTGGCCTGAAGCCTGGTTTGCGCCGGTCGTGCGGGTTTTGCTATCCCAGACTCGTCATGACGTGCTTGACGCGGGTGTAGTCCTCGAGGCCGTACATCGAGAGGTCCTTGCCGTGGCCTGAGTGGTTGAAGCCGCCGTGGGGCATCTCGGCGACGAGTGGGATGTGGGTGTTGATCCAGACGCACCCGAAATTGAGCCGCCGGCTGACCCGCATCGCCCGGCCGTGGTCCCTCGTGAAGACGCTCGAAGCCAATCCGTACTTCACGCCGTTGGCCCACCGTATCGCCTCTTCCTCGTCCGTGAATGGCTGCACGGTGATGACGGGACCGAAGATCTCGTTCTTCGAAGCCTCATCGTCCTGCCGCAAGCCCGAGACGACGGTGGGAGAGTAGAAGTAGCCCCGCTCGCCGAACCGCTCTCCGCCGGTGACGACCTCGGCGTGGCCTGGAAGACGATCCACCATGCCGGAGACGTGATCCAACTGCGCGGGGTTGTTGAGCGGGCCGTAGAGCACGTCCTCGTCGTCCGGGGCGCCGGTCTTGGTGCTCTTCGCCTGCTCGGTGATGGCGGCTACGAAGTCGTCGTGGATGCCCGGTGCGGCGAGCACGCGGGTGGCGGCGGTGCAGTCCTGGCCGGCGTTGAAGTAGCCGGCGACCGCGATTGCCTCGGCCGCCGCTTCGAGGTCCGCGTCGTCGAAGACGATGACCGGCGCTTTGCCGCCGAGTTCCAGGTGCGTGCGCTTGAGGTCTTTCGCGGCGGCCTCGGCGACCTGCATGCCGGCCAGGACGGAGCCGGTGATGGAGACCATCCGGGGCGTCGGGTGCTCGACGAGGGCGCGGCCGGTGTCCCGATCGCCGCACACGACGTTGAAGACGCCATCGGGGAGGAATTCGGACGCTATCTCGGCGAGCATCACAGTCGTCACCGGGGTGGTATCGCTGGGCTTGAGGACCACGGTGTTGCCGGCGGCGATGGCGGGGGCGAACTTCCAGACGGCCATCATCATCGGGTAGTTCCAGGGCGTTACCTGGCCGATGACGCCGACCGGCTCGCGGCGGATGAACGACGTGTACCCGGCAAGGTACTCCCCGGCGGACTTCCCTTCGAGGACGCGGGCGGCTCCGGCGAAAAAGCGGATCTGGTCCACCATCGCCGGGATCTCCTCCTCCATCGTGAGGCCGATGGGCTTGCCCGTGTTCTCCGACTCGGCGCGGACCAGCTCCTCCCCCCGCTCCTCTATAACGTCGGCGAGCCTCAGCAGCGCGAGCTGCCTCTCCGAGGGCGTCGAGTCACGCCACGCCTCGAACGCCCTCTCCGCCGCCCCGAACGCCCGGTCCACGTCCTCCTTGCCCGAGGCCGGGGCCTGGGCGAACACCTCGCCCGTTGACGGGTTCACGAGGTCGTAGAGACGGCCCTCCGCGGGGTCCGCATGCTCTCCACCGATAAAGTTCCTTATCCGCTTGGTCTCCGTCTGCACCGTTGCTCCTCTCTGTTGGCGTCGTGTGTCGTCTACTTATCTGACCGCGAGCCGCTCCGATTGGTCCGCGAGGACCTCATGGGCGCAGTTGCGTCCTGGCGCGCCGAAGACGGCCCCGCCGGGCCACGCGCCGGCGCCGCAAAGGTATAGGTTCTCTACGGGCGTGCGGTAGCCGGAGTAGCCGGGGACGGGGCGGTTGCCGAACATCCTCTCCGGCAGGATCTCGCCGTGGAAGATGTTGCCGCCCGTTATCCCGATCCGGGCCTCGATGTCCGGCGGTCCCAGGACCTCGACGTGCTCTATGGCGTCTGGCAAGTTCGGCGCGTACTCGGCGAAGGTCTCGACGATGTTCGCCCCGATCCCCGTCCGCCGCTCCTCCCAGGTCCCCTCGTCCAGATCGTACGGTGCGTACTGGCAGAACAGGCTCATCGTGTGCTTGCCTGGCGGAGCGAGCCCTTCTTCGGTGGCGCTCTGGATGTAACCCTCCATGAACGGTCTCCCCGAAGGCCGGCCCGCCTTGCAGTCCTCCCACGCCCGCTGCAGGTAGTCCATGGAAGGGTTGATGACCACGGCGCCTGTGTGCT
>Ga0136616_10001969_pt1 | contig 10829 bp, 9 predicted proteins | sample AntDrymUQ2992106_2_FD_106648 | JGI IMG/M metagenome (GOLD analysis project Ga0136616, IMG submission 106648) | Polar desert sand microbial communities from Dry Valleys, Antarctica - metaG UQ299 (21.06) | ecosystem: Environmental > Terrestrial > Soil > Desert | place: Antarctica: Dry Valley... | reverse complement strand
TGCGCTCATGTACCGCTCGATGGAGTCTCGTGTCTGCGGCGGGTATGCGCCCTGTGTGATTCGCAGTACCGGCAAAGGACAAGTCGCAATGGCTTGCTCCCACGGGCGCGCAGCAGACCAACGACGCAAAGCGGCGGCATCCTCGACCGTGAAATCTTCTTCCAAAAGTTTCTTAGTGGAAATGATTTGCTGGCCGATGGGCAAAAGCTCGATGCCTGCGGCCTGAAGGCCGAGCGCGCTGGCGACGAAGAGAGTGGTCCCGCTGCCGGTGAAGGGATCGAGGATTTTGCCCGCCGTGATTTGCTGTTGCGATAGCAGATGCTCAACTAACGAGGCGGAGAATGCTTCTTTGTATTTGTACCAACGGTAAACGGCTCTCGCTTTGTTGGCCTGAAAACTGACCAGTGAGCGTGTCAGGGATGCTTGGACAGTCAATCTGTCTGTGAACTGTTGGAACAATTCGCGGTCGAATCGTTCTACCTCGCATAAAGAATTGACTGCGGTGAAGGCCGGTGTTTCGAGTTTGCCAGCTCCACCGAGTGCAGCGTCGGATTCTAGTCTCATGAGGTTTCGACGTTAGCCGTTGCTTTAAGTTTCGCCGTCGGGCGTGGTTCAAACTCTCGGAGCATAAGCTAAATGAGAATCTTGATCCAGTCGTCTTCGATCACGACTTCGTAAGACTCAATTCGGCTGCCCGCGCGGTTGAGACACTGGCCGGTGCGGACATCGAAGCGCCAGCCGTGCCAGTCGCATTCGATGGTCGGGCCGCACAGTTGGCCGTCGGTGAGGAAGCGACTACGCCCTGATCTCTGGCTTCTTCTGTCGTATAATGTTCTACGTCCAGCGTTTTCGTATCCCTGCCGCGCGAGCGTCTCGCACCGGCGCGCTGTGGCCTGAACTCTTATGAAATTTTTGCATGTTGCGGACATCCATTTAGGCTGCCGCCGTTATAACTTGGACGAGCGGATGAAGGATTTCGCGCGCGCGTGGCTCGACGTAATCCAGACGCACGCTATCCAAAATAAAGTTGACTTCGTGCTGATCGCGGGCGACTTCTTCAATGCGCGCAAGGTTGAGCCGGAGGCGATGAACCACGCCATCGCGGGACTTGAACTGCTGCGCGAGGCGGGCATTCCGGTGGTCGCCATCGAGGGCAATCACGATCAGCGCGACCTGATCTCGGATTACAGTTGGATGCGTTCGCTCTCGCGGTGGGGCTACTTGAAACTCTTGGAACCAGCGCACGACGAGGAAGGGCATCTCGCGCTGATCCCGTGGGACGAAGAGGAAGGGCGCGGTTCGTACCTCGACATCGCGGGTGCGCGCATCTTCGGCACGCATTGGTACGGCACGAGCGCCAACGCTGCCATCCCACTCTTGGCCGACGCGCTCAGGCGTGCGCGCGGCGAAGATCGCTTTAACATCTTGCTTTTGCACACGGACGTTGAAGGCCAACTGAGCCGTCCGAACATTCCGGCGCTCTCGCTCGATATGATGAAGAAGTTGCAGTCGCTCGTCGATTATCTCGCGCTCGGCCACACGCACAAGCGTTTCGAGATCGACAACTGGGCCTTTAATCCCGGCTCGCTCGAAGCCTGCTCCATCGACGAATATCGCGAAGAGCGCGGCCTCTATCTCGTCGAAGTCGATGATGAACGCCGCATTCGCGCGCAGCACTTACGCGATTACATCCAGCGTCCGTTTCAACGGCTCTCGTTCGACGTGTCCGGCAGCGAAAGCCCCGATGCAGTGTACGAAGGCGTGTTGGAAACTGTCCGCCGCGAAGCCCGCGCGCACGTTGCGAAAGACGGCAATGACACGCCCGCCCCGATCATCGAAATCAATTTGCGCGGGCATCTCGGCTTCAAGAACTCGCTGCTCGACATCGCGCGTATCAGAGCCGACGCACGCGAACAGACCGGCGCGCTGCATGTGATGATCACCAACCGCAGCGTCCCCGTCGAATACGCCGTCGCCGCCGGCCTCGACGCCGACGCCTCGCGCCAAGTGCGCGAACGCCGCATCATCGAAGACTTAATCGCCCGTGACAATCGCTACAAGGCGCACGCGCACGAGATGGCCCAACTCGTCCTCGAAGCCAAGCGCCTCGCCTTAACCGACGAAGCGCCCGAAGAAATTCTCAAAACCATCGAAGACCATTTAACGAAACACGGATTGGCGCAAGCCCTCGAATCACCAGCCGCCCCCAACGAACAAGAATTGATTACCTCGACCGCCGCCCTCGGCGCGCTCGAACGAAACGCAACGACGTAGAGGGTGAGGATAGAGGGTAGAGGTCAGTTAAAAACAAAAACTGTCTTCTTCTGCCCTCTATCCTCTATCTTCTACCCTCTCTCTCATGAGTGATGCTCTCGACAAAGTGCGCGGCGTGCGCGAGTTGCCGCTGTTTCCGCTGCCGTTGGCGCTGTTTCCCGGCGTGCCGCTGCCGCTGCATATCTTTGAGGAGCGGTATCGAAGAATGCTCGCCGATGTGCGCGTGACAAACAATCTCTTCGGCCTGTCGTACTTCGACGCGAGTCTCGCGATTGATGATCGTCCACCGGTCGGGCATGTCGGCTGCGCCGCCGAGATCGTCGAAGTGCAGCCGTTGGAGGACGGACGCTCAAACGTCTTGACGGTCGGATTGGTGCGCTATCGTCTCGTCGAGTATGCGGACGCGGGCGAGCCTTACTTGGTCGGGCGCGTCGAATTTTTTGAGGACGACGCAGAAAACGAAATCTCGCTCTCGGCAAGCGCGCGTGAAGTGGCCGAACTGTTCACGCGCATCGCCCGCTCGGTGCGCGCCATCAACAACGACCGGATGAGTTTACCCGACTTGAACGAGATCGAGCCGGAACGTCTGTCGTTCTTCGTCGCAGCGGCGATGGAGATGGAGGCCGAAGATAAACAACAACTGCTCGAATTGCGTTCCACTTCCGAGCGGCTGCGTCGCCTCCGCGAATTGCTCGCGCAAGTCGTTGACAACTACGAAGAGCGCGCCCGCGTCCACCAAGTCGCCAAACACAACGGACATAGTGGCAAGCATCTCACCCCCGACCTCGACGAATAATTTCCGTGAGCAGCAATCTCAAACAACACCGACCGGACAGCACGGCTCAGATCACAGTCCGCCTCTTCTTCTTCGGCGCGGCGCGTGAGGCCGCCGGACGCGACGAAGCGGAGATGACCGTCCACCGTCCCGCCACCGCCGCCACCGTCTTCGCGGAAATCCTCGATGCCTATCCCCGCTTGCGCGGCTTCGGTCGCTCGCTTTTGCTCGCGGTCAACGAAAAATATGCCCGCCCCGAATCGCCCGTGCATGATGGCGACGAGATCGCCGTCTTCCCGCCCGTCAGCGGGGGCGCAGAAGAAGCAGTGGCACAGCCAGCGGCCGGGGACCAAGATTTTTTTGAACTCACGACCGCACCGCTCGACATCGGCGAGATCGCCCGCCGCATCGTCCCACCCCATTGCGGCGCGACCGTCACGCTCGACGGCTACGCCCGCGAGTTTACGCGCGGCAGACCACGCACACTCTGCCTCGTCTATGAAGCCTATCCCGCGATGGCTCTCCGCGAAATGCGACGGCTCGGCCAGCAAGCCCACGCACAATTCGACATCGCGCACATCGGCATCGTCCACCGCACAGGCCGTCTAGAGATCGGCGAGACTTCCGTCGTGATCACAGTGAGCGCACCGCACCGCCGCGCCGCCTTTGAAGCCTGCGAATGGGCGATCAAAGAATTGAAACGCACTGTGCCGATCTGGAAGAAAGAATTTTACGAAGACGGCGCAGTGTGGATCGAAGGCGAAGGTGCGCCGAAAGACTTGGAGCAAGAATTTCTGACTTGAACGCACATTAGCCTATGAACACGCGCACCTCTTTTCAGCTTTTACTCACCGGCTTATTTTTGCTTATCAATGCTTGCGTGGGCGGCGAGGTACAGACCTCAACGGATGTCCGCCCGGAGATCACGGTCGAAACCATCCGCGAAGACATCAACGGCGAGCGGGTGAGAGTGCCGGCGGCGGACGGCGCTTCTGAATCGCGGAGTTGGAGATTCGAGCGCAACGAGCCGAAGGAGATCGAGATCATCGAGAAGCAACTCGCCGGCGACACCGCGATTATTACCATCAATATGCGAACCAGCAAAGCACCGCGCGCCGAGAAGCCGAGAAAGCTGTCCGGCAGGCTGCGCCTCCATTACAAATTGGAGACGGGCTGGATGCTGCGGCAATGGGAGATCGTCCGGATAGACAACCTCTCGTTCGCCTATGAAAAACAGTAGTTGCCGAATCGCCCGGCGAAAGCAAAAAGCCTCGTTCACGATTGGCGTGAGCGAGACTTTTGTTTGAAGTAGCCGGACGCGAAATTTATTCAACCGTAACTTCCATTGACTCTACTTCCGCCGCCAGTTCAAGCAGCGAGGCGCTGGTCACTTTATCGCCGCCGTCGGTCTTGATCAGCCGCACACCTGAAGCCGAGCGACCAGTCTTGCGGATGTCGTTGGCCTCGATGCGGATCAGTTTGCCTTGCTGCGTGATGATCATGATCTCGGAATCATCTTCAACGGCGAAGACGGCGACGACTTTGCCGGTCTTGGGCGTGCTCTTCATGTTGATGACGCCGCGCCCACCGCGCGATTGCAGACGATAATCCGCGATCTTCGTCTGCTTGCCGTAGCCGAACTCGGAGACCGAGAGCATTCGCTCGTTATCTTCGCGCGAGACGGCGCAGACCGAGACGACGAAATCGTCCTTGCGGAGATCGATGCCGCGCACGCCGCGCGCCGCGCGCCCCATCGGACGGACACCCTCTTCGTCGAAGCGGATGGCGATGCCGTCGTGCGTCGCGATCAGGATGCGTTTGGTCCCATCGGTCAGGATCACGTCGAACAACTCGTCGCCCTCATCGACATTGACGGCGTTGATGCCGTTCGAGCGGATATTCTGAAACTCCGCGAGTGACGTTTTTTTGATCACGCCTTTGCGCGTGACCATCACGACATGGCGGCCTTCAGAGAATTCGCGGACGGGGACGACGCCGGCGACTTTGCGCGTCGAAGGGATATTGATCAAATTGACGATGGCCTTGCCGCGTGCGGCGGTCGCCGCATCAGGTAGTTCGTGAACCTTCAGCTTGAAGACCTGCCCATCGTCGGTGAAGATCATAATGTAAGCGTGCGTCGAAGCAGTGAAGAGATGCTCGACCCAATCGCCGTTCTTGGCCGCTGCGCCGAAGCGTCCCTTGCCGCCGCGCCCTTGCCGCGAGTAAGCCGTGATGGGCGTCCGCTTGATGTAGCCGGAATTGGTGACGGTGATCGCGACTTCTTCATCAGCGATCATATCTTCAATCGACAACTCGACGCCCTCATCGATGATCTGCGTGCGCCGTTCATCGCCGAAGGCTTTCCTCACGTCCTCTAACTCTTTGACGATCACGCGGCGCAAAGATTGCTCGTTGCCGAGAATCTCTTCAAGTTCGGCGATCAGTTTAATAATCCCCTCATACTCGTCGAGAATCTTCTGCCGTTCGAGCGCGGAGAGGCGGCGTAGTTGCAAATCGAGGATGGCCTGCGCCTGCGCTTCCGAGAATTCGAGCTGCTTGATCACTTTTTGCAGCTTGCCGATAAAGCCGGAGAGCGTGAGATCGCTCGGCGTGCCTTTCCAAGATTTCGTCTGCGACATCGTCTCGAAATGTCCCGTCAGCCACAGCCGCGCTTCATCCACCGACGAGGCGTTGCGAATCAACGGGATGATGTAATCGAGCGCGTCGATGGCTTTGTTTAAGCCCTCCAAGATGTGCGCCCGCGCTTGCGCCTTCCGCAACTCAAACTCGGTGCGGCGGCGCACTACCTCGCGGCGAAACTCGACGAACGCCTCGATCATCTGCTTCAGGTTCAGCACGCGCGGCTGCCCATCGACAATCGCCAAGTTAATGACGCCGAAACTGGACTGCATCGGCGTCAGCTTGTAGAGCTTATTCAAAACGATCTGTGGCACGGCGTCGCGCTTGAGTTCGACCACGATCCGCATCCCGACGCGCGAGGACTCGTCGCGCAAATCGGCGATGCCCTCAATCTTCTTCTCATTGACGAGTTCGGCGATCCGCTCGATCAAGCGCGCCTTATTCAATTGGTACGGAATCTCGGTGATGATGATCGCATCTCGTTCGGTCTGCCCGCGCCCGATGCGGTCGATGCCGGCGCGCGCGCGCATTTGAATAATGCCGCGCCCGGTCGTGTAGGCCAGCCTGATCCCTTCGCGCCCGTAGATGAAGCCGCCAGTCGGGAAATCCGGGCCGGGGACCATCTTGATTATTTCTTCGAGCTTCAACTGCGGCTTGCGGACGAGCGCGATGGTGGCATCGACAATTTCCGTCAGATTGTGCGGCGGAATGTTCGTCGCCATGCCGACGGCGATGCCACCCGATCCATTGAGCAGCAGACTCGGCACGCGCGTCGGCATCACCGCCGGCTCGCTCAAAGACTCGTCATAGTTCGGCTGAAAATTAACCGTCTCCTTCTCAATGTCGGCGAGGACTTCCGTCGTGAGACGCGCCATGCGCGCTTCGGTGTTGTGATTGATGAAACCGTTGGCGACGAACGAGTGGCACGCGCTGTCAACGCGCAACGAATAGACCTGCTGCTCGCCCATGTCATCAACTGTGACGACAGGATCAAACAAGTAGTTAGTGCGCGAGAGGTATTCGATCATCGCGTAGTCGTCCGGCGCGAGCACCGCTGCGAGTCGCGGCAGAGCGGCGCGGAGCCGTGCGGGGCGATCAAAATTATTTTTCTCCAGCCAGTTTTTCTGACGCACGGCGCGCGCGCGCAAGTATGCCGCGATGAGTGGGATAAAGTCGCTCTTCGCCAGCGCCTTTCCGGTCAAGAGGGCGACAACTTCCGCCAGCTTTTCCTGCTTCGCGCGTGAGACGAACCCGATGCGCCGCGCGAACTGCGTGAGGTTCTCGCGCCCGTTGATTGCCAAACGATATGTCGAACGGTGATGCGAAGCATCCGAAGTGCGCGAAGCGACGACGCCGAACCGCAGCAGGATGATTTGCACTTGCTTCAGCATGGCCTCGCTTTGCGAACAGAGGCTCACGCGCAGCAGGCTTCTACCCGAACGTTCAACGCTCCCATCGCCCTCGAATAACCCGCGCAAAAACGCGGCGACCACTTTTTGCGGCGCGCGTAAAACGACTTCCGGGACATGACGCTGACCTGACTTCCCTTGTAAGCCTAAATTGTGGAGAAAGCCGACGACTTGCTGGCTGACGATCTGCATCTGCCAGTACGACTGTTTGCCGTAACTCGAAGGCTCGCGCTGTGCTATGTGCAAACGGCAGGTGGGGAATACGCGCTGCCAAGCAGCTCGGAACTCGTCGGCGAAGTCGCCCCGATTGTTGCAAAATTCGATGCGATGCTCCTGTACTGTCCCTTCCGCTGTCAGTGCGCCGAGCAAGAAAGCTAAATCTTCCGTCAACGTCTCCGGTAGCGTGTGTCGCACAGTGCGCGACGCTTCAGCTAACAACGGGTAGAACTCTGTCAGCGAAATCGCCTCTTCGGTCCACAATTTTTCGCTACGATCGATCACCAGTACATCGCCGCGCTTGAGTTGTGAGACGAATTTCCACGCGAAACCCGGTTGGCCCTCCGCATCGGCGCGAAACACCAACAGCGGGTGATTCTCCGTGCCGGTGATCTCAAAACCATGTCTGGTTCGCACGCGCTTGACCGCGTATCTGCCGCTGTCCCACCACTTGCTCGCCACGTTGATCTCGCCACCGTGCGACAGCACGCGCGCTTTGATGTCTTCACTGCCATCAGAGATTTTTGCAATCGGCAGCAAGCCTCTGTCCGTGACGACGAGCGTCTCGCCGGTGACGCAATATCTCATCGCGGCAGCCGCGTCGCCATCGACGCTGCCGAAATTTCCCTGTCCGTCGATCAGCGGGTAACGCATCGAGAACTCTTGCGCCATGCGAACGATGGTATCGTAAACGGCAGAGTCGCCGTGCGGGTGATATTTGCCAATAGTGTCTCCAACAATGCGGGCGCTCTTTTTGTAGGGCTTGTTATAAGTATTGCCGAGTTCGTGCATCGCCCACAGCACGCGGCGGTGGACGGGTTTGAAGCCGTCGCGCACGTCGGGCAATGCGCGTCCGATGATGACGGACATCGCGTAGTCGAGGTACGAGCGGCGCATCTCTTCTTCGATATTGATGTAATTATGCTCTGCTGTTTCCATCACTTAACCTTTCCAGTACAATCGCGACCGGCAAAAAAGCAACGTCTCTGGAGTCACGGCGGCGCGCTCAGTTCAGACTCTCAAATAGGTTTCATTAGACACTGGCTCGACGGCAAAAAAGGTCGGCTTGAAGTACGACATATTGTAGCCCGAAGAAGGGCTTTCCGCAACTCCCGAAATGGGCAAAAGCCTTGAAAAATCAGGACTTTCTCGCTGAATTCAAGGCGGTTGGGCGGAGGGCCGGCAAGCCCAAGATATAGCGGCCTGTGGGAAGCCGCGACGAGGCGAAATTTGACGATGAAGGCGGACGATAAACACCGGCGGAGAAGGCAGCGGATCAGGTTCTCGCTGCCGGCGCGCGTGCGTTGCCGCGAGAGCTTGGACTCTGAATGGATGGAGATCACGCGCTTGATCGACGTGACACCGTTCGGCGCGAGCTTTAACCTGACGCGCCCGACCGAGCGCGGGCGGTTGTTGCATCTAACGCTGCCGTTGCCGCGACAGTTGCGGAACTTCGATCACGCGGAGGAGCAGTACCGCGTCTGGTCGTTGGTACGTTCGGTCATACGAGAGAACGCGCCGTCGGAGGCGGGAAGCAGCCCGTCTGCCTTCATCGTCGGGGTAGCATTCGTCGGCAAGCGCCCGCCCGCCGATTATGAGCAGAACCCGTCGCAACTTTATGAACCGGGCGACACGCTGGAGGTCAGTAAGCTGCGCGCCATCGTCGGCCAAGAAGCGCGCGGGCCGAGAGTCGAGCGCCGAACGCGGTTGACATTGACAACAGAAGTCATCCTCGAAGTCATCGGCGAGGGCGGCGCGGCGACGGCCCGCGAAGAGACGGTGACGGAGAACATTAGCCGGCACGGCGCGTCCGTCTATACAACGCTTAAGGTGTTGCCCGGACGCTTTGTGCGCTTGACGGGCGTGCGCGAACAGATCACGATCTTCGCCGCCGTGCGCCAGCGCAGCGAAGGGCCGGGCGGGGTCGCCCGCCTCCACTTAGAATTCGTAGATCGCGAATGGCCGCTCGACCAATTATTCTGAGATGATGGAGCAACGCAGACGGAAAGTGATCGTGCCGCAACGCGAATTGTTGCTCGTGGAGATTGAGCGGCGGTGCGCCGCGCCGGATTGCCATGCGAAATCCCGGCTCGGATTAACGAAGGCCGAGGCTCTCGCTTATACGGGCTTCGAGTGCGAACGCTGCGGGCGTCAGCAGGCGGACGCGCTGGCGGAGCGCGACATTCCCGAATGGTGGGAGGAATTGTTCGTCACGAATCTTGATGCTGTACGCGGCAGGACGTTCGATGAAGCTGCTGCCGCACAGCCCGAACCGGATGAGTTCGTCTTACGCCTGAGCGAAGAGTGGCGGCGGGCGCGGCGCGAAGCGGCGATGGCCGGCGAAGGGCCGGACGAGGGAGACGCAGCTTGAGCGAGACGGAGACGCGCAGCAACGAGATCGCACATGCGGACGTGATTCGCCGCCGTGTCGCAGCGGACGGCGAACATTTCATGCTGCCGCGTTGGGGCATTGAGATCATACGCGCTGTCTTCGGCTCGCTCTTCCGCGCGTTATGGGACATGCGCGTGCGTGGGGCCGAGAACATTCCGCCGAGCGGCGGGATGATCATCGCGGCAAACCATCAGACATACATTGACCCGTTCTGGATCGCCGAACCGGTCAGACGCTATCTCCGTTTCCTCGCGTGGGACGAAAGTTTCAGTTGGCCGGTGGCGGGCCGGATCATGCGTTGGCTCGGCGCGTGGCCGATCCCGTTGGAGAAGGGCGACGCGCGCGCGATTCGCCGCTCGTTGCAGTGGCTCAGGGAAGGCGGCGCGGTCGTCATCTTTCCCGAAGGCGGGCGCGCCAATGCTGATGGCGAGATGAAACATTTCAAGTCCGGCGCGGCACGCCTCGCGCTCGAAGCAGGCGTCCCCATCTTGCCCGTCACGGTGCGCGGCGGCCAGCAAATCTGGCCCCACGGTTGGCGTTACCCGCGTCTGACCGGCCACCTCGAACTCGTCTATCATCCGCTCCAACACGTGAGATTACTGCCCGGCGAAACGACCCGCGCCGCTGCCCGCCGTGAAACCGATCAACTAGCAGAGACGATCCGCACAGCGCTCTGAAAAGCAGAGGATAGAGGATAGCAAAATCAGCTTTGCACTGGTCTCTACCCTCTATCCTCTACTTCGTTTTGGCGATGATGATGGAGCGCGTCTCAAGCTCGCGGCGGTAGAAGACGCGGGGGCGTTGAGTGATGCGGCGCATGGTGTCGAGGCCGCGTTGCTGTGGCGGCTGCTCGCTTTCGACGAAGGAGAGATCGAGGCCGGCGGAGCGAGCTTGTTTGAGTTTCTCGATCTGGATCGTCGGCACGCGCTCCATCGCGTAGTCGAACCACTCGCGCGCCAGCACCGTGCCGTCCTTCGGTTCGCCGTCAGCCGCCGCTTGTTTCAAGCCTTCCTCAACGAGCGCATAGGTCAACAAGCCGTGGCCCAACTGTGACGCTTCTTGCGCGGCTTGGTAGCTTTGCGAAGCGGTCAGGATGAACATGCCTTTTTCATAAGCCAGTTGT
>Ga0136616_10001968_pt1 | contig 10831 bp, 11 predicted proteins | sample AntDrymUQ2992106_2_FD_106648 | JGI IMG/M metagenome (GOLD analysis project Ga0136616, IMG submission 106648) | Polar desert sand microbial communities from Dry Valleys, Antarctica - metaG UQ299 (21.06) | ecosystem: Environmental > Terrestrial > Soil > Desert | place: Antarctica: Dry Valley... | reverse complement strand
TTGCTCATAGTCCTTCAGGCTATAAACACCCTGGTGCTGACTACTATGGGTGGGATCATGGCGGTAATCGCCGGAATGGTTACGGTACTAATGATCGTCTGGCTGACGACCTTTTATGTAGGAAGAGGCTCTCGTTGACAGCCCCGTACCCATTCTCCGCCATCGTCGGCCAGGATGACTTGAAGCTGGGGCTGCTACTGAACGCCGTCTCCCCGGAGGTCGGGGGCGTGCTGGTGCGCGGCGAGAAAGGGACGGCGAAGTCCACGGCGGTGCGGGCGTTGGCGAAGCTCCTGCCCCCGATCCGGGTCATTAGCGATTGTCCTTACTCCTGCGAACCCGAGTCACCGAACCCGGAGTGTCCAGCCGGGCCGCACCCTGAGGACTCGCCTTCGGAGGAGCGGCCGGTGCGGTTGGTCGAGTTGCCTGTGGGGGCGAGCACGGATCGTCTCGCCGGGACGCTAGATATCGAGAAGGCGCTGGCCGAGGGCAAGAAGGCGTTCGAGCCGGGACTTCTGGCGGCGGCGCACCGGGGCATCCTGTACGTTGACGAGGTGAATTTGCTCTCGGATCATCTCGTGGATCTGCTCCTCGATGTTGCGGCGATGGGGACGAATCACGTGGAGCGCGAAGGGGTGAGCGTGCGCCACCCTTCGCGCTTCATCCTGGTCGGGACGATGAACCCGGAGGAGGGTGAACTTCGACCACAGCTTCTGGACCGCTTCGGCATAACCGTAGAGGTAGTTGGGAACCCGGACCCCGCCGAGCGCGTCGAGGTCGTGCGCCGCAGGCTCCACTACGAGGCCGGCCCGGAGGAATTCGCCCGCAAATGGGCCGGGGCGGACGGAGAAATCGCCGCGAGCGTGGGTGTGGCGCGGGAGCGTCTGGCTTCGACTCACATCTCAGACGACGTACTGCGACGCATCTCCGCTCTGTGCGCCGAACTCGGGGTGGACGGCCTCAGGGGCGACATCGTGACGGCGAAGACCGCCAGGACGCTCGCCGCCTGGGAAAACCGGAATGAGGTTGACATTGAGGACGTGAAGCGGGCCGCGTTGCTCGCGCTCTCCCACCGCCGCCGTCGCGGACCCTTCGAGAGCCCCGGTCTCGACCCAGAGGAACTGCAAAACGCCCTCTCCGGCGACGATGACCCGGACCCGCCGGATGGATCCCGGAACGAAGGGCCAGAAGATGGCGGCGAGCATGGTGGTTCGGAGGGTTCGCTGGAAGCCTCTGGAGACAAAGCGGGGGATGGGGAGAAGAAGCACTCCTCGTCGGCGAGCTTCGAGCCTGTCCGCATCGAAGTCCCGGAGAAAGGAGAGGGAGGCCCGCTCGGGCGGCGGAGCCGGTCCTCTGGAGAGTTCGGGCATCAGGCCGGCGACCGCGAGGTGAAGGATGGGACACGGGATGTCGCGCTTGCGGCCACAATCCGGACGGCGGCCCCGTACCAGAGGGCGCGGGGCCGCCGTGGTCCGGGGCTCGTGGTGCGCTCGGATGACTTCAGGGAGAAAGTGCGCGAGGGGCGTGAGGGGAACCTCATCCTCTTCGTGGTGGACGCCAGCGGCTCGATGGCTGCCCGGAGCCGCATGTCCGCCGTGAAGGGCGCGATCCTCTCGCTGCTCACCGACGCTTACCAGCGCCGGGATAAGGTGGGCATGATCTCCTTCCGCAAAGATGGAGCGCAACTACTCCTCCCACCAACCGCCAGCGTCGAGCTGGCCTCCCCCCGCCTCGAAGAGCTCCCCACCGGCGGCCGGACCCCACTCTCCGCCGGGCTGGAGGAGGTGGCGAAAGCCCTCCACCGCGAACGCCTGAGAGACAAGGAACGCCGTCCCCTGATCGTGCTCCTCACCGATGGCCGGGCCACGGCGGGACCGGACCCCATGCGTGCGGCGGTCGGGCTGGGGAGGCTCGGGATGGCCTCCGTCGTGGTGGACACGGAGGAGGGCCACGTGAGGCTCGGGATGGCCGGGAAAATAGCGGATGCGATGGGCGCACGGTGTCTGAGGCTGGAGGAGTTGCGGGCAGATGCGCTCATCGGCGTGGTCGAGAGGAGGCGCGTGGCATGAGCGAGTCAGGTGAAGTCAGAGAATCGCGGCAGGAGCGTCTCAGGCGGCGCTCCAGGCGGGAGCGTCCACTCCTGGTCGTCAACACAGGCCACGGAAAGGGCAAGAGCACGGCGTCATTCGGCATCATGCTCCGGGGATGGGCCCGCGGATACAAGATCGGGGTCTACCAGTTCGTGAAGTCCGGGAAGTGGAACGTCGGGGAGCAGAAGGCCGCAGAGGCTCTTGGCAACATAGACTGGTTCAAGCAGGGCGACGGCTGGACGTGGACCGTCAAGGACCTGGAGCACTCCGCCGACCTCGCCCGCGAGGGCTGGGAGGAGGTCAAGCGCCGCCTCACCGACGAGACCTATGACATGCTCCTCCTCGACGAGTTCACCTATCCCATGAAGTTCGGGTGGGTGGATACCGCCGAGGTCGTGGAGGTCCTGAACAACCGTCCCGGATTCCAGCACGTAATCATCACGGGCCGCGACGCGCCGCCGGAGCTGGTCGAGGCCGCCGATCTGGTGAGCGAGGTCCAGAAGGTCAAACACCCTATGGACGAAGGCTACAGGGGGCAGAAGGGGATCGAGTGGTAGGAGGACCGGCGAAACGGAATTTCCTGGTCGAGTACGACTGCGGGATAAGAGGGTTATGGGCCTGCACGTGGGCCGAGTCGGGGGCCAGGATCAAGCGCGAACACCCGGAGTCGAAGGTGATTCACGACGCTCCTCCCCGAATGGCGCGGGAGACGCGAGCCCGTATAAAAAAGACCTCGACCTTCGACATCGACGCCCCGACAGTATGGTTGTCTATCCCTGACGAGGAGCGCCCCTGATGGGGGGAGCAAGGACGCCACGCATCGTCGTCGCCGGTACCCACTCCGGCGTCGGCAAGACCACCATCGCCTCCGGGCTGATGGCCGCGCTCACCGCGAAGGGACATCGCGTCGCGCCGTTCAAGGTCGGGCCGGACTTTATTGACCCTTCGTATCATTCGCTCGCCGCCGGGAGGCCGGGGCGGAACCTCGACGCCTTTCTATCCGGGCCGGAGATGATCGGGCCGCTCTTCGCCCACGGCGCTCGTGGGACGGATGTGGCCGTGATCGAGGGCGTCATGGGCCTCTTCGATGGGAAGAGCGGGGGCGGGGAACTCGCCTCCACCGCGCACGTGGCGAAGCTCCTCGGCGCGCCCGTGGTGCTCGTCGTGGACGCGAGGGCGATGGCCCGCTCCGCCGCGGCGATGGTCCACGGATATTTGACCTTCGACCGCAAGGTTAATGTGGCTGGTGTGATATTGAACCGCGTCGGCTCCGCCGTCCACGAGAGGATGCTGCGGGAGGCCATCGAGCCGCTCGGCGTGCCGGTGATTGGGGTTTTGCGCCGGGATGCTGGGGTGGAGACGCCGGGGCGGCACCTCGGTTTGATCCCGGCCTCCGAACGCGCCGCCGAAGCCCGCGCCGCCATTCAACGCACCGGCGAGATCATTGCCCGCTCCCTCGACCTCGACGCCGTGATGCGCCTCGCCAGCACCGCCTCACCGCTCCAGACAAAGCCGTGGAGCCCCGAAGCGCCGGAGGATGAACGCGCGCCGGGCGTCCGCGTCGCGGTCGCCGCCGGGCCATCGTTCAGCTTCCTGTACCGTGAGAACCTGGAGGTGATGGAAGGCGCGGGAGCAGAGATTGTCGCCTTCGACCCTGCGTCCGACGAACATCTCCCGCCGGGCACGGACGCCCTGTACCTCGGCGGCGGTTTCCCCGAGACGTATGCTGAAGCCCTCTCCGCCAACGAGCCTTTGAAGGAGCAGGTGCGCGCTTTCGCCGGGAGCGGACGTCCCGTGGTCGCCGAGTGTGGCGGGCTGCTCTACCTCTGCCGCGAGCTCGACGATCATCCGATGTGCGGCGTTTTCGACGCGGAGGCCCGGATGACGAATCGTCTCAAGCTCGGTTACCGGGAGGCGCGGGCGCTCTCCGGCTCGCCGCTCGCGCAGGCGGGAACCATCGCGCGCGGCCACGAGTTCCACTACTCGTCGGTCGAGCCGGGCGTGGGGGAGAGACCGGCCTGGGACCTTGCCGGACGCGGCCCGGAGGGATTCGTCTCGGGCGGCGTCCACGCGAGCTACATGCACCTCCACTGGGCAGCGACGCCGGAGTTGCCGCGCCGTCTAGTGCAGCAAGTGGCGTGGATGAGGACGAAGCCGGTGGGAGCGCGGGCATGAGCGAGCGCATGAACGAGCGCGCGAGTGAGCGCGGTGGCGGGTGTCTCGTCGGGGTGGGGGTCGGGCCGGGGGACCCTGAGTTGTTGACCGTGAAGGGCCTTCGCATCCTGCGCGAGGCCGACGAGGTATTCGTCCCCGTAGCGGATACCGGCGAGGTGGGACGCGCGGAGGCGACTGTGCGGGAGTACCTGAATGAAGGGCGCTTGAGGCGGCTGCTCTTCGCCCTCTCCGACGATGAGGACGCGCGGGCGCGCAACTGGGAGAACGCCGCCCGCGAAGTGTCGGGGCCGCTCTCGGAAGGCAAGACCTGCGCCTTCGCCACCATAGGCGACCCGAACGTGTATTCGACCTTCACATACCTCGCCCGCACTGTCAGGATTCGTGTACCTGAGGTGCAGGTCGAGACCGTGCCGGGTGTCACGGCGATGCAGGACCTGGCGGCTCGCAGTGGGACGGTGCTGTTGGAAGGGGACGAGCGTTTGGCGCTCTTGCCGTTCACGGCGGGGGAGGAGCGGTTGCGGGAGGCGCTCGACCTTTTCGAGACCGTCGTGTGCTACAAGGGCGGGAGCCGGATGGCCGGCGTGCTCGGGGTTGCGGAGGAGGCCGGGAGGATTGAGGGCGCGGTCTATGGGGCGCGGCTTGGGATAGAGGGTGAGGTCCTCGCTCCGGCGTCCGAGGTGTTGGGGCGGGATGCGCCGTATCTTTCGACCGTGATCTTCTCTCGCAAAGGAGCCGAGTTTGGGTAAAGTATGGTTCGTCGGGGCGGGACCGGGGGCGGAAGACCTGCTGACCCTGCGAGGGGCGCGCGTCATCGGCGAGGCGGACGTGGTGATCTGGGCCCGGAGCCTCGTCAAGGAGGAGGTTTTGGAACATGCTCGTCCTGGCGCTGAGATCGTCGAGTCCACCACCATCCCGCTCGAAGGCGTGCGTGACCTCTATGAACGAGCGGCGCGGGAGGACCTGAAAGTAGCCCGCATCCACTCCGGCGATCCGAGTTTGTATGGGGCGGTGATGGAGCAGATCGAGGTGTGCGGCGAGTTCGGGCTCGAATGGGAGATTGTGCCCGGCGTATCCTCGCTCGGCGCGGCGGCGGCGGCTATCGGGCGGGAGCTGACTGTGCCTGAGGTCTCGCAGTCCGTGATCCTCACCCGCCGCGCGAGCCGTACCCCGATGCCCGCTGACGAGGACATAGCGAGCTTCGCGGCGCACGGTACGACGATGGCGATCTTCCTGTCTGCCGCGAAGCCCCGCGCTTTGCAGGAAGAGTTGATCTCCGGCGGATACGCCCCAAAGACCCCGTGTGCGGTCGTTTACCGGGCAACGTGGCCGGATGAGGAAGTAATAGAGTGCCGCCTCGAAGACCTCGCGGATCGCATCCGGGAGGCTGGCTTCACGCGGCAGGCGCTCATACTGGTCGGTCCCGGCCTCGCCGCCGGGGGCACGCGCTCGCATCTGTACAATCCCGCCTTTTCCCACATGTTTCGCAAAGCCGAGGGAGAGGACGATGTCACCCCGTAAGCTCCGCGAACCTGCCATGCCGCCTAGCATGGCGCGGGCGAAAGACGAGAAACTCCGAACCGGCTGGACCACCGGCGCCTGCGCCGCCGCCGCCGCGAAGGCCGCCGCGACCGCGCTCACGAGCGGTGAACCGCAAGAGCTTGTGTCCATCAAACTGCCGAAGAAGGGCGAGGAGCGGCGCGTGGAGTTCGCGGTCGAGCGGTGCGAGGTGGGGGAAGGTGGCGCCTGGGCCGAGGCCGTCGTCGTCAAGGACGCGGGCGACGACCCGGACGTGACCGATGGGGCGCACCTGACGGTTCGTGTCTCGTGGCGGGAGGAGCGGGGGTTGGAGTTGGATCGCGGCGAGGGCGTCGGGGTGGTCACGAAACCGGGGCTCGGTCTCACGGTCGGGGGACCGGCGATAAACGACACTCCCCGGCGTATGATCCGGTACTCCGTGGAAGAGGTCCTCGACCCGGAGAAGCGCGGCGTGCGAGTGGAGATCAGGGTCCCCGGTGGCGAGGCGATGGCGGAGAAGACCACGAACGCCCGCCTCGGCATCGTCGGCGGCGTCTCCATCCTCGGCACGACCGGCATCGTGCGCCCGTTCTCGACCGCCGCGTGGGCCGCGAGCGTGGTGCAGGCGATAAACGTCATGGGCGCCCAGGAGAACGACACCTTCGTCCTCTCCACCGGCGGCCTCACCGAGCGGGCCGCGATGCGCTTGCTGCCGAACCTCGAAGATGTCTGCTTCATCGAGGTGGGAGACTTCACCGGGCAGGCCATCAAACAGGCGGTCTCGAAAGGATTGAAGAGAGGATTCTTCGTCGGGATGGCAGGCAAGCTGACGAAGCTCGCCGCCGGCGTCATGATGACCCACTGGACCCGCTCGAAGGTGGATAACGAACTGCTGGCGGAGATCACACGCGAAGCGGGAGGCTCCTCCACCCTGATCGAAGAGGTAAAAAACGCCAATACCGCCCGTCACGCCTACGAACTGTGGCGCGGCGCAGGGCTCGACCGCGCACCGCACCTGCTCTGCGCCCGCGTGTCGGAGAACCTTCGAGAATACGCGGGCGGCAAACTGGAGATACACGCCATCATGGTGGACTTCGACACCCTGGAGCCCGTCGGCGCGAGCCCCGACGCGCTGGCCGCGACCTCCTGGGAGGGCCGGTGAGCCACATCACCGTGATCGGCCTCGATGGCGGCCCGCTCTCGATGGAGGCCGAACGGCTCCTCCGTGAGGCCGCGCTCGTGGCCGGAGGAGAGCGTCATCTCCGGGAACTCTCGGTGGAGTCCGAACGCGCCGCCGTCCTCGAAGGCGACCTCTCGAAAGCGATGGATGGGATCGAAGACGCCGAAGGCCCGGTCGCCGTGCTCGCCTCCGGGGACCCTGGTTTCTTCGGCATCGCGAGGTTGCTCGGCGAGCGGTTCGGGCCGGATAGGCTGCGCGTCCTGCCAGCCGTCTCCTCCGTCGCCCTCGCATTCGCCCGAGCCGGGATCTCCTGGGACGACGCCGTCGTGGTCAGCGCCCACGGCCGCGACCCGCGCCGCGCCGTGAACGTCTGCCGCGCCCATCCAAAGACCGCCGTCCTCACCGCGCCGGGGTTTGGGCCGGCGGATCTAGCGCGGGAACTGGAGGGATGGGAACGCTCCGTTTTCGTAGCCGAAGACCTCGGCGGGCCGGATGAGCGTGTGTTTCGTGGCGATGTGTCGGAGATCGTGGATCGCCGATTTCGGGACCCGAACGTGGTCCTTGTGATGGACGGGGAGCGGATGACGGACAAGAAGGGTTGGATCTCCTCGGACATGAAAAACCCCCATCGTTGGGCGCTCCCCGTGGCGGAGTTCGAGCACCGATCCGGCATGATCTCCAGGCCCGAGACCCGGGCCCAGATCCTCGCCCGGCTCGGTCCCGGACCCGGCGACCTCGTCTGGGACGTCGGCGCCGGAAGCGGCTCCGTCGCTATCGAATGCGCCCGTCTCGGCGCCGCCACGATAGCCGTCGAGCGCGACACCGAAAGCTGCGCCCGCATCCGCCGGAATGCCGCCCGCCACGGCGTGAGCGCGCGGGTAGTCGAAGACGATGCGCCCGATGCGCTCCGCGATCTACCAGCCCCCGATGCCGTGTTCATCGGAGGCTCCGGCGGGGCGTTCGAGGAGATCGTCAAGTTCTGCGCCGCGCGGACGCTCCGCTCGGTCGTATTGACGCTCATCGGGTTGGAGCGGGTCGTGCCGGCCGGCGAGATCCTCGAAGGTTGCGGCCTGGAGGTCGAGGCGGTCTGTTTGCAGGCGTCTCGGGTCGAGGGCATCGGGAGTCTGCACCGTCTCGTCCCCGAATCGCCCGTCTTCGTCGTGTCGGGCTCTCGTCGGGAGGAGCCGTGATCCGGAATCGGGGTGAAGAGTTTCATCTCAGACTCCCGACTCCCGACCAGAACAAATTGCGAAGTTCTCAAAAGGATTCCGTATGATCGGGCTGGTCGCCGCCACCGCGAACGGCCGCCGCAACGCCGCCCATCTCGCGGAAGCCTGGCCCGACACCCGTCTATACGAGGATGGCCCGAAGGATTCCCTCCGGCGGGCGTGGACCGAGTGCGACGGTATCGTCCTCTTCCTCGCCGCCGGTGCCGCCGTGCGGCTTATCGCGCCGCTGCTCGCGGACAAGCGCGGCGACCCCGGCGTGGTCTGTGTGGACGACGCGGGGAGGTTCGCCGTAGCGCTCACCGGCGGGCATCGCAAGGTTGGCGGTGCCAACACGCTCGCCTGGCGGGTGGGAGACGCCCTGGGCGCGGAACCCGTCGTCACCACCGCCAGCGACGCCCTGAACGCCCCGGCGCTGGATTCCCTCGGGGCGGATCTCGGCTTCGAGGTCGAGGAGAACTCTGACCTCGCGGCGGTTGGGGCCGCGATGGTCTCTGGCGAGCGGGTGAGCCTGATTTCGGACCATCGCTGGCCTTTCGGCCCTTTGCCGGAGAACGTGGAGCGGACGAACGAGCCGAAGCCGCCCATGATCCTGGTTACCGACCGGCTTCTCGACGCGCCTCGCCCCTCGGTCGTCTACCGCCCCCCGTCCCTCGTCGTCGGCGTGGGATGCAGCCGGGGCGCGGAGAGCGGAGAGATACTGGCCCTCGTCCGCTCCTCCCTGGAAGAAGCCGGGCTCTCCGGGAAGAGCGTCGGCGCTCTGGCGAGCGTAGAGGCGAAGTCGGATGAGGCCGGGCTTCTAGAAGCGGCGCGGACGCTCGGTGCGCCGGCGCGTTTCCATCCGGCCGCGGCCCTCGCGGCGATGGAGGTACCGAACCCGTCTGAGGTGGTGGAACGAGCCGTCGGCACCCCGAGTGTGGCGGAGGCGGCGGTGATGGTTGAGGGCGCGGAGCTGGTCGCCGAGAAACGGAAGTCCGCGATGGCGACGGTCGCGGTGGGGCGGCTCCCGGTGCGGGGCAGGCTGTTTCTGGTCGGGCTCGGGCCTGGGGACGGGGCCCTGATCCCACCCCTCGCCCGCGACGCCCTGGCCCACTCGGAGCTGGTCGTCGGCCTGGAACAATACGTGGACCGCGTCCGCCATCTCTTGCGTCCGGGCACGCGAACCTCGACACCGCCGCTCGGGGAGGAGGTCGAGCGGGCGAGGCTGGCCCTGGATGAGGCTCGCGCCGGGGGGAGTGTGGCGCTTGTGTCGAGTGGTGACGCTGGGGTGTACGCGATGGCTTCGCCCGCGCTGGAGCTGGCCGGTGACGACGTGGACGTGATGATGGTCCCCGGTATCACGGCGGCGCAGGCGGCGGCATCGTTGCTCGGTTCTCCGCTGGGGCACGACCACGCTTCGATCAGCCTCTCCGATCTGCTGACGCCGTGGACCGTGATCGAAGACCGCCTGGAGGCAGCGGCTATCGGTGACTTCGTTATCGCCCTCTACAACCCACGCTCGAAGGGCCGCGACTGGCAACTCGGGAAGGCGCGGGAGACCCTGCTCCAGCATCGCTCTCCCGATACGCCGGTCGGCATCGTCAGGGAGGCGTATCGTCCGGGACAGAGCGTCACGCTGACGGACCTCGGCTCCTTGCGTCCCGAGAGCGTGGACATGCTGACCACCGTGATCGTGGGCAGTTCCCGCACGGAGGCGCGAGCGGGCCGGATGGTCACGCCACGGGGATACGAAGTTTGAGCGTCTTCGCCGTCACGGACGCCTGCGCGGGCTGCGGCAACTGCATCCGCACCTGTCCGGAACGCGCGATCCTCCCGGCGCCCCGCGACTACCCATCCCCCCTCGTCGTCCTGGAGGACCGCTGCACGGGCTGCGCGGAGTGCGCCGAGGTCTGCCCGGTCGCAGCCTGCGTCGAGGTTGTGGAGGAAGTGTGAGGCGTGTGCATCCCATAGAGGCCGAGAGCTACCGTATCTTGCGCGGGCTGGTGGACCTGTCGCATCTGGGGCCACTCTCGCGGGCGGTGGCGGAGCGGGTGATCCACGCCTCCGCCGACCCCGAGTACGCGAAGTCTTTGGTTCTTGACGAGAATGTCCTGGAAACCGGGCTCGAAGCTCTGCATAGCGGCGCTCCCATCGTGACGGACGTACACATGGTAGCTGCTGGTATCACGGCGCGCGAAACTCTCTGCTTCGTCTCCGATCCGCGCGCGGCGGAGATGTCCGAGGACCTGGGAATCACGCGCTCGGCGGCGGGTTTCCGGCTCGCGGCTGAGGAGTCCGGGGCGGGGGGCGTTTGGGTCGTCGGGAATGCTCCGACGGCGCTCTTCGAGCTTATTGACATGGATGCGCGTCCCGCGCTCGTGATCGGGTTTCCCGTCGGTTTCGTGGGGGCCGCGGAGTCGAAGGAGAAACTATTGGAGAGTGGATCGCCCGCCGTGGCGAACCGTGGTCCCAAAGGCGGGTCGGCGGTCGCGGCGGCTGCGCTGAACGCGCTCTTGTATTTCGAGCAAGGCGCCGTAACCCGCGATGAAGGGCGCTGAGGATTTGTTCAGCGATACGCAAACCCATTACGATACTCCCGAACGAGACTTGACCGGTCTCCGCGTCCGGCCCAGGAACGATGAAATCCACGGGATACGCTATGGATCTGG
>Ga0136616_10001966_pt1 | contig 10837 bp, 10 predicted proteins | sample AntDrymUQ2992106_2_FD_106648 | JGI IMG/M metagenome (GOLD analysis project Ga0136616, IMG submission 106648) | Polar desert sand microbial communities from Dry Valleys, Antarctica - metaG UQ299 (21.06) | ecosystem: Environmental > Terrestrial > Soil > Desert | place: Antarctica: Dry Valley... | reverse complement strand
GGCGGTTGTAGAAGACCTCGATCCACTCGAAGACGGCAACCCTTGACAACCCTCAGGTCGGCTCTCGTCGGCCACGAGCAGCGGTTGACGAGCTCCTTCTTGAGCGTCGCGAAGAACGACTCCGCGACGGCGTTGTCGAGCGGCGAGCCGCCCTCGGTCATCGAGAGGTCGATGCCGGCCTCACGGCAGCGCTCACCGAAGGCCAGCGAGACGTATTGCGAGCCGCGATCTGAATGGTGGACGAGGCCCTCCGCGGGCCGCCGGCGCGCCACCGCCATCTCGATCGCCCTCGGTGACGAGCTCGGCTTCGAGACCCTGGCAAGGGCGGTCACCGCGCCGACGCCGGGGATCGTCATCAGCCGCCTGACCTCGACGTGCTCGAGCGCCTCGGCGCAGAGCCGGCTCTCGAGAACCGCGAGCTCCGCCTCGAGCGCGTCGTGCAGTCGCAGCGCACTGTCGAGCTCGTGGCGCTCGTGCTCGGGAAGAGGGGCCGCGGCGAGCTCGGCTCGTCCCTACTTGCCGAACGCATCGGTCGCACGGACGCCGAGCAGGTTGCGGGTCAGGACGGCGTGGACCTGGTTTCGAATCCGGGTGCGCTGTCTCACCAGGCGCGTCCGGTGGGCGACTCGTCGGCGCAGGGAGCGGACCTGAGCGTCCGGGACCCAGACCTCCGAGACGAAGCCCGAGGCACCGAGCTCGGCCAGCACGCGGGCGTCGACCTTGTCGGTCTTCACCTTGGCCGACGCGATCGCCTTGGTCTTCATCGGGTTTGAGACGGTGACCCGCCCGGCGCGCCGTCCCAGCACGTCGACCACCGCCCAGCTCACCGACGCCGACTCGATCACGACACGTCGGGGGCGAGCGAGTCGGCGAAGGCCTCGAGGTCGGCCATCTCGACCCTCCCGATCCGGCTGGTTCGTCCGCCCTCGCAGACGGAGACCTCGAGAAACCGCTTGTGCACGTCCACTCCGAAGGTGCGCATCTCCTCCTCCTTGGTCGGATTGCCATCGACTTCGCGGGAGGTCGGGCTGCACGACAACTGCGGATTCGCGCTCGTAGCGCAACCGGACGAGTCGTAGGGCGGCCAGATGTCACACTCGGACTCGCGGTCCACACTTGAGCTCGGCCTGCCCTGACCTGTGCTCCCGCCGCCCTGTCCGGTGCCCGGAAGCTACGAACCGGTCAGGACGGCAGGCCTTTCATAGCGGTGTCCACGAAAGCGGGTCAGGGCCACTCTCGGGCTCGCGCGCCTCCTTGGTCGAGCGGCCATGCTGTGAGCGGTCCGAGCGATATCGGTCAGCTACGTGTCAACGGAGTGGTGGGGGCAGGCCAGGAAGCTCTCCTCATCGACACCGTCACCGTCAAGTACATTCGCCATGACCAACAATTCTCTCCGTTCTCGCGCTTCGCCACCGAAAGCAAGTAAAGTGCCAATCCCGACCTTCTGCGGCGAGCGCAGCCACATGCCCGGGGCCCACGGCGGGCGTCTGCAGCATCCAACGCGTGCTCGAATCCCATCCGCCCGCGGACTTATCCCGCAGCGCGACCGCGCCCCCCGGAGCGGAGACGTCGACGGACGTGAGGGGCAGCGACATTCCTCGGCCATCGGCTTTCAGGTAAGCCTCCTTGCGGGTCCAAAGACGTAGAAAGGCCGTTTGCTTTGCCTCCGCGGGGCAAGCGTTGAGAACGCTTAGCTCCGCCGGCGACAATGTTGTATCCGCGAGTTCCTCTACGGAGAGGTCGGTAGCGATCTGCTCGATGTCTATGCCAACCTCACGCCGGCAGGCGACAGCAACAAGCATCGTGGCACCAGCGTGCGAAAGGTTGAAGCGGAAGTCGTCGTGCCCTGCCACAAAGGGCTTGCCGTATGAGCCCTGGCGAAGGCTCAACCGCTCCGGCTGCGCAGCCAAGTAGTTGGCCAGGATTCCCCGAAGCAAACTTCGCCCAGCGAAGTAGCGGTCGCGATCCCGAGCGAAGCGAAAGCGCCCCCCCCGCGCCCGCTCATCCGCCGACAAGCTCCGGCGCAAGCTGCTTGGGCGTACGGCTTCGGCGTCCAGGTCGGACCTCCAAACGTGCACGAGGTCGGGCTGGAGAGCCGGCTGCGAGGGGGGCGCGCGCCACTCGAGCGCGGTCGTCGCGAGCTCCGAAGCCCCTACTCGCATGCCGGCACGCACTGCCGTCACCGCGCGAGCGCCCGAGCGTAGATCGCGTTCAGCTTGGCGTTTCGGGCCTCGAGCGAGAAGCGCTCGGCGTGCAGGCGCCGAGCACCGTCCCTGAGCTGGTCGAGGTTGACGCCCCCGGACAGCATGGGCTCGAGTCGATCGACGACATCCTCGACGACACCGTCGAGCCTGCCGCCCTCCCGCATTACTTGAAGCTCCCCCGTGAAGTCCGCCCAATTCCTCCAGCGAGTTCCGTACTCATCGCTGTAGGCGTACATGGGGGGATCGACCAGGTAGCCGCTCTGGCCTTCGCGCACGAAGCTCTCTCCGTGGTGGATGCGGGTCGCCACCGTGGGAAGGCCAAACGCGCAGGCCTCGACCGGGCAGGTCAGCGAGTCGACATAGGACAGTTCCAGCAGAACGTCGGCGGAGCGGTAGACGCCGGCCTTGAGCTCCGGAGTCATGCGAGGCGTGTCGTAGACCGCCACCCCCTCCGGCAGACGCCAGCCGTGCGGGACGGTGTACGAGACGAGCGCCATACGTACTCGAGGCCCGTGTCGCGCACGGAGTATCTCGAACGCCCTGAGCGCCTCGGGAAAGCCTTTGTCAAAGAAGCGATTGCCGATCGTCAGGATGGTGAACGCTTCGTCCCTCGAGGCCTCGACCTCCGGTTGATGGGGAAAGGCCGGGAGAACATAGTCGAGCTTTGGCCAAACCTCCGGGGTGAGGAAGCGCCGAAAGTGATCGAGAGATCCGGGGGAGTAAGCGAACGCCGCCTTGCACTCATCCGCACGAACCCTTTCCTCGGCCCGTCGGTGCTCGATGAGGGCGCGCTCCCATTGCCACAATCTCACCCCCGCGAGCAAGGACCAGTGCTCGACCTCGAGCACGTGCGGGCGCCGTGCTCGCCGCACGGATCGGTGGTGCCAGGGAACTCTGCCATCAGGGCCGGTCTCCGGGAGCAGATCGACCCAGTGGTCGAGCTCGGCCAGCGGGGAAGGGGCGTACCGAAGCGGAGGATGCGTCCGGTAAGTCGACCACATGGGATGCGCCACGTAGTTGCGCAGAGCGACTCGCGGCCTTTCACCTCGCCAGGACCCCAGGGCTCTCAGGTCGGCCCGAAGCGGGGTCCCGTATATCGCCTTCCGCCGGAGACCGCGGCACAGCCCCGGCGTCCTCAGCGCTCGCCAATCCCGCACTAAGGGCTCGACGTAACGGCGTTTGAGCGCGCGAACGTACCTCCTCGCCCGCCTGAGGCCCCGCCTTCTGGCTCGTCGCGCAGCCTTCCTGGCCCGCTGGGAGACACTCCTGGCCGTTCTCAGGCGCCCGGCGACCCTTCTCGCCGTTCCCAGAAGCCCTAAGCGGGCCAGGATCTGCCTGGACAGTCGGCCGTCGGCCGAGTCGATGGCAGCCGCGTATCCGGACTCAGGCCGATTCACAAGCCCGCCAGAGGACACGCCCTCGATCCTCCTCCGGCAGAGTCGCCCGCTGATCCTCGGCGACCAAGCGCCCGCGCATAAACCGCGTTCAGCTTGACGTTCCGGACCTCGGGCGAGAAGCGCTCGACGTGCATACGGCGCGCGCCTGCGCGCAACTCGTCGAGGTCCGCGCCCGCGGACAGCATGAGCTCGAGCCGATCGGCGACGTCCTCGGCAACACCCGCCAGCATTCCGCCCTCCCGCATGACGTCAAGCTCGCGCATGAACCCCGCCCAGGACCTCCACCGCCTCCCGTACTCCTCGGTGTAGGCGAACAGCGGTGGATCGATCAGGTAGCCGTTCTCTCCGTCGCGCACGAAGTCCTCGCCGTGGTGGATGCGCGTGGTTACGACGGGAAGACCGAACGCGCAAGCCTCAACCAGGCAGGTGACCGAGTCGAGGTAGGAAAGCTCCACCAGCGCGTCGGCCGAACGATAGATCGCCGACCTATGCTCCGGGCTCATCCGAGGGGTGTCATAGACGACTACGCCTTCCGGCAGGCGATAGCCGCGCGGGACCGAGCTCGAGACGACCACCATCTGTACCCCGGTGCCGTGTCGCTCGCGCAGCAGCTCGAAGGCCGTGAGCGCCTCGGGGATGCCCTTGTCCGAGAAACGATTACCGATCGTAAGGACCGTGAACGCGCCGTCGCGAGAGCGACCTGCCTCGGGCTGTGAGGGATACGCGGGGAAGACGTGGTCGAGCTTGTCCCAGACCTTAGGGTCCAGGAACTGGCGAAAGTGCTCGGCAGACCCCCGCGAGTAGGTGACGACCGCCTTGCACTCGTCCGCCCGCATCCTCTCCTCCGCCCGTTGTAGCGCACCGCGCGCGCGCTCCCACTGCCACACGCGCGCCCCCGCAAGGAGGTACCAGTGCTGCATCTCGAGGATGTGCGGGCGCCGCGCCCGCGGCCTCGACCGGTGATCCGCCGGGATCTCTCCGTCATCGCCCTCCTCGGGAAGGGTGTCGACCCAGTGGTCGAGCTCGGCCAGCGGGGAAGGGGCATATCGAAGCGGAGGGTGTGTGCGGTACGTCCGCCATATCGGATGGTTGTAGTAGTTGCGCAGAGCAACTCTGGGCGACCCGCCCCGCCAGGTCCTCAGAGCTCGTACGTCGGCTCCCAGCGACGTGCCGTGGATCGCCCTCCGCCGGTTACCGCGATACGGGTGTCTCAACATGTAGATGTCGCGCTTGAGAGGCATCAGGTAGCGCCGTCTGAGGTGCCTCCTCAGCAGCCGGTAGCGCCGTCTGAAGTGCCTTTTCAGGACACGGCGGGTCCTTCTCGCCCTGGCGAGTCCGCTCCTTCTGAGACGATGAACGACGTTCCGCGCTCTTCGCGGCGCCATCCTGGCGATGCGCCGGAGAGTCCCCGAGGCTCCCGGAAGCCGTCTCGCCAGGGGCGGTTCGTCAGAATCGTCGCTTCGGAGCGCCTTCACCACGGCGACCAGGGTAGCCAGCCGACCCCCAGCCAATCCGCGCGCCGTCACTCGATTAGGGTCGCGCGCGGCACGGGAATGGCGAACCGCCCTCCCCATTCCCGCACGTAGGCGTGCTGGCGCACGATCTCCTCGCGGAGGTTCCAGGGGAGGATCAGCACCACGTCCGGGCGCGTCCGCGCAAGGGCGGCAGGCTCCTCGATCGCGATCCGGCTACCAGGGAGATACCGGCCCTGCTTGTGAGGGCTCGCATCGACGGTGTAGTCCAGGAGGTCGGTGGACACGCCGCAGTAGTTCAGGAGGGTGTTGCCCTTCGCCGGAGCGCCGTAGCCGACGATCGTCTTGCCGGCCTGCCTGAGATCGATGAGAAACTCGAGCAGGTGGCGCTTGACCTCCGCGACCACCGCGCCGAAGGCCAGATAGGGCTCGAGTGTGTCAAGGCCCGCCTCACTTTCCCTGCGGGCGAGATCGCCGACGCTTGGACCGACCGGCTTCGACGCGTCGGCCTCGTGCCGAGCATAGATCCGCAGGGAGCCGCCGTGTGTCGAGAGCTCCTCGACGTCGAAGACCGTCAAGCCGTGATGGGCTAGGACCCGGCGCACGGTGTGAAACGAGAAGTAGGAGAAGTGCTCGTGGTAGATCGTGTCGAACTCGCGCCCCTCGATCAGCCTCTGCAGGTGAGGGAACTCGAGGACCGCGACCCCCTCTGGCCCAAGCAGCATCTCGATGCCCGCCACGAAGTCGTTGAGATCGGGTACGTGAGCCAGCACGTTGAGGCCGAGCACCAGGTCGGCGTGGGAGTCACCCGCGAGCTTGGTGGCCGTATCGCGCCCGAAGAACTCGACCAGCGTGGGGATTCCGCGCTCGGTAGCGACCATGGCCACGTTCGCGGCCGGCTCGACGCCCATGATCGACACTCCCAGTCGTCGAAAGTGCTGCAACAGATAGCCGTCGTTGCTGGCCAGCTCCACCACACGGCTACCCGGCCCGAGGTCGAAGCGAGCGATCGCGAGCTCGGCCAAGTGCCGGGCATGCTCCATCCAGCTCGAGGAGTATGAGGAGAAGTACGCGTACTCGGAGAAGATCCCGGCCGGGCTTTCGTACTCCTCGAGCTGAACCAGGAGGCACTCGGCGCAGACGAGCGCGCGGAGTGGGTAGAAGAGCTCGGCCTCGCCCAGCGCCTCGGGCGTGAGGTAGGAGTTCGCCAGCGGCGAGACCCCGAGGTCGGCGAAGACGTGCGACACGCGCGCGCCGCAGAAGCGGCACCCGCCGCGCCTCGGATGCGGCTCGCCGTCTCCTGGAGTCGACCTTGCCGGGCCGTGCTCGAGCGCTCTGGCCGCTCCCGGCGCCGTGGCGAGGCGCTGAGCGCGACTCGTGTCCGCGGTGGGATCGATCTGGAGCTCCTAGCCGAGCGCGCCCGACGGCGGATCGATCGATGCGCCCGTAGCCTCGCAAGCCGCCATACAGGGATCGTAGAAGGTCCCGCTCGCGTCGGACGGTGGGACAGCCGAACACAGACTCTGTGCTCCGGGGTGTGGTGGGCTGCAACTTCCGGTGTGGTGGTGGAGGGTCGGCTGGGGACGCTGCGCTGATCGCTGTTCCCGCCGCGCTGTTGCTCGAGAACAAGGTCTCCCTGTGGTGGCCTTGGAACTCTCGCGGACAGCGTCACGAAGGCAGACGCGATCGCGATAGACGTCAGCAACTACACCTACGATATTCTGATGGCGGCAGCCTGCGGGATACTGCTGGCTCTCGTCGTCCTGGTACCTGTCGCGGCGAGGCGTCGACCACGGCTCCTGCCGGTTCTCGAAAGTCACGCCGTCCGTTCAGCGCGAAGCTCTTCGGGGCCAGCGCTCGGGGCGTGACGGTTTCCTGGCGTATCCTGCCCGCGTGGCAAACGCGGCTGAAAACCAAGAAGCGCCTGCTGCGGAGGCCGTCACCGGCCGGCCGCCGGAGCACGTCTTGACCCGCTTGACGCTGCTCCGTGCGACGAGCAGAAGGCGACTCAACAGAGCGATCAGGGTCTCTCGTGGGATCAGGAGAACGGTGCGGAAAAGGGCACGAAAGCCCTTCCGCGCCGGAAAACGAACCTTCCGTGCTCTGACGAACCAGTTGAGGCGACGTTACCTGAGGCTGCAGCGGGATCTCCGGTTGGCGTACAAGTTGAAGGCAATGTTGGGGACGCCGCTAAGAGCTGACCTCCGGACCCTACGGACCTGGCGAGGCGAGGCGCCGCGGATCGCCTTGCGAAACTACTTCAACCATCCAATTTGGTCGACGTACCGGACTCACCCTCCGCTTCGGTACGCTCCTTCCCCACTGGCCGAGCTCGACCACTGGATCGACGTGCTTCCGGAGCAGCTTGGTGGGATCCCTTCCAACCGCCGAGCCCGGCGTCGAGCGCGTCGGCCGCATGTGCTCGAGGTGGAGCATTGGTCCAACCTCCTCGCGTGGCCGAAATTCGACGCGGGGCTCTGGGCGAACGTATGGAGTCGGGCGCTTGCTGAGCGGTGGCGGATCGACGATCGCGTCCGTGCGGACGAGTGCAGGGCCGTACTGACGCTATCCCCCGGACTCGTCGAGCACTTCCGCGACTTCTTGGCGCCCGACGTATGGCCGAAGCTCGATTACGCCTTCCCGGCCTTTCCCTCCCAACCAGCTGCGGAGAGGTCATACGGCGAGACGTTCACCGTCCTGACGATCGGGAACCGCTTCTCCGACAAGGGCATCCCCGAGGCGCTCGGGGCGTTCGAGGTGCTCCGCGCCCGGCATGGTCCTCACGTGCGGATGGTGCTCGTCTCCTCCGGTGTTCCGCGCGGATGGTCTTTACCCGAGGGCGTGGCGTTATGCGGCGCGGCACGGATGAGCGCGGAGCTCAAGGCCAGCATCTATCGCTCCGCGGACGTGCTCCTAGTGCCCGCCTACAGCGAGACGGTCGGCAACTATACGGAGGCCTGCGCATTCGGTCTCCCGACGGTGGCCACCCGCATCCACCATGGAGACGCCTTCGTCCGTGAAGGGGAGAGCGGATACTTGATCGACTCGCCGGTTATTGCGTACTGTGACGAGCTGGGAACCCGCTGGAAAGGCTGGACTGACTTCTGGGCGGAGATCGAGCGCATGCGGGAGAGTGGGCAGCTTGCTGGCGTCGTTCAGGACCTCGTCGATCGGCTCGAGCTCATGCTGTCCGGGGACGTCGATCTCGACGAACTGCGAAGGGGCGCTCGGCGACTCCACGCGGAATGCTTCTCGCCGGAGGCGCGCAACCAGAGGCTCAACGCTGTTTACGCGCGAGCGCTCGGTGCATGAGGAGACTGGGGTGGCGTACTCACGACATTCGCCGCTCGCGGACGGTGGGCAGCCGAACACGGTCTCCGCGCGCCGGGCTGGGGGTCGGCCGACCGCGGCGCCTATCGCCGGCCGACCGCGAAGAGCGAGCCTCGCCGCCTCCGGAGGCGCTCGACCTCGAAGCCGAGATCGCCGAGGAGCGTCGCGAGCGACCGCCCGGTGAAGAAGCGCAGGTGCGGTGAGACGGGATCGAAGCGTGCCTCGAAGCCGCGGACGAGCACATCGACGGCGGTCAGGCGCCCGTGCGCCGGCGTGGTGATGGCGAGATGTCCGCCCGGCCGCAATATCCGCCGGGCCTCGGAGAGCAGGAGCTGGACGTCGCGCACGTGCTCGAGCGTTTCGGCGCAGAGGACGAGGTCGTGGCTCGAGTCCGGCAGGGGTACGGGGGCGTCAGGGTCAAGCTCGAGCGCGGTCGCGCGCGGTAGCCGGGACCGGGCGCGCTCGAGCGCCGCGCGCGACACGTCGGCGATCGTCAGCTCACCGGCCCTTAGCTCCGCGCCCAGGCGGCCGTCGCCGCAGCCGAGGTCGAGCGCGCGCTCGACCGGGCCGAGCCCGCGGACGAAGCGGCGCAGATGGCCGGGTGACAGCACGACCTCCTCGGGAACCAGCTCCCACAGCTCGTCGTCGTAGCGGCTCGCCACTCCGTCATCCTCGCGCCTGCGCGAGCCTGTCGCTTCTTCGGGCGCCCGCCCGACGGCGGCAGACGACTCGTGTTCTCCGTCTCGGAGACCGTCAGCCGGTCGTGCGCCTACGCCGGACCAGAAAGCCGCCGCCGGCCACGGAGAGCGCGGCGAGAATCGCCGCGGCGAGAGGAAGGGCTGAGCTCGGAGCGGGCTCGACGGGGCCACGTCCGCTGTCGACGCCGCCCTCGGGAGTGCTCCCCTCGTCTCCCGAGGTGTCACCGCCGGACGTCCCACCGGAGTCGTCGCACCCGGTGACCTCGAAGTTATCGATGGTCTCGGGGGGCCCGTCCTCGCGGTCGATCGTGAAGTCGACCGTGAGCCTCGGATCGGCGCACACCTCCTGGTCCCGCGCGTTCATGAACCGGCCGGTGACGATGGAGTCGGGAACCGGGGTCGGGGCGCAGTCGAAGCTCGTCGAGTCGATCTCGTTGCAGTCCGTGCCGGTGTTGCCCTGGACCGAGCCCGACTCGGTGGTCTTCAGGCGGACGTTCGTAATGGGGTTGGTGTCGCCGCAGTCCACCGAGAAGCTCGCGACCGTCACGTCCTGGGTCCGGGTGAGCTCCGCGGTGCACGAGCCGCCGCCGCCGGAGGAGCCGCCGGCGAGCGCGGAGGCGGGGAGGGTCAAGGCGGTGGCCAGCAACGCGGCCACGAGCGCCGCGACGAGATGCCGCCGCACGGAGCCTCGATCCGGCGTTCCGAACTCGTGCTCAGCATCGCTCCCGCTCCTCTATGAGTCTTTGTATCGGTTTGGCTCGGCAAACGGACGTGCTCAAGAACGGGGAGAGAGTACTTCTTCCCGACAGTTCATGCAAGTCGCCACCGCAACGCGGCTTGCACGGACTGCGAACCGGTGTCAGCCGACCAGGTTGCGGGCCCGCATCTCCGCCACCGCCTCGTCGCCGCGCTCGGTCACCGTCTGGCCCGCCACCCACTCGGCGAGCTCGGGCAGCCCGTGGGCGAGCTCGGTCTCGGCCTCGAACCCAAGCAGCTCCCGGGCGCGGGTCGTGTCGGCGAGGCAGTGGCGGATGTCGCCGGCCCGGAACTCCCCTGGCAGCTCGGGCTCGAGCTCCTCCCGCCCGAGCTCGCGCGCCAGCGAGCGGGCGAGCTCGAGGATCTCGATGCGTCGGCCGGCGGCGACGTTGATCGCACGGCCGGGAGCGGCGGGGGCGTCCATGGCCGCGAGAGTCGCTCGCACGACGTCGGAGACGTGCACGAGGTCTCGGACCTGGCCGCCGTCCTCGAACACGAGCGGCCGCCGCCCGCTCAGCACGCGGGCGGCGAAGATCGCGGCCACGCCGGTGTAGGGATTGCCGAGCGCCTGGCGCGGACCGTAGACGTTGAGATACCGCAGCGCCACAGCCTCGAGACCGTAGGCCCCGCCGAGCACGAGCGCCAGCTCCTCCTGGTCGCGCTTGGTGATCCCGTAGACGCTGATCGGCCGCAGGCCGTGGTCCTCGCGCGCGGGCACGAACTCGACCGGCTCGCCGTCGAAGGGGCAGCGCGGCTCCCAGTCGCGGCCGCGGAGCTGCTCGACGGAGCGCACACCGGGCTGGACCTCGCCGTGCTCGGCGCAGCGGTAGGTGCCCTCGCCGTAGACCACCATCGAGGAGGCGACCACGAGCCGGCGGACCTGGTCGCGGCGGGCGAGCACGGCCTCGAGCAGGGTCGCGGTGCCGCCGCAGTTGGCGTCGACGGCCCGGCGGACGTTCATCATCGACTCGCCGTTGCCG
>Ga0136616_10001963_pt1 | contig 10854 bp, 11 predicted proteins | sample AntDrymUQ2992106_2_FD_106648 | JGI IMG/M metagenome (GOLD analysis project Ga0136616, IMG submission 106648) | Polar desert sand microbial communities from Dry Valleys, Antarctica - metaG UQ299 (21.06) | ecosystem: Environmental > Terrestrial > Soil > Desert | place: Antarctica: Dry Valley... | reverse complement strand
GCGGCCGCGCGGACGATCCTCCGGCAGCGCGGCGTTGCGCAGGCCGGCAAGCGAGCGGGCCGGGAGACGACCGAGGGCAAGGTCGGCGTTCGCGTCGAGGGCGGCGTCGGGACGATCGTCGCGATCGGGTGCGAGACCGAGCCGGTCTCGAACAACGAGGACTTCCTCGCCTTCGGCAAGCGTGTGCTCGAGACGGTCGAGCGCGACGGCCCGGAGGCGGTCGGGACGCTCGAGGAGGAGCGAGTCGAGCTCGTGGCGAAGCTCGGCGAGAACGTGATCGTGCGGGGAGCCGCGAGCCTCGAGGCCGGCGACGGCGAGACCCTCGCCGCGTACGCCCATCCGCCCGCCAACAAGATCGGAGTGCTCGTCCGGGCCCGCGGCTCGGAGGAAACCGCTCGCATGCTCGCGATGCACATCTCGTTCGGCGCGCCGAGTTGGACCCGACGGGATGACGTTCCCGCCGAGATCGTCGGCGCCGAGCGCCAGATCTACCTGAACTCCGACGAGGTGCAGTCGAAGCCCGAGGGAGCCCGCGAGAAGATCGTCGACGGCATGCTCGGAAAGCGCTTCTTCGCCGCGCAGCCCGGCGGTGTCCTGCTCGACCAGCCGTGGATCCACGAGTCGTCGAAATCGGTCGGACAGTCGCTCACGGAAGCCGGCGCCGAGGTCCTCGAGTTCGTGCGCTTCTCCGTCGCGGAGTGAACGCGGCGCCGCAGACGGCAACGCGCGAGCTGCCGACGACTTCGTCTTTCAGCCGTGTGCTCCTGAAGCTCTCGGGCGAGGCGCTCATGGGCGGGAGGGAGTACGGCGTGGATCGGGCGACGGTCGAAGGGATTGCCGAGGAGGTCATCGCCGTCCACAACCGGGGGGTCGAGACGGCGATGGTGGTGGGCGCCGGGAACATCTACCGGGGCATGGCCGCCGCTTCTCGCGGCATGGATCGCGCGACCGCTGACTATGCGGGCATGCTCGCGACGGTGCTCAATGCGCTCACGCTCCAGGATCAGCTCGAGCGGCTGGGCGCCGACACGCGCGTCCAGTCCGCGCTCGTGGTCTCGGAGGTCGCCGAGCCGTACATCCGCCGCCGCGCCATCCGTCACCTCGAGAAGCGCCGCATCGTGATCTTCGCCGCCGGCACGGGCAATCCGTTCTTCACCACCGACACGGCGGCGGCCCTGCGCGCGCTCGAGATCGGGGCCGAGGCGATCCTGATGGCGAAGAACGGCGTCGCTGGGGTCTACGACGGCGACCCGCGCGAGGATCCGAACGCGGAGTTCCTGCCCGAGCTCACGCACCGGGAGGCGCTCGAGCGCGGTCTGAAGGTGATGGACACGACCGCGCTCTCGCTCTGCATGGACAACGAGCTCCCGATCCACGTCTTCGCGCTCGAGCCCGGGAATATTCTCCGCGTGGTGGCCGGCGAGCGAGTCGGCACGATCATCCAGGCCGAGAAGGACGGAGGGGCGAAATGACGGTCGACGAGCTGATGCAGGACGCAACCCGCCGAATGGATCGATCGATCGAGGCGACGAGGGGCGAGTTCAACAGCGTCCGCACAGGCCGTGCGTCTCCCGCCCTGCTCGACCGGATCCAGATCGACTACTACGGCCAGAAGACGCCGCTCAAGCAGCTTGCGACGATCAACGCGCCCGAGCCGCGGCTCCTGACGCTGCAGCCGTTCGATCCGACGTCGGTGAAGGCGATCGAGCGTGCAATCCAGGAGTCCGATCTCGGCCTCACGCCGTCGAACGACGGCAAGGTGATCCGCCTGCCGATCCCGCAGCTGACCGAGGAGCGCCGGCGCGACCTGGTGAAGGTGATCGGCCGCTACGCCGAGGAGGGGCGGGTCGCCGTCCGCAACGTGCGGCGAGACCTGATGCAGCACCTGAAGGAGCTCGTGCAGGACGGCGAGATCGGCGACGACGAGGAGCACCGCGCCGAGGCCCAGGCCCAGAAGCTGACCGACGGGCATGTGAAGGCGATCGACGAGCTCCTGAAGAGCAAAGAAGCGGAGATCCTGGAGATTTGAGCCGCCCTTACCGGGCGGCTCAAATCTCTAGCTTCGCTGGTGCTCTTTGATGGTTGAGCCCTCTCTTCTGCTCTCTGCAGCCGAGCTGGAGCTGCCCGACGTTGCGCGCTCCGTCGCCGTGATCATGGATGGCAACGGGCGCTGGGCGCAGCGCCGCGGGTTGCCTGTCGCGGCTGGCCACCGTGCCGGCACCCGTGCGCTCCGGCGAACCGTCGAAGCTGCCCTCGACCTCGGGGTGGAGTCGCTCGCCGTCTACGCGTTCTCGACCGAGAACTGGGCGCGGCCGTCGGACGAAGTGGACGCGTTGATGGAGATCTTCGGCGAGACGATCGAGCGCGAGCTGCCGGATCTCGCACGGCAGGGCGTGCGCACGCGCTTCATGGGGCGGCGGGATCGCGCGCCCGACAGCCTGCGCGAACGCATGGCCGCGCTCGAGGCCGAGACGCAGGAGAACAAGCGCCTGGAGCTCTGGATCGCCTTCGACTACGGTGGGCGAGCCGAGCTGGTCGAGGCCGTGCGCCGCATCGCGCGCGCGGGCGTGCCGCCGGACGAGATCGACGAGGCCCTCGTCGCGCGGAATCTGTACGCGCCGGAGCTCGCCGATCCAGACCTCCTGATCCGCACTTCGGGCGAGCTCCGCCTCTCGAACTTCATGCTCTGGCAGCTCGCCTACGCGGAGCTCGTGTTCGTGGATTGCTTCTGGCCCGACTTCGGAGAGGAGGAACTACGGTCAGCGCTCGAGACCTACGCCCGGCGGCGCCGGCGCTTCGGCGGGAGATGACGCCGCTTCTCTCGCGGGTCGTCGTCGCGCTCGCGGCGCTGCCGCCTCTCCTGCTCGCCGTCTGGCTCGGCGGCTGGTGGCTCTTTGCGCTCTGCCTCGGCGCGGCGCTCGTCGCCGTGCACGAGTTCAGCGCGCTCACCCGGCCGCTGCGTCCGATCGTCCTCGCTGCCTATCTCGGCGTGGCCGCGATGCTCGTCGGCGCGGCGATCGGAGGTCTGCCGTGGCTCCTCGGCGGCTTCCTGGTCACGCCTCTGGCGGCGTTCGTCCTGCACGGCCTCGCCCCGTCGCGCCAGCCCGCGACCGTCGCGATCGGCACGACGGTCCTCGGTACCGCCTGGATCGGGTTTGGGCTCGGCCACGCACTCCTGTTGCGGGACCTCTCGCCGGAAGGCTTCCTGACCCTCCTCACCGTCCTCCTCACGATCTTCGCCGCCGACACGTTCGCCTACTTCGCCGGCCGTCTCTTCGGCCGGCACAAGCTCGCGCCGACGATCTCGCCGGGAAAGACCTGGGAGGGGTTCGTCGTCGGCACGCTCGCTGCGGTCGCCGTCGCCTTCTTCGCGCTCTATGAGGAGCGGGACACGTATCTGACGATTCCCCAGGCGCTCGTGCTCGGCGTCGTCGTCGCCCTGGCGGGGGCGCTCGGCGACCTGTTCGAGTCGGCGCTCAAGCGGGACATGCAGGTGAAGGACACCGGCAAGCTCCTGAGCGGGCACGGCGGGGTGCTCGACCGCGTCGATTCGTTGCTCTTCGCCCTGCCCGCGGCGTTCTTCCTCCTGCGTGCCTTTGGCTACGGTTAACTGGTTTGACGCAAGCCAATCACCCCGGCGCGAACGAAGTTGTTGCGATGAAGCGCTTCTCCCCTGGGTCCGACGCTTCCGTCCCTTTCGGCGGAGCCGGGCTTTGCTCGGCGCAGCCACCCGCGCGCCCCGCGCGTCAGCTTCGGAAGGAGGGGGCTCGTGGGGGAACCATGGGTTCCCCCACGCGAATCGCGCTGCTCGGGGCGACCGGCTCGATCGGGCGGCAAGCGATCGAGGTGATCGAAGCACGCCCCGAGCTGGAGGTGGTCGCGCTCGCATCCGGCTCGCAGGACCTCGGCGAGCTCGGGGAGCGCTTCCCCGCGGCCCGGACGCAGGTCGGCGGCGACCTCGTTCCGCTGCTGGAGGCCGCCGAGCCCGATCTCGTGCTGAACGCGGTCGTCGGCTTCGCGGCGTTGCCGGCGACCCTGTGGGCGCTCGAGCGCGGGGTCGACCTCGCGCTCGCGAACAAGGAGAGCCTCGTCGCCGCCGGTGAGCTCGCACTCGCAGCCCGCGCACGCGGCGGCGGGCTTCTGCTCCCGGTGGACAGCGAGCACTCGGCGATCTTCCAGTGCCTCGAGGGACGTGGCTCCGATGCGGTCGACTCGCTCGTCCTGACCGCGTCCGGAGGGCCGTTCCGCGGGCGCTCGCCGGACGAGCTGGAAGCCGTCACCGTCGAAGAGGCGCTCGCGCACCCGACCTGGAACATGGGTCCGAAGATCACGATTGACTGTGCGACGCTCGCGAACAAGGGGCTCGAGCTGCTCGAGGCGCACGTCCTCTTCGGCGTCCCGCTCGACCGGATCGAGGTGGTCGTCCACCCGAGCTCGACCGTGCACGCGCTCGTCCGCTTCCGGGACGGAGCGACGCTCGCGCACCTCGGCTACCCGGACATGCGCGTCCCCATCTCGTACGCCCTCACCTACCCCGAGCGCGCCGCGACGCCGATTCCGCCGCTCGATCTCGTCGGTCTCTCGCTCGAGTTCCACGCCCCCGACCTCGAGACCTTTCCGCTGCTCGGGCTGGCGCGCGAGGCCGGGGTTCGCGGCGGGACGTATCCCTGCGCCTACAACGCAGCCAACGAGGTCGCCGTCTCCGTTTTCCTCGCAGGCCGTGTGTCGTTTTCCGGGATCGCGGAGGTCGTCGAGCGCACGCTCGAGGCCGTCGACGGCTCGCCGGCACGCGACCTCGACGGGCTCGTCGCCGCCGACGCTGCGGCCCGTGCTTGGGCCGAGGCGGCGCTTCGCCGGGAGGTCGTGAGGACGCCGTGAGCATCACGATCGCGATCCTCGGCCTCGCGTTCCTGATCCTCATCCACGAGGCCGGGCATTTCTTCGTTGCGCGTGCGGTCGGGATGAACCCGCGCAAGTTCTACCTCGGCTTCCCGCCCGCTCTCGTCAAGGTCCGCCGCGGCGGCATCGAGTACGGCATCGGAGCGATCCCGCTCGGCGGCTACGTGAAGATCCCGGGGATGCACCGGCCGGCGCCGTCCGATCTCGACGTGCACCTCGGACGGGCGAAGCTGGAGGCGCCGGACCTCACCGGCCCGGTCGAGCGGGTGAAGCGCGAGCTCGCCGCCGGAGAGACGGCCGCGGCCGGTCGAGCGCTCGGCGAGCTCGAGGCGGATGTCGCGAGCAGGAAGCTGTCGCCGTCCGCCGCGAAGGCGGCAGAGCGTGGGATCACGGACGTGGGGGACGCGCTCGCGCCCGATGCCTACTGGCGGCAGCCGACCTGGAAGAAGGTGGCGGTCATCCTGGCCGGGCCGGCGACCAATCTCGTGTTCGCGATCGTGCTTCTCGCCGTGGTCTACATGATCGGCGTGCCGGATGTGACGACGCGCGCGGTCGAGAGCGTCCGCTCGAACTCGCCCGCTGCGTCCGCCGGACTGCTCCCCGGCGACCGGATCCTTGCGATCAACGACCGCCCGGTCGCCGCCGATCGCATCTCGGCCAGGATTCAGGCCAGCGAGGGGCAACCGCTCTCGCTCGTGGTCGAGCGTGCGGGGCAGCGACAGGTGCTTCCGCCCACGCGTCCGAAGGTGGACAACGGAGCTCTTCGGCTCGGCTTCTCTCTCCGACCGCACTACAGGAGTCGCGGCCCTGCGGACGCAACGAGCCTTGCGACGACGCAGACGTGGGAGGTGACGAAGATCATCGGGACGTCGCTCGCCGGCCTCGCCAAGGGCGAGAACCGCAAGGACGTCTCGAGCGCGGTCGGCATCGTCCAGGGCTCGAGCCAGGCGCTCGATGCGGGCTTCCGTTACTACCTCGGAGTGCTGGCGCTGATCAGCCTCTCGCTCGCGCTGCTCAACATGCTGCCCCTCCTGCCGCTCGACGGCGGGCACATCACCTTCTCGCTGATCGAGGCCGTGCGCGGTCGTGCGCTCGGACGCGAGGTGTACGAGCGCGTCTCGATCGTCGGCATCGCGCTCGTCCTGTTCCTGTTTGCGATCGGCCTCACGAACGACATCGGCCGGCTCTCCGGCTGACGATCGATCGGAAAGGCGTCGATCAATCGTCTACTCGCACCGGGGGTTCCAGCTCCTTCTCCGCCAAACTGCATTTCCCGCTTCGCGGGTGGCGGTAGAGGCTCATTGATGGAGGCCGTTCAAGCCCGGTCTCCCCGCACGTGAGCCCGCTGTCGCCCGACTCGCGGCCGCTGCGGATCGACCACTGCGTCATCGCCGTCTCCGACTGGGAGCGCTCGAACGCCTTCTACCGCGACGTGCTCGGGGCCGAAGTGGATCAGCGTGATCGGTGGTTCGCGCACTACCGCTTCGACGGGTGGATGCTGAACGTCCACGGCCCCGACTTCCAGGGGTTGAATGCCGAGCGACCGGTGGAGCCCGGAGGCAGCGACCTCTGCTTCGCCTGGCCCGGCTCGTTGGACGAAGCAACCGCGCACCTGCGCCGGCACGGCGTCGAGATCGTCCCGGGGCCGGCCGAGGTGCGCGACTTCGGCGGGGGCCGGGGCCGGAGCGTGTACTTCCGCGACCCGGACGGCAGCCTGCTCGAGCTCGTGGCCCTCGGCGGCGGCTAACCTCCTTCAGTGATGGGAAGCCGGCACGGCATCACGGTGGGGAACGTCGCGATCGGCGGCGGCGCCCCCGTCGTCGTCCAGTCGATGACGCTCACTCCGACGCGGGACGTCGAGGCGACGACGGCGCAGATCGCAGCGCTGGCCTCGGCAGGTTGTGAGGTCGTCAGGTGCGCCGTTCCCAAGACCGAGGACGCCGAGGCGCTCGCGCGTATCGTCCGCTTCTCACCGATTCCTGTGATCGCCGACATCCACTTCAACGCGAGCCTGGCGCTGAAGGCGATCGAGGCCGGGGTCGCCGCCGTGCGCATCAACCCGGGCAACATCGGCGGCCCTGAGCGGGTGGAGCAGGTGGTGCGGGCCGCGAAGCGTGCGGGGATCCCGATGCGGATCGGCGCCAACTCCGGATCGCTGCCGAAGCACCTGTACCCCCTGGCCCAGGCCGACCAGGCCGAGGCGCTCGTCGCCGCAGCGCTCGAGGAGGTCGAGTTGCTCGAGCGGCTCGACTACACCGACTTCAAGATCTCTGTCAAGGCGACGCACGTGCCGACGATGATCCGCGCCTACCGGATGCTCGCGGCCAAGGTGCCCTACCCCCTCCACCTGGGGGTGACCGAAGCGGGCACCCCCTTCTCCGGGTCGATCAAGAGCGCGATCGGGATGGGCGCGCTGCTCGCGGACGGCATCGGGGACACCCTGCGCGTCTCGCTGACGGCCGATCCGGTCAAGGAGGTCGAGGTCGCGTGGGAGATCCTGAAGGCGCTCGGACTGCGCGAGCGCGGCCCCGTCATGATCTCGTGCCCCTCGTGTGGGCGCGACAACGTGGGCGTGGAGCGCCTCGCCGTGCGCGTCGAGGAACGGCTTCGGGGCTACCCCGAGGCGTTCGAGGTGGCGGTGATGGGATGTGCCGTCAACGGCCCCGGGGAGGCCGGCGACGCGGATTTCGGGATCGCCGGCGGCCGTGACGTCGGCTTCGTCTACGCGCACGGCCGCGTGCTCAAGAAGGTCTCGTCGGACATCCTCATCGACGAGCTCTTCCACGAGATCGACCGCTGGATCGCGGGCGGCATGCAGCGCCCCAAGCGGCTCAGGATGGCGAAGCCTGCCGCGCTCGCCATGGCCGAGGCCTCGCTCATCCCGCTCGACTAGTCTCCGATTGTGGCAACGCGCGCATCGCAGCTCTTCCTGCCGACCCTGCGGGAGGCTCCGGCCGACGCCGAGGCCGCCAATCACAGGCTGCTCGTGCGCGGCGGCTTCATCCGCCAACTGAGCGCCGGCGTCTGGACCTTTCTGCCGCTGGGCTGGCGCGTCCACCAGAAGGTGGTGCAGATCATCCGGGAGGAGATGGACGCAATCGGCGGCCAGGAGATGCTCTGTCCGGTGCTCACGCCCGCCGAGCTGTGGGAGCGCAGCGGCCGCATCGTCTACCCCGAGGTCTTCAAGTTGCGGGATCGCAACGACCGACCCTTCGTGCTGCCGATGACCCACGAAGAGACGTTCACCTTCCACGCGAGAGAGCTGCAGTCGTACCGTCAGCTGCCTCAGACCTGGTACCACTTCGGCACGAAGGCGCGCGACGAGCCGAGGCCGCGCGGCGGGCTGATCCGCCTCCGCGAGTTCATCATGAAGGACTCGTACTCGTTCGATCGCGACCAGGCGGGTCTCGACGCGAGCTTCGAGCGGCATGCGGTTGCCTACCGGCGGATCTGGGAGCGCTGCGGCCTCCACACCTACGAGGTCGAGGCGGAGCCCGGCATGATGGGCGGCAGTGAGAGCTGGGACTACCTCGCACCCGCGGGCCTGGGTGAGAACACGCTCGCGCTCTGCGAGAACGGCGATTTCGGCGCCGATACCGAGGTTGCGCGCGCAGTTCCGCCAGCACCCGATTTCCCCGAGCGGCTCGGGGCGCCCGAGGAAGTCGAGACGCCGGGCGTCACGACGATTGACGCTCTCGCCGAGTTCCTCGGCATCGACCCGCGGGCGACGTCGAAGGCAATGCCCGTCGTGACGAGAGACGGCACGCTCGTGCTCGGCCTCGTGCGCGGAGACGACCGCCTGGACGAGGTCAAGATGACCGCCGCGCTCGGGAGCGACTTCAGACCGGCCGAGGACGAGGAAATCCGGCGAACGTTCGGCGCAGGGGGCGGCTCGCTGGGCCCGGCCGGAGTTTCGGTCGACGTTCTCGCCGACGAGACGCTTCGCGAGGGGCAGTTCGTGGCCGGGGCAAATCGCGATGGATGGCACCTCCGCGGGGTGGAGGCGGGACGGGATTACTCCCCGCGCTTCGCCGACATCCGTACGGTGCGCGAAGGTGACCGTTGTCCGAACTGCGGTGGGGCGCTCAGCCTCGAGCCCGCGATCGAGGTAGGCCACATCTTCAAGCTCGGCACCCGCTTCTCGCAGTCTCTCGGGGCCACGTTCCTCGACGACGGGGATGTCGAGCGGCCGATCGTGATGGGCAGCTACGGCATCGGGCCGGCCCGCGTTCTCGCCTCGGTCGTCGAGCAGCACCATGACGACCGCGGCATCGCCTGGCCGCGCTCACTTGCCCCGTACGACGTCCACATTGTCGTCCTGCCGGGGCTCGAGGCGAAAGGCGAAGAGGTCTCGGAGTCGCTGTCGGCGGCCGGGCGTGACGTCCTGCTCGACGATCGCGACCTGCGCGCGGGCGAGAAGTTCGCCGACGCCGATCTCATTGGCTGTCCGATCCGCGTCACCGTCGGCCGCAAGACGCTCGAGGACGGAGCCGTCGACGTGCGTGACCGAGCCACCGGCGAGGAGTCGCGCGTCGCGATCGGCGACGTGGCGAGCGCGCTCTGATGCCCCGGCGGCGGAAGTTCAGCGAAGAGCCCTTCGGGCCGACAATCGAGCGCTTGATGACCGAGCGCAGCGTGACCTATCGCGGCCTCGCTGAACAGACCGGCCTCTCGGCCGGCTATCTGAACCACCTCGTGCACGGCAACCGCCCCGTCCCGTCGAACGACGTCATGGCGACGCTCGCCGGGGCGCTCGGCGTCGAGCCGGAACACTTCCGCGAGTACCGCCTGCGCTCGATCACGGAGCGGCTCGAGCAGATGCCGGAGCTGATCGATCGCCTCTACCGCCGCCTCGGCGAGTAGGGCGCGGCGTCCCACCAGGAGTCCGAACAGTACCGAACTGCTCGTCGGAAAAGCATTCGTCGCACCCATGATCGACGCTCGCAGACGCCACTCAAGGCCGGTCGGGGTGGTTCTCGGGCAGACGCACGCGCCGCGCGCGCTAGTCGGGACGCCTGCGGTAGGGAGCGTGGCTCCTCGGCATCTCCGGCTTCCCGCCATTAGCAGGATTCTCAAGCGTCGGAGCCCAATCGGCCGGCCTCAGGATTGGCCTTTCCGCGGAAGGGTAAATAGATGGCATCTATTGGCAGGAGGCAGACATGAGCGAGCTGGATAACGAGCTGGGTAGCAAGTCGGTTCCAGATGAGCGCGGGGAGCAGGCGCAGTCCGACATGCCGGACATCAAGGGCAAGGACGACCTCGACGAGGATGCGGAAGACATACCCCAGGCCGCTGGCGTGCCCACGCTTCCGGCCGACCACGAGAGCAACCAGGACTAGGGACGGAAGGGTCTCCCCTCCGGCGACAAACGGCCGCCGAGTGTCGGCTTCCTGAGGCAGTAAACAGGTGGACGCTCGAGGCGTGAGCAGGTCCACCGTCCGGTCAGCCCGGGTGCTGAGAAGGCCGGTATGGTGGGGCCAAGCGGGGCGTGGCGCAGCCTGGTTAGCGCGCTAGTCTGGGGGACTAGAGGTCCCCGGTTCGAGTCCGGGCGCCCCGACCACACGAAAGGCCCGCACAGCGGGCCTTTCACGTCGTCCACGGGAGAACGGAACCCTACTCGGCGGGGCCCAATAGGGCCTCTACGCCGCTCGGCGAATCCGAAGGAAGCGCCGCGGTGAGACGCGACGCGTTGACCTCGATCGAGGCGTGACGCGTTTTCGTCGACGGGCGCGACGGGTGCCGGCGGTTGAGAACCGTTCAGGGGAAGACTCTCATCTGGGCCCTGAGCCCCCTGGCGAGCGGCGTGGGGACCCTCTCGGAGGGAGCCGGGCGGAGGCCGACGCTTCCCAGCGTGTAAGCAGTGTGTTAAGCGCCAAAGGCGCCAGGTTTGACTGACCGTTCAATCGGTGATCCACGGTGACGTGCGGGCGGCGCGACCGCCGGGGCGGGGGGACT
>Ga0136616_10001962_pt1 | contig 10854 bp, 11 predicted proteins | sample AntDrymUQ2992106_2_FD_106648 | JGI IMG/M metagenome (GOLD analysis project Ga0136616, IMG submission 106648) | Polar desert sand microbial communities from Dry Valleys, Antarctica - metaG UQ299 (21.06) | ecosystem: Environmental > Terrestrial > Soil > Desert | place: Antarctica: Dry Valley... | reverse complement strand
GGTCCATCCGGCCCCAGTCGTATGCGCCGGGCGAGCGCTCCATCCGGTCCCACCAGATGTACTGCCGGACCAGGCCCACCCCGTTGTCGGCTTGCCGGGTCAGCTCCTTCTGGTTGAAGGTCCTGTCCATGCTCAGCCCGTCGGACCACGTGCCGTAGAACGGAAATGCCGGGTTCCCCGCAGCCGGCGCCGAGGCCGCCTGTGCCGAGGGACCCAGACCTGGCGACGCGGTTACGCACGCCACCGAGACAAGTGCGACGAGTGTCCTTACATACCGCGTACCTCTGCGCACCACTGGTCGCTCCCCTCCGTGCACCACGTCCTGCCCCCTTAACGAGCAGCGTACTGCGAGGTCACGCAGACCGCCGGCGAAGTGCGAGCCTGCGCCCTGCCGAGACGACATGCGGATCGCGCCGCAACGCCGGGCCGCTCAGCGGCAGATGCCGGCCACCAGGTGGTAGTGGCGGTCGACGGTGACCTCGGTGTCACCGGTGCGGTAGTGGTCGAACTCCTCGACCAGGTCTCGGCGCAGAGAGGTTGCCCGGTCCTCGGGAAGCATCTCCAGCAGGGTCTTGAGCGGTCCGAGACCCGCAGTCATCTCGGCGAGCATCCGCTCCGCAGACTCCGACCGCCACGGCGCGTTGTGGCGGGTGATCGTCAGCTCGAAGCTCGGCCCGAGCAGCTCTCTGACGTACTCCTCGTCACCCCAGTCGATCGACTCGCCTGCCTCAGGCGGTGGTGGTGGTGCGTATGCCGCGAGGACGTCGAAGAGGTCGGACACCTGGCTGTCGCGGGTCCAGGCGGTCAGGGCGAGCCGTCCACCCGACCTCGTCACGCGGGCGAGCTCTCGGGCGACTGCGCGGTGGTCGGGCGCGAAGATGGCGCCGACCGAGGACGTGACGATGTCGTAGGACGCGTCGTCATAGGGCAGCGCCTCGCAGTCGGCGACCTCGAACCGGACGTCGAGCCCCTCGGAGAGCCGCCGGGCGGTGTCGACGAGGGCCGGTGACAGGTCGGCGCCGAGGATGTCTGCTCCCGTGCGGCTCGCGGCTCGTGCCAGGTCACCGGTGCCGCAGGCGACGTCCAGCCACTGGTCCCCAGGTCCGGCAGCCACGGAGTCGATCACCACGGCATACATGCTGGTCAGAGTCGCGGCCAGCGTCTCGAACGGCGCCGCTCCCCACATCGCGGCCTGCCGATGCTTGAGCTCACTGAAGTCCATCGTCGTCTCTCCCTGCGGTCCCGCTCGCGGATCTGGCGGCTACATGCCGGTGATGCCTTGGCCCGAGCCTGACTCGGAATCGAGCGGCTCGTGCTCGATGAGGTGCAAGACGGGGACACCGAGCCTGCGTCGCGCCTTGGATGTCCAGTCGACGTGGAAGAACTCGGCGACGACGTGGGGGCGTGTCATCACGATGACCTCGGCGGCCTGCCGCTCCCTGGACACTCGTTCGAGCAGGTCGATCGGGTCGTCGGGGCTGAACTGCCCACTGGCCGCGTGGCCGGTCGCCTCCAAGGCTGCCGTGCTGACCGTGACGGCATTGTCGGCGTGCTTGTTGATCTCCTCCTGCGCCTGCTTCGCGTCGAGGTGGTCACTGACGACGGGGGGTGCAGCGAGGACCTCGCTCGCGGCGAGGGCACCGAGGGCAGTCTCCACCCTCAGCTGGGCGTTCTCGCAGGGGATCAGCACGTGGTAGTGCAGCGGCTCCTCGATCGACTCGTGCAGAGATGCGACCTCCGCGGCGTCGGCGGGAGTCAGGGCCTGTTCGGCCAGGACGATCACGTCGTACATGGCAGCGCTCCTTCGAGGGCACTCCAGCCCTCACCTGAGAGTGCCATCATGCTCCCGTCACGGCGTCGTGCCCAGGCCCTCGGCGCACAATCGCCCGCGTGTCAGCGCAAGATGTCGTCCAAGTCGTAGCTGACGGGCTCCTCGAGCTGCTCGTACGTGCACGACTCGGGGGTCCGGTCCGGCCGCCACCGCTTGAACTGGGTCGTATGCCGAAAGCGGGTGCCCTCCATGTGGTCATAGCCGACCTCGACCACCATGACCGGCTCGAGCGGCACCCACGACAGGTCCTTGCCCGCGTTCCACCGCGACTGGGCGCCGGGCATCCGGTCGCCGCCTCCCTCCGCGGCAGCCCATGCGGCCCAGGGGTGGTCTGCCGGGCCGACGACCAGCGACTCGAGCTCAGTGACCAGCTCGGCACGCCTGGCCGCCGGGAAGGCCGCAGACACCCCGACATGCTGGAGCCTGCCGTCGCCGTCGTACAGGCCGAGCAACAGCGACCCGAGCAGCGGCTCGTCGGGTTTCGACGTCTTGTGCAGCCGATAGCCGGCAAGGACGACGTCCGCGGTCCGCTCGTGCTTGACCTTCAGCAGCGTCCGCTTCCCAGGCTGGTACGACGCCGCCAGCGGCTTGGCCACCACCCCGTCGAGACCGGCACCCTCGAAGCTGCCGAACCACTCCGCTGCCTGCGTCTCGTCGGTGGTGGCACGAGTCAGGTGGACGGGTGCCCGTGCCGTGGCGAGCGCGGCTTCGAGCAGGGCTCGCCGCTCGCCCTGTGGCAGCTCCATGAGGTCCCGGTCGCCGAGGGCGAGCAGGTCGAAGGCGACGAACGAGGCAGGGGTCTCCACGGCGAGCTTCTGGACGCGGGAGTCGGCGGGATGGATGCGTTCGAGCAGCCGCTCGAACTCGAGCCGCCCCTCCATGGCGATGATGATCTCGCCGTCGACGACGCAGCGGTGCGGCAGCGACTCCTTGGCTGCCGCGACCACGTCGGGGAAGTAGCGGGTCAGTGGGCGCTCGTTGCGGCTCCCCAGCTCGACCTCGTCCCCGTCGCGGAAAACGATGCAGCGGAAGCCGTCCCACTTCGGCTCGTACAGCAGGCCACCCTCGTGCGACTCGGGGACCGGAATCGCCCTCGTCGCCTTGGCGAGCATGGGAGACAACGGCGGCATCACGGGTAGGTCCATGGAGGCTCTCCTCAGGTGGTCGTGTAGCGGCAGAACAGCTCGCCGTCGGACTCGAGCAGGTGGCGCAGCCGCAGCGGTACGGCGGGTTCGATCGGGTTGCCATGAGTGAGGTGAAGCCGATCGCCACCGAGCACACGTGGCGTGAGCGTGAGGCACAGCTCGTCGAGCTGCCCCGACGCGACGAGGTCGCGCATCAGCGACGGCCCGCCCTCGCACAAGATGCGTTGGTAGCCGTGGCCGATCAGTGAGTCGAGCGCGAGGCCGAAGTCGACGTCGTGCTCACCGGCGACGATGACCGGGGCCGTCTCCTCAGCATGCGCGCGGAGGTCGCCCGGTGCCGACTCGGTGGTGACGACGATCGTGGGGGCCGACCCACCCGCCAGTAGCCCAGGGTCGACGTCCAGTGACCGCGACACGACCGCCAACGCGGGGACAATGGCCAGGCCCAGCCGGCTGCGCAGGTCGGTGTCGACCTCGGAAGCCGCGACGGGCTGGTAACCCTCGACCCTCGTCGTGTTGGCGCCGACCAGCACGACGTCGCACAGCGACCGCAGCAGCGCGAACACCTGCTGGTCGGCCGCGCTCGACAGCGACCCAGCCTTGCCGTCACTGCCCTGGGCGGCGCCGTCCAGTGTGGTGACGAAGTTGGCGCGGACCCAGCGGCGATCCACCGGGTAGGCATACAGCTCGGCCAGGTCGTCATCGCTGAGCATGCTGGGACTGGCGGGAAACAGGGACTGCACGCCCATGATCCTGCCACCCCGCGGTTCTCGTCTGCGCAGTCAGCGGGTGTCGGAGACAATGGTGCGATGACTGACTCTGTGGCCGAGCTGCTGCGCTTGCCGCTCGGACCCGTCGATCTCGCCGCCATCGACCCGCGCGGCATACCCGGCTTCGACGGGGACAAGGCGGCCGGCAAGCGCGCGCTGGCCGCGCTCGGTGCTCCGCTTGCCGATCTCCAGGAGCGGCTGTACGCCGAGTCGAAGGCCGGCGGCACCCGGCGCATCCTCATCGTGCTGCAGGGCATGGACACGTCGGGCAAGGGTGGTGTCGTGCGGCACAGCCTGGCGGACCTGGACCCGCAAGGGATCGCGCTGGCGTCGTTCAAGGCACCCACCGACCAGGAGCGTGAGCACGACTTCCTGTGGCGGATCGAGCAGCGGCTGCCGGCGGCCGGCATGGTGGGCGTCTTCGACCGCAGCCACTACGAAGACGTGCTCATCGCGCGCGTCCGTGCCTCGGTGGAGGAGTCGGAGATCGAGTGTCGCTACGACGCCATCAACGAGTTCGAGAGGCGGGTCGTCGCCGACGGGGTCACCGTCGTCAAGTGCATGCTGCACATCTCCAAAGAGCAACAGAAGGAGCGGCTGCTCGCCCGACTCGACGACCTGACCAAGCACTGGAAGTTCAACCCCGGTGACATCGACGAACGGTCGAAGTGGGACGACTACCAGCAGGCGTACGAGCGCGCACTGGAACGCTGCAACACCTCTCCCGCCCCGTGGTACGTGATCCCCAGCGACCGCAAGTGGTACCGCAACTGGGCCATCGCGAAGCTGCTGCTCGAACACCTTCAGGTGGTGGGGCCGCAGTGGCCCGTCGCCGACTTCGACGTCGAGGAGCAGAAGGCCAGACTCGCCGACAGCTGATGGCCGCGCTGAGGGTCACGTTTGCCGCGCTGAGGGGTCAGGTTTGCCGCGCTGAGTGAGGCGTCAGGCGGGTATCTGCACGAGCTGCAGCGCGCCGACGGAGTAGCGGGCAAGGATCAGACGAGCCAGCTCGTCGTGAGCGCCCAACGGCCGCGACACGGCGACCGCGCCTGCCTCGAGGGCGAGCTCTTCGGCGCGGTCGGTGAGCTCGCCAGGGGCGACGACGAGCGAGCCGACTGCGACGTACCGCTTGCCTTGCCGGCGCCACTCACGCACCGCCTCGCCTGTCGACGGGGGTGCAGCCGATGCGAAGGCGACCGTCGTGGGCAGCCTGTGCCGTTGACCCCACAGCCGTGCGACCCGTGCGATCGACGCGCTCGCCCGAATATCAGACGAGCCTGCCGCCGCAAGCACGAGCGCATCGAGCTCACGGACCCGCGCAAGCCGCAGCGCCTCGCGCAACCGTTCGTCGAGCATCGACAGCAGCCCCGCGTCGGGACCGATGACAGCGGCCGCGGTCACGGTGACGTTGGCGTAGTCCTCGTTCACCCGGTGTATGACAGCGGGCAGGTCGACCTTGGCGTGATATGTCGACGTCAGCAGCAGAGGTACGACGACGACCTCGCTGGGACCCTTGGCCGCCAGGCGGCCGACGACCGTGTCGAGGTCAGGGCGGACCTGGTCGAGGAAGGCCAACTCGATGCGCAGCCCAGGGCGCAGCCTCTTTGTGGTGGCGACGATCTCGCGCACGGCCCCTGCGGACCTGGGGTCGGCACTGCCGTGGGCGAGGGCGATGAGCGTGGGAGCGGTCATGAAGTGGATTCCGCATCTCTGTCGTGTTGGTGCCTGCACATCGGCCGCTGCGGCTTCGTTGCCCGGTATCACACGTCGTGTGCCTGGCCAGCAGCCGATGGAGGGAAGCGGGGAGGACGCTTCCTGGCGAGGAGTCTGGGGCGCGGCTACGCCGGCAGACACATCGCGCTACGCGTCATCCCGAGGTCCACATGGCGTCGTACCACGAGATGGACGGTGAGGCGAGCTGTCGACGTCATGGGGAGATCATCCAGCCGAGCCGGCGGGGTCTGCAAACGCGAATCCCATATTTCAAGACCGCGTCGCTCAATATGGACGCCGGGTGCCGGTGGTTGGCCCACCGGCGGGTGCCGGCGCGCCATCGGCAGCTGCCGCCGCACAGGATGGAGCCGGCATCGCGGGAGGTCGAGGTCTGCACGGCAAGCTGCCTCCTTGCACGGCGGGTTTGCGCTGTTCACAGGCCATTTGCATAGTTCACATGGCAAACGCCCGTCGTCAGGAGAGCTCGAGACCTGGGTAGAGCGGGTGTGCGTCGAGGAGCTCGGCAGCGGCTGAGCGGACCCGTTCGCCGACGCCGGCAGCTGTCGTCGCTTTGACCTTCGAGGGCGAGCCGCTCTTGGCGGTGTCAGCCTTGGTGTCCGACAAGACATCGACGATGAGCTCGGCCACCGTGTCGAACTCGTCGTGGCCGAAACCGCGGGTCGTGAGCGCCGGTGTTCCCAGCCGGATCCCACTGGTGTACCAGGCGCCGTGCGGGTCTCGTGGGATGGAGTTGCGGTTGGTGACGACACCGGCGTCGAGGAGCGCCGACTCGGCCTGCCTCCCCGTCAGGCCGAACCCGGACACGTCGAGCAGCACAAGGTGGTTGTCGGTGCCACCCGTGACGAGCCTCGCGCCACGCTTGAGGAAACCCTCTGCCAGCGACTGCGCGTTGGACGCGACGTCTGCGGCGTACGTCTGGAACTCCGGCCGCCGAGCCTCGGCTAGGGCGACCGCCTTCGCTGCCATCACGTGCGACAGCGGGCCGCCGAGGACCATGGGGCAGCCCTTGTCGACGGCCTCGGAGTACTCCTCGGTCGCGAGCACGAGCCCGCCGCGTGGCCCGCGCAGCGACTTGTGCGTCGTTGTCGTGACGACATGGGCATGAGGCACCGGGTCCTCGTCACCGGTGAACACCTTGCCGGCGACGAGTCCGGCGAAGTGCGCCATGTCGACCATCAGGGTGGCCCCGACCTCGTCGGCGATCTCGCGCATGGTGGCGAAGTCGACTCGGCGCGGGTATGCCGAGTAGCCGGCGATGAGGATCAGCGGTTTGAACTCCCGGGCGGCGGCGGCCACCCGGCCGTAGTCGAGGAGGCCCGTCTCGGGGTCGGTGCCGTAGCTGCGCTGGTGGAACATCTTGCCGGAGATATTGGGGCGGAACCCGTGGGTGAGGTGGCCCCCGGCGTCGAGCGACATCCCGAGCATGCGCTGCTGGCCGAACCTGGCGCGCAGCTGCTCCCAGTCGTCCTCGGACAGGTCGTTGACGCCCTTCGCGCCCGTCGCGGCGAGGGTCGGGGCCTCGATGCGGGTGGCGAGGATGGCCCAGAACGCCACCAGGTTGGCGTCGATCCCCGAGTGCGGCTGCACATAGGCGTAGGGGGCGTCGAAGAGCTCCCGGGCGTGCTCCGCTGCCACCGCCTCGACGGTGTCGACGTTCTGGCAGCCTGCGTAGAAGCGGTGCCCGATCGTGCCTTCGGCGTACTTGTCGCTGAGGAAGCTGCTCATCGTCAGCAGCACCGCGGGAGACGCGTAGTTCTCGCTCGCGATCAGCTTCAGCGAGGCGCGCTGGTCTGCCAGCTCGGCGCGGGTGGCGGCGGCGATGCGAGGCTCGACGGACTCGATCACCTCGAGGGCGGAGCGGTATGCGGCCGAGGCCGTCGCAGCGGCGTTGTCGGAGGTCATGCCGCACAGCGTAGACGGCGCAATGACGCGTCGCGCGTCAATGGGGTCTGGACGATCAATGTCGTTACGGTAGACGGCATGGCGTCCGAGTCAGCGACTGGTGAGGTGCCGGGGCACCTGTCGCTGGCGTCGGTGAGAGCCACCAGCTGGCGGCTACTCGCCTCGACCGTCGGCTCCTGCTTTCGCAACCGGGTGACCGGCCTGGCTGCCGAGGCGGCCTTCTTCGCCATCTTGTCCCTTCCCCCGCTCGTCTTCGGACTGGCGGGCAGCATCACCTACATCGTGAAGCGCGTCGATCCCACCCAGATCACCTACCTCAAGCAGGAGATCATCGAGCTGTCCGGCCAGGTGCTGACCGACGGGTCAGTGAACCGGATCGTCGCACCGACGATGGACCGGGTGCTCGCCGGTGGGCGGTTCGACGTCATCTCCGTCGGCTTCGTGCTGGCGCTGTGGTCGGGGTCGCGTGCACTCAACGTCTTCGTCGACACGATCACGATCATGTACGGCCTGGGTGGTCGCCGCGGCATCGTGCGTACCCGAGTGCTGGCTTTCGGGCTGTACGTCATCGGGCTCGTCGTCGGCGTCGTAGTGCTGCCACTCGTCGTCGCCGGTCCCCGCATCGTCGACAGGTTCGTGCCGGAGCGGGCGGACCTGCTCAACGCGGCGTACTGGCCCGTCGTCGTCTTCTTGGGCATCGCCTTCCTCACCACCCTCTACCACTGGTCGGTGCCGGTGCGGACATCGTGGCGTCGCGACCTGCCAGGTGCGGGGCTGGCGTTCGGCATGTGGGTGCTCGGCAGCTATCTGCTGCGGGTGATCCTCGAGACGGCGAAGACATCCATCTACGGCCCCCTTGCGGCACCCATCGCCGTGCTCCTCTGGCTCTACCTCACCGCACTCGCAGTGCTGATCGGCGCTGCCCTCAACGCGGCCTTCGACCGGGAGTGGCCGGAGACCTCGACCGCAAGCGCCCGGTTGGAGATCCTGCGCCGAATCCGACGTCGCCCGGCTCAGCCGGACGAATAATCCGGTGCGGTCGCGCTGAGACAGACCTACGCTTCGCGGTGTGACGGCACCGCTGCTCGACCTCGTCGAGCTCGGCTGGGACGACTCCTGGCGCGAGCTGGCGTCGGCGTACCCTCCGCCCGGCGACGTCGGCCGGGTGGTACGGGTGGACAAGACGCTCTGCTCCGTGGTGACGGCATCGGGCCTCGTCCGCGCGAGCTACGGCGCGTCGCTGCTCGACGCCGTGGCCACCGACGTGCGCGACGCCCCGTGCACGGGTGACTGGTGCCTCGTGCGGTCGTGGCCGGATGGGCCAGTCACGGTCGAGGCCGTGCTCGAACGGCGTACGGCGGTGGTGCGCGCGGCCTCGTCCGGGACATCGCTGGGGCAGGTGCTGGTCGCCAACGTCGACGTGCTCGCGGTCGTCGTGGCTCTGCATCCCGAGCCCAACCTGTCACGCATCGAGCGGCTGGTGACGCTGGCCTGGGAGAGCGGTGGCCGCCCGGTCGTCGTGCTCACCAAGGCCGACCTCGCGCCGGACGCCGAGATGCTGGCCGACGATGTGCGGGTGGCGGCACCGGGTGTCGAGGTGATCGTCTGCAGCACGGTGACAGGCCACGGGATCGAGGACGTGCGCGCCCTCGTCGACGGCAACCTGACCCTCGGCCTGCTGGGGGCCTCCGGCCATGGCAAGTCGTCGCTCACCAACGCTCTGGTCGGCGCCGAGGTGCTGACCACGAAACAGATCCGCGACGATGGCAAGGGTCGTCACACCTCCGTACGCCGAGAGCTCGTGCCTCTGCCGGGCGGTGGCGCGGTCATCGACACCCCGGGCCTGCGCGGTGTCGGACTGCAGGAGGCGACCCAGGGTTTGGCGTCCACCTTCCCCGACATCGAGGCACTGGTCGACGAGTGCCGGTTCAACGACTGCAGCCACGAAACAGAGCCGGGTTGCGCGGTGCAGTCGGCGATCGCGGACGGCACGCTGGCGGAGCGTCGGCTGGACAGCTGGCGGCGGCTTCGTCGCGAGATGGCCTGGATGGCGTCGCGCACCGACGCCCGGCTGCGCGCCGAGCAGCTCAAGAAGTGGAAGGCGATCACCAAACAGAACCGCTCGTTCCGCAGATGACGGCGTCGCCGGCTGCCGGGCTCGCGTTCCGGCCCGAGGCCGCGGGGGAGTCCGCCGTCGTCGATCACCTCGTCACCGAGGCGTTCGGCGAGGCCAAGGTGGGCCAGCTCGTCGCCAGCCTGCGCGCCTCGGACGCCTGGGTCGACGGCCTGTCCTTCGTGGCTGAGCTCGACGGCACCGCCGTCGGGCACGTGCTCTTCACCCGCAGCCTGCTCGACGCCCCGCGCCGGCTCGTGGAGGTGCTGGTGCTCAGCCCGCTGGCCGTGCTCCCGGCGTACCAGGGACGCGGTATCGGCAGCGCGCTCGTGCGGCACGGGCTCGAGCAGGTCCGTGGCCGCCCCGAACCGGTGGTCTTCCTGGAGGGGTCGCCGTCGTACTACGCCCGCTTCGGCTTCGAGCCGGGCGGACCGCTGGGTTTCCGCCGGCCGTCGCTACGCGTCCCGGAGGCGGCGTTCCAGGTGATGAGGCTGCCGTCGTACGAGCCTTGGATGACGGGCACGCTCGTGTACGCCGAGCCGTGGTGGCGGCACGACTGCGTTGGCCTGCGTGGTTGAGTCCGTCCTCCGGCACAACGATCCGACTCTGAGGTCGCCGTGGCCACCTGAGAGTCGGATCGTTGTCGCCGCCCAGGAGCCGAGTGGCACCCGTCGCGTCTGCCAGGGATGTCCGCCCCGTCCCATCCGTGGCTGGCGAACTCGTTGCGGCGTCCGCGGCGTACCGCCTCGGCGATGCCGGTGTCGGTGGGGTCGGTGAAGTACTGCCACGACGTCGAAGCGCCCCACTCCTCACCCATGAAGAGCATCGGCGTGGTCGGGGCTCGGTCAACCACGACGCATCACGACGACGGAGCGAGCCGACACGTCACGCTGCTTGTCAATGGGTGCAGCCGCGGCCCCGACGTCCGCCACCGGCCCGGAGGTATCCAGGACCAGCTGCCAGCTGCCGCCGTAGGGGCCGTCTGGCAGCGTCATGGCCGCGTCCTCGTGGCTCGGGTTGAAGAGCAGCAGGAACGAGTCGTCCGAGATCTCCTCCCCGCGCGGGCCGGGCTCGGTGATCGCCCCACCGTTCAGGAAGACCGCCAACGGCCGCAGGAAGTTGTGCTTCCAGTCGTCGGCGTCCATCATCGTGGCGTCCTGCCTCAGCCAGGCGATGTCGGGCAGGCCGTTGGGTGCGGTCTCGCCGGTGAAGAAGCGGCGGCGGCGGAAGACCGGGTGGGCCCGGCGCAGCGCCACGAGCTGGGCGGTGAACGACACCAGGTCCTGGTCCATCGCGGTCCAGTCGATCCAGGTGAGTTCGTTGTCCTGACAGTAGGTGTTGTTGTTGCCGCCTTGGCTC
>Ga0136616_10001960_pt1 | contig 10865 bp, 9 predicted proteins | sample AntDrymUQ2992106_2_FD_106648 | JGI IMG/M metagenome (GOLD analysis project Ga0136616, IMG submission 106648) | Polar desert sand microbial communities from Dry Valleys, Antarctica - metaG UQ299 (21.06) | ecosystem: Environmental > Terrestrial > Soil > Desert | place: Antarctica: Dry Valley... | reverse complement strand
TCAGGCTCAGGCGTCCTCCGGAGGTGCCCCCAGCGGCACCTTCGGAGTGCGTGGCACCCGCACCGCTGACGGGCCCACGCCCTGCCGGCAGTTGCGCAGCCGATAGAGCTTGATCTCCGGCCCCGGGCGGGTGAACGCGCCGGGGTAGTAGTTGTAGGAGAGGTCGAAGTCGAAGGGCGGTCGCTCGGCGCCCTTGCGGTAGGGGCTCCAGACCTTGACGAGGTCGGCCTCGCGCTCGAGGCGCCGGTAGTAGTCGCGCACCTTCCTCGACCCGATCCGCTCCACGCGCTCGCGCACCAGGCCCAGGGTCAGCGCCGTGCAGTAGCCGTAGAAGCGCATGTCGTCGACCGCCCGCGCTGTCAGCGCGAAGTGATAGTTCGAGGACTTGAGCTTGTTGGCAGGGCGGGCGAACTGCCCGGGCTCCAGCGGGTTACAGGTCCGCCCCCCGCCAGCGGTGCGGTAGGAGAAGCCGGGGCCAGGGCAGCGCTGCAGCCAGGCGGGCAGCCGGCCGTCGGGAGCGGCACGGTAGAAGCGGTCGGGGATCGCGGGCTCGATCGAGATGCGCAGCTGCGGCGGATAGTTGCGCTCGAGATAGCGCCGCGCCTCGAGGCGGGTGTCCTCGCGGCCGAGCACGACCGTCGAGCGCACGTCGGCCACCAGCGTCTGCGCCAGCACGATCACTGTGAGGGCTGCCACGGCCAGTGGCGCGAGCCGCGGACGGCGCCGTGCCAGCCAATCGCCTGCCTGCACCAGGGCCACCGAGGCCAGCAGGGCGAGGGCCGGATATGCAGGGAGCAGCCAGCGCCCGAAGTAGCGCGACTGCAGGCTCAGGTAGACGAACAGGGCAAGGGGAAAGGCCGCCAGCAGCAGCGCGCGGCGCCAGTCTCGCCGCGCCAGCACCACCACGCCTGCCAGCGCGGCCAGCGCCACCGCCCAACCCAGGCCCCAGGTGAGGCTGTCCAGGTAGTAGAGCGGCGCGCTTCCCTCCTGGCCGGCCTTGGCCAGGTTGCCGGCCACTTCGGCCTGGGCCTGAACCTTGTCGCGAAACTCGCCGAAGCGGACGATCAGGTACGGGTTCAGCGCCGCGAACGTGACGGCCATGCACAGCAGCGCCAGCACGCCGCTCAGCACCGTTCGCAGCGGCTCGGCACGCAGTCGCAGCAGGGCGGCGAGGCCGACAGGCAGCACCACCAGCCCGGCCGTGTACTTGAACGAGAGCGCCAGGCCCGCCGCGGCGCCGGCGAGAGCGAACCAGCGCCGCCCGCCGTCTTCCAGCGCCTTGACGGCGAGCAGGAGCGCGAGGCCGACTCCGGTCAACGCGCCCACGTCGGTCACCGCCTGCCGTGAGTAGGTGACGGCCAGGAAGGCGAAGGTGAGCACCGCGGCCGCCACCAGCCCCTCGCGTCGGCCGAACAGCCGCTTGCCGACGAAGTAGAGGACCACTACGCCGGCCATGCACAGCAGCGCGGTGAAGGTGCGGGCGCCGATCCAGACGCTCGTGGGGTCGGTGGGGAACTGCTTGGTCACGTTGCCGCGCGGCAGCTCGAACGCGGCGCCGTTGAGGAAGGACCCCAGCACGCCGAACTGGACGCGCAGGGCCACGTAGACCAGGTAGGTGAACGTGGTGGGGTTCTCGTAATAGCTGGGGTCGTAGTCCTTGCGGAACATCCCCACCGCGCGCGAGGTGTAGTTCTCCGCTTCGTCGTGGGTGAAGACGTAGGGCAGGCCGTAGTCGTTGTTGATCACCCGAATCGCGAGGCCCAGCAGCACGAGGCCGGCGAGCAGCAGGGGCGCGGGGCGCACCAGCGCGCGGAGGGCAGCCCGAGCGTTGGTCGGGCGAGCACCGCGCGCTCGGGGCTTACGCGCGCGAACGCGGCTCATCTACCTGGGCGCGGCAACGCTTGAGGTGAGACCGTCCGGCGGCGTGCCGTTGACCTCGAGCACGCGCCAGGGGCCCACCTCGGTCAGCGTCTCGATGTCGGAGCCGAAGACGATGGTCGGCGGGCGCCCGGAGTGGCGGTAGCGGGCGGTGAAGACCACCCGGCGCGGCGCCCCCTTTCGCTGGATCGCGCGGATGGGCAGCTTGAGCTCCCAGGCCATGTGAGGTACGAAGCCGCGGTTGACGTGCACCTTCCCGCGCTCAGCCACCGCCGTCGCGCCGCCGGCCCGGTCGACGGCGTCTTCGAGCTGCCGGTTGAGGGTGGCGTTGCCGGCGGCGAACGACAGCTCGCGGCCCGCGTACGGGGCGCGCAGGTAGGCGAAGGGGGCGGTGACCAAGACGAGCAGCGCGGCGATCGCCACCCGGCCGGGGGTGGTCGACGCCAGCGCCACGAGCCGGGCAACGCCGACGCCCGCGAGCACCGTGGTCACGCCCACCGCCAGCAGGAAGTAGCGCGGGTTCCCGGAGAAGCCGCCCTGGGTCATGATCGAGACCAGCACGACCCAGAAGGCCACCGCGCCGCCCATCCCGATGATCGTCCAGTTGCGTTGTCGAATGCCCCATATGAGCCCGAACAGCGCGCACAGCTTCAGGGGATGCAGCATCAGGCCGGCGCTGCGGTGCAGTGCGGCGAGCCACGGGTGGTCCTGACGCGACAGGCTCCACGCCGGCTCGCTCCGGGCCTGCTTGCCGGCGCTGAAGGGATCGCCCGAGCCGACCCACTCCGGCACCAGCCACACCACGGGAAGCAGTACGAGGCAGCTCGCCACGAGCACACGATGCCGCGGCTCCTTGAGCCACATGAAGACCGCGTAGCCGGCGAGGAAGGGCCAGAACTCGGGGCGGTTGAGGGCCACGAGGAAGCCAAGGAAGAACGCGTGGCCGCGGTGGCCGTCGAGGTGGCGCTCGATCGCCCACAGAAGCAGGCCGGCGGCGAGCGGCTCGGTGAAGCCCTGGGCGATGAGAAGGCCCCAGCGGGGGGTGATGCACATGACCGCCGCGGCGGTGACGCCCGCGGTGATGGCGATCCAGCGCCCGGGCCCCGCGACATCGTCCGAGTCGGCGGTGCTCGACCTGCGCTCCTGGACTAGGCGCGAGGCCAGGCGGTAGGCCATGGCTATGGAGAGGAAGCCTCCCGCCCGCGCCACCACGAGCCACAGCAGGGGCGGTATGCCGTCGTCGATCCTCGAGAACGGGGCGAAGAGGGCGGTGAAGAAGACCGGGAACGGCTTCCACGAGGGACCGCCCAGCGTGTCGAGCTCGAGCAGGGGTATCTGGCGGCCCCAGACGACCCATGCCCACGAGTCGAAATGCAGCCCGCGGGCAGGAAGAAGGAGAGAGAGGGCCGCAAGGACGAAGCACCCGAGTACGACCTTGCGCACGCGGGGAGCGTAGCTACAGCGAAGGAGCGCAGGCCGGGCGTTGGCCGGCCGAGCACCGCTCGCTCGACGGTCTCAGCGAAGGAGCGCAGGCCGGGGGGCGTTGGCCGGCCGAGCACCGCTCGCTCGACGGTCTCAGGCCCGGCTCTCGCTGTTAGATTGACTCGCGAGTCAACATGCTTCAGACCCCGGCCACCGAGCGCGACCAGCGCCACCTCGAGAGGACCATCGAGCTGGCCGCCAAGGCACGCGGGTGCACCGGGCCCAACCCGCTCGTGGGCGCCGTGGTGGTCAAGTCGGGGCGCGTTATCGGCGAGGGCTTTCACGCCGCCGCGGGCGAGCCCCACGCGGAGCGCACCGCCCTGGCTGCGTGCGCCGAGGACACCGCCGGGGCGACCCTCTACGTCTCGCTGGAGCCGTGCGCCCACACCGGCCGCACGCCTCCCTGCACCGACGCCATCCTCGAGGCCGGCATTGCCCGCGTGGTGGTGGCCTCCGACGACCCCTCCAGCAAGGCCAGCGGTCGGGGGCTCGGCGTGCTGCGCGACGAAGGGGTCGAGGTGGACCCCGTTCAAGGCGAGGTCGCCCGCGCCGCCCGGCTGCTCAACCAGCCCTTCCGAAAGCACGCGCGCACCGGCCGTCCCCACGTCGTGCTGAAGCTGGCGATGACGCTCGACGGCAAGGTGGCCACCCGCACCGGCGACTCGCGCTGGATCTCGGGCGACGCCAGCCGCGCCCGGGTGCACCGCTGGCGTTCGCACTGCGACGCCGTGGCCGTGGGCCTCGGCACCGTGCGCGCCGACGACCCGCTGCTCACCGCGCGGGCCCCCGGCGCGTCTGACGGCGACCAGCCGCTGCGCGTGATCTTCGACTCCGAGGCCCGTCTGCCGCACGAGGCCCAGCTCGTCCAGGGCGCTGGGGGCGATGTTGCGCCCGTGCTCGTCGTCCGCTCGCGGGCCGCCTCGCGGACCGCTGTCGACAAGCTCCGGGCGGCCGGCGTGGACGTGCTGACCGTGAGCGGCCAGAACGAGGCGTCACGGGTGACCGCAGCGCTGTCGGAGCTCGGCTCGCGTGAGATCCAATCGCTGCTCTTGGAGGGCGGCCCGCACCTGGCCGGCGCCTTCCTCGAGGCCGGTGAGGTCGACGAGGCGCGGGTGTTCGTGGCCCCGGTGCTGGCGGGGGGACGCGACGCGCGCACCGCGGTCGAGGGCGAGGGTGCCGAGCAGATCGCGGCGGCGACCCGTGCCCTTTCCACCGAGGTCGAAGTGATCGACGAGGACGTGCTGATAACGGCCCGCCTGAAGGAGTGGTGATCCTATGAGTAGAACCGCCATGCTCGCGGCGTCACTCCCATGTGCGCAGCGAGCCGGAGGCGAGCTAGCAGTGGTGAGGAAGGCGACATGCTCGCGGCGTCTGACCCATCTCCGTGGCGAGCCGAAGGCGAGCTAGCACTTGTTCACGGGTGTCATCCGGTCGACGGGCATGCTGGCTTCGCTCGGCGACGGGAGGCTGGTGATCGAGACCCAGCCGCCGCTCGACCTGGTCGAAGGCAACTCCGTTGCGGTAAACGGCGTCTGCCTGACCGCGACCGAGGTCAGCGACCGGGGCGGCTTCGATGCCGATGTCATGCCCGAGACCCTGCGCCAGACCACGCTCGGCGGGCTGAGGGAGGGTGTTTGGGTGAATATCGAGCTCCCCCTTCGAGCCTCGGACCGACTGGACGGCCACATCGTCCAGGGGCACGTGGACGGCGTGGCCGAGGTCCAGTCGGCGACCGAGGAGGGCAATGCGAGAGTTGTGCGCCTGAGCCCCCCGCCCGAGCTCCTGCGCTACGTGGTCCCCAAGGGCTCGATCGCCGTCGACGGCGTCTCGCTGACGGTGGCTGCGGTGGACGAGGAGGGCTTCTCGGTCTCGCTCATCCCAGAGACCCTCCAGCGAACCAACCTGGGCGCTTTGGCACCCGGGGCATCGGTGAACGTGGAGGTCGACGTGGTGGCAAAGTACGTGGAGAAGCTCGTGAACGACCCGGGCGAGCGGTGCTCGCCCGAGGCCGATCGGTCCGGTGCTCGCCCGACCGACGCTCGGGCTGCGCTCCTCCCGCAGCGCTCGGGCTGCGCTCCTACGCTGTGACCGGCGCGCCGTTCTCGAGCATCGAGGAGGCCCTCGAGGACATACGCGAAGGACGCATGGCGGTGGTCTGCGATGCAGAGGAGCGCGAGAACGAGGGTGACCTCGTGCTCGCCGCGCAGTTCGCCACGCCCGAGGCCATCAACTTCATGGCCACCCATGCACGCGGCCTGGTCTGCCTCGCCCTGACCCCCGAGCGCTGCGACGAGCTCGGGCTCGACCTCATGCCCGCCAAGAACGAGCCCGATCTCGAGACGGCGTTCACCGTCTCCGTCGACGCCCGCGAGGGCGTGACCACCGGCATCTCCGCCGACGACCGCGCGCGCACCGTCCAGGTGGCGATCGATCCCCGCAGCCGGCCCGACGACCTCAACCACCGGGGCCACATCTTCCCCCTCAAGGCCAAGGAGGGCGGCGTGCTCGAGCGCTCGGGGCACACCGAGGCGGCTGTGGACCTCGCGCGGCTCGCGGGTCTGAACCCCGCCGGGGTGATCTGCGAGATCCTCAACGAGGATGGCACGATGGCCCGGGTGCCCGACCTCGAGCGCTACTGCGCCCAGCACGGCCTGAAGATGATCACGGTGGCCGACCTGATCGCCTACCGCCGCCAAAAGGACAAGCTGGTCGAGCGCGTGGTGGAGGCGCGGCTGCCCACCAAGTTCGGTGAGTTCAACGTGGTGGGCTTTCGCTCGCTCGTCGACGACAAGCACCACGTCGCCATGGTCAAGGGCGAGGTCGCGCAGGCCGAGGACGTCCTGGTGCGGGTGCATTCCGAGTGCCTCACCGGCGACGTCTTCCACTCGCTTCGCTGCGACTGCGGCCAGCAGCTCGAGGACGCGCTGGCGCGCATCGAGGCCGAGGGGCAGGGGGTGCTGTTGTACCTCGCCCAGGAGGGGCGCGGCATCGGGCTGCTCAACAAGCTGCGCGCCTACCGCCTGCAGGAGGAGGGGCTGGACACCGTCGACGCCAACATCGAGCTGGGCCTGCCCGCCGACCTGCGCGACTACGGCATCGGCGCCCAGATCCTCGTGGACCTGGGGCTGGGCTCGATCCGCCTGCTGACCAACAACCCGAAGAAGATCGTGGGCCTCGAGGGCTACGGCCTGCAGGTGACCGATCAGGTGCCGATCGAGCAGGCGCCCTCGGACCACAACCGCGACTACCTGCGCGCCAAGCAGGCCCGCATGGGGCACCTGCTGCACCACCAGGGGCTGGCTCTCGACGAGGAGATGATCCACCAGGAGCGCCTGCGCGACCAGCTTCCCGAAGCCGACCGCGACGCCCCGGAGCGGGATGGCTGACCGCTATGCCCTGGTGGTCGGACGCTTCTACGAGGCGCTGGCCGACCGCCTGCTCGAGGGCGCGGCGCGGGTGCTGGAGGACGCGGGCGCCGAACACGATGTGCACGAAGTGCCGGGGGCTTTCGAGCTGCCGCTGGCCGCCCGCTACTGCGCTCGCTCGGGCCGCTACGCCGGCGTCGTCTGCCTGGGGGCGGTGATCCGCGGCGAGACCGATCATTACGACCACGTGTGCGCCGAGGCCGCCCGTGGAATCGCGGACGTAGGGGCCGACACCGGCGTGCCCTGCGCGTTCGGGGTGCTCACCGTCGAGAACATGGAGCAGGCGCTCGCCCGCGCCGGCGGCGACAAGCGCCACCAGGGCGAGGACGCCGCGCGGGCCGCGGTGCGCATGGCCGAGCTGCGGCGCACGCTGAGCGCGCCCTGAGCATTCGGCCTGTGAGAGCGGCGGCGATCACGTTGTCGGTTCTGTCGGCGATCGGCGGCTTCGCGCTCGCGCTGGTGCTCTTCATCCTCGGCTTCGTCCTCACGCTGGGCGACAACGACAAGTACGGCAAGCTGTCCCTTCCGGGCGAGACCCAGGTGGTGCTGCCAAAGGACGACGTCATCGTGTATTACGAGGAGCGGGCGAGCCTCCCGAGCGAGTCCAGCCTTCCGCCGCCCTCGGGGCTTCGGCTGCGGGTGCGATCCGCGGCCACGAAGGAGCAGGTCCCGGCCGAGAGCGTGGGAAGCCGCTCTACGTTCACGGTGAACGACATCAGCGGCATCAGCGTGGCGCGCCTCCGGGTGCCCGAGGAGGGCCTCTACACCGTCGACGCGAGGGTGGCGCAGGCCGGCGCCCCCGATCCCGCCTTGACCTTCGGGCCCGACCTGGACTTCGCGGCGCTGGCCATCCGCTGCCTGGTCGCGATCATCGCCGGGCTGGTGCTCTCGCTGCTCTTCGCGCTGTTGGGGCGGGCGCTGCGCCGCCCGCCCGCGCCGGCGCCGGTGCCCGCTCCCTATTCGAGCGCCCCGGTCGCGGCCTGGCAGGCGCCTCCGGGCTCCCCGCCCGCCGACCCCCAGACGGCGCTCGCTCAGCTCGACGAGGACCGCCGCATGGGGCGGATCGCCGAGGCCGAATACCAGGCTCGGCGACAGCAGATTCTCGACCGGCTCTAAGGAGGCGCTCCCCGGGCCACTGCTAGCCTCACCCGCCGTGTCAAAGGTCTGCTACTCCTGCAACAAGGGTCCCTCGTTCGGGAACAGCCGCAGCCACTCCATGGTGGCCACGAGGCGCCGTTTTGACCCGAACCTGCAGAAGGTCCGCATCGACGTGGGGGGCACCCCTCGCCGCGAGTACGTCTGCACGCGCTGCCTCAAGGCCGGCAAGGTCTCGAAGGCCGCGTAACCCTCGGCCTCCGCTTCGGTACAGATCCCGTGCCCGATGAGAGCCTCGTCCGCTTTCGCAGGGTCATCGCCGCAGCCTGCTCCGAGCTGGAGGCGCGACGGTCAGAGGTGAACGACCTCAATGTGTTCCCGGTCGCCGACGGTGACACGGGCGACAACATGACGATGACGCTGCGTGCAGTGCTCAATGAGCTCGACAGCATGGACGGACAGCTCATCGACGAGTACGGCCGCGACGCGCTGGTTGCGGCGGTGGCGCGGGCCGCCCTGCTGGGCGCGCGGGGCAACAGCGGCGTGATCCTCTCGCAGATCGTTCGCGGCGCCGCCGAAGAGTTGGCCTCACGGCCTGGCGAGCTCGTCGACCCCGTGCTGGTGTCCGCGGCGTTCGCGCGCGCCGCCGACGCCGCGTATGACTCGGTGCGCGAGCCGGCCGAGGGGACCATGCTCTCGGCGGTGCGAGCGATGGCCCACCGAATAGCCCACGATCTGGCCCACATGGACACGCCGCGACTGGGCGCCGAGGCCAGTCCGGCTGAGCAGGACGAGCTGATCGCGGAGGTGCTCGAGCGCGCTCTGGACGCCGGCAACGAGGCCGTGGAGCGCGGGCCCGAGCAGCTGGCCATCCTGCGCGAGTCGGGGGTCGTGGACGCCGGCGCCTACGGCCTGACCGTGATCATGGCCGGGGTGGTCGCGGCCCTGAGGGGCGCCGAGAGCGTGGCGCTCGACCACCAGGTGGTGGCGCCGGGGACGCTGCACCAACCCCACCACGAGTCGAGCCGGTTCCGCTACTGCACCAACTTCGCCGTCACCGGGCACGGTCTCGACTCGCACCCGTTCGTCCACTCCCTGGAGAAGCTCGGAGACTCGGTCCTGGTTGTGGGCGACGAGCACACGCAGCGCGTGCACGTCCACACCGACGAGCCCGAGCGCGCCGTCGCGCTGTTCGAGCCGGTGGGCGAGGTGTCCCGTCTCGACGTGGCCGACATGCGCGAGCAGGTGGCCGATCGCAGCGCGCGGGTGTCCGGTGACGGGGTCCCCGGGGCTGCGGAGACCCAGTGCGGGGTGCTGGCCGTGGCGAGCGGCGTGGGCATGGTTCGCCTGTACGAGGGCCTCGGCGCCCAGGTTCTCGAGGGTGGCCCCACGATGAACCCGTCCACCTACGAGCTGCTGGCAGGCATTCACGCGGTGCCGGCGCACGAGGTCATCGTGCTGCCCAACAGCCCCAACGTGCGCATGGCGGCCGACCGTGCCGCCGAGTTGTCCGAGAAGCCCGTGCGCGTCGTGCCCACGACCGCTGCCCAACAGGGCCTCGCCGCGCTGCTCTCCTTCGATGCCGGCCACGGCTGCGAAGCCAATGTCGCAGCATTGGCCAAGGCCACCGAGGGGCTCTCGCTGGGCGGGGTGGCCCCCGCCGCGAAAGACGACGCCCAGGGGAGATTCGAGGCCGGCGAGGCAGTCGGCTACGCCGGTGGGGAGTTGGTGGCCCACGGAGACCCTGCCGAGACCTTTGCCGAGACCGTTCGCCGGGTGGCCGCGGAGGCCGAGCTGCTGACCGTGCTCGCGGGTGAAGCGGCGCCGCTGGGCCGCCAGCAGCTGGAGGCGCTGCTGCCTGAGGGCGTGGAGCTGGACTTTCAGCAGGCAGACCAGCCGGCGTGGTGGTGGCTGCTCAGCGCTGAGTAGCGCCTGCGGGCATCCCTGCCCGCGCTTTGATGCCGATGGTGCCGTCCCGGCGCCGATGGCGTCCTCGCCTGGGTCGATCATTGCCGTATCGCCACCGCGTTCGCCACCACGGAGGATCTGAGCTTCGAGCGGGCGCTCGGGGCGCCGCTGCGCTCGCTGCCGCGCCCGAACCGCCTGTCCGAGCCGGTGACCCTGCCCGGCAAGGCAGGCAAGGCGCTCGAGGCGCTCGGGCTGCACACCGTCGGCGACCTGCTCGCCCATCTGCCTCGCGAGCACGCCGAGCGAGAGGGCCGCAAGGTGGCCGAGCTGCGACCCGGCGAGCGGGCAGCCGTCGCGGTGACGGTGCGCAGCGTGACCACCCGGCCGATGCGAAACCGTCGCGGACGCCGGGTGGAGGCCAGGGTGGCCGACGAGACGGGGCCGATGCTCGCGGTGTGGTTCAACCAGCCCTGGGTCGCGCGTCGCCTGGGCGCGGGCAGCGGGGTGCTGCTCTACGGCAAGCGCCAGGACCGCAACGTCTTCTGGGTCGAGGAGTTCGAGCCGCTCGACGGAGCGGCGCCGGCGCCGGGCACGGGCAAGGTCCCGCTGTACTCGGCCACCGACGGAGTGAGCGCCGCCCAGCTGCGCCAGCTGGTGTGGGAGCACTACGAGGCCTTCCGCGACTTGGTCGAGCCACTGCCGGCGGCGGTTCGCGTGGCCGAGCGCCTGGCCGACCGCTCGGCGGCCGTGGCGGCCGTCCATTTCCCCGACGACCAAGACGACGCCACCGCGGGGCGCGAGCGCCTGGCGCTTGAGGAGCTGCTGCTGTTGCAGCTGGCGGTGGCGGGGCGCCGGCGCATGCGCCACGAGTCACGCCGCGCGGCACCGCTGGAGATCACTCGCGAGCGCGTGGACGCCTGGACGGCGAGTCTGCCCTTCGAGCTCACCGGCGACCAGCGCTTGGCGCGGGAGCAAATCGACCGCGATCTACAGACCGAGCGCCCCATGCAGCGGCTGCTGATGGGCGAAGTGGGCTCGGGGAAGACCGCGGTCGCCCTGGGCGCGATGCTGCGCGCG
>Ga0136616_10001957_pt1 | contig 10876 bp, 11 predicted proteins | sample AntDrymUQ2992106_2_FD_106648 | JGI IMG/M metagenome (GOLD analysis project Ga0136616, IMG submission 106648) | Polar desert sand microbial communities from Dry Valleys, Antarctica - metaG UQ299 (21.06) | ecosystem: Environmental > Terrestrial > Soil > Desert | place: Antarctica: Dry Valley... | reverse complement strand
CGGTGACGGTGATGGTGACTGCGGCGCAGGAATTGGCGGCGCTGCTCGGCTCAGGTAGGGCCGTCGCGCTGACCGGAGCGGGCATCAGCACGGACTCCGGCATCCCGGACTACCGCGGACCGGATTCGCCGCGTCGTACGCCGATGACGATCACGGAGTTCAGCAGCGGCGAGCAGGCCCGGCAGCGGTATTGGGCCCGCAGCCATGTCGGGTACGCGCGGATGACCCGGGCGCTCCCGAACGACGGGCACCTGGCGATTGCCGACTTGGAACGGCTCGGCGCCATCCGCGGCCTGATCACCCAGAACGTCGACGACCTGCACCGGGCGGCCGGGAGCCAGAACGTGATCGACCTGCATGGCCGGATCGCCGATGTGATCTGCCTGGACTGCGCGGCCCGTACGCATCGGTACGAACTGCAGGACCGGCTCGCCGAACTCAACCCCGGCTTCGTCGAACGAGTCGGCGCGGCGATCGAGACGGCCCCCGACGGTGACGCGGTGCTGGCCGACGTGGCCGGGTTCCGGATCGCTGATTGTACGGCGTGCGGTGGGCGGCTCAAGCCCGACGTGGTCTTCTTCGGCGAAAACGTCCCCCGTGGCCGAGTCGAGGCTGCCTTCGATCTGGTCGATCATGCGGATCTGTTGCTGGTCGCCGGCTCCTCGCTGACGGTGATGTCCGGTCTGCGGTTCGTACGACGGGCGCGGCTGCGACGAGACATCCCGGTGGTGATCATCAACCGGGGCCCGACCCGAGGTGACGAGTTCGCCACGCTGCTGATCGATGGCGGCTGCTCCGAGGTGCTCACGGCGTTGGCGGACACGGTCGTTCAATGCACCCCCAAACCGGGCGGTAGTTCCAGCCTTGCCCGGCCCCCGGATGCTCAGTCGAACAGGGCGCGGCCCCAGTAGTCGTCCGGGCCGTCCACACCCGGCGGGCAGGCGAAGATCGCGCTGGAGGTGTGCCGGATGTACTCGTTCATCAGGTCGGTACGCAGGTTTCGCTGCACTCGGATGAACCCGGTCCGAGGATCGCGCTGGTAGGCGAGAAAGAACAGCCCAGCGTCCAGGCGACCCAACTCCGTGGTCCCGTCGACGAAGCTGTAGCCCCGCCGGAGGAGTGCTGACCCCTCGTTGGAGTTCGGGTTGGCCAGCCGGATGTGGGCGTTCTCCGAAATCGAGGCCGCGGTCAGGTCGACCGGATCAAACTCCTCGCCGGTACCCAGCGGTGCGCCCTCGCGCTTGGTCCGGCCGATGATCTGCTCCTGCTCGACCAGCGAGGTGCGGTCCCAGGTCTCGATCGTCATCGCGATCCGGCGGCTCACCACGTACGAACCCCCGGTCAGCCACTCCGGCCCGTCCCCGGACTGCACCCAGACGTTGTCCTCGAGGGCCGAGCCGGCCTCGGCCTTGAGGTTGTTCGTGCCGTCCTTGAACCCGAACAGGTTTCGTGGCGTCTGTTGGCCGACCGACGTGGACGACGTACGACCGAAACCCAGCTGGGACCAGCGAACCGACACGACGCCGAAGCCGATTCGGGCCAGATTGCGCACCGCGTGTACGGCGACCTGCGGATCGTGCGCACAGGCCTGGATGCAGAGATCTCCGCTGCTGATCTCCGGACGCAAGGTGTCGCCGGGAAACGCAGGGAGATCCTCGAGGGCCTCCGGTTTCCGTGCGGCCAGGCCGAAGCGGTCCGCGCCACCCGGACCGACGAACATTCCAGGACCGAATCCGACCGTGATCGTCAGGCCGCTGGCCGGGAGATCGAGCGCCTCGCCGGTGTCGTCCGGGGGTGATTCGGCTACCTCCGGGATGGCGCCGCCCTCGCCGCTGCCTCGCCTCGAGTCATCCGGCGGGCGGCCGCGGTCCACTCCTGGAGCATGGCCTGCAGTTCGGTGCGGTCGTCGGTGACGATGTCGAAGGCGGCGAAGTGCAACCGGTCCTGAGCCGGGGTGACGATCCCGGCCTGGTGTGCACCGTCGAACTCGGTAGCCGCGGCCAGGTCGCCGTACCCGGCTCCTCCCGTACGCCCCCCCGGCCCACCCGGACCGCCGGCTTCGGCTACTGAATCGCCGAGCAGGAAACCGACTCCCCCGCCGGCCAGCACACCCGCCGTGCCCGCCCCGGCCAACCCGAACAACCGCCGACGCGACAGCCTGGGCCCGGACCCCGCGCCCGGTGCAGCCCGCGTTTCCTCGCTCATCACCTTTTCCAATCCAGATCGGTCATCCGGCGATCACCCCAGCAACCTGGCTGACCTCTTCGGCCAATGCGTTGATCGCGTCGGAGAGCGCCTGCAGCTGGTCCGCGCTGAGCTGGTCGTGGAACTGCCAGCCGTCGCCGGAACGGTGCACCTCGAGCGCGGCCGTGGCATCCGCGAACTCGGTGTCCAGCGCGACGACCAGTTCCGGATCGCGTTCCTCGAGTGCCGGACGCAGCGCTTGTACGGCAGCCTCCGAGCCCTCGAGATTGGCCGCGAAGTCCCATAGGTCGGTGTGCGAGTAGCGGTCCTCTTCGCCGGTGATCTTGCCGGTGGCGATCTCGTCGAGCAGTTCCTTGGCTCCGTTGGCCAGCTGAATCGGCGACAGCTCGGTGGTGTTGGCCAGCTCCACGACTTCGGCGACGTCAACCTGCAACTTCTCCGCGATCGGCCCGGACTGCGAGACGTCACCGAGCACCCATAGGTCGTATTCCAGCCGGTGCCAGCCAGTGAACTCTTCGCCTTCGGCCTGGTCGCCGTCGCGGCCGTCGATGGCGGGGTCGAGGTCGCCGAAGATCTCTGCGACCGGTTCGATCCGCTCCCAGTACGTACGGGCTACCGGGAACAGCGCCTTGGCGCCGGGAATATCGCCGGCCAGGATCGCGGCGACGAACTCGTCGTTCTTCTCGGTCAAGGCGACGGTCTGGCTCTGTACGTACCGGGAGTAGTCCTCGGTTGCCTGGGCGAGCAGCTCGTCCTCGGTCAGCCGCTCTGCGTCGCCGGTGACGGTCAGATCGTTCCGGATGCCGTCGCCGATCATCCCTGGCTTGCAAGCGGTTTGGTAGTCGCCGGCTGCGAGCTCGACGATCAGCTCACGGGTCAGACCGGGCGCGATGTTCTCGACCTCGCCCATGACCCGGTCGCCCTCGGCGTAGACGTAGAACTCGGTGACCCGGTTGCCGTTGTTGGTCACCGCGAACGTGTGCGTACCCGCCGGCAGTTCGGCGACGTCAACGTCGCAGGAATCGTCACTGGCCGCCACTGCGATCAGACCTGCCTCGCCTCCGGCCGCACCGCCGCCACCGGAACCGCCGCCGCTGCATCCGGCGAGCACCAGGGCACCGGCAGTGGCCGTCAGGCCCAGCCGTACGAGCAAGTTTCGGGTCATCAAAGGATCTCCAAGCGGCAACGGGGTGCGAGGCAACGACGGGGTGGTCATGTCCTGCTGACGGCTGGCGCCGCAGCGGTGGCAACGGGCTCGGGTGCGTTGGTCCTGGCTGGGGCGGGTTCAGTCGCGCGCGGCCAGAGGAAGAACGCGAGTACCGGGATCAGGTACCCGAGGTAGGCGATCATCTCCAGGACCGACGGTGCCGCCGTGATGTTGAACATCCCGGCCAACGCGGCGCCGTACCAGGAGTTCGGATCCAGCGTCCCGGAGATGTCGAAAGCCAGTGTGTTCAGGCCGGGTAGGACCTCGGCCTCCTGGAAGTCGTGGATGCCGTACTTGAAGATTCCGGCAGCCACGAAGATCAGGGCGACCCCGCTCCAGGTGAAGAAGGTGCCGAGGTTGATCCGGACCGCACCGGCGTACAGCCCGAATCCGATCGCGATCGCGGTCAGCAGGCCGGCAGCGATGGCCAGCAGCGGGGCGGTGGACGTCGTCGCGCCCTGTACTGCGGAGAAGAACAGCAGTGCGGTCTCCAGGCCCTCGCGTACGACGGAGACGAACGCGAGGCCCGCCACCGCGGCCGTCCCCAGTCCGACCGCTTGTTCGAGCTTGCCTTGCAGCTGGCCTTTGAGCGCCCGGGCGGTACGGCGCATCCAGAAGATCATCCAGGTCACCAGCGCGACGGCGATGACCGAGGTGATCGCCTCGAACAGCTCCCGGGAGCGGAAGTCCGACAACACGCTGGTCTGGGTGAAGGTCAGCAGTCCCCCGAAACCGACGCTGAGCGCAACCGCCACGGCCACGCCGAGCCAGACCGGCGGCAGCTGTCGCCGGCGATCGGACTTGACCAGGTAGGCGATCAAGATGCTGACCACCAGGGTGGCCTCGAGTCCTTCGCGGAGCCCGATCAAATAGCTGGCTAGGAATGCCTGATCCACCGAGCACCTTCCGAATGAGACGACGAAGGTAAGGCTTACCTAATTCAGGTGGCTGCGCAAGTTCCGGCAATCCAACGGAGCACCACTACGGTCTGACCCTCGGCCAGCGTGCTGGTCCGGCATGCGCCCAGCTGGCACCCAGCGTTGCAAGGTCCTCTCAGTCGAACGAGTTCAGCAGGATCAGCTACATCTCGAGTCGTCCGGCGATGCACGTCACGGTGCCGCCACCGACCCAGACGGCTCCATCGACGTCGACCGAGACGTGGACGCGTCCCGCGCGACCCAGGGCCGTTCCTTGGCTGACGACGTACGGGGCGGTTGCCCGACCGGTCCTCAGCAGCCATCCTGCGAGCGAGGCGTTCAAGCTCCCGGTGACCGGATCCTCCACGGTGGCATGGTCTTTGGGGAAGAACGCGCGTACCTCGAAGGAGTACGGCGATCCTGGTGGGTACGGACCCACGACACCCAGCTCGAGATCGATAAAGCCTGGCCGCAGGGCGAGCACCGCGTCGGCGCTCTCGAGCAGGACCCCCACCCATCCCGGTCCGTTGTCGGCCCATTGGGCGTCCACGATGTCGGGTCGCGCGATGCCCAGCATGGAGGCGATTCGCCCCAGCAGCGCGTCGTCGACCGGCCCGTCGCGCACCAACGGCGGCGCGGCGAAAGCGAGTCCGTGAGCGGTTCGGCGAATCCGGACCAGCCCGGCAGCGCACTGCTGCACGATGTCCTCGCCATCAGAGTTGTTCTCGTCCCGGGCATCGGCGCGAGCACCCGCGCGGGCAGGATGTCCGGCGGCCAGCCAAGCGTGGCAGGTGCCCAGTGTCGGGTGCCCGGCGAACGGGAGTTCGGCAACCGGGGTGAAGATCCGTACCCGGTAGTCGGCGCGCGGCTCGGTAGGCGGCAGGACGAACGTCGTCTCGGAAAGGTTCGTCCAGTGCGCGAAACGCTGCATCTCCTCGGCGCTCAGACCTTGGCCGTCCAGAACGACGGCGACCGGATTGCCGCGATAGGGCGTATCGGTGAAGACATCGACCTGCTGAAACGGGCGGCTCATGTACGCAGTCTGCTCCCAGAGGGCCGCCCGCACGCCCCGACGCCTTGATGATGCTTATGGATCCGAAGTCTTCGACCGGCCCTGAACCGCTGCGCGCATTAGGCTCGGCCGGCCATGCGAGACACATCGAGCCAGCCGCACCGGGCGTCGGCAGTTCGCGAGGTGGCCTATCCGGTCGAGCATGTCTGGTCGGCGATGGCGAGTCTGCTGCCGTACTGCTCGGTTTGCGACGTCTCGGTAATCGTGGACAGTCCAGGGGATCTCGAAGCCGGTACGAAGTTCCGCGCCTTCTCCGGCCACGCCGCGCAAACCGACGGGATGCCCTCGGCCGAGGGAGGAATGGCCGGCGAGATCGTCGACTGGGCGCCGCAGCAAACGGTTGCCACCCGGCTCGAGGCCGCCAGCGAAACCGTCGTGGTCTGCGTCGAAATGGCCCCGGCCAGTCAAGACACCACGCTGGTGACGATCAGCGTTCAGGTGACACCGCGTCTGCGCAGCCGGCTGGCGGCGGCCATGAGTCGGTCCAGTTACGCCCGGATGGCTCGGCGCACTGTCGAGGGCGAAATCCAGAAACTGCCGGCACATCTTGCCTTGCTGGAAGAACCCGAGGGCTGATCGGACGAAGATCATGAGCGCTTCAGGCGCGGTGGCGGTGCACCCAGGGCGCCTCACGATCATGCAAACGTCTGAAAACATCGTCCGGGTCGGTCTTGCCTCTCCCCCAAGGGGAGACCACACAGTCTTCTGGCATGACACTTCATGACGCACCATCCGCGCCCGTTACCTCCACCGAGTCGGCGGAGACCTCGACCGCCGTGACCCGAGATTCCGGCCCAGCCCTCCGGGATCGACCTGCCCACGGCGACCCCCCGGCTCGTCGACGTACCCGCTCGCCAGGTCTTCATGCTCGACGGGATCGGATCCCCTGAGTCGGCGGACTTCGGTAGGGCGGTGCGGAGGCTCTACGCCGCTACGGGCAGTGCCGACCTGCCGCTCGAGGGTCTGTGGACCCAGGATGGCCGCGACGACTTCGAGCTGTCCAGCGACAAGGACACCTGGCGGTGGACCCTTGTGCTGCCGGCGGGCGAGAACCCGGACACGTCGCGACTGCCGGGACGACACCACGAGATCTACCTCGACGACCCGCAGACCTGCCCGCCCGCCGAACTGCGCACGATCATCCGACAAACCGTGCAATGAGCCGTTATGCGCATAACGTCCCAGAATCGGGCCAAAAGCCGGCCGTTATGCGCATAACGTCCCAGAATGGGGGCCGAAAATCGGACGTCGTGCGTGACTAGTCGCGGCTCGGCCAGGCGAAGAAGCCCTTGCCTGACTTGGCCCCCAGCTCTCCACGTGCCACCTTGTCGCGCAACAACTCCGGTGGAGCGAACCGATCGCCCAGGGTCGCCATCAGGTGCTCGGCGATACCGAGCCGTACGTCGAGGCCCACCAGGTCCGTGAGCCGCAGCGGACCCATCGGCCACCGGTAGCCCAGCCGCATCGCCGTGTCGATGTCCTCGGCACTTCCGACGCCCTCTTCGAGCATCCGGATCGCCTCGAGCCCGACTGCGACGCCGAGCCGGCTGGTGGCGAAACCGGGAGTGTCCCGGACGAGGATGGATTCCTTGCCCAGTGCGGTGATCCAGCCGCGGGCCCGCTCGATCACCGCGTCGGTCGTACCGTCGTGACGGATGAGCTCGACCAGGACGCTGGCCGGTACCGGGTTGAAGAAGTGCATTCCGACAAAGCGTCCCGGATCCGTCACGGCGGCGGCAAGCTCGGTGATCGGCAACGACGAGGTGTTCGTCGCGAGCATCGCCTCCGGCCCAGCGGCGGACGAGATGCGTTGCAGCACATCAATTTTCATCGTGATATCTTCGGGTACGGCTTCGACATAGAGTTCCGCATCGGTCGGCAGTGCGCCCGTACGTACGTCAATCCGTGCAAGAACAGCGGCGGCAGAGTCGATCTTGCCCCGTTCCTGTGCTTTGACCAACGCTGTGTTCAGCCGGTCGCGGGCGGTGGCGGTGAACTCCTGGCTCGCCTCGATCACCGTCACTGTCGAGCCGACGGTGGCGAAGGACTGCGCGATGCCGGCGCCCATCGTTCCGCCGCCGACAACTACGACTCTCTCGGGATACATGGCCTCATCCTGCCCAGCGCCCGGCCACGGATCGAACACCCCGCCAGCCGGGCCGCGGGTCTGCTCCGCCACCCGAGCCGCCTTTGCCTACTCCGTGTGCCGACATGCCGGTCGCCTAGCCAGCGGGTCTCGACACCCGGTAGGCAAGGGCCGCGTCACGTACGGGTCGGCTGTCTCGTCCATTGGGTACGGCATGCGCCATGCCGCCGTCGGCGCTGCGCGGAGGTACGGGTACGGGAAGGTGGGACTTGTGCAAGCAGAGCGTGCGGCGGAGATCTTCGCCGAGCAGCGCGGCTATCTGCTCGGCGTCTCCTATCGGCTGACCAGCAGCTGGGCCGATGCCGAGGACCTGGTGGCCGAGGCGTGGCCGCGGTGGGCGGAGCACGCCGATGAGGTGGTCGACCCGCGAGCCTGGCTGACCCGGGTCGTCGGGCGGCTGTCGTTGGATCATCTGCGCTCGGCCCGGGTACGGCGCGAGACCTACGTCGGGCCGTGGCTGCCCGAACCGTTGATCACCGCGGCGCCCGTCACAGCCGGCGGTGGCGGCTTGGGCAGCCGCGGCGTCGGAGGCAGCGGCGGTGGAGGTGCAACCACCGTTGTCGGTGCCAGCGGCCCGGGGTCGGACCCGCTCGACGTCCTGGTCCAGGACGAGTCGGTACGGATGGCATTTCTGGTCCTGCTCGACGAACTCACCCCGGAGCAACGCCTGGCCGTCGTCCTGCACGACGTACTCGCCCTGGACTTCACCGATATCGCCGACGTGCTCGGCTGTTCGGTCAGTAATGCCCGGCAGCACGCCTCCCGAGGACGGCGGCGGCTGAGCGAGGCCGACCCGGTGCCGCGCCAGTCGGCCGAACTGGCATGGTCGGTGCTCGGCGAGATGTCCACCGCGCTGTTCGCCGGGGACATCGATCGGTTGGCCCGACTGCTGGCGCCGGCTGTGGTGCTCACCAGCGACGGTGCCGGCGAGGTCACCGCGGCCCGACGACCGGTCGTGGGTGCCGCCAAGGTCGCTGGGTTCCTGACCGGACTCGTCGCGCGGTACGGGCAGGGCGCGAGCGTCGCGCCGGTCCTGGTCAACGGTGATCCGGGCTTCCTGGTCCGGGTGGACAGCGCCGAGCCGCGGGTCGGGCGGTCGGGCCGGAGCCGGAGGCGCGCCGGGGCAGGGGTGGGAATTGCCCCGATCTCTGCGTACACCTTCAGCCTTCGCGGTCGCCAGATCGTCGCCATGTACGCCGTACTCGCCCCAGCCAAGCTGACCCGGTTCCGCTGAACCCGCTACCTCGCCGCCTCTGCTTCGCAGACCGCACTTTCTCCGGAGAAAGTCACTCCAGGGGGCGCCCAGACGGCACTTTCTCCGGAGAAAGTCACTTCTGGGCAATCTGACGGGACACCGCGGCGCGTGCTGGGAGCGGGACGACGCAGGCATCGCCGGTGCTGAAGCCCTGCGAGTGCAGGCCCAGGCTGCTGTTGAACCGGGCCCGCATGTTCTCCAACGCGATCAGGTACGTCAGTTCCACCACGCCCGCATCGCCGAACCGTTCCCGCAGGTCGGCGACCAGCTCGTCGGAGACCGCGGACAGCTCACCGCTGACCGCCTCGGCGTACCCGAACGCCGCCCGCTGGTCGGCATCAAAGGCGTCCGACGAACGCCAGCGCGCGGCCTCTTTCAGCGTCGCCGGGTCCAACCGCTTGCGCTCCCACAGCGACGCGCCGAAGTCGACGCACCACGAACAGCCCAGGTGCACGGCGGTGACGAAGACGACCAGGTGATCGAGGTGCTCGGGCAGCACGCTGCGTCGGCGCTGTCCGGCCATCTCCATCAGCGCCCATGGCCAGAAGACGCCGGGATGATGGCTCATCACCAACGCGCTGTCGAGTTCAGCGCCGTAGCTCTTGGTGGCATAACCGAGGGCTCCCAGGGTCAGGAACGACGGCCGCTTCGTACGGTCCTCCAGGGCGAGCGGGATACGGGCCACGGGGTGCCTCCAGCACGTGTGTGCAGCCCGCCGATCGGGCCGTCGTCAGTACGACGAGGTAGCCGTCGACGACGTGACAGCACCGAGACCAAGCCCCGATTCAGCACCGAGGTCCGGCGCCGAGACCCAGCCCCGAGACTCAGCCCCGAGGCACGGGACCGAGATCGTGAGCGCCTGAGGTCCAGTGCGGCTGCACCCTGGGCGCTCATGATCATGCAGCCGAGGCGAGCACGTAAACCGATAAGCATCGCCTTTCGGCTCACGGGTCGGGCAGCCGCCCCAATGAGCAGCTGCCTCGTCGACGGCGGGGCGGGTCGTTCTCGGCTACCAGAGTCCGGCCGGGAGTTGGCCCTCGAGAGCGAGCAGCGCCTGCTTGGATTCGACGCCGTCCCCACCGCTGAACCCGCCCAACCCGTTTCCGGCCACCACCCGATGGCAGGGCACGAGGATCGGAATCGGGTTGCTGCCCATGATCGAACCGATGCCGCGCGCCGGGATCGTCGACCCGCACCGCTTGGCCAGCTCGCCGTAGGTCACGACCTGTCCGAAGCGCACGGTCTCGCAGAGCTTCCCCAGCACCAGGCGCTGGGCCGCCGACATCAGCCGCCAGTCCAGCGGCACGGTGAACTCACGCAGCGAACCGGTGAAGTACGCCGCCAACTCCGTACGGACCAGGTCGGTTCGAACCGGATCGTCGACCACCGCAAGCCCGATCCGTGCAGCGATCCGAGACCGTACGTCGGGGCTGTCCCGGAAGTGCGTCGCTGCCACCCCCGACTCGGTGACCGCAACCAGGACGTCCCCGACCGGGGTCGGTACGGCGGCAAAGGCCACCGTGTCGAGCGTGCCTCCTGAGGACAGCTCGCCAGTCACGTCCGGACGGGACTGCACATGACCATCCTGCGCCACCGCACCGACCCCTCCCGTTGATCATCGGCAAATCAGGGGGTTCTCGCGGGGGAAACCCCCATCTCGCCGATGATCAACTTCGCGCGAGGGGCGACCGGCGCGCCGTCGACTCAGCCGATGGCGTCCGGCCCGTCGGTCGTGAACATCGTGACCAGGTCCATCCCGCCCCACTCCTGCAGGTTCGCACCGGAAGCGCCCCATTCCGGGGACTTGAAGGCCGCCTTCATCGACTCCGCGTCAGCAAAAACCAGCTCGGCGACCAGGTAATAGGCCGGTTCGCCGACGAGTTGGCGCTTGACCCGGTGCACCTTGTTCTCCAGCAGACCGGGCGTGCCCGCGACGATCGGCACGTGCGTACCGAAGTACGCCGAGTCGAAGGCGTCGGCATCCGGCGGCGTCCGATAGAGGGCGAAGAAGGACACCGTCATCGCTGGACCGCCTTGATCTCCAGGAACTCCTCGAGCCCGGCGGTGCCGAACT
>Ga0136616_10001956_pt1 | contig 10879 bp, 10 predicted proteins | sample AntDrymUQ2992106_2_FD_106648 | JGI IMG/M metagenome (GOLD analysis project Ga0136616, IMG submission 106648) | Polar desert sand microbial communities from Dry Valleys, Antarctica - metaG UQ299 (21.06) | ecosystem: Environmental > Terrestrial > Soil > Desert | place: Antarctica: Dry Valley... | reverse complement strand
TGAAGCCGGCCTACCGGCCGCGGCGCCGCGGCGCCCACCAGGCCGGCGTCACCCGCTGAACGGCGCGGCGCGCGAACCGCTGGCATACGAACTTCCACGTCATTCGGTCAGCGACGGAGGAGCTCGCGATAGAGCGCTCGGTGCGCTTCGCCGGTGCGCTTCGCCGAGAAGCTCTCGGCGCGGCTGCGACAGGCCGCGACCGTGGATGGCGACTCGGCCAGCTCCAGCACCTCGAGCAGCGCCCGCGCAACCGCGCGCTCGTCGTCGCCCTCGAACAGCCGGCCGACCTCGGGACGGTCGATGATCTCGGGGATCGCGCCGTCGTTGGCGCCCACGGCAGGTGTCCCGGAGGCCAGCGACTCGACCAGCACCAGCCCGAATGCCTCGTTTCGCGAGCACAGAGCCGAGCCCCACGCCGTCGCCAGCATCTTGCTCACGGCATCTGCTGTCGGCGCCAGGAGCCGCACGCCGCGCGGCTCGCCGAGCCTCCTCGCCAGGGCCGGGTCGTCGGGGCGCAGCAGCAGCAGCTCGGCGTCCGGGCGGTCGCGCCGCACCAGCTCGAAGGCGCGAACCAGCAGCTCGACCCGCTTGCGCGCATCCTCCGGGGCGGCGGCGCAGGCCAGGGTCGGCACCGGTGACCGCGCTCCGGGCCTGAAGCGGGCGAGATCGACGCCGGGATGGATCACCCGCGCCTCGACCCCGAGCCAGCGCCAGGTCGCCTCGCGGGCGGCGCAGCTGAGGACCACGACCGCGTCGGAGCGTTCCACAGCGAGCTCGAGCAGGCGTCGGCGCAGGCGCAGGTTGGAGACGTTGGCACGCTCGGGGACGCCGGTGAGCGAGAAGACCGCGGGCCCCCCGGTGCGGGTAGCCCAGCGCGTGCTGGCGACCGCATCGGTGAGAAAGAAGGCGTGCGCGAGATCGAATGCCCGGCGGCGAAGCTCGCGGTAGGAGAAGGGCACGTGCGAGAGGCGCTCCTGGATCCCCCGCAGGCGCAGAAGACCCTCCGGCGGCCGCCGGCTGCGCACGACGCAGACCCCGTCCTCGACAGTGCGGCTGCGGCGATGCGGATGGCTGGTGATGATCGTCGCACCGTCGGCGCGCCGAACCAGCTCCTGCGCGAGGTCATGGACGAGGCGCTCGTTGCCGCGCCGGACCTCGGGCCAGTAGGCGAAGTTCAGCAGCGCGACCTCGAGCCGCTCGGGCTCGCTCACAAGACCAGGCTGCGATGGCGTGCGCTTCCCAGGGCCAGCGTCCCGATCTCCGCGAGGTCGACGGCGACCCGACCGGGCAGCTCGATCGCGCTCAGCAGCCGGCCGCGCGGGCCCGGGCCGCGCAGGCCGAGCGCCCGCGAGACGTACGGGAGGGCGAGGCCGGCCAGCGCCGGTCGGCGACCGGCGCCGCCCGCGGCGACAATCGCCAGCGGCAGCTCCAGATGCGAGGGCCGCCAGAAGACTCGCAGCAGCATGCGCCGGCGCAGTTGCGGATGCCGGCGCACGACGCCGGGCAGCTGCTGCCACTTGAAGTTCAATCGGATTACCGCCGCCAGCGAGAAGGCCTCGACCGCGTGAAAGACGAGCGCGCCGGGAACGCCCACCAGCCTGGCCCCCACGCCCCTTGCCCGCAGGGCGAGATCGGTGTCCTCCCCGGCCGCCGCCGTCAGCCGTTCGTCGAAGCCTCCGGCGCGCTCGAGCAGGGCACGCGGGTAGGCGATGTTGCAGGTCTGGCCCAAGTCGTCTGGCGGATCGACGCGAAGCGAGCGATGGTGGGGAGCGGCGAAGACGCCGGTCTCGAGTGGGTCGGGGCGGGTCGTCCCCTGGAGGATCGCCTGCGGGTCGCCGGCTGCCCGGTCGAGCGCCCGCAGCCAATCAGGGTGCGGTCGGCAGTCGTCGTCGGTGAAGGCGACGAGCGGCGCCCGCGCCTCGCGCCAGCCGAGATTTCGCTGTCGCGCGGGGCTGCCCGTGCCCGGCGTCACGCGCAGGTAGCGAAGGCGCCCAGCCGCGGCGAGCGGATGCCTGGCCAGCCTCGCGAGCAGCTCCGGGCCCTCGTAGTCGTGCACCACGATGATCTCGAAGTCGGCGTGGCCGAGGGACTGCTCGGCGAGCGCGTTGAGTAGCCACCAGAGGCGCAGGTGCCGGCCATGCGAGGGAACGACGACGCTGATCCGCGGGGTCATGCGACCGGGCAGCATCGCAGTTGGGCTTACCTCGGGCAGCCGGGGCCGCGGCCGCGCCGCAGTCTTGAGACGATCGCGGGCGTGAGCATGGCCAACCGTTGGGCTTCGAGACTGCTGCGCCGTGGCGACGGCGGTCGCCGGGCGCGGAATTCGCAGGGCGAGCGAGACGACCAGGCCGTCGCCGGGGAGCTGCGCGGGCTTGACCCGGTCGACCGCGAGATCGTCGAGCGCTCGCTTCCGCACACGATGACCGGGGTGATGCGCCTGCGGGCGATCGTCGATGCGGTTCGCTACTGCGCTGCGGCCGAGCTGCCCGGCGCCTTCGCCGAGTGCGGCGTCTGGCGCGGCGGGTCAGTGCTGGCGATGATCTCGACCCTGCAGTCGATCGGTCTCGACGACCGCGACATCTACCTCTACGACACCTTCGCCGGCATGACCGAGCCCTCCGAGCACGACCTCTCAGAGCTCGAGCCCCCCGCCCTGCGGACCTGGCAGGCTGCCGAGCGCGACGGGGTCCGCGCCTGGTCGTCGCTGTTCGACCCCGAGTCGTTCAGCGAGGACGCCGTGCGCGAGTTGCTGCTGGCGACCGGCTACCCGCCCGAGCGCCTGCACTTCGTCCGCGGAGCGGTCGAGCAGACGCTCCCGAACAGGGCACCCGGCGAGCTCGCCCTGCTGCGGCTGGACACGGATTGGTATCAGTCGACTCGCCACGAGCTGCGCCACCTGTACCCGGCGCTGGTCCGTGGAGGGGTGTTGATCATCGACGACTACGGCCACTGGGCCGGGGCCCGTCGCGCCGTCGACGAGTACTTCGCCGAGCACGGTGTGCGCCCGCTGCTGACCGCGGTCGACTACACGGCCAGGGTCAGCGTCAAGGTTTGATCGGTACGTCTACGCGAACGAGGGCCACGGCGTCTGCGCCTGGTGCTCGCGCCAGCGATCGCGGCCGGGGAGCCTGCAGTCGGGGTGCCAGGGCTTGTTGGCCCCGGGGCCCTCGAAGTGGCGGATGCCTGGATGGCTGCGCGCCAGGGCGACGGCCTCGGGGCCGAAGAGCTCGAGGCTCGCGGCGAAGAGGTGAACCGCGTTCATGCAGTTCCAGCGCGGGTGCAGGGGGACGCACCGGGGTCCGAGCACGAGGTTGAGCGCGTCCTGGTCGGGCCACTCGAGCCGGGTGCCCGCCTCGAGCGCGCACTCGCGCACCCGCCGGGCGCAGTCGTCGCGGCGCATCAGCTCGAGATTGATCAGCAGGACGCCGCTGTTGAAGTAGGGCTGCGAGGCGGGCAGGCCGAGCTCGGCCGGACGCTGGACGTGGTTGTGCTGGAAGACATTGCTGACCGCGGCGACGTAGCTCGCCGAGAGGTCGGTGGTCCACAGCTCCTCGAGCGAGTCGACGGCCAGCGTGTCGACGTCGAGGTAGAGCACCCGGTCGATGCCCGGGAGCAGGTCGGGGAGCAGGATCCGGTACCACATCGCCGATGTGAACTCGGGCCGGGTCGGCAGATCGCCGACCGCCTGCTCGTCGATCGCGAGGAAGTCGATCGACCCCCCGAGGCGCTCCACCATCCGCGCAAGCTCAGACGCGAGATCGTCGTCGAGTCCGCGATCGCACAGGTAGTGGACATGGAGGGTCCGCTCGCCGGCGTTGGCGAGCACCGAACGCAGCATCGCGGCGCTGCGCTGGACGTAGGGCCCGCGAGCCGCGCAGGCCAGATGGAGGTCAGGCAAGAGGGCGCTCGAGCCGGTAGAGATGGAAGTGGTCCTCGACGCGAAGCAGGGAGCGCACGGCGGGATCGTCGAGCACCGGTTCGCGGCACTCGAGCCGGTATCCGGCGCGTTGCAGCAGGGGTGCGAAGTCCCGGCGGGTCCCGTCTGGCTCGAGGGTGAGCAGCTCGGTCGGCTCGTTGGGCACGATCAACAGCGACGGGATCTCGAGGCGACGCAGCAGGCCGATCCACCACTCGACCGCGGCGTGGGTGCACTCCGAGAACGAGTGGATGTTGACCGCCAGGTCGAAGCCGCCGGGGACCAGCGCCGAGTCGATCTCGTCCAGTGCCAACGCCCGTGCTGGCGGCGAGCACTGCCTGAACCGCAGGTAGTAGTCGCAGACGAAGGTCGCCTCCGGGATCGCGTCGACGCAACAGACATCCTCGAGCTGCTCGTAGGCACCGGCCAGCCGGTGGGCGAATCGGCCGTAGCCGGCCCCGACGTCGAGCACGGACAAGCGGGGACGCGCCGAGAGCTCGAGCCGGCGTTCGAGAAAGGAGATCTCGTTGACCGAATCGAGCAGGTCACGGCTGACCTTGCCGTGCCCGGGATAGCTGAAGGTCCAGCAGCCAAACGCCCCGTCTTCGTGCAGTCGGTCGAGCAGCCCGAGCGCGTCGCGATCGCGCACGTAACGCATCAGCACGAAGTACTTGAGCGCGCTGATCCGCGGCAGCTCGCGGTAGTGCCAGGTGATCAGCGTCTCGCCGCGGAAGTAGCGCAGGTCCAGGAACAAGCGCACGGCACCCTCGGTCCACCGCGAGGCGGGGCCGACCGCGGCGGACCGGTTCGCCGCGTAGGCGGCGCGCAGCCGCTGCAGCTTCGGGTTGTCGGGGCGAAGCTCGCGTTCGGCGCCCTCCGGCAGCGGGGTGCTCTGGTCGTGAAGCGTGGTCAGGTAGCGCCGGTCCGCCTCGGTGATCGCGATTAGGTCCGGTGCCGCGGCCGGGCGCGCCCGCTGCAGAAGGCGACGAAGGCGGGACGTTCTCGCGGAGATCCTGGTCAACGGTCTTCGTGCGCCGAGATGCCGCGAACCGCGGGGCGCAGGCGACGCCACCTGCGGGTCAGCTCGTCGCCGTTCGGGCGCAGGCAGAAGGTGTCGAAGCCCTCCTCCATGGTCTCGTAGCCGAGCTGGTCGAGGTGGGCGCGGCAGTCACGCCGAGCCTCGCCGCTGAGGTGGTAGTGCTCGTAGACGATCACCCGTGGCCGCCTGTTCGCCAGGTCGATCCCCCGCAGGATCTCCCAGTCGTATCCCTCGGCGTCGACGAGCAGGAGGTCCAGGCGATCGACCGAGTGTCGGCGACACAGCGACTCGAAGGTCAGCGAGGGGACCAGGGTGCGAACCAGGCGGCCGTCGATATCGGGGATCTGATCGCGGTGGCTGAGCACGACCGCCGAGGACAGCGAGCCGATCCCGTCGTACCAGTCGGGCAGCCGCGCGCGCTCGGCCGAGCCCGCCCTGCGCAGGTGAAAGAACGGCAGCTCGCCGTCGCGGGGGCCGATCGCGGCGTTCTCGAGGACGATCCGATCGAGCTCCGCGTAGTTGCGCTGGAGGCGCTCGAACACGTAGGGCACCGGCTCGACCATGATCCCGCGCCACGGCCGCGAGAGGATCAGCGGCCGCAGGTGGTCGTGCTGGTCGCCGTCGTTGGAGCCGATCTCGACGAAGAAGGCCTTGGGATAGGAGGCCGCGAAAGCCTCGAGCAGGCGCGGGCCGGCCAGCCGCCGCCGCAGGCGCCGGTAGCTGGCGGTGCGCCAGGCGCGCCCCAGGGGGGACCTCCCGAGCAGCTGGGCGCGAGCCCCCGCCAGCGCCCGCCGCGAGCGCACCGCGGCGCTCACGGCTTCTCCGCCACGAGCACGAAGACGAGCGCGTTGAGCCTGCGCCCCTCCGCTCCCTGAAGGCGCTCGAGTCCCGCGATCAGGCTCTGGATCGAGAGCGCGAACACGGGCTTCACCAAGCGCGGAAGGCGGTAGTAGATCCCGTCCTGGAATAGCTGCAGGCCACAGGCCGCAAGGCCCATGATCCCCTCGAACCGCCGCACCTCGAAGCCCGCTTGCTCGACGGCCCGCTTGAGACCTGCGCAGGTCCAGCGCCAATAGTCGTCGGGGTCGGGGTGGTACGCCATCACCCCGTGGGTGGAGAGCAGCAGTCGCCCCCCGGGCTTGAGCACGCGAAAGCACTCGGCCAGGTAGCGCCCGGGGTCGGCGACGTGCTCGAGCGCCTGGGTCGAGAGCACCACGTCGCAGCTTCGATCGCCGACCGGGACGCTGCCGTCGGGCTGGATCGTGACCGTGGCCTGCGGGTTGCCCGGCAGGTCGGCGGCGATGTACCTGGCCTCGGCGCCGAACAACCCCCGGTAGGGGATGTCGGCGCAGCCGTAGTCGAGGACCGCGCCCGCGCGCGGCGGGTCAAGGTCCCCGGACAGCTCCTCGATCGTCGCCGGCAGGGCGCGCACGATGTAGGCGAGGCGGTGCCACCGGGGCACCCGACGCAGGTCGGTCGGGCGACTCGCGTGGTAACGGCCGGCGTTCACGCCGGCTGCCGCGGGCGCGGTGCGGCGGCCCGGGCGGAGTTGGCGGCCTCGGTCAGCGCCGCGTGGATCGCCTCGTTGTAGGCGCTCTCGGTGAACCTCGCGGCGGTGCTCGCTCCGCCCGCTCGCAGGCGGGTGCGAAGCTCCGGGGACTGCGCCAGGCGGCGGACCGCCGCGGCCAGCTCTCGGGCCCGGTCGCGCGGCTGAAAGAGCAGGCAGTTGTCGCCGTCGCGCAGGTACTCGGCCGAGCCCCCGGTGCCCGTCGCGACCACCGGGCGGCCGACCGCCATCGCCTCCAGCGGCACCAGGCCCCAGGGCTCCTCCCACTGCACGGGAAAGAGAATCGCGTCGGCGTCGGCGTAGACCGCCGGCAGGCTCTCGCGCGGCTGGCGCGAGAAGCTCACCCGGCGCTCGAGGCGCAGGCGCGCGACCGAGTCGCGCAGCTGGGCGACGTAGTCGGGGTCGCCCTCGCCCTGGAGCACCAGGGTCGCCTGCGGCGGCAGATGCGCCATCGCCTCGACCGCGATGTGGGTGCCCTTGCGGGGGTCCATGCGCCCCAAGCAGAGCAGACGCCACTCCCAGGGCCGCGGTGGGGCGGGGCGAAAGAGGTCGGCGTCGATTCCGGGGTGCGCCACAGCGACCCGCTCGAGCTCGGGCTGAGCCGCCAGCGCGCTCGCCCTCATCCGCTCGCTGTTGAACAGCCACAGAGCGGCGCCGCCCAGGTCGACCTGGGCCGGGATGCCTGTGAGCCGCTCGACCGCCTTCGCCGTTCGCGGCCTGCCTCGAAACGGCCGCACCCAGGCATCGGCTCGCGGCCCCCAGTTGAGCCAGTCGTCGCCGACCACGCCCACCGCGGGAACGCCGGCGCGGCGCACCTGCTCGACCAGCGACAGCGACATGCCTCCCATCGCCCACCAGTTGACGACCTCCGGACGCAGCTCCTCGAGATGGCGCTCGAGCACGGCGGCGTTGTCGCGCTCGATCGCCAGCCGCGCCCGTGGGCCGAGCCGCGGGAAACGGTGCTGATCCCAGTAGACGCGCAGCTCGCGGTGGACGTCGTCGTCGCTGCGCGCGCCCTCCTGCCGATCGGGGCTCGACCAATCGCTGGCCAGCACCCGGACGCGCTCGCCACGGCGGCGCATGCTGCGAACCGCCGAGCGCCAGGTGAGCTCGTAGCCGCCCCCGAGGTCATCAGGGGGGTACATGAAACCGATCGAGAGGACCCGCATCGACGGCTACGCGGCGCGCACGCCCTCGGTGCCGCCGATGCTCGGCGCGGGCCCCGGGCGCAGGTAGCCGACGAACTCCTTCAAAAGCTCGCGCTCGATCGCCACCGTGCCGAGCCCGGCGACAGCGAGGAAGGCGGCGAGCTGGGCGGCGGCCTCGCCAGCGTCGCGGGTGTCGTCACCGGCGAGCGCGCGGATCGTCAGGACGACACCGGTGGCGGCGACGGCCGGCGCCGCCGCGCGGAGGACGTTGCGGACCATGGCGAGCCCCGAGAACAGCCGGCGCAGGTAGAAGAAGCGCACCGCGATCAGGACTGCGGTGGCCGCCAGCATGCCGACCCCGTAGCCCGTCGTCCCGGCGATGAAGATCAGCGGCACGGCGATCGCGCACACTGCGATCAGCATGGCGACGCCGGCCACCGCCATCGGTCGGGTGGTGCCGAGCGCCCGCAGGAACGCCGACCAGTTGAAGAACACCTGGTTGAGGGCGGCGCTGAGCGCGAAGAACTGGATCACCCCGATCGCGGGCCGCCACTGCTCGCCGATCACGTGGGCGACGAGATCCGAGGCGAACAGGGCGATCCCGGCCCCCAGCGGAAGGCTCCAGAGCAGGGCGAGGCGGTTGCTCTTGATGAAGCTCTCGAGCAACAGGTCGAGTTGATCGCGAACCCGGCAGATCGCCGGGTAGATCGAGTTGGTGACGATCTCGTCGACGCGCTGCGCGTAGACGGCCATGCTGCCGGCGAGGGCGATCGCCCCGACCGCCGCGGTGCCCAGTTCGCGCGCGGCGATCAGGACCGGCAGCTGAGCCACCAGCACCCCGCTTCCCGAGCCGACCAGCAGCGGCCACGAGAAGGTTGCGTACTCACGCAGGGACCCACGCTCGTAGCGAAACCGCAGCGGGTAGGGCGACGCCCGCACCGCAACCGCCGCCGCGACCCAGGAGCCGGCGACCACCCCGATCACCAGCGACCAGTAGCCGAACCCGGCGATCGCCAGCGGCACCGTGACCGCGAAGCTCGCCAGCGGGTCGCAGGCCTGGAGCCGGCGCTGGCGCCCGTACTCCATCCGGCGGTAAAAGGCCCAGAGCGGAGTTTGGAGAGCGGTCGCGGGCAGGCTGAGGGTGAGGACGTAGGCCGGAAGGACGATGTCCCAGTTGTCGTAGGCGAGGGCGAAGAGCGGCATCGTCACCAGGATCAGGACCACGAACACCCAGCAGAGCAGCGTCTGCAGGGTGAAGGCGATCTGAAACGCGTGCTCCTGGTCGGGATGCTGCTGCTGGATGTACTTGTCGTCGATCCCGATCCGGGCGAGCCAGAGCAGCGTCCCGAGCGAGATCACGAGCAGGCCCCAGACGCCGAACTCGGTCGTCGTCACCAGCCCGGCGACGACGAAGCCCTTGACGAAGCCGAGCCCGCTGAGCGCCACGTCGAAAGCGGCGTTGATCGCCGTTCCCCTGGCGACGTGCCGCCTCAGGCCGCCCTTGATCTCGGCCGACGCCACCGGCCAAGAGTACGCAAAGTTTCGGCCGCTCAGAGGAGCAGCCGGCGGTGAGTGACGCTACCCTGGATCAGAGCCCCGAGGCCGACCAGGTCGGCGGCGACGAAGGCGGCGTTTCGGCGCAGCACCGACGGTCGCCACGGCCGGCCGCTGCGCAGGTATTGCCACGCGTACGGAGCCACCGCCGCCAGCGGGGCGCGACGCCTGCCCACGGCGGCACTCAGCACCCCGGCGGCAGCGAGGTCGAAGCAAGCGGTCCGCGGGCTCAGGAAGATCCTCGCTGTGATCGCCGAGCGCAGCTCCGGAACCTCGCGCACGAGCATCGGGAAGAAGCGCAGTCGCCGGCGCTCGGCTACGTAACCGCGCGCGCCGCGCGCAAAGACGGCGTGGCGGACGAGCGCGCCCGGCGCGTAGGCGGTCCGAGCCCCGCTGCGCACGGCGCGCCAGCCGAAGACGGCGTCCTCGCCGAAGTGCCCGGCGTCGGGCGCAAGCGTCAGCCGGGCGGGGGGCTGAAAGCCGCCGAGGCGGTCGAAGAGCGAGCGCCGCGCGAACAGGTTGGCGCTCTCGAACAGCGGCGAGGGACCCTCGACGCGAAGCGTGCGCTCGAACGGCCCCGGTTCGCGCAGCGGCTCGATCGGGCCGGTGACCAGATCGGCTCCGCGATCGAGGGCGGCGACCCCCTCGCGCAGCCAGCCGCTCGCTGGTTCGCAATCGGCGTCGGTGAAGGCCAGCAGCTCGGCGCCGGTGGCCGCGGCACCGGCGTTGCGTGCCTCCGCGGGCCCCTGGCGAGAGCCAGAGCGCAGGAGCCGGGCGCCCCGGAGCTCGGCGATCGAGGCGGTCGAGTCGGTCGAGCGGTCGTCGACGACGACCACCTCGAAGCCCTGGTCGAGCTCTTGGCGCGCGAGCGCCGAGAGCAATCCGTCCAGCGTGGCCGCGGCGTTGTGCGCGGGGACGATCACGGCGATCCGGGGGGGGTTCGGCGGCATCGGGGGAACATCTTGCATGCCCGGGGCAGCCGCCGCCTCTGGGCTACCGTGAGGTGCGAATGGGCGGCGAGGCGATGAGGCGCTACTGGGACGATCGCGCCCGCGAGGACGCCTTCTACTTCGTCGACAACGAGCTCGCCTACGGCAATCCCGACAGGGAGCGCTTCTGGACCCGCGGATCCCAGGCTGTGGACCTGCTGCTGGAGGCTGTCGGGGTCGCCCTCACGTCCGAGGATCGGGTGGTCGAGATCGGCTGCGGCATCGGACGGATGACCAGGGCGATAGCGAGCCGCGTCGCTTTCGTCGAGGCGCTCGACGTCTCCGAGCGCATGCTCGAGCTCGCCCGTGAGCACAATCCCGAGCTCGCCAACGTCAGCTGGCTGCTGGGCGATGGCGAGTCGCTGAGCGGCGTCGCCGACGCCAGCGTCGACGTCTGCGTCTCGCACGTGGTCTTCCAGCACCTGCCCCACCCCAGCCTCGCCCTCGGCTACGTCGGCGAGATCGGCCGGGTGCTCGGCGACCGCGGCTGGGCCGCTCTTCAAGTCTCCAACGCCCCCCGGGTGCACAGCCGCCGTCCGGCTGGCGAGCGGCTCGAGGGCGCCTTGCGAGCCGCCCTCGGCCGGGGCCCGCGCGGGCAGGATCACCCGGCCTGGCGCGGATCGGCGATCGACCTCGCCGAGCTCGGCGAGGCGGCCGGGGCGGCGG